>Ga0181520_10004994_pt1 | contig 21603 bp, 19 predicted proteins | sample PEATcosm2014_Bin_29_FD_132451 | JGI IMG/M metagenome (GOLD analysis project Ga0181520, IMG submission 132451) | Peatland microbial communities from MTU Mesocosm Facility, Houghton, MI, USA - PEATcosm2014_Bin02_30_metaG | ecosystem: Environmental > Terrestrial > Soil > Wetlands > Peat | place... | reverse complement strand
TGCGCGCGGGCTCCGCAGCAGCAACAGGTCCAGGTAGCGCAGCGGAAACAGCAACCAGCCCAGAACGCCGTGAACCAGGACGCGCCAGGCGCGCCACGGCAGCAACAGCTTGCCGTATTCGATGGTGAACACCAGCAGCGTCGCCGTGGGGCCCGTGCGCCAACCCTCGGCGACCGGGTCGAAGCCGCCAGCCAGCGCCTTCAATCCATCCACCGTGTAGCGGCGATAATCCTTCGGGTACTCGTGAAAAGGGTGGCAGAACGGCGTCACCACGTGCAAGTAGCCGCCCGGCGCGAGCACACGCGCGATTTCGGCCATCACCCGTTCGGGACGGCGCACGTGCTCCAGCACCGCATCGCATTCCACACGATGAAACAGGTTATCGGAAAACGGCATGCATTCGGCGTCGGCCGCCACATCCACGCCCGGCACCGCAAACAGGTCGAGGTTGACGTAACCCGCCGGGCGGCTTCCGGCCCCGCCGAGGTACAGGTTCCATCGCCCCAAGGGAAAGTCCTTGGGCTCGGCGGGATTCATGACATAAAGCGCGGGCGGAGCCAGCAGCCGGCTCAGTCGGTCCTGCCAGCGCGTCGAATCACGGCGGCGGTAGAGATCCTCAAGCGAATCGCGGGGCACTTGTCCTCAGGCGTCATCGAAAGAGAAATTCATCATACCAAAGGCCCCGAGGGGGCGCTCTTCCCCCGGAACGCTTGAGTTCCCGTCACGATTCGACCCGCTCCGGCCGTCTCCCCGTCCGATCATTACCGGAAGATATGAACTTGTAAATTTGCGATCCGCGGAACCGCCTCTGCCACCCGCCCACGACTCCTTCCAAGTGTATGTTTCTACACGGTAGAATCTATACTATTGCGCCGAAGCGACGCCATTTACTGCGTGGTTACCCCCCTAGAAAGAGCTATCGCGGCGGCTTGCCCATTACCCGCAAACGACGTATCATCGTGGCAGATAACGTGCATTTCCGGTTGAGCTAACTCAGAAGGCTCGATCACCTGTAACTTGTCCGAGGAGCAGTGCAGTATCAAATAGGAGGGTATGTAAATGGCAACTAGTCCGGCGGTGATGGCGCCATCGCGGCCCATCGAAGATCCCCTGGCGCACCTGGCGCGCACCAATGTTGTGGAGTATCCCAAGGGTCAAACCATCTATAGTCAGCAGCAGCCTTCGTTGGCCATCTATCTGGTGATCAGCGGCAAAGTCAAGGTCTCGCGATTGGCCGGCGATGGACGGCAAGTAGTCGTGGATATTTACCGGCCGGACGACTTATTCGGCGAATCGGCGTTTCTGGATACGCCGCCCCGGTCCGACCAGGCCGTCGCCATGGAAGACACGCGGCTGATGTCCTGGAGTTCCGCGGAAATCGAGGCGGCCATCGCCAAGCGGCCCCGCCTGGGCATGGCGTTCCTACAGATCCTGGTGCAACGCACCGGCGATCTCACCCGCCGCGTGGAAAGCCTCGCGGTGGACAATATCGCACGGCGGCTGGCGCGCTCGCTGCTTCGCTTTGCCGAACGCCTGGGAACCCAGGGCCAGGACGGCACCGTGTCGATGCCCCCGTTCACCCACGAACTGCTGGCGCAGTATGTGGGGACCTCGCGCGAGATCGTTACCCATTACATGAGCCAGTTCCGCCGCGAAGGATTGCTGCGCTACTCGCGGGCCGGCATCGCGATCCATTGCGCCGCCCTCACCACCTGGCTGGATCAAGACCGTTAGTGTCCGCGGCGCGGGCTTCCACCGCGTCGCACTCTAACCCGCGGAGGATTCCTCAATCACCGGCAGCACAGCCAGGGGTGACGCCGGCAACAGCGGTTGGGACCAAGTCCAGTTCCTGCGCTCGATGATGGTCTTTGGCTCATAGGTTTGGCCGTTAGCCAGGCGGCGCTCTTCGCGGCGAGCCGACCACAGCATTACGGGACCTAGCGTACGGGCTATCACGCGGGAGAGGACGCCGAACTCGCGTTCGACTTGCTGGCGCAGCGAGCGGATCTTCTCCGCCACAGCGTCGTTGGTGCCGGCCAGGTGGTGCTCCATCGCCCACAGCGCGGCCGTATATCCGTCGCGCAAGGAGCGCGCCTCGCGGGCGAAGCGGGCCTTCACGCGCGCGTCGGCATCGTTCTTGTAACGCAGCCAGCCTTCCAGCGTGGTGCGGCAGATGCGGTAAATGCTGGGGCCGTTGCGCTCGAAATCGCGGCGGAACGCCCAATCCAGAAATCGCTTGGAATCTTCGCGCGAAATGGCGGCGTGCTTGAAGTTGAACCGGTCCTGGCCGTGAATATCGGCCGGATCCACGTCGTCCAACATGCGCCCCTGCTCCAGCATCTCGAAGTAAAGGGGCGTGCCGGGGACGGGTGTGTAGAGCATGAACTGGTGGAAATCGGTATCGTGCGAAATCGCGTACTCGATTTCCGACTCGATGTTTTCCGGTGTGTGGTGCTCCAGGCCGACGATGGTGGAACCCAGGATTTTGATGCCGTGCCGCTGCAACTCGCGCGTCAACTTCATGCTGTCGGTGCCCTTGAGCTTGTCGTACGCGGAGTGCTCCGATTCCAGGCCCATCCACACCCACGAGACGCCCAACTCCACCAACTCGCGCATGGAATACTGGTTGATCGCGTTGGCCGAGGAGAAGACGTACAGGGACCACGGCTTGTTTTCCGCCTTCATCAGCGCGAGCAACTGCATGGCGCGCCGTTTGTGGAGCAGAAAGTTCTCATCCATCATGAAAAACGAGCGCGCACCGAGCTTCGTTTCCATGTGGTTCATTACGTCGTACAGCTCTTTGCCCGTGTTGTAAAAATTGAGATACTTTCCCTTGCCGCCGAAGAACGCCGAGGTGGTGCAGAAGTTGCAACCCATGGGGCAGCCGACCGAGGGGATGATGGTGGCCGCTGTCGAGCCTTTGGTCTGCGGCAGTCGCATGCCCAGCGCGCGAGCGCCGAATCCGGAAACGATCTCGGGATGGGCAATGGGAGCGGTATCGTCCTCGCCGAGGAAACGGCGCATCCAGGAGATACCCTCGCCCTTTACGATGTGGTCGGCGTCGATCATCTTCTCGATGCCCGGAACGGCGGCAACGTGCCCACCCACCACGATAGTGGCTTTTGGCGCAAACTGCCGCACCATGCGGCACATCTCGCGCACCTTCCCCACGTTGACGATGATCGACGAGATGCCGACGATGTCGTATTCGTTGCTCGTCAGTTCGGCCTCGAACGCAGCGCGGGTGGGAAAGTCGAGCACTGTGGTCGGCGCAGAGATGTTGCGCTGGATCATGAGGAGGCCCCATGAGCGGTGGAACATGCGCAACGAAAACGCCCCCTGCGCGCGCGTCACCTGGTTGTGGTAAAGCTCCATCGGGTTGATGGTGCGGCTGCCGTACGCGTCGTCCTGCGCGTAGGGTCCGAAAACCGAGCTGAGCAGAATCCGGGCGCCCGTGCCCTTGGGATGTTTGGTCATTTCAAAAGAGATATTGAGTGCTAAACACCCTAATTATACCACCTGCCCGGTGTGAGGAATTTCCGACGGTACTACGTTCAAAACGATACACCGTGGCCGCTACCGCGTCAGCTTGAAGATCACCGTGATAGGGGCGATCACTTCCACCGGCTTGCCGTTGAGCAGGGTGGGCGTGTAGACCCACTGGCGGACGGCTTCGAGCGCGGCGGGAACCAGCAGCGGGCTGCCGCTCAGCGCATGCAGGTCGCGAATCCGGCCATCGGTGCCGATGATGCCTTCGAGTTCCACCGGTCCGGAGATGCGGGCCGCAATGGCCATTTGCGGATAGTGCGGCTCCACGCGGTAAATGGGGTGGGCCAGGCGAACGTCGCCGCCGGGCAAGCGCAGGGGTCCCGTGGGCTCGGCCTGAACCGCCGTAACGTGCTTCTCCGACTCGCGAACCGGCTCTGGTGGCGTGGGTTTTATCCACCGCTCGATCGGGTTGCCCGACTGGCCGCCCCCAGTCACAGGCAGGCAGCCTGGGCAGGAAGCAGCCGCCGGAGGGTCTTCAATAGTCACCGCATGGTCCGGAGGGTGGAACGGCAGGATCAGGGCGCCATTCCTAACCTGAGACGGCGGCGTCGGCACCGCGCGCGGCTGCGCCTGGCGAGGCTTTTCGGCAGGTTCCCGCTGCGTGGGAGCTCCGGGCGCCACCAGGGAGACCAACTGCTGTGCCCGCGGCAAGACATCCGGCGAGACGATTGGCACAAGACAGGCCGCCAGCACCAACAGCGCCTGCGCAGTCATCCCCGCGCAAGTGCTCCAGACGCGTTTAGCAGGATTGACAAGTACCGCTTGTTCAAACATCGTCGTCACTCCTTTCCCGAGTGGGCACACCAGGGGCGCGGCGCCCCCGAAGGGCGGTAACCCCTTAATTTCAGCTTTCTTTGAGCCGCCTCCGCATTGCGCGCTCACCCACATAGACACCGCACGGCGAACGGAAGTTCCGCGCGGTTTTGGGTCATGATGGAGGGATGCAGTTGCCGCCGAATGTCCGCGAGGCCATCGAACAACGCGCCAGTGTTATGGGTTTCGCATCGTTGAAACGGGCGGCCGCGGAGATGTCGGATGCCTACCGGGCGGGAACCCCGCCGCGCCTTGCCGCCGCGGAGCGGACGGTCGCATACCTGGTGACGCGCATGCCAGCCACTTACGCAGCGGCGCGGGCGGTGTTGCGCGAAACCCATCGCCTGCTGGGCGGCCGCGAAATCTCGAGCGTGCTGGATGTCGGCGCGGGCTCGGGAGCGGCGTCGCTGGCCGCGCTCGAAGAGTACCCCGCGGCGGCAGTGACGCTGATCGATCGCGATCCGGCGCTTCTCGAAGCGGCGCGCAAATGGCTGCCCCAGGCGCGCGCGGTGGTGGAAGATGTGACGCGCACGCTGGCGTTCGAGTCGCACGATCTGGTGATTCTGGCGTACTCGGCTGGCGAAATCGCGACGACGCCGCTCGAGAAGCTGTGGAAGATCGCGCGTGTGGCGCTGATCCTCATCGAACCGGGCACGCCGCGCGGTTTTGCCATTATACGCGCGGCGCGGTCGGAGCTGTTGGCCGCCGGCGCGCACATGATTGCGCCATGCCCCGCTGAGAGCGCCTGCCCCGTCATCGACCCCGACTGGTGCCACTTCGCGGCGCGCGTGGAGCGCTCCTCGCTGCATCGCCGCATCAAAGGCGCCGACCTCGGCTACGAGGACGAAAAGTACAGCTACGTGGCGCTGGCGCGGGAGCCGGTCGCGCCAGCGCTGGCGCGTATCATCGGCCGCCCGCGCCATCATCCCGGCCTGATCGAGCTTGACACCTGCACGCCCGATGGCCTAACCACCGTCCACGCGAGCAAGCGCGACCGCGACCGCTTCCGCGCCGCCCGCCACGCGGAGTGGGGCGCGCCGGGGATATGATGGTTGGCGATGATCGACCGCGAGCAGGCCTGGAACATTCTGTGTGAGTTCACCAAGTCGGAGGGCTTGCGCAAACACGCGCTGGCCGTGGAGACGTGCGTGCTCGCTTACGCGAAACGCTTCGGCGGGGACGTCGAGCAGTGGCAAGTCACGGCGCTGCTGCATGACTTCGATTGGGAGATCCATCCCACGCTCGAAGGGCATCCGCAGCTCGGCGAGCCGCTGCTGGCCGAGCGCGGCGTGGACGAGGAGACGCGCCGCGCCATACTCTCGCACGCCAGCCACACCGGCGTCGCGCGCACATCGCCGCTCGAAAAGACGCTCTACGCCTGCGACGAACTGGCCGGCTTCATCACCGCGATTTCCTACGTCAAGCCGCACCGCAGCGTGTTCGAAGTGGACGTGGCCTCGGTGAAGAAGAAGATGAAAGACAAGGCATTCGCGCGCTCGGTAAACCGCCAGGACATCATCGACGGCGCCGCCGAGCTGGGCGTGCCGCTCGACGAGCACATCGATTTCTGCGTCAAGGCGATGCAGGAGCGGGCGGAGGAGCTGGGGCTCAGGGGCAGTGTGTGAAGCCAGCAAGCAGCCGCTGGGGATCGTTCCGTTAGAACTGCAATAACCGCTCCCTCATGGTCGCGGCTCCGATTTGCGTTTCAGGGCCGCGACCGTGAGGGAGCGGTTTTTGGCGCTCTGACCGGTCGCCTCCCAACAGGTCCTTGGCGTTCGGCCGGGCTGTCCGAAGCCATGAGCGCCAGCGCCTCTCGCGCGATGCGGGCGTTGACGAACTTCCACCGGGCCACCGTGCCTAGGGAGGCTTGCCCGCCCATTCGCTTCTTGACCACCGCCGAATCCGACACCGAGGCGCGCACCAACTCGGTCAACGAATACACCTCGGAACCTGCGCCCGGCTTGCGCGCGGGCATCTCAGAAATCTCATAAGCATCGCAGGCGTCCAGGAGCCGCATCTGCACCTTCTGGCCGTACGGGTTGACGAACTTGATCTGCCTCGAATAGGTGCGGGCTTCTCTGGTCGCCTGCGCGACTGCGTCCCCGGAGCTGGTCGCTTGAAACAGGACAACGCGGTCTTCGATCAACGTTGATTCAGGATCGAAGTGTTTGTCGCGCAACTCCGGCTTGCCCTCCGCGGTGACGCGATACAACGTCCGCACGCCGTACCAGGTCTTCTCAGGGCTCTTCGGTTTTCTTGGCATCCCCGGCACGCCCTATTCGGCCGCGGGCGGCCCACTCTCTGCCGCCCCGCCGCCGAAGGATTGCAGCGCCAGATAGCTCAGACCGAAGCGCTTGATATTGTCGTGCTGCTTTTCGTATTGGTCGAAGTGGCCTTCTTCGTCGCCGACCAGCCGCTCGAAGAGTTGCTTGGTGGCGGCGTCGGCGTTGGCTGCGCATTCTTGCGCAGCCTTGTTGTAACTCTTGACGCCATCTTCCTCCATTGCCATCACTTTGACGAGGATCGCTTCGGGCTCCAAGATCTTCTCGACCGGACCGGCAGGAACCATTTCCACATCGCCTTTCAAGAACAGAATGCGCTCGGCCAGCACTTCCACGTGGCCCATCTCCTGGATCGCGATCCGCTTGAATAGCTGCGACAGCGGCTTGAAACCTTGATCGTCCAAATGGAAATGAAAGTACATGTACTGGTGCACGGCCTGCAACTCGTCGGCAACCGCCTGATTTAAGAGATGAATGCTCTTCGCCTTTTCCATACCGGGACCTCCGATTCATTATCGCTCGATCGGACCCTGCATCGGATGTACGGTGCACCAAGCCCAGAGCGCGGCGATATGCTAAAAAAAGCAGTCATACCGAAATCAATCGAACGGAGACACATCACGATGAGACTGAACCGGCGTCAGGCGATCACAGCCATGTCCGCGGGCTTGTTCGCGGTGAATGCAAGGCGTGGGATGGCCGGACCGCAATTCCTTTCGCCGCTTGGCGATCACGTCGAACCCATGGCCAAGGGCAAGTTCGAGCCCACGTGGGAATCGTTTCAGCAATACCAGACACCCGAGTGGTACCGCGATGCCAAATTCGGCATTTGGGCTCACTGGGGTCCGCAGTGTCAGCCCGAGCATGGCGACTGGTACGCCCGCAACATGTATGTGGAAGGCCACGAGGATTACAAGTTTCACCTGGCACATTACGGTCATCCCTCCAAGTTCGGATTCAAAGATGTAATTCACCAATGGAAGGCGGAGAACTGGGATCCCGACAAACTCATCAGTCTTTATAAGCGCGCCGGCGCTCAGTATTTCGGCGCCCTGGCGAACCACCACGACAATTTCGACAACTTCGACAGCCAGTATCAACCCTGGAACGCCGTCCGGATCGGTCCCAGGAAGGACCTGATTGGCGGTTGGGCCCGCGCCGCCCGCGCGCAAGGACTGCGATTCGGCGTCAGCGTTCACTCCTCGCATGCGTGGATGTGGTATGAGGTTACGCAAGGCGCCGACAAGAGCGGTCCTCTCGCGGGCGTGCCTTACGACGGCAAACTGACGAAGGCCGACGGCAAAGGTCAATGGTGGGACGGTCTCGATCCCCAGGATCTCTATGCCCAGAATCACACGCCCGGCAAACTCAGCGAGACATCCAAGCTTTGGGATTGGCCCACTGACGCGGGCGCCAGTATTCCGGACGTGGCCTACTGCGAGCGTTTCTACAACCGCACCGCGGATCTCATCAACAAGTATCATCCCGACCTGGTCTACTACGACGACGATGCGCTGCCTCTCTATCCCATCAGCGATGCAGGCCTGCGGCTGGCCGCGCACCTATACAACAGCAACATGAAACTGCATGGCGGCAACTTGGAAGCCGTGGTCAATGGGAAACAGCTCAAAGGCCTGCAGCGCAAGGCGATGGTCTGGGATATCGAACGCGGCCAGAGTTCCACCATCGAACCCGAGCCGTGGCAAACCGACACCTGCATCGGCAACTGGCACTACGACCGGAGAATCTTCGAGCAGCACAAATACAAGACAGCCGCAACCGTGGTGCACACCCTGGCCGACGTTGTCAGCAAGAACGGCAATCTGCTGTTGAGCGTACCCGTCAGGAGCGATGGCACTTTGGATCCGGATGAAGTCGCCGTTGTCGAGGGGATCGGCCATTGGATGGAGATCAATCGCGAGAGCATTCTCGCGACTCGCCCCTGGAAGGTTTTCGGTGAGGGTCCAGGCTCGCAGAGCGCGCCGCTGCGTGCGCAGGGCTTCAACGAGGGGAAAGGCAAGCCGGTCACCGCGGAAGACGTGCGCTTCACGACCCGCCAGGACGCCCTCTACATCATCGAACTCGGCGTACCCACCGAGCAATTGCGGGTGCGATCGCTCGGCAAAACCGCCAGGCTGCTCGACCGCCCCATCGAATCCTTCGCTCTGCTCGGCAGCAGCGAGAAACTCGAGTGGAAGCAGGATGACGACGCGCTTTCCATTTCGGCGCCTCACGCTGCGCCGTCGCCCGAGGCGCTAGTCTACAAACTGACGCTCAAGAGCTAGTTGTCACCGGCCCACGTTACAGCCCGAGTCCTTTCGCGGCCGCGTCTTGAAAAGCGATTCGTACGTCAGAATTGTCGGGGTTCCCTTTTCCGTCGCGCTGAAACATCAGGATCCAGATGAGGTTCTTAGCCGGGTCGGCCCAACTCTGCGTGCTGAATGCCCCGCCGTGGCCGAACGAATTGGGCGACAGGACGCTGTTGCCTGACATCCTGGCCGGATCTTCCACCACGCAGAACCCCAGCCCCCAGGGCATCCCGGGCCGGGCGTTGAGCGCGCCGGTCTGTTTGCGGGTCATTTCCGCGACGGTCTCGGGCTTGAGGATGCGCTTGCCATTGAGGGCGCCCTTGTTGAGCATCATTTGATAAAACCTGGCGATGTCCTCGGCCGTCGAAAAGAGCCCAGCGCCGCCGAGCGGCGGCCGCTCACGGTCCGTCACGGCCGTCTTGTATAGATACGGGATTGTCGTCTCTTCCAGCCTGGCGTCTTGCGAATTCCAGCGATAGCTGTGTGCCCAGCGAGATTCCTTTTCCGGCGCAATCCAGAAACTCGTGTTCTTCATTCCCAAAGGGTCGAGCACGCGCTTCTGCAGGAACTCGTCAAACGGCATCCCGCTCGCCGCTTCCACCACTCGCCCCAGTACGTCCATGCCCGCTGTCGAGTATGCCCACCGGCTTCCCGGCTGGAAGCGCAGCGGTTGCCGGGACAGTCTCCGGCTGGTTTCGGCGAGCGTGAGGTGGGGCTCGCGATCGGTCATCTCCCCGATCCCACTTGTGTGTGTCAGCACGTCCCGCAGGTTGACCGGACGAGACGGCCTGGCGGTCTCACCGTTCTCGCTCACCATCAGGCCGGCGAATTCCGGGAGATGCTTCGCCAGCGGGTCATCCAAGCTCAGTTTGCCATCATCCGCCAGGATCGCGATGCACACAGCCGTGATCGGTTTGGTCATCGAGGCTATCCAGAAGATGTCATCGGTTTGCATCTTCCGATCCTTGGCGATGTCGGTCCTGCCGACGGCGCTGAGATGGATGATCCGATCCTTGGTGGCGATGAGAGTCACGGCGCCGGCGATCTCGCCTTTGTCGACGAACTCCTGCATCCGCAGCGCAATGGCCGCAAAGCGATCCGCCTGCTGTGCGAGCAGCAATCCCGGCGTCACGACGAGCAACGGCGCCAGCGCCGAAACGGCGTTCAGTCTCTTGGGTAATCTCATGCGAATGCCTTCACTTTGCAGAACGGGGCCGGAACCGCGGACACTCAGTGTACCCAATTTTGGTGCAGCATGGTGGTCCTCGATTACCGCTACGGTGTTCTTCGTTGCGAGATGATTTTGTCTGATATCATCGGGGATCAAGGAATGAAATGCTTTCGATAAAACCCTTCTTCAACCTTGCGAGATCGGTGCGTGCCTGCATTGGAGCGGCGACGATTCTCGCCGTCGCCGGCTGGACGTTGGCCTTGTTCGGCGGCCGGGGCTTGGCGCAAACCGGCGCTGCGGCGGCCAATACCGGCAAACCGGCGAGCGTTGTGCTGCTAGCTCCGGCCGTGTTGCCCGGGAAGGGACTTGCACAGCACGATTTCTTTTACGCGGGCGAGGCCAAAGAGGAGCGGATGTCAATGGTTCGCGGCGGCCAGGTCGTATGGTCCTACACGCACACCGGCCGCGGCGAGATCAGCGACGCGGTGCTGGAGCCGAACGGGAACATTCTTTTCGCCCACCAGTTTGGCATCACCGAAATCACGCCGGACAAGAAAGTGGTTTGGAATTTTGACGCGCCCTCGCAAACCGAAATCCACACCGGGCAGCCCATCGGCGCGAACAGCGTATGGTTCATCCAGAACGGGAATCCCGCGAAGTTCATCGTCATCGATAAAGCTAACGGCAAGATCGAACACGAGTTCGAGTTGCCGGTGAAGAACCCGGGCAGCGTCCACGGGCAGTTCCGCCAGGCGCGTTTGACAGCCGCCGGGACGATTCTGGTCGCGCACATGGATTCGCACAGAGTCGTCGAATATGATTTGGACGGCAAGCTGCTTTGGTCGCAGGACGTGCCGAATTGCTGGTCGGCCAAGCCGCTTGCGAACGGGAACATTCTGATCGCCGGCGCCGGCGACAAGTTCGTGCGCGAGATCAATCGCAAGGGCGAGACGGTCTGGGAATGGACCGCGGCCGACGCGCCGGAATACAAGTTCTCCAATGTCCAGACGGCCACACGCCTGCCGAATGGAAACACGATCGTCAATAACTGGTTCAATCAGTGGTCCGACACGATTGACCCAAGCAACGCGCCCGTGCAAGCCATCGAAGTCACCCCGGACAAGAAGGTCGTGTGGGCTTTGCGCGCGTGGTCGCCGCCCGCGGACCTGGGTCCATCCACGACGATTCAAATCCTCGACGAAGCCGGGGTCGCGCAGTCGCCGGCTGCCGAGCCGCCGACATCCTGGGTCGATCCTGCCACCGGTCACCGCGTGGTGCGCCTCACGCGCGAACCCGGCAGCGCCAGCCTCTACTTCAACCAGAACGGCTACACCGCCGATGGAAAGAAGCTGGTGTACTCCACGCCGGGGGGCATCTCGGTTCTCGACCTGGCCACGCAGGAAGCCCGGCAGATTGTGGAAGGCCGCACGCGCCTGATTGAGGCCGGACGAAGGACCCAGCGGATCTACTACACCCGCGAAGGCGCGGTTTTCTCGACGGATGCCGACACCGGAGAGACGCGCCGCATCGGCGCTCTGCCGCCCCATGGCTCGGTGGCCACGGTGAACGCCGACGAGACTCTGCTGGCGGGCTCGTACGTCGAAGGCCAGGCACAGGATATGCGGCCCACCCCCGAGCAGCAGTTGCATCCTCTCGATCAGCCGAGGGACAAGGCGGAGATGATGGAGCGGCGCTGGGCGGCGCGGCTTCCCATGGTCCTCTTCACACTCGACGCTCGCACGGGAGAGATCAAGACCATCCACCGAAGCAATGACTGGCTGGGCCACCTCTTGTTCTCACCCAGCGATCCCACGCTCCTCATGTTCTGCCACGAGGGGCCCTGGCACAAGGTCGACCGTATCTGGACCGTCCGTACCGATGGCACCGGACTTAAGCAAATCCATACACGCACCATGGCGATGGAGATATTCGGACACGAGTTCTGGGGCGCGGACGGCAAGACCATCTGGTACGACTTGCAGACGCCGCGCGGCGAGGATTTCTGGCTGGCGGGGTATCACGTCGACAGCGGCGCGCGGACCTGGTATCACCTGCAGCGCAACGAGTGGTCCATCCATTTCAACGTGTCGCGCGATGGCACGCTGTTCTGCGGCGACGGAGGAGACCCCGGCCAGGTCGCGAAGGCGCCCGATGGCGAGTGGATTTACCTTTTCCGCCCGGAGATTATCGAGAAGCTCGGCCTCGATGAGAAGGGTTTCGTCCAACCCGGTGTATTGCGCGCCGAGCGCCTGGTGAACATGTCGAAGCACGCCTACCGTCTGGAGCCGAACGTGAGCTTCACACCGGACCGCAAGTGGGTGGTGTTCCGCTCCAACATGTTCGGGCCGGTCTACGTGTTCGCGGTCGAGGTGGCAAAGGCTAAGTAGCCTGTTGGCCCGCAAACAGGGGCATTGGGCGGAAATGGAAGAATTCGTACAGATTGGCCCAGGCCCCGATTGACGGCAGAGAAGCATTTCGGATAGCCTTGGCGGAACGAAGGATCAGTCAGCCACCGGCGTTTTCGCATTGGGCTTCGGTGCCGACACTTTTGAGGATCTCATACAACCGGAGGGAGCGAGCTAGATGCCGGTCTTACAACTGGGAAGCAGCGGCCCCGAAGTCGCCGATCTGCAGAACACACTGCGCGATCACGGCTTCGATCCGGGAGCGTCGGATGGCTCCTTCGGCGAGGGAACCGCAGCGGCTGTAGAGGCCTTCCAGCGCAGCGCAGGGCTCGGCGCCGATGGTGTGGTGGGGCCTCAAACGGCAGCCGCGCTGGGCCTCGCAGCGCCGGCCCCAGTTGTCTCCGCGATTCCCGCGGTCACCGTGGCAATGGTCTGCCAGATGTTCCCGAATACGCCGGCCCAGAACATCGAACAAAACCTGCCGCTGGTGCTGAACGCTCTGGTGTCGCCTCAACTGGCCAACAAGCCGATGATCCTCATGGCGCTCGGCACCATCCGCGCGGAGACGGAGTGTTTCCTTCCGATCAGCGAGGGTCAATCTCCATTCAACACCTCGCCGGGTGGACATCCGTTCGACAAGTACGATTCCAGGGCGGATCTCGGGAACCAGGGACCACCGGACGGCGAACGGTTCAAGGGACGTGGATTCGTCCAACTCACCGGCCGCACCAACTACCAGGTCCACGGAACCGCGATAGGGTTGGGCGATCAACTGATCGGGAATCCCGACCTGGCCAACGATCCCGCGATTGCCGCGCAACTGCTCGCCAGCTTTCTCAAGAGCCGCGAACAGAGTATCACGGCGGCCCTCGCCACCGGCGATTTGGCTACCGCGCGCCGCCTGGTCAACGGTGGATCCAACGGCATTGACCGGTTTACCGACGCCTATAACATCGGTAAGTCGCTCATACCGGACTCAGTCTCCGGTTGACCGGAACCGGGTCGATAATTCTTCTGCGGGAGAGTGGGAGGCGGCGCGGTATCATGAAGAATCGCCCCATGACGGCTCCCAGTCTTGCCGAAGCCGACGAAGCCACACTGGTCGCGCAGTCGCGCGAAGCGGACGGGCGTGCGTTTGGCGAACTGGTGCGGCGCTACGAGAGCAAGATCTTCCGCTTGGCCCAACACGTCACGCAAAACCGCGAGGATGCAGAAGACGTGTTGCAGGAGACGTTCCTGAAGGCCTACGAGCATCTCGACCAGTTCCAGGGCGCCGCGAAATTCTATACCTGGATCGTGCGGATCGCGGTGAACCAGGCGCTCATGAAGCTCCGGCGGCGGCGAACCGACAGATCGGTCTCGCTCGATGAAGCGATTGACACGGGAGAGGACACGATTGTTCGCGAGGTTGCGGCGTGGGACGAGAATCCGGAGCAGAAATACTCCCGGGCTGAGTTTGGCCAGATTCTGGATGAGGCCATCCAGGGTCTGGAACCTCCGTACCGCTCCGTATTCGTGCTGCGGGACATCGACGAACTTTCGACGGAGGAAACGGCGGATGCTCTGGGCCTGTCCATCCCCGCGGTGAAGAGCAGATTGCTGCGGGCCCGCCTCCAGTTGCGCGAGAAACTGACGCGCCACTTCAAACGCAAGGGGGATGACGCGTTTGCTTACCTGTAAAGACTTCCTGCATGAGTTGAGCGACTACATGGACGAGAGCCTTGACGCGGACGTCAGGGCCAAGTTGGAAAGTCATATCGCCGAATGCCCGAACTGCTGGGTGATTGCGGATACCACACGCAAGACGATCCAGATTTATAAGGGTATGGAACCATACCCGGTTCCGGCCGACGTGCAGTCGCGGTTGATGCAGGCCCTGGAACGGAAGATCGCGGCCAAGCAAAAGGAGTAACGCCCGCCGGTGCGCGTCGGTCTGGCCAGCGGAAGCGGCGTCAACCGTTCGACGCTATTGCACCGCTACCGTGACATTCGCTTGGCTGCGCCGAGCGGTGGCGGCGGTTCCGCCGGAAACGGTGAGCGAAACCGCTGCACCAGTGGAGATGGTCGGCGGCACGATGGTATTGATCTGGATCAGACCAGCCACCGATCCACCCGCGGCGCCAGCGTAACTCACCACGGCAGGCTGCCCCCCGATAGTGACCTGAACGGGATCGTTGAGGAAGTCACTTGCGTTAGCGATCACTCCATCGACTAGCGGCGATACCAGCGTGCCCATGCCGGTTGCGTAGATAACGATGGTGGATCCCCGCGACGCCGCATTTTTCGCGGAGTTAATGGTGTAACTTCCCGAGTTGGTGTAGTTCAAAATAGCACCTTGCCCGGTGCCCAGACCTCCCAAGGTAAATATTCCGGGGTCTTCGCCCACCACGATGACCGGGTATGTGTTGGTGAATGCCGCGCCATCCCAAACCACGACCGAAACACTCGGGTTCGCGGTGCCCACCGCGGCGAATACCTCAAACGGTACGACGGCGTTGATCTGGTTGTTGGAGAGCATGATGATGGGCGCTAGGACGCTGTTATTGCCGGGGGGTGTGAGAGTCACGTCCCAGAAAGTGAAAACGACCTCGAAACTGTTGGTGGGATTGGCGGGATCGGGCACGCTCGTGGGGAAAGACTGCACACCGACAACGGTGGTGAGCGGCACCGTGTCAGCCACCATCGGCCCCAAATTCTGGCCGAAAATGGATACGATCTCTCCTGGCGAAACCGCCGTCTGGCCGCTGGAAACCGGATCTGGGTTGGTCCCGACCTGGGTGGAGCGCAGCAGGTAACTGGCTGCATTGGTCACCGCGGTTATCGCCATCGCCGTGCTGGACAGCACGGTAAATGTGGCCGGACCTCCTGGAACTTGCGCCGGATTGTTGGGCGGAGCCGGATTGGTCACGAACAGGCACAGGGTTGCGGGGTTTTGTAATAGGGCGGAGTTGTACGGGATGGTAGCCTCCAGCACCTGCTGGCTGAGTAGGGTAGCGGTCAACTGCGTGGGCGTGCCGACGGGCGTGCCGCCGAGGGCGCAAACTCCCCCAGCTTGCTGTTCGATGGTCACCACCGAAGTGGCGAAGAAATTCTGCCCGTTGATGGTGATCAAGGGGCTGACCGCCGGATCTTGGACGATCAGCGCCGGATAGATAGAAGTAAGCGAGGGCGGCCCGGCCGAAACCACCAGGGTCACCGACACGATAAACGACGCACTGCCGGAAGTGGTCGGAGCGATGGTGATGGTGGCGCCATAGCTGCCAGGCAGCAAGGCCTGCACGATGGTCTCGTCCAGCAGTACCGTGACCGGCACATAGGAACCCGAAAGAGCTACGCCGCTGGTGGTCAGCCCCGAAGGCGTCGAACCCAGCGGCCCCACGCGAACCCAGGTGGAAGAGTTGGCGGTTCCGCCACCCGTTGCGGCAACGGCGGTAACAGTGAACGGGATCGTCCCCCCATTCGACGCCACGTCAATCTCGGAGGAGGTCGTCGGGTCCGTTGCAGGATACGCGGGCCAGGCGGCGCCGGTAGTGTACGAAAACGTTAGAGTGCCGTTGGTCGAGGAAGTGGCTGCGGTGTAGTTCGCAGACGGGGAAATTACCACCAGAGACGAAGGGGGATTGGACACCATCAGGTTGACCGGAATGGTGAGGCTCATGGTCGCCGGCACGGTCGAAATCGCGATCGAGCCGGGATAGGTCCCGGGCGGCAGGCCGGTCGGATTCGCGGTCAACGTCAGTGCCAAAGGCGAATACCCGGAGGCAGGCGTAACGACCAGCCACGCGGGGGCCGACGAAGCTTGCGCCACGACTACCGTCGAGTTTGGCGTGCCTGTTGGCAGCGTCACGGTCACTTTACTCGACGCCGGCAGCGTGGCACTGCCGACCTGATAGGAAAAAGTCACCGAAGCGGGTGAGACGGTAATGCCCGTCGAACTTGCGGCCCAGGCCCTGCCGGTAACAAGTGCTGCCAGCGCCCAACCAAGAATGCGCGCCATTTTCATGCTGAGTATATCGGCGCAGATGCCGCAGACCTTTACAGCCGGTTGAAGGCGCCAGCCAATCTCGGTCTCTCTGGATCCTGCGGAGCCGCCGGTTGCCGCCGCATGATATGCTGGAGCCGGATGCGGCCTCTAGTGTAAAGTCCTTATTTTGTTTAGGCTAACGGTTTCGAACCGGGTCGCGCGCGAATCTAGGGGCGTGATTGAAGTAAGGATGTGCAGTACATTGATAGTTGGCCGCTGACGCCAGGTTGCCGGACCATGCCGCGCACGGTCCGCGCCTCTCGGCAGTCCAGCGAGCCCACGGAAAGACGAGGACATCGATGCACCTCATCCCCACGCAAGAGGAAGTCGTCGCCGTACTGCGAGAAACCGGAGCGCTGCGCGACGGCCATTTTGAGTACCCCACCGGCCTGCACTCCAACGAGTATCTGAAGGTGCCGCTGGCGATGCGTTATTCCCGGCACCAGCGGATGATGTCGGTGGGTTTGAGCCGGCTGTTGCGCGCCCATCCGGAAATCCGCGCCATCGCCAAGGATCTTTCGATGGTGGCGCCCACCACGGGCGGCCTGGCGCTGGCCTTCGGATTGTGCGACGCGTTGCGCGCGCGGCAGGTTTACTGGGCCGAGCGGGAGCATGACCGGGACCCGCTCCGTTTCCGTCACTTCCTGCGCCCCGAGCCGGGAGAGCCGGTGGTGCTGGTGGACGACATCCTGCGCACGGGCCAGCGACTGACCGAGCTGAAGGCGCTGTTGGAGTCCTACGACGCCAAGGTGGTGGGGCTGGCGGTGGCCGTTTACCAGCCCAATCCCACGACGTTAAGCTTCGGCGACCTCCCGCTGTATTATCTGGTCAAGCTTGACGCCAGTTACTATGTCGATGGGGAGCACTGCGAATGGTGCCAGCGGGGTGTGCCCCTGGAAAAGGTTTGAGGATGCGAGAGGAAGGGCGGCGGCGCGACCGGGCGGGACGTATGCCGGGCGCGCGGTGGCTGGGTGCATGTCTCTGCGCAGCCGCTTTGGGCGCCGGCCTGCACGCCCAGGAAGGTGATGCGGCCAAGCTCGCGCCGTATTACCCGACGCCGGAAACCATTGTCGGACAGATGCTGCAGTTGGGCGGCTTAAAGGCAGGCGAAAAGGTGTTCGACCTCGGGTCGGGCGACGGCCGCATCGTGATTATGGCGGCGCAGAAATTTCATGCGGACGCGGTGGGCGTCGAGATCGACCTCGACTTGTGCCATCAAAGCCTGGCGCGGATTGCCAAGCTGGGACTCGATAAGAACGCCCGCATCATCCACGGCGACCTGCTGACGCAGAATTACGGCTCGGCGGACCTGGTGACGGTCTACCTGCTGCCGGATTCCATCAACGGCAAGGTGCAACCGCTGCTCGACCGCCAGCTCAAGAAAGGTGCGCGCGTGGTGGCACACGATTTCGAGTTTCGCGCTTGGACGCCGGAAAAGGTGCAGAACATCGCCGACGATGGGGAAGGCCGCAGCCACACGTTGTACCTGTATCGAAAGTGACACCTTGCTGGATGCAATAAAAATCGGCTGGCCTCGAGCGATGGCGGTGGCCCGTGCCGTGCTGGCCGCGGTGGCCCTGGGGTGGTTCGTTTTCGGTCAGACGGCCGCGTTCTCTGCGTCTTTCTACGTGCTGGCACTGTTCCTGGTCTGCGCGGTCGTGCTGGCGGTGCGGCCGCGCACGCCGCGCGGCGTATTCGGGCTGCTGGCGCTGGTTGCCGACATCGTGTACTTACTGGTGTTCGCGGCTTATGGCGGAGAACGGCTGCTCTGGTTCAGTTCGGTCTTCTTGCTCTACGTGCTGGCGGAAGCGCTCGTTTTTTTTGGCGTGACGGAAGTGGCGCTGGTGTCGGCCGTGGCCGCCGCATTCTGCGTCGCGCTGCCATCGCTGCCGCTGAATCCTCTGCTGAGAACGATTGTGGTCGGCGGCGCGCTGGCCTGCGGCGCAGCAATCTACAAGCGCCGGATAACCACCCGCATCGCCACGCTCGAAGCGCGCGCCGCCGAGGCGCAGGAGGAGGCCGAGAAGGCGCGTGAAGCCGAGCGCCAGCGCATCGCGTCGGATTTTCACGACGGCCCGCTGCAAAGCTTCATCAGTCTGCAAATGCGCCTGGAAATTCTGAAGAAGCTGCTGGAGCGCGACTTCGAAGCCGGTATGGAGGAACTGCTGGGACTGCAATCGCTGGCGGTGGCACAGGTGCGCGACCTGCGCATGTTCCTGAATGCGATGCGGCCGGTGGATGTGGACGGCGCCAATTTCGTGGCCACCGCCCGGCGCACCGCCGAATCGTTCCAGAAGGAAAGCGGCATTCCGGTCACCTTCATCAGCTCGTCCGGACCCATCGGCCTGCCGCCGGAGATGACGGCCGAAGCGCTGCAGATGATTCGCGAAGCCCTGCACAACGTGCAGAAGCACGCCGCCGCCACGCGCGTCGCCGTGTCGCTCGAAAAGGCCGGCAGCGGTCTGGAGATCTCGATCGAAGACAATGGCCACGGCTTCCCCTTTTCCGGGTCGTATTCGCTCGAGGAGCTCGAGATGCTGCGGCTCGGCCCGGCCAGCCTGAAGCGGCGCGCCCGCTCGCTGAACGCGGATATGCAGCTCGAATCGCGCCCCGGGCGCGGCACCGGCCTGAAGGTGCGCATCCCGCTGCAATAAGAGGCTCCGGCACGTGCTACGCTTGTGGCCGTGAACGTCGGCATCACGTGTTATCCCACTTACGGCGGCAGCGGCATCGTCGCCACCGAACTGGGCATGGAACTGGCCGCGCGCGGGCACGAGGTCCACTTCATCACCTACGCCAATCCGATACGGCTCGATCCCGGTTCGCCGCGCATCCACTACCACGAGGTCGAAGTCTCGAATTATCCGCTGTTCCAATACCCGCCCTATTGCCTGGCGCTGGCATCGCGCATGGCGGATGTGGCCGAAGCCTACGCGCTCGACCTGCTGCACGTGCATTACGCCATCCCGCATTCCATCTCCGCCATGCTGGCGCAGCAGATCCTGGCGCCCAAGCGCCGTCTGCCTTTCATCACCACCCTGCATGGCACCGATATTACGCTGGTGGGGGCCGATCCTTCCTACTTCCCCATCACTAAATTCTCTATCGAACGATCCGACGGCGTCACTTCCATCAGCGACTACCTCCGCCAGCAGACGGTGGACGTGTTCGGCATCGCGAACCAGATTCGCGTGATCAAGAACTTCGTCAACTGCGATCTATACCATCCCGACAACTCGAAGAGCGGCGCCGCGGCGTATTCGCCGGAGGGTGAGAAGCTGTTGATTCACCTTTCCAACTTCCGCCCGGTCAAGCGGGTGCTCGATTGCGTTCGCATTCTGGCCGAAGTACGCCGGAACGTGCCGGCGCGGCTGTTGATGGTGGGCGATGGCCCCGACCGGCTACCGGCTGAGCACCTGGCGCGCGAATTGAAGGTGGATCGCCACGTGCTGTTCCTCGGCAAACAGGACCACGTCGAGCGAATCATCCCGCTGGCGCATGTGCTGCTGATGCCGAGCGACCTGGAATCGTTCGGGCTGGTGGCGCTCGAAGCCATGGCATGCGGCGTAGTGCCGGTGGCCACCCGCGTGGGCGGCGTGCCCGAGCTGATCAGCGACGGCGAAGACGGCTACCTGGAGACTCCGGGCGACATCGGCGCACAGGCCGCCCGCGTGACCGCGCTGCTGGCCGACGACGCGCTGCATTCCCGCATGGCCGGAGCCGGCCGCTGGAACGCCTCCGAGCGCTTCTGCTCCGAAAAAATCATTCCCCAATACGAACAGTATTACGAGGACGTCGTATCAGGGCAGCAAGCGGCCGGGTGAGCGGCGCGGGATCCGGAAGAAAAGCGATCCTTGAAGAACAGAGCGGTCCTGGGTTTATCGGGCTTTCCTGCGGCGCATCAGTCCGAGCACGCCGAACCCAACACCAACGAACCCGAGGGTCGCCGGCTCTGGCGTCGTGAGGTCGCCGTTAAGCCCCACGGCCACGCCGCCGATGAATTCGTATTCGGCTGCCCATGTGGCGCCGCCGTCATTCGTTTCCGCCGCCCCGCTGTCGGTGATTCCCTGCGCCAGATCGTTCGTATAGAATTCGCTGATAGTCTGGAGGGCGAAAAAGTAGGATCCCGATGCCAATACGACGGAGGGGATGTCGAATGTGTAGGTGTCTATGTAAAGGCCATTAACGTCCTCGCCGGCGCTGCTTGACCCGCTGATCCCCGCCGTTCCGGAAAAAAGCAGAGTGCCCGGCACGACACCCGCGTCGGTGTAGAAAGCCCAGTTGACGTCGCCCGGCCCGCCGAGGTCTAGGCCGTCCAATTCCGTGAAACTCCCGGAGGTAAGGGTGACGCCGGTATCCAGCGTGAAAAGTTGCGCGGCGAAATCGTCGACCTTGCCAATTTCACTAGCGCAAGTGCTGCTGAACGCGCAGTTGCCATTGTCGGCAGTCGCGTCGAATGGATTGTTGAAAACTACGTCTGCATAGGCAGACCCGGCCGCCATCAGGCCGACCGCCAGAGAAATAACCCTCCTCATTCCTCCGTCCCCCCTTGGGCTTATTCTACACGCGTCCACGCGATTTTGTCGAATAGAAATTTGGCGATGTGCGGCATGCTATTCCGTTATCGGGCAGGAAATCCACAAAAAAAACGTGACAAGAAACCCGTAAGAAACTCATAAGAAACCAGAAACCCAAAAACCCCAATAAAAATCCATACGCCAAAAACCCGTGAAAAACCCGTAAAAAACGGTGACAGGCTTTGAACTGGACCAACTAAATCGGCGGGCTAACCAGCGATGGGACGGCGCTCGCCTCCACGCCTCAACCGGTATCTCCGCCCGCGCCATTCGATCGACATGCCAAACGCGGAAGAGAGCAGAGTGACGAGCCACAACCAGGTAACGGCGGGAACCAGCAGCGTGTGCGTCCATCCCCAGCGCCGGAACCAGGCGGCATGCGAGGGCAGCGCGGCGCGGGCCCGGCGGGTGCGCAGGAGGCCTTTCGCCATTCCGGGCAAAAGCTGGGCGGCGAGCAACCACGAAGCGGCAGC
>Ga0181520_10004992_pt1 | contig 21617 bp, 13 predicted proteins | sample PEATcosm2014_Bin_29_FD_132451 | JGI IMG/M metagenome (GOLD analysis project Ga0181520, IMG submission 132451) | Peatland microbial communities from MTU Mesocosm Facility, Houghton, MI, USA - PEATcosm2014_Bin02_30_metaG | ecosystem: Environmental > Terrestrial > Soil > Wetlands > Peat | place... | reverse complement strand
TGTGGAAGTGTTCTGATGGGCATCGATAGCGACGTAACTCATTTTCGGTCCGCCTTTCGGAGAATGGTTTGCTGACGCAATATCATTCGCCAAACGGCGGGCCGTTTCATGTTAGCCCCTCCATACGGCCCGCGCCGCCTAACTTAGCGCCCCCCTCCCTCGTAGGGAGGGGGGAGAACGGCGCCTCACCCCCCGGCCCCCTCTCCTGAGCGCACACGGCGCGCTCAGGAGAGGGGGAGACGACAACGGCTGGCGGAGAGACACCCGCCCGCGCAACGGCCGCTCCGCGTGATGAGGGTGGCAGCTTGGTCTGCGCTGCTGAAGCGAGGATGCAATTGGTCGATAGGAGACTACGCTGATGCGGATTACCGATCAGAACTATCTCAACACATTGCAGGACAGCCTGGCCATCGCTAATCGACAAATACAGAAACTGACCGAACAGGTGTCCTCGGGCAAAGCGCTTACGCGACCCTCGGATGACCCCGCGGCGGCGGGACGAATCCTGCGCGGGCAGGCCCAACTGCAAGAGGTGCAAACCCGACATGCCGTCTACCAGGTTGCCCAACGCCAACTGGGGATCGCCGACAATGCCCTCGGCGAGATGAGCAACGCACTGACCAATGCCTGCGACCTGGCACTGCAAGGGCAAAACGACATCTCCCAGACCGATGAATGCAAGACGCTCGCGAACCAACTGCGCGACATCTCAGACCAGATCTATACCCTCGGCAACACCGCCGACGGATTCGTCTACCTGTTCTCCGGGAGCAAGTCCACCACTGCGCCGCTGGTGAAGGACCCGCCATCGGGCGATCCCGTGGGGTATCAAGGCGGCTTCAACGCCCAGCAGTTCGAGATCGCTCCGGGGACGTCGTCGCAGGTCGGCGTGACCGGCGCGGAGCTATTCAATTTCGCCGACCCCACGACCGGTCAGCGCGCAGTCACCTCGGCGCCCACTGACGTGTTCAGCGCGCTCAACAACCTTGCAGATCAACTGGAGTCAGGCGATTCGGCAGGGGTTGCCACGTCTCTAACTCAACTGCAGGCGCTTCAAGCGCATGTGGTTGAGGAACGGGGGGCCGTGGGCCTGCAGGCAACCCGGTACAATGCTGCGGACGATGCTGCAAGCCAGACCGAGCTGCGGCTGCAAAGCACGATCTCGCAAGATCAGGACGTGGACATCGTGAAGGCTGTCATGGATTTGCAGAACCAGCAGACCGCCTACGAGGGGGCGCTGACAGCGATCGGGCGCGTGTTGCAGTTGCCGACTTTGTGGAGCATGATCGGGACGGGGGTGTAACGGCAACCCACCCCCCCGGGCCGGGAGCGGAACGGCGAACCTCACCCCCCTGCCCCCCTCTCCGCAGGCGGAGAGAGGGGAAACGACAACGGCGAACGGCTTCCTACCCCACCCCGCTTCGCGGGGCACCCCTCCCGTGCCGGGAGGGGAACGCGAACCTCACCCCCCTGCCCCCCCTCTCCGCGCGCGGAGAGGGGGGAAAACGACAACGGCGAACGGCTTCCTACCCCACCCCGCTTCGCGGGGCACCCCTCCCGTGCCGGGAGGGGAACGGCAAACCTCACCCCCCTACCCCCCTCTCCGCGCGCGGAGAGGGGGGAAAACGACAACGGCGAACGGCAACGGCTTCTTACCCCCTCCCTCAAGCGGAGAGGAAACGGCGGACGGTGACGACCCTGTTTCTCGGAAGGGCGAGTAGCTGTTGGGACTATAACGTGAGGAAGTGTCTGACCATGACGACATGCAAAGTCGAGGAAGCGATGGGAGGTGGGACCGTGGTTCTCGAGACCGTCCATTTCGGAGTGATCGATGTTGATGAGGAGCAGATCATCACCATTGAGGGGGGCCTCGCCCCGTTCTCGTCCCTGACGCGGTATGTGCTGCTCGAACGCGAAGACGAAGCGCCGTTCGTTTGGCTACAGTCAGCCGAAGCTCCGGCTCTCACGTTCGTGTGCGCACCGATGTGGGCCTTGGCGCCGGATCATGCGAACCGAGTGTGGGTGGACGGTAAACTGGAAGGATTTGTACAGGAATCGACGGAAATGCTTAGCATGCTTACGCTGGCGGAAAACCTATACACTGTGACTGTGAACCTGCTCGCGCCGGTTGTCTTTGATCGACGGAAGCGACTGGGGCGGCAGGTGATTCTGGACGGCGAGGTGAGCCTTTGCCGGACGCCCTTGCGGGAGCTGCTGCAGGGATGCGAGCCGGTCGGCACAGCCCTGGGGGACCTCTCCCCTATCTCGGGCCCGAGGGGAGAGTGAGCGATGCTCGTCCTCACGCGCCAGGCGAATGAGGAGATCGTCATCGGAGACGATATTCGCATCACCGTGCTGTCTGTGACCGGCGGGCAGGTGCGGATCGGCATCAGCGCGCCGCAGCATCTCCCCGTGCACCGACGGGAAGTCTACGACGCGATCTGCACGGAGAATGCGAAAGCTGCGAATGCGTCGCCGGAGGCGTTGAGGAGAGTACTGGGGAGGGAGGAGTGACGGCGGGGGACGGCTATCTCACCCTCTGGCCCCCTCTCTCGGACGGCCACGGCCCTACCCCGCCCCGCTGCGCGGGGCACCCCTCCCGTGCCGGGAGGGGGACGGCTAACGACTGACGACTAACGGCTCCACGCGGCACCTGCCTGCTCCATTCGGTGGTCGCCCGTTTCACTTGCGCCTTTCGGTAGTCACCCGCCCCTTTGGGCGATTCCTTGTTCTCCTGGCGACGTTTCGGACTGGCTTTGGATATAATGACAGGGGCCCGGTCTGTCAGGCCCTTGCTGCGGCTATAATGTGCAGCTCCCCCCTCGGTCAGTACGGCGGCCCTCTCCCCCATCCCCTGGAAGCCTCGGATTGATACTGACATCGGCCTCGGCGCTCCCGGAGACGGGGGATTGGACCAACGCTTGCTTGCGGTCAGTTTATCGTGATCGTTCCAGAGGTCAGGACGACCGGTCCGACGCTGTAGCCTGAGGCTGCAGTCAGGCTCACCGTCTTAGTCGTGTCCGTCGCCTGGAGCGTGAACGTTGTCGCGACTCCGTTGACGGTGCAAGGCCCGGAGAGCGTCACGGTGTGCCCGTCCGGCGACAAAGCGATGCTCATCGCGCCGTTTGCCAGGATCGTCGTACTCGGTGTGTTGAGGAAGTCGTAATAGGTCACGTTCCCTGTGCCCGTGGACTTCAGGAAGCTGAACGCTATGGTGCAGCTCTTGCCGTTGCGGAGGAGTGTCCCGCTGCCGTTGATGATGCCCTGCTTGATGACCAGGGTCGCCGTCGCGGACGCTGCGGGGTACCCCTGCCCGGCCAATGAGTTGCACGTGATCGGCCACGACTTGGCCGTTGTGAAGCGGCTCGCGGGCACTACCACCGAGGCCTCCCCGGTTGCGCCGGTGACGGCCGATGCGCTGTACCCGGCCACCGAGAACTGCACCGTGTTGCCCGCAATCGGGTAGCCGCCCGCCGTCGTTCCCGCGGTGAGCTTGGCCTTCAATGTGCTCGAGCTGCCCACTGCGCCCACCGTGTCGCCTGTGTAGGTCAGCAGACATCCGGCAGGGGTCTGGATCGAAGTCACGGTGTTCGACCACAGGCTTGCCGCGGTCGATCCACCGGACTGGGCCGAGACTTGGGCGCGATAATAGTACTGCGCGTTCAGGGGCAGGCCGGTGAAGGTGTAGGAAGTCGTGGGCACGGCGAGCCAGCCAGAGTCCTTGAGGACCGTCCCGAATGCCGGGTCCGTGCTGCACTGAACCCTGGAATGCGTCACGCCGGCGCCAAGCCCCGTCCACGAGCAGGTGAGGGAGGAGCCGATCGTGTACGTCGGCAAGGCATTCATCGTCGGCGCGACGGGATCCACGAGGAACCCGCCCGCGAGAGTGCCGGACTGAGCGTCCGTGTTCGTCACCACGACATCCCACGCGCCGGCTACCGCTGCAGTGAGGCCGAAGGTGCAGGTGATCTGCGTCGGGCTGACCACCGTGACGCCGGTGGCGGCGATGGCTGTCTGGCCGGTCTTGCTCAGCTTCACGGTCGCGCCCGTGAGGAAGCCTGTTCCGGCGAGGTTCGTGACACCCACGCTGCTGCCGGTGATGCCGCTGCTGGGTGTGATGGCGGTGACTGTAGGAGCAGGGTTGCCTATGGTGAACCCGCCCGGGAGGGTGGCTGATTGAGTGTCCGCGTTGGTTACGGTGACATCCCACGCGCCCGCTGCAGCCCCTGTAAGGTCGAAGGTACAGGTAATCTTGGTGGGGCTGACGACCGTGACGCCGGTAGCGGTGATGGTTGTTGCCCCCTTAGCCAGCTTCACCGTCGCGCCGGAGAGGAAGCCCGTCCCGGCGAGGTTCGTGATGTTGACAGGACCGCTGTTCAAGCCCGTGTTGGGCGTGATGGCGGTAACGGTCGGGGCCGGGTTGGTTATTGTGAATCCGCCCGGGAGGGTGCCCGCCTGCGCATCCGTGTTCGTCACGACGACATCCCACGCCCCGCTGGCCGCTCCGGTGAGCCCAAAAGTACAGGTGATCTTGGTGGGGCTGACCACTGTGAGGCCGGTGGCGGCGATATCGGGCTGGCCGGTCTTGCTCAGCTTCGCGGTGGCGCCGGTGAGGAACCCCGTCCCGGCGAGGTTCGTGATGCTCACGGGGCCGGTGTTCAGGCCGCTGTTGGGCGTAATGGCGGTGACCGTCGGGGCGGAGTTGGTTACCGTGAACCCGCCCGGAAGGGTGCCGGATTGAGTGTCCGTGTTCGTAACCGTGACGTCCCACGCACCGGTGGCGGCCCCGGTGAGGTCGAAGGTGCAAGTGATCTGGGTCGGGCTGACCACCGTGACACCCGTGGCGGCGATGTCCGTCTGCCCCGTCTTGCTCAATTTCGCCGATGCGCCGATGAGGAAGCCGGTCCCGGCGAGGTTTGTGATGTTGATGGGGCCGGTGTTCGTGCCGGTATTCGGCGTGATGGCTGTGACCGTTGGCGGCGAATTCGGCGGAGGGCCGGCCACTATCGTGAAGCCGCCCGCCAGGGTACCCGATCCTCCGCTGATGTCGGTCACTACGACATCCCACGCGCCGAGGGCTGCTCCGGTGAGATCGAAGGTGCAGGTGATCTGCGTGGTGCTGACGGCGTTCACGCTCGTGGCGGTGATGCTCGGCTGCCCGCTCTTCTGCAGCGTCACCGTGTCACCGGCGTAGAAGTTCGTGCCGGCGAGGTTGGTGATGCTTACTGGGCCGGTATTCGGCCCGGTATTGGGCGTGATCGCTGTCACCGTCGGGGCTACTTCGGTGACGGTGAAAGCGCCGGCCCTGGTTCCGGAATTCCCATCGGTCTGGGTGACCGTCACGTCCCACGCACCCGCCAGGACTCCGCCGAGGTTGAAGGTGCAGGTCATGTGCCCGGAATCCACGATAACCACGTTCGTCCCTACGATGTCGGGCTGACCGCTGTGGCTGAGCTTGGGCGTTGAGCCGGTCACGAATCCGGTGCCCAGCAGGGTCGTTATGTTGATGGGGCCGGTGTTCGGTCCGGTCGATGGATTGATGTAGCTGACTATGGGCGTGGCGCTGGCGTAGAGCGTGAAGCAGCCTGGCAATGTGGCCGTCGAGCCATCCGAGTTGGTGAAGTGTAGGTCATAAAGACCCAACGGGAGGCCGGCGGTCGTTGTCAGGAAGGTGGTCGTCACCGACGTTGACGACACGTAGTAGTTCCCGTTGGACGGGATGACCGCCCCCGAACCCGGCTGCACAAGCTGCACGATGAGGCCCGGGTTGTTGAGCCCCACGACGCCCAGGAAGCCTGTACCGGTGATCGCGCAACTCGTGTTGGACTGAGTCGAGCCGTGATTCGGCGAAAGGCCGGTCACGGTGAGAGGCGTCGAATTGGTCACGCTGAAGCTCTTGGCAAGAATGCCTCCGCCCGTGACCCCTCCGCCGCTGGACTTGTTCGATGGATTGGCATCGTTGGGCGGGCAGACCTGCACGTCCCACGGATTGGCCAGGCCATACCCCTTGCCGGTCACGTCAACATCGCAGGTCAGCGAAGTGGAACTGGTGACGTTGACATTGGTGCCATACATCCCGTTGGTGTCGTCCATGGACGGGTTGCTGAAGATCACGGTCATGGGCGCGCCGGGGCCGGGTGGCACGAAGAAGCCGGTTCCGGTGATGGTGACGTGGGCCACACCGGTGTTGGGCACTACGTTTGGCGAAATGGCCGTCGGGACCGGGTTCGCATAGGTCACAACGTTGAACGGGGAAATGGTGGCGAACCCGCCGTCGGGGTTGGTGACTGTCACAGTATAGGCGCCAACGGGGGACTGAGTGCCGTAAGGCGGGCCGGCGTAGAAGAAGTAGGGGGCGCACTGGATGTAGTTGGGGCTGGCGCTCACGCTGACAGTGCCAACATTCGTGATGGGAGAACCGCTCGGAGACAGGGTGAACGTTATCGTTGCGCCCGTCTGGATTCCCGAGCCATAGACCCTGATCGGCGCGACGGAGAGTTCGGGCTGGTTGGTCTCGTATGACGGCGTGATCGAGCTCAGGCTTATCGGCGCCGGAGCCGTGAGGCTGAAGGCGCTCTGAAGCGTGCTCGTCTGAGTGTAGCCGTCGGTCACGCTCACGTCGTAAGCGCCGACCGGCGCGCCTTGAGGGTTCACGCTGAGGGTTATCTTGGTGAGGCTGGACACCGTGGGCCCCGATAGCACCGGGAGACTGACCCCGCCCCCGTGCTGAGTGACGCTTACCCCGTCGCCGTTGTAGAAGCTCGATCCGGTGAGCGTGAGGGCCACGGAGGTCAGGCCATTGCTGGCCGAGGTGGGCGACACGCTGGTCAGCACCGGCGGCGCCGGGATGGGGATCAGGAAGGCATTGGCGAGCGTTCCCGTCTGACCGAAGGGGTCGGTGACCACCACATTCCAGTAACCGCCCAGGGCGCCCGTAGAGGGGATGCTGAGCGAGAAAGTAAACTGCGTCGAGCCGAGCCAGGACTCGCTTCCGAAGGGGATGTCAGCCTGTCCCGCCTTCCTCAGCACCACGGTGTCGGCGTAGATGAAGTTCGTGCCGGTGACGGTTACGGGGTAGTAGTACCCGCCCTGGGTGCCTGTGGTCTGCGAGATGCTGGTTACGGTCGGCGCCGGGGGCGCGGTGACGTTGAAGGCCGCGGGGAGGGTGGAACCCTGCTGTAGACTGTTCCACACCCTCACGTCCCACAAGCCGATGTCCCCGGCGTCGGTGTTGGGGAGGGCGATGGTGCACTGGATCTGGGTCGGAGTGACGGAGGTGATCGTAGATCCGGTGCCATACTCGCCCGTCTTCTCCAATTCCGCGAAATCATCGGTGCTGAAGTTCGAGCCGTTGATGGTCAAGTTGACATTCGAGCCGGCGACACCCGTAGTGGGCGTGATGCTGGTGACGCTCGGCACCGGGGGGACGATGACGGTGAAGCCACCCGTGATCGTGCCTGCGAATCCGCTTGGGTCAGTAACCACCACATCCCACGAGCCGGTGGCTGCGCCGGTCAGGTCCAGCGTGCAAGTGATCTGTGAGCTACTGACAATGGTCACGCCGGTCGCGGTGATCGTCGTCTGCCCGGTCTGCATGAGTGCCACCGTGTCGCCGGTACGAAAGTTCGACCCGGCAAGGTTAGTGATGCTTACGCTGCCGGTATTGACGCCGGAATTGGGCGTAATGCTGGTTGCGATCGGCGCTGCGTAGACGGTGAAGATGCCAGACTTCGTGACGGTCGTACCCATGGTCACCGACACAGTCCACGCGCCTGTCGCCGCCGACGATGGGATGCTGAAGGTGGCTGTGATGTGCGAGCTGTTGACCCGCGACAAGCTGGTTCCGACGATATTCGGCTGCCCGGACATCTGCAGGTTCACAGCGGTCGGTGTGGTTGTGAATCCGGTTCCGGTGATCGTGCACGTCAGGGTTTGGTTCAGGTCGGCGTAAGCCGGCGAACTGGAACTCACCGTGAACGCCATGGCGGGCACGACCTGGGCCAGCAGGATGCAGGCGAAAAAGGGAGCCACCACCAACACACCCGATCGAACTCGATGTGATTCCACCAGTAATCGTCTCGTCTCCATCCTTGCTCTCTCCTTGCTGAGTTACGGGCCTGTAGTCAGCGTCGCACTAGGGCTCGCGTGTCAAGCATTTCAGTATTTAAATATCTATGCCTTGTATGACACAGCAACTGTATAGTAAAGGAAATATAATGTCAATATATATTATAAACTGCAATTAATTGTGTATATAGTTACCCTTGTGGCCTAATTGCCGATGATGACGATATTCGTTTGCCCGGCCCTCTTCAGCGTCACGGTGCGCCGGTGCCAAAGCCCGCACCCGCGAGGTCGGTCACGCTCGCACTGGCGTTGTTGACGCCCGAAGCCGAGGTGATCGAGCCTACCCACGGCGGAGCGGTGTACCCGAAGCATCATCTTCGCCCCTTTCGGTGGGATCGGTCTCTTGGACAGGCGTTCCTTGTTGGCACTATTGATGCGCCAATTTTGAAACTTTATATTATAAATACATATTTAATACTACATTTAGGAGAGAATAATGTCAATATGAGCTAATAATTCCGCTCTGTGCGGCACTTAACGGCCCTACCCCGTCCCCGCTTCGCGGGGACACCCCTCCCGTGCCGGGAGGGGAGAGGCCAACGGCGATTTTCGCGGCAAGGTTGCGGGGGTTGATGGGTGACGCCGGTGGGCGGCTGCGCAAACGGCATGTGAGGGGCCCCGACCAGCGACGGCCAAGACCTCTCCCCTATCGCGCGCGGGAAACGAAACGGGGTCGGACATTGCGTCCGACCCCGTTTGGGATTGCCTGGAATGAATATATGACAAGAGACGTCAGTGGCCGCAAAGCGTGGAAATGAGAGGAAGGGCACCCGGCCCCTCTCCCCTAGGCCGGCGCAAGCGGAACCGAAAAAACAATTGACCACAACGACACAAGGGCACTAAATGGCAAAATCACTTCTTTGGTCGCATCATTGCCATTTCGTGTCTTCGCGTCTTCGTGGTCACAATCGCCAATATCCTCCCGTGATCCTGTGCGTATTGAATGCAAATCGAATTCTAAGACACTGCGGCCTCCCTGACAGGATTGTCAGGGCCACTGGGTGAGTTGAGCCATCCGACAGGATTGTCAGGGCCACTGCGGGAGTTAAGCCATCCGACAGGATTGTCGGAGCCACTGATGGGAGCTCAGTCGGAGAAGAGCGATTCCGCGCCAAGACGCTGATTGGCGGCGAGGAACTCGTCTACCGTGCCCCCGGACCAGGCTACGATCTGGCTCACGCCCCTCCCCTTCTTCGAGAATGCCACCGCCTCGACGAGCTGGGCCGATTCGCCCGAGCCCTTGTAGTAGCCCACTACCTCGACCTCGCGCGGCTTGACGCCGTCGCCGTTCTCGAACGCCTGATAGACGCCTACCAAGTCGATTTCGCGGCGACCGCGGACGTGCTCCTTCTTGCCTGTGTACAGGCCCCCGAGGCGATCCATCAGCTCCGAGCCAATCTCGAATCCCTTGATGATCCTGACTTCGTCGATCTCGCCTTCCATGTACTTGCGCAGGGAGAATTGCGACTGCGCCGCCGGCAGGCGGGTGTTGAACCAGATCGGGTGGATCTGGGGCTTGTCGAACAGGAACCGCCACGCGGCGATGCGCCGGCGGTCGAGGTCGGAGATCTCGCAAATGCCCTTCTCCGGGTCGATGAGCACGTGGACATCGATCAGATACGGGTCGTAGTAGATCTCGGTGGTGCGCGAGTACAGGATGGGGTAGCGGTCCTCGTCGACCTCGCGCTCGAGGTAGTTGAAGACGTTGCCCTGGGAGGTCATGATGGTGATGGCCTCGTCGGTGGAGAGCTGGCGGACGATGTAGCGATCGTCGTAGTCGCGCTTGCCGAGGACGATGTCGGTGAGGAATCCGCTGGTGACGAACTTCTCCTCCCCCACCATCACGCGCGGGTTGATGAGCGAGCGCGCGGCGGGGTTCGCGCACATCTCATCGATCAGGCGGTCGTAGTCGCGGAAGGTGACGCGGCCCTGCGCCTCGAGCAGCTCCTCAACATCCTCGCGAGACAGGCCGGGTTGAGCGTGGCGCATATCCTGGATGAGGTCCTCGGTGGCGAGGCCGTGCTTGATCGCCTCGTGCATCTCGCGCGGGGTCTCAAACCTGGCCAGCAGGCGGAGGGTCTCGCGGCTGAAGTCCACGTTCTCCAGCGGCTGGTGGACGAGCCACGGGAGCAAATGCGGGTAATTCTCGACGATGTTGGTGCGCATGTAGAAACTGTCTTCGCTGTAGATGACCTCGAGCGATCCGAGGTTCACATAAGCGAAGTCATCGGCGAGGAGCTGACAAGACGGCTTGCAGTCGACCATGCCGTAGCAGTTGGTGGACTTGCCGGTTCCGGTCGGCGCGATGATGACCATCCCGCGCTGGTCGCCGTTTTCGCGCTTGTACATGACGCACCCGGCATGGAGCGACAGCCAGACATCGCCGGGGTTTGCAACCGCGGGCTTGTCGGGATCGGCGGTCTCATTGAGGACGATGCCACGGGTAATCATGTCGTCCAGCGGGCCGAGAGAGGACTTCGTCTTGACCTCACCATAGTAGTTGGTATTGATGGTGACATAGACGACGCGGTCGGGGCAGTAGATCGCGCTCGGCGACAGGAGCATGATCCTGCGCTGCTCGTCGATCTCATAGTCCTCGATGTGGGCGATACGCTCGTCGCGCATCATCTTGCGGTACTTGCCGCCGCCCTTGTTGAGAGAATCCTTAAGTCGCTCGACGGCGGCGAGTTCCTCTTCCTCGTTGTGGATGCCCTTGAGGAAGCGCAATATATCGAGGTCATCGATGCCGGAGAGGTTGGCGGTGGTGCCGGTGGGGACGTCGGTTTCGGCAGCGGCCGGCCAGTTGATGGAGTAGAACTCGTGAACGTGCGGGTCGTTGCCGCGATACTCGACGCAAAAGTGGCCGATCTTAGCCTTGTAGGAGAACGGCTTGCCGTCCGTGGTCTCGGCAAGGAGCTTGTCGATCATTGGAGCGTACTGGGTGTCCCATTGCTCGCCGGTGATCCTGACGACGAACTCGGTGCGACCGACGATGTTGGTGTAGACATTGTGGACCTTCATCTTTGGACCTCCAGGGCGAGCCGATGCGAATGGGAACAGGGCAGACAATCATTATACTTAATATACCACCTCTGCGTCCGCCATAAGAGGGATCATTATATACAGAGGCGCGCGATGGGCGCAAGGGCTTTTGCGTCAGGGCTTTTGCGTCAGGGGGGTGCGTCTTTCAGTTGTAGGCAGTATTACTACGCCGGTTGCTCGGCCCTGCTCGGCAGTGAGATGCCCTGCGCAGAGATGGACGGCGATTGACCACAGAGAGACAGAGAACGGCACTGTCTTTGCGCGTCTATTATGGAGCAGGCGAGCCGTGTACTAGCCGTTCTCTGTGCCCTCTGTGTCTCCGTGGTTCAATGCCGTTCGCGTTTCATCTTGCGATACGGTTAGCCTCTGACAAGATTCCGGGCGCTTCGTCTGCCGGTTGTCAAAGCGGCATAGTAATGGTAGGTAATCGGCGGGAGTTGGGCCGTATTCAACAGCCTGCGGACAGGCCGTCGGGGCTATGCTGCTACGAAACTATCCGTCATGCCGTAATCCTCCAAATCCTATCAATCCTGTTCTCTTGCCGTTCCCTGACGCCACGCTTGCGGCAGTCGTACCTACAATCAGCAGACGGACCCGACGTCAGGAAGCGGCTTCCTACCCCTGCCGCGCTGCGCGCGGCTGTCCCCGCCCTCGTAGGGAGGGAAAACGACGACGGCGCGGTGCCCCCGGACTCGACGCGGCCAAGGCTGGCGTTGTAAGGTTTGGAGATCAGTTGCTGTGATGACCAGCTTAGTAGTTAAGACGTTATGACTACAAGCATCTTAGAATTCAATACGCCTAAACATTATAGATATTAAACGTTAAAACATTAAACAGTCATAACTGCATTAGCGCAGATGCAGGTGCGAGGACGTGGACCACGGGCTGATGGTCGCGATCTTATGGCGAAATCGGCCTGGAATCGCGCCAGGACGGGCTATGAGGGGTGGGGGAGAGGCTAATCGGGTCGTGGGGCGGGTACGAGTGGACGGGAGGGTCATAGCAGCCCCATCCCGTAAATGATGTTTTGCAGTCAAGCAGTCCCTATCATTGAACACTTAAGTGCATGACTGCTTGACCGTTGGAATGATGCCCGGTATAGTGGCAGGCAGTCAAGACATCATGGAGGCAAGAGTGCGCACGATCGCTGTCGCTAACCAAAAGGGCGGGGTCGCCAAGACTGTCAGCGCGGTCAATACCGGGGCGGCGCTCGCGGGGCTGGGGCAGAGGGTGCTGCTGGTCGATCTCGATCCCCAGGCGAACCTGTCGCTGAATGCGGGACTGACAACGTCGAGCGGCGAGCCGCCGGCGTATGCTTTGCTGAGCGGGAAGGAACCCGTGGGCGGACTCATCACCGCCACGCGGTGGGATGGACTGGATGTGATCGGGGCGGGCATCGGGTTGTCGGCTGTCGAGGTGCAACTCGCGAGAGTCGAGGACGGGCACCTGAGACTACGGGAGAGGCTGCGGGGGCTGAAGGGCTACGATTACGTGCTGATCGACACACCGCCGAGCCTGGGGTTCCTGACGCTCAATGCGCTGTCCGCGGCGACCGAGGTGCTTATTCCCGTGCAGTGCTCGTTTCTGGCGATGCAGGGGCTGCGACAGCTCCTGGAGACCATCGAGGCGGTAAGGGCGCACGGAAACCCGAAGCTGACGGTGTGCGGGCTGGCGCTCACCATGCACGACCGGCGCACGCGGCACTCGCGCGAGGTGGTCAGCACGGTGCGCGGGCATTTCGGAGACCTGGTGTTCGATTCCCTGATCCCGCGTTCCGTTGCGTTCGACTACTCGACCGTGGCCGGGGTGCCGCTCGTGTACTCCGACCCCGACAGTGCGGCTGCGCGCGCGTACCGCAATCTTGCCCGGGAGGTGCTCAAGCGTGCTTAAGAACCCCCAGATCCCGCGCGACTTCTTCGGCGGACAAGCCGATCCCGACGAAGCCGAGGCCTCTCCCCGACGGCCTGCGGCGGCAGAGGAAGGCAAAGTGCAGGTCACGATCTACCTCACCGACGCGGTGGCCATGTCCCTCGAGCAGATGCGGTACCAGCTTATGATGGAGTACGGCATCAAGGCGAGTAAGAGTGCGATTGCGCAGTATGCGATCCAGACGGCGGCGAAGGATGTGGAGGCGCTGGCTAAGGGGTTGGGAGGGTAAGGCACCTCACCCCCCGGCCCCCTCTCCACAAGTGGAGAGGGGGAGAACGGCAACGGCGACGGCTGGCGGGCGAGACGCCCGCGCCACGCGTGAAGGGGACGACAGGCGACACTGGCGAGTGGGGCGCATCTCGCGTATAGAACCGAGGGCCGGCACGACGCGGCTGCTGGCCTCGAAGGTGGAAGCCACACGACAGGAGGGCGCTTATGTTGCGCGATTCGGCGGACTGGCTTCGCGAAGACCTCTGGCGGGCGCATGCGTCGTGGCTGTCGCCGCCGTGGGTGGGGGAGACCTCGGAAAGGCGGGGGGATTTCGATGCGGGGCGGTGGCTGGATGTCATGCAAGCCGCCGGGTACCAGACACTCATCTTCTACGTCAAACACCACGACGGCTTCTGCGCGTATCCCTCCCGATTCTCCAATGCTCAACCTGAACGTGACTTCCTCGGCGAATGCGTGACCGAGGTGCGTCGGCGCGATATGCGAGTCCTGTGTTATTACTCGTCCTTCATCGACGAAGTGACCGGCAACGAACATCCCGACTGGCAGGTGCTGGGGCGGGACGGGCAACCCGCATCGGTCTGGTGCTCGCAGCAGTGGCCGGGGGCCTATTGCTGCATCAACAACCCGGAATACCGGGCACTGCTGCTCGGGCAGCTTGCGGAACTTCGCGACAACTACGACCCGGACGGGCTGTGGATGGATGTATTCGAGCCGCTGATGGGGGAGAACTGCTTTTGTCCCTCGTGCCAGTCGAAATACAGGCGCGAAACCGGCGGGGACATCTTCGAGACGCAGGGCAATGCGTGGTATCAAGAGTGCGTGGTGCAGGTGATGGAGGAGATCAAGGCGATCTCCCAAGGGAACGACCGGGCCTGCATCGTCACCGCCAACACAGGGAAGAGGGTTCGGGCGCTGGATGAGCTTTGCGATGTGCTGACCCATGAGGCTTTCACCTCCACGATGATCTCCTCGGTAGGGCGGGCGCTGCGACCGCTGGGGAAGCCGTGGGAGATCACCTGCCGGCTGTACTCCGCCGTGGGGACATGGGCGATCCGGGGGGCCGACCGCGTGCTGCTGGAGTCGATGGCCGCGGTGGCGCATGGGGGCGCTTGCTGCCAGGAGCTGTCGCCGACTCACACCGGGAAGATCACCGATGAGGCGGCGGTTCGGGTGGCGGAGGTGGGGCAGTACATTCGCGGGATCGAGGAGTATCTCGTCGGGACGGAGCCGGTGTACGATGCAGCGATTGTCCAGGCGAATTCGGAGTACGGTGTCACCACCGAGTGCCCGGTGCCGGGCGGGTGGCATACCGTGATGATGGAGCGGGACATCCCATTCGCCTTCGTGGACTCCGATGCGGACCTCTCGGGGTATCGGCTGGTGATCCTCGACGGCCGGACGCCTGTCGATGAGGCGCTGGCGCAGAGGGTGGCCGAGTATGTGAAGGAAGGGGGGAGCTTGATCGTGGAGGGCGAGGTGGGGGAGAGGTTGGAGGAGGCGCTGGGGGTGACGGGACCTCACCCCCCTGCCCCCCTCTCCACAAGTGGAGAGGGGGAAACGGCAACGGCTTCCTACCCCCCTCCCTCGTAGGGAGGGGGGAACGGCACCTCACCCCCGGCCCCTCTCCGCAAGCGGAGAGGGGAGAACGACCACGGCAACGGCTGACGGCCAATGGCAGCAAGTTGAGAGTCTGACCTGCTTCATTGGAGGGCTGCATCCGGGGATTGCTGAGGGGATGGGGGCGGATGATCTGGTTGTTGAAGGAAAGGCGTTTGTTGTCAGGCTCGATGGAGCGGAGGCGCTGGCCTTCTATCGGTATGAGTTCGCGGCTCGCACGGCTGAGCGGCGGACCTATCGTAACATGCCGCCGGCGCGGGAGTTGTCCGACGATCCCGCGATCACGGTCAACCGATTCGGCAAGGGACGCGCAATGTTCATCGCCTGCCCGCTCACGACCGCGGAGCTGCGCGACCGCCGGCACCACGAGCATGATGTGCGGGAGTATCCGACGCAGCTTGCAGCGAACCTGGCGCGATTCATGATCGACGAGCCGCTCCTGAAGGCGACCACGCCCGCGGGCGTCGAGGTGGTTGTGAACCGGCAAGGCAGCCGGTACATCGTGCACCTGCTGAACCACTATGCAGGAGGGGTGTATCGCGATAGTCGGAAAGGGATACTGCAGTTGACGGATGTCAGGGTGGCGGTCAATGGGAGGAGGATGGACGGGAACCTCACCCTGGACAACGGCGCCTCACCCCCGGCCCCTCTCCACGAGTGGAGAGGGGGGAACGGAAACGGCCAAAGCTTCAGTGTGCGGCAGGAGGGTGACTGGGTGGAGATTGTTGTGCCACGGTTAGGGGTTCATGCGATGATCGTGCTTGAACCCGAAGGTGAGAGCGATGGCGCGGTTGGCTGACGGTAGTCGGGTTGTGGTTGTCGGGGCGGGACCGTCCGGCGGGTTCTTCGCCTGTATGCTGCTCGACCGTTGCCGACAGGCCGGGATTGCGGTCGATCTGACGCTGCTCGACCGCAAGGACTTCGGTATGCCCGGGCGCGCGGGGTGCAGCATGTGCGCCGGGGCGCTGTCGGATTCGCTGCTGAAAGCAATGGGGGAGATCGGGCTGCACCTGCCGGAAGCAGTGGTGCAAAGGAAGATACACGGGTATCGCTTCGAGACGGCGGTGGCAGGGCTGGATCTGGATGCGCCGGAAGGGACAACGATCTACACGGCGTTTCGAGGGAGAGCGCCGGGGACGGCTTCCTACCCCCTTGTCCCGCTTCGCGGGACACTCCCCCTCCCTCGTAGGGAGGGGGAAACGGCACCTCACCCCCCTGCCCCCCTCTCCGCAGGCGGAGAGGGGGAAACGGAAACGACGAACGACGAACGGCACGGGAACTGGCTGCGAGGGTTGCCGGCTCATGCGGGGCTTCAAGGGGATGAGATGGGGTTCGATGAGTTCCTGCTGGGGGAGGCGATGGCGCGAGGGGCGAAGCACCTGGCGGTGGCGGTGACAGGGATCGCGCGCGACTCGACCGGGGAGGCGAAGTGGGTTCTGCAATGCCAGGGCGGGCACGGCGCGGCGAGCGAGGAGGTTTGGGCCGACCTGCTGGTCATCGCTTGCGGCGTGCATGGGAGCCTGCTGTCGGTTGTGGAGAAACTGGGGGTTGGGTATATGGCCCCTCGGTTGGCGAAGTCCTGTCAGGCGGAGATCGCACTGGACCCGGAGTTCATCACTGAACGTTTCGAGGATCGCATCCACGTGTTCTTCCCCGGCGACCCGGACATCGAGTTCGTCGCCGCAACCCCCAAGAAGAGACATGTCACCATCACGATGGTCGGAGCGGCCGCCGAGCGCGGGCATCTCACGCAGATGCTTGCGGGGACCATGCCGGTGACCCACGCCACGCGCGGCCGACCCGCGAAAACACTGCGCGACTACATGCCCGCCGACTGGCACCCCGCCGGGCGGTATTGCCAGTGCCTGCCGATGATCCCGGTGTCGATCGCGCGCCATCCGTGTGCCGATGGGCTGGTTGTGGTCGGAGACGCCTGCGCGCAGCGGTATCTGAAGAACGGGCTGTACTCGGCGCTCCTTACGGCGCAGATGGCGGCGCGAGCCATCGCGGAGCACGGGACATCGGCGAGCGCCCTCCGGCGGCATTTCGGCGGCCCGTGCCGGAGGATGTATGTGCTGGACAATCTCTGCGGGCGAATCATCTTCCGATGGAATCGCCTCGTCACCAAGATCCCGTTCCTCGCGCGGGCGCACTTCCGCGTGGCGTGGGAGGAGCAGCACCTACGGCCCGACGAGCGGCACGTGGTGACGCGCATTTTGTGGAACATCTTCACGGGGAATGTGCGGTATATAGAAATACTGATGGACACGATCTGCCCGGCGGCGGTGTGGGCGATTGCGAAGGGGACGATGGGGGAGATGTGGGATCGGGTGAGGGGGAGATGAACGGCACCTCACCCCCCGGCCCCCTCTCCACTCGTGGAGAGGGGGAGAACGGCCCTACCCCGCCCGTGCCGGGAGGGGAGAGGCAAACGGCAGCGGCTCCTCATCCCCGGCCCCTCTCCTGCGCGCATACGACGCGCCCAGGAGAGGGGAGAACGGCAACCTACCCCTACCGTGCCGCCCATCCCTTTCGGGACTGCGCTCACGGCAACTCAACCACCATCGGATGGTTACTCAAGGTCAGCTCGATCGAATCCACGTTGGTGAGGGTCTGGATCGGCGAGGGAGCCATGGTGGGGTCGTAGATCTTCACCGTCGGGCGCTTTGCATCGAGGCGTATTGTCACGTCGTCTGTCCCCGTCACTCGCTCGTCCCAGATGACCAGCTCGAACGCGCCCGTACTCTTTTGCAAGAGCATATCGTGCACGGTTGCGGGTTCGGCGGGGACCGAATAGTCCAGCTTGCCCGGCCTCCGCAGGGCGCCCTTGTCGGCCAGGATCGTCGTGAGGTTGTGCAGGTACTCGGCGGCTTTGCGCGGGGTGTAGTCCGGGGTGTAGAAGCCGAAGGTCTGATTGCCGCCCTCGTCCGAGCGGTCCCGCAGCAGGTAGATGGACGTGTTTCGCCAGCCGCGTTTGAACTGGTCGAGGTAGACGCCGAGGTACATGAGGGCCTGGACTTCCTCGGTGAATGGCCCCTCGATGGTGATCCCCGTCTCCGTGGTGACCTTCGGCAGGGCGATCAGTTCGGCCTCGGAGTAGCCTGCGAAGTGGTTGTGCCAGGTCCGGCCGTTGTTCCCGTACAGTCCGTCCACACGGCACGCCGAAGTGGGGTCGGCAGCGACCCATGTCTGGTTGTCATGCAGGCCCGGCCAACCGGGGTGACTGAGATAGTTGTGGCAGTTCGCGTAGTCGGCGTATTTGGTGCCGTCGGGCATCGAAAGGCCCGCGCCTTTCGGGATGGTGAGGAACTGCAGGCCCACGTCGTCCGCCTCCGCGCCGACCTCGGAGGGGCCCCAGACGGCGTAGGCCTTCAGCACCGGATCGCTCTTGACGGCACTGTACAAGTCTCTTTGCAGCTTCGCCACCGGAATCCACGACTTGTCTCGGCCCCCGGTTTCGCCCTGATAGGTAATGCCCCAGTTGTTGGGCTCGTTGTTGCCCTCGAGGGCCAGCAGCGCGCCCGCTGACGCCAACTGCCTGGCGCCCTTGAGCAGCCTGTCCAGGTCCGTGCCGCCGCTCATCAGGCCATAGCTGAAGCGGATGCCGGTCTGGCGGTGAAGCTCGATCAAGTCGGCAACGGGAACGTCGCTTTCATAGCCCGACCGAATCCAACGCAGCCCGAGGTAGCTTGCGGCCTTGATGGTGCTCGCGAGGTTCTCTCCCCGGACGGAGACGGCCGAGCACACGCCGATGGAGTCGATGAAGTCACTCGCGCGGACGGCGGCGACCCCGTCGGCGGCGCGCGCCGGGAGAGTGGCGGAGAACAGCAAGAGGGCGGCGAAGACGGGTTTCATGGGTGGTTTCCTCCGACGGCGACCTCGCCCCTCGGCGTAGAGACGCCCCGGCGGGGGCGTCTCTACAGGCATCGTTTGCCTTATTGCAGCGTGAACGTGCCTCGCGCCCGGATGTGGCGCGAGGAGCTGCCTACCCGGACCTCGTAGGCGCCGGTCTCGGTTATGAAGCGTCTCGCGGTCACGTCCCAGTAGCCGAGGTCCTCGGGCTTGATTGTCAGGGTGGCCGTCTTCTTCTCGCCGGGCTGCAGGTATAGGCGGGCGAAGGCTTTCAACTCCTGCGGCGGACGCGGGGCGGCGACGCCGGAAGCGTGGACGTAGAGCTGCACGATCTCCGCTCCAGCGCGTTTGCCCGCGTTTGTTACATCAACTTTCACTGTGATCGGCGTCGAGGTCGAGGCGGTTTGCGGGCTTACCGTCGCGGCTCCGTAACGGAAAGTCGTGTAGCTGAGGCCGTAGCCGAAGGGGAACTCCGGGTTGATCTTCTGGGCGTCGTAGTAGCGGTAGCCCCGGCCCTCGGCCACCGTCTCGTAAGAGTTGTTGAACGGCGGGAGCTGCTCGTCGGAGCGCGGGAGCGTTACGGCGAGTTTCCCGCCGGGGTTGTAGTCGCCGAAGAGCACGTCGGCGAGGGCGGTGCCGCCCTCCTGGCCGTCAAACCACGCCTGCACCGCCGCCGAGACATTGTTGATCCACGGGCTCACGAGGCACACCGAGCCGGTGACCATCGCCACGATGGTCTTCGGGTTCGCCTCGGCCACCGCTTTGATGAGGGCGTCCTGGCCCTCGGGGAGGGCGAGGGTGTCGCGGTCGTGGCCCTCGCTTTCGATGCCGGGGCTGGTGCCGACCACGACCACCGCCACGTCGCACTTGCGGGCGGCGTCGCGGGCCTCGGCGAAGGTATCGACGGGCTTGCCGGGCTCTTGCCAGACGAGCTTCGCGAGCGCCAGGCCCGTGTTTTGGTAGTATTCCATGCGTATCTTATAGGAGCGCCCGGCCTGCAGCGCCATCCTCGCGCGATGCTCCTCGTAACCGTGGTCGCGCCAGTCGTCGATGACGAGCTTGTCGTCGATCCACAGGCGGCCTCCGTCGTCGGTGCCGGTGCCGATCAGGTAGTCGCCGGAAGTCGGCGGGGTGAAAGTGCCCGTCCAGCGGGCGCTGAAGTGCTCGGAAGGCACTTTCGCGTCCGGAGAGCCGGTGCCCCAGTCGAAGCCCACAATCGGGTCGACGCGGGTGAGGACAGGCTGGCCCTGAACGTTTTGGTTGGCGAAATACTCGCCGCGCAGGCCGTGCACATCGGGGGCGGCGTCAGGCGGAGCGAGGGCCGAGGAGGGGATGGGGGAGAGGGTGCCCTCGTTCGGCATCGGACAGCCCTGGGCGTAGACGATCTCGGTGCCCGGAGCCGCGTGGTTTCGGATGGAGGTCAGTGGGTCGGTGGCATAGTACGGCGTGCCCTGGGCGCTGCCGCCGCCGTCGGGGCGGGCCACCGCGGCGTTCGGGCCGATCACGGCGATGGAGTGGACGGAGGCGCGATTGAGCGGCAGGAGGTTGCCGTCGTTCTTGAGCAGGACGATGGCCTCGCGCGCGGCCTCGAGGGCTAGCTGCTGATGCTGCTTCGTGTTGACGGCCTTCTCGTTGGGTTTGACGGGACGATCGAACTCGCCGGACCAGAACTTCAGGCGCAGGATGCGGCGGACCGAGTCGTCGATCGTGGCTTCCTTGACCTTGCCCGCTTTCACCGCCGCGACGAGCCGATTGTCATAGAAGGATGCGGTGGGCATCTCGCAATCGAGGCCGCCGTTGATCGACTCGACTGTGGAATGACACGCGCCCCAGTCGGAGACGACGAAGCCCTCGAAGCCCCAGTCATCCTTGAGGATGTCGCGGAGGAGATGCGTATTCTCGGCGCAGTGCTCGCCATTGACCTTGTTGTAGGCGGCCATGATGCCGAGCGCGTGCCCGTCGCGGACGACCGCGCGGAAGTGGGGGAGATAGACCTCGCGGAGGGTGCGCTCGTCGACGTGAACGTCATTCTCCCCGCGCCCGTCCTCCTGGTTATTGCAGGCGTAGTGCTTGACGACGGACACGCACTTCTCGCTTTGCATGCCGAGAACGTAAGCCGTCGCGAGGCGGCCGATGAGATAAGGGTCTTCGCCCATGCCCTCGAAGCTGCGGCCACCGCGGGGGTCGCGCATGAGGTTGATGCACGGGCCGAGGGCGATGTAGCGGCCTTTGCCGCGGAACTCGCGCCCCAAGGCCGCGCCGATGCGGGTGACGAGATCGACATCCCAGCTCGCGGCCATCGCGAGACCGCCGGGGAAGACGGTGCTCTTGTCCCAGCGGACGGCAAGGGGGCCGTCGGACATCAGAAGCTGCGGGATGCCGAGGCGGTCATTGCGCGGGGTGGACATCGCGGTCTGATCGCCGCCAAGCTGGGCGACCTTCTCCTCCAGAGTCATGCGGGAGAGAAGGTCGTTGATACGGGCCTCAATCGGGGCCTGTGGATTCTTGTACAGCGGGTCGGCTGCGAAAACGACCGAGGTGAGGAGCAAAGCGGTGAAGAGGATAGGGGTTCTCATGAGGGGCGGTATTCGACGGAGAGGCGGGGGAGACCTGCGGGCGGACGGCAACCTCACCCCCCGACCCCCTCTCCACAAGTGGCTATGCTTTACCCACATCTTCGCACCTGGGGGCCGCGGATTGGTCTCAAGCCGTTGCCGTCAAGCCCCCGAAGGGGGCGTCGGAATTTAGCCATGCTGGCGCTCGCGCCAGCCCGGCGTAAGCCCCCGGATTCCCGGCCCCACATAGCCCGCAAGCCCCGA
>Ga0181520_10004990_pt1 | contig 21624 bp, 14 predicted proteins | sample PEATcosm2014_Bin_29_FD_132451 | JGI IMG/M metagenome (GOLD analysis project Ga0181520, IMG submission 132451) | Peatland microbial communities from MTU Mesocosm Facility, Houghton, MI, USA - PEATcosm2014_Bin02_30_metaG | ecosystem: Environmental > Terrestrial > Soil > Wetlands > Peat | place... | reverse complement strand
GGCGAACGCAACTGGTTGGCTCCAGCGATAGTTTGCACAGGATACGCATCATATGGTGACCGTAACGGCGTCCGACGAGGAACCATGAGCTGTCTGCAATGAGCGAGCCGATGAGAGCGGCCAACAGTGCGAGGGGGAAACTGATTTCGTTCTCAGCGGAAAGTGCGCCGGCGGCAAGCAAAACCGGCGCGGCAGGCAGCGGGATTCCAAGTTGCTCCACCAGAACCCAGGCAAAGAGCAGCATGTAGCTGTACGTGAGCAGAATGTGTTCCGGCAAAGCCATAGGGGAGGGCCCAATTTTCGCTTGCGGGGAGTCAGACCGGCCCGCTTTTGGCTGCCAAACGGACGCAGACGCGTACCAGTGGGGGGTCTCATACTGTCAGATGATTTTCAAGACTGATTGGCTTCATACAATGTGGCTCCGCGCGGAAATAGAAAAGGCCGCCCGAAGGCAGCCTTTTCACTTGAATTCGAAAGCTCGAAAAGACGCCGCTCTACGGCAGCTCCTGCTGAGGAAGTGCTCGCGGAATGGCCGCCGCATCCTGGAGGCCTTTAGAGGCAAACCAGTTGCGGTCCCAGAGGTTCTGGTAGAACTCACCGGTCAGCTCTGCGGCACGGGGGCCGAATGTGGGACGGCCGCCTTCGAGGAAGAAGACCGTGACCAGACTGCCTTGCGGCGAATCGGACCACGCGGCAAACCAGCCGTAGCGCGTGCCATTGTCCGAACAGGTGCCTGTCTTGCCAAAGACCGGAAGCTCATGGAAGTTGGCGCGTAATCGGCGGGCAGTTCCGTACTCGACCGCGCCAGCCATGCCGTCTTCAACGTCGGGAACGTACTTGGCGATATCGAGCGAGCGCTTGACCTTGGGTTGCAGGGCCGCAGCCTCTTCCGGCGTGGTGGGATGCTGCAGATAGTAAAGGGTTCCGCCATTGGCGAGGGCGGCCACAAAGGCGCCCAGTTGCAGCGGAGTGAGCGAAACGCCCTGGCCAAAGCTGCACATGCGGCCGACGCCGCCCTGAGAGGCGGGTAGTTCCTGATCGGGATAGACGCCCAACTGTTCGCCTGCGATGTTGTAGCCGGCCAGTTCGCCGAGGCCAAACTGGTTGGCGTAGTGGCGCACACGCTCAAAGCCAAGTTCGCGTCCCAATTCTTCAAAATAGAGGTTGTTGCTTTTGGCCAGCGCCTGCGTCATGTTCATGCGGAAACCGGCCAGCTTGACGGGCGTATCGCTGGTAACGAGGCCTTCGGAGAGCGCGGCCATCGCCACGGTGATTTTGATGGTAGAACAGGGTTCGGCGCCCGGCGAGAGAGCCAGCTTCTGGTTGACCATGGCCAGGATGCGTCCATTGGAGGGGTCGATAACCACAGCAGTGCCATTCATGTCGCCCATGGCGTCGATAACGGCCTGGCGAACCACGGGATCTTCGCCCGCCGTAATGTCGCCGGCAAATATGTCTCCCTTGGCAAAAGAGCTGGCAGTAAACCGCTCATAGTAGTGATGATGGCGGCGACCAGTGTAGGACACGCGGCGCGCTGAGGCGCTGCCTCTCGCTGCCGCTCGATGGGAGGCGCTGGCATGCGCGGTCGTGGATCTCCGAGTTGCCGCGGTCCCGGTCGTATGATGCGCTGTACGGCGCGACTCTGTCAGATGCGGTTCTGTGGCCCTGGAATGGTGCAGCGGACGTTGCGCGTCCAGCGCGGTTGCGACTCCGGCACCAGCGCCGAAGCCGATGAGAACCAATGCACTTGCCCAAACACGGAAGAAAATCATTCAGCCCTATTCCTCGCTCCAGTCAGAGTATCGTGCATCGCGTCCCCGTTGGGCCGCGTACTTCTATTCGTTGAATCTTGAAACGGCTCTCTCTTACGGCCGGTCTCGCCTACTCTGTGCAAGATGGTAATTCCTCAAATGAAAGAAGCCTCTCACTTACACTGAGAACGCACCAGAGTGCTTACTACGTCGCTTTCATCGGCATCTCCGCAGGCGTCTTACAATCTTTGACGCTGATGCGGCCAATTCTCGTCCAGGCACAAGGTGCGGCCCTTTCGATGAGGCCCACTTGCTATTTGCGGGCTATTTTTCACTATACAGCCCTCCACGATCAAATTCCAAACGAAACAGAACTTTGGTAACAAGCAAATCCCCGTAAACTCCACCTCGCGGCCAATTGCTCCGTTGATTTTGTTTCGTTTACGTACGCGCTGAAATTCCGTGCCCTTCAGATTGGTCCATTACCTTCGTGCTAGAACTGGAGCCGGCGCAGGAAGGTCGGCTTGTCCAAATCCGGTTGCTCTTCATCATCGGTTTCGGCGAGGAGCGTGGCCGCCGGCTGTGCGCGATAGTCGTCCATTTTCGCCGGGCTGCGCACGCCGCCCGCAAAATCTGATGCGTAGTCCCTTGGCAGCAGGGTGTACGCTGGCTCCTCACATAATTCGGCAAACCTGGGCGGTGCCGGCGCGACGGCAGGTTCCATCTCCTCGTGTTCATAAACCATTGGCGCTTCAACGATTGAAACAGCAACGTCGGCTGAGCGTACAGAGTTCGCCGAGGCGGAGAAGAAGCAGGGCTCTACCAACTCCTCAATCTTGTCCAATTCCTCGTCCTTGTCCAGCGTCTTCAACTCGGCAGCGTCTTGCTGTTCTTCTTCGTCTTGCGAGAGGAAGCGCGGTGGCGCTGGCGCGAGCACAGGCTCACGAAGCCAGGTGTCAGGCGCGACCAGGGAGATTCTGGCTACCGGCGTCTCTTCCACAGGAATTGAAACCACCGGCGCTTCTTCCACCGTCAACATGCGCGCGCGCCGCTCCGGCATCTGATCGCGGAAGCCGGTAGCGATGACGGTAATCTTGACTTCTTCGCCCATGTTTTCGTCCAGTACCGCGCCGAAGATGATGTTGGCGTCAGCATGAGCGGCGGACTGAATCAGGGTAGAAGCTTCGTTGACCTCGGAGAGCTTCAACGAACTGGAGCCGGTGATGTTGATGAGGATGCCACGCGCACCGTCAATCGCTCCCGCTTCAAGCAATGGCGACGCCATGGCCGCCTGTGCCGCTTCCATGGCGCGATTTGCACCCGAGCGCACAGAGGTACCCATGACCGCATGGCCCATGCCTGCCATGGTGGTTTTCACGTCGGCAAAGTCGCGATTGATGATGCCGGGGATGGTGATGATGTCGCTGATGCCCTGCACGCCCTGGCGCAGCACGTCATCGGCGATGCGGAAACTCTCAAAGAAGCCGGCGTCTTTGGCCACGTCCAGCAATTTCTCATTGGGAATCACGATCACGGTGTCAACGCATTCGAGCAGCTCTTTGAGGCCGTGCTCGGCTTGCTGCTGGCGGCGTTTGCCCTCGAAAGCAAAGGGGAGCGTTACGACGGCCACCGTCAGAATGCCGAGTTCGCTGGCCAATGAGGCGATTACCGGCGCTGCACCAGTGCCTGTGCCGCCGCCCAGCCCTGCGGTGACAAAGACCATGTCAGCGCCCTCGAGAGCCTCGATGATTTTCCCAGAGTCTTCGAGCGCAGCCAGCCGGCCTACATCAGGATTGGCCCCTGCGCCCAGCCCAGAGGTAAGCCGGACGCCGAGCTGCAGCTTGACTGGGGCATGTGAGACCTTGAGCGCCTGCACGTCGGTATTGGCGGCGATGAACTCGACGCCTGCCATGCGGGCCTGAATCATGCGATTGACGGCATTGCCGCCGCCGCCGCCCACGCCGATGACTTTGATGCGAGCTCCGCGCACACCTTCTTCGTGATACTGAATGCGCATCTCTCCGGCTTCATTTCTCGACTGTTCCATTTGGGCTTCGGCCTCCTGATTGTCACGTTGAACAAAAACGTTAAAAGCTCGCTGCAAAAATAGAGCGCAGTTTTGTGCGCAAGGTGTTGGTTTCTGCCGCGCGGCTCGCACGGGTGCGATGGGCATAGAGGATCATGCCGATGGCTGCGGAAAATCCAGGATGAACCAACTCGCCGGGCATTTGCGACAGGCGGACGGGAAGTCCGGTGCGCGCCGGAACGCGCAACTGGCGTTCGGTAATGTCCAACATGCCAGGCAGCATGGCCCCGCCGCCGGTGAGCACACAGCCTGCTCCCAAGGCCTCCATAACCCCGCCCTGGCGCAAATTCTCTTTTACAAATTGCATCAGTTCGCAGGCACGCGGCTCGAGAATTTCGGCAACCCTGCGCAGACGCAACATTTGCGGCTGGGGATTGGCGATCTCAATCTCGGCGTCCAGCGGAACGTCTGTCACCACGGCGTTCCCGTACATGCGCTTCAGTTGCTCGGCCTGAGCAATGGGCATTTCCAGGCCTATCGCCAAATCGTTGGTAAAGTGCTGGCCCCCAATCCGGACGGAGCCTGTGTGCACCACCGCACCCTCGAAAAACACTACCAAATCGCTTGAGTGGGAACCTATGTCGAGCAGGCAGACGCCCAGTTCCCGCTCGTCGGCTGAGAGCGTGGCTTCGGCGCCAGCCACCGATTCGAGTACCGCCTCGGTCACTTCAAGCCCCGCCCGGTTGGCGCAGGTCACAGTGCTTTGCAGCGCGCTGGCGGAGCAGGTGGCGATATGCAGGTCCACTTCAAGCTTTTTGCCAATCATCCCGACCGGATCAAAGATGCCAGGTTGATCGTCGAGGATGAACTGACGGCGCAGCAAGTGAAGAATCTCGCGGTCCGCGGGTCTTTCCACGGCTCGCGCTCGCGCGACAACACTGAGCACATCCTCGTTGTCTATTTCGCGCGGACGGCCACCCATCTCAATTCCGCCATTGGTGTTGAGTCCACGAATATGCGGCCCACCCACACCCACCACGCACTCGCTGATGTTGGCGCGGGCTGCAAATTCGGCTTGCTTGGTCGCCGCCTCGACCGCTTTTGCCGCTGGCGCGAGATCTGCGATGAGCCCCTTGCGCATGCCCGCCGACTCCACCATGCCGTGCCCGCAGTAGCGCAGCGCGCCATCATTCAACTCCGCCGCAAGCACGCGAGTCCACGCGCTGCCAATGTCCAGAGCTACGATCAAATTGTCTTGGTTCCTGCTCATCGCGCTCACTGACCCATCTCGGCAGACTTGGCCGAGCGACTGTCTGGGGCGGTCTTTTGCCTGTTGTGATTCAGCGCGGTGCTTCTGGCATCCGCGCGCTTCTTTTCGTTCGCTTTGGCCTTGACGGCCTTGGCTTTCGCAGCCTTGCTCTTCGCGGCCGCTGTCTTCGCTTTTGCAGAACCATTGCCTGCCGGCTTTGCGCCCGCTTTACCTACTTTCGCTTTAGCGGCAGATCGAGACGGCTTGGTCGGAGACTTTTGGGCCAGCGCTTTTGCTCCCGTTGGGTGTTTTGAGGGAGATTTGCTTGCAACATGGCCGGTATCTACAGCCTTCAAAGCCGGTTGTTTCTCTTGCGACCCATTCGCCGCCGCCTGCTCGTCGGCTGCGGCTTGCGCCACGTCAGTGCCAGCAGCCATCTCCAGCACTACCTGCTGGTCGTAGCGCAGATCGACAGCCGCTAACCTCGGATACTGCTGACGCCACTCGGCAATGTGCGCCTTGTAGCGCTCGTAACGCTCAAGAAACTGGTCCTGACCAAAGTGCAGCAGAGTGGTATCGTCCTGCATGATTACGCGGGCATCTTCGGGGTCGGTCAGATCGACCTCAGATATCTGCGTGGAGAGCTTCTGGCCGCTGGCATCAAGGTCGGCCAACAGGCGCTGATAGACAGCCATGCGCGCCTTGCGGGCAGACAATGGGTCGTGTGCGCCTACTCCCGTAACCACCGGAAACGAGTAGTGGCGCTGGGCCATCATGGCCGCCGGCATAGTGAGAAGAATCCCATTCGCGTCCACCAGGCCGATCTGTTGCCCCTGACGCGTGAAGGCTACCGGCTGCCGCTCCACCACCGAGACTTGAATCTGGTCGGGAAGCAGGCGCATCACCGTGGCGCTTTGGATCCAGGGGATCTCTTCCAGTTGGCGACGCCGCTCGCTCAGGGGAACGAAAAAGATGTTGCGCCCGATATCTTCGCCGAAGACCGGCAGCATCTCAGCGCGGCTGACTTCGGTAAGCCCAGTGGCCTTGATATTGCCAGCCCCGTCAATGCGGAAGCGCCCGTCGCTACCGAGCCAGGTTTTGAGGAGATAAGCTGATGTGCCGAGTCCACCCAGCACGGCCAGAATGGCCAACAGCAGCAGCACACGGCCAGCCGTACTGGCAGGACGCCACCAGTGACTGCGCGGCGAATCCTTTTTCGACGAGCCCCCACGCTGCCAATCGCCACGGGCGCCTGGGCGCGGCGAATCATCGTCGTCAGCGTCTTCCATTTCCGGTGCGGCGTCAGCCAGTGAGCGACCCGAAGGAGGCACAATCTGCTGTACGCGCCGGAAGCGGGGCTCCGCGGGCGTTTCGTCTTCCCACACGAGGGAACGGGTTCTGTTACTGCTTAGTGTCGTCACGCCTGAGCAAGGTCGTGAGAGTCGCCAGCCTTCACTATAACCCTGGGTGCACCAGCTTTTTGCGTTTTTTGCATGAGGAGGCCAAGGGGAACCCGCATTGTTACGGGTGAATTGGGCGGAAGGAACAGAGATCAGCGGACAGAAAACCAGGGAATCTGGACCCCGTTTTTGCTGTTGAACTTTGAGGAATGGGCCTCCCATCGCTGAGCTTCCGGCTTCAGCCTCTTCGCTTTCTCAATACCCAGGTTGTCATGCAGCGATAATCCTGGACGATCGTTGTTTTCAGCGGGTCCACAAGCACGGCGTTCATTTCCTCCGTCAAACCGAGGAGCATCTTCTGGTCCACCAGGAACCACCTCGAACCGTCCGGAATCAGGAATATGTTGCCGCGCAGACGCTCGAAGTCCATTCCAATCCTCGAGCCTAACCGGCAGAAGAGCATCCCGCCCGGAATGAGCACCCGCCACAGTTCCGCCAACATGGCTCGAAAGTGGCGATCGTCGCGGGCAAAGTGTAGCACTGCATTGCAGAGCACCACATCCGCACATCTATCAGGAAAGGGCATCCGCTCGATCAACCCCACCTGGAAGTTCTCCGCAGGCAATCCGGTCTGAAGCGATACCGAAAGTTTGCGGACGTGCTCGACCCCTTCGGCATCTTCATCAAGGGCCATGACTTCACACCCGGTGCGCAGCAGATGCACGAGGTTGCGCCCATAGCCGCATCCAGCATCCAGAACACGCATTCCAGGCGCGATGTTTCCGCGCAGGATTTGGTCGAAGACATAGATGTCAATCTGCCCGAACTGGTCTTGAACGCTGAACGTCACTTTGCAATCATCCTTCTCGTCAGCAGCGCAACCTAAGGATGCCCTGTCTTCCATCAGGCTTCGAGCGCTGCCAAAATCTGTGGGCCTAATTGGCTGACACTGCCGGCGCCGAGGGTGAGGATGAGGTCGCCTTCTTTGGCCTGAGCTGTAACCGCGGCAATCGCGGTGGGGAAATCCGGGGCAAACTGGACTTGCGGGCCTTCAATCTTTGCGGCCAGTCGCTCGGCCGTCACGCCGGGGATGGGTTCCTCGCTGGCAGCGTAGATGGGTAGAACGATGACCGTGTCTCCATCTCTAAATGCACCAACGAATTGGTCCATTAGATCAGACGTTCGGGAGAACCTGTGCGGCTGGAATACGACGTGAATTTTCTTGTAGCCGCATTCACGGGCTGCGGCCAAGGTAGCGCGTATCTCCGTGGGGTGATGGCCGTAGTCGTCCACCACGGTGATGCCGTGCGCTGCACCGCGCAACTGGAAGCGCCGGTCCACACCGCGAAAGTGGCTCAGTCCCTCGGCGATTTTCCCTGCTTCAATCCCAAGTTGGTGAGCGATAGCCACGGCAGCCGTGGCGTTAAGCACGTTGTGGCGTCCGGGCACATGCAGTTCGAAGGGGCCAAGCTGTTCGAGAGCGGTCATCACCTGGAAACGCGCGAAGCTTCCCTGCCCTGCCGTGGAGCTATCCTTTTTTGCATCGACAAACTCCAGCCGGTAGTCGGCCTCGGGTGCTACTCCATAGGTGAGGACGCGCCGTTGCGCCCGAGGCAGAATGGCCGCCAGTAGCGCATTGTCGATGCAAGCAGTCACCGCGCCATAAAACGGCAGCTTGTCAATGAATGTCAGAAATGCCTGCTCGACATCGGCCATGTCGCGGTAACAATCCATGTGCTCGCGGTCGAGATTGGTAACCACGGCCAGGATGGGCGAAAGCTTGAGAAAGGAGCGATCGCTCTCATCGGCTTCGGCGACGAGGTATTGTGAGCTGCCCAATTTGGCGTTCGATCCGAGCGCATCCACGCGGCCGCCAACCACTACCGTAGGGTCCAGCCCGCCGGCGGCAAGCACCGAGGCCACCATGGAAGTCGTCGTGGTCTTGCCGTGCATTCCCGCAATTGCGATGCCGTACTTCAGACGCATCAACTCGGCCAGCATCTCGGCGCGCTGAATGACGGGAATCTTGTGGGCGCGCGCTTCCAGCACTTCGGGATTGTTGGCGGAGACTGCGGAACTGGTGACTACGACCGTGGCTCCAGCGATGTTGGCGGCGTTATGGCCCTCGTAGATGGTGGCTCCCATCTGGGCGAGACGGTCTGTGACGGGCCCGCGGCGCAGGTCAGAGCCAGAAACTTTCATATCTAGATTGAGCAGGATCTCCGCGATGCCGCTCATGCCGATACCGCCGATGCCGATGAAGTGCGCGTGCTGGGAGGTGGCAAACATAGGGGTGTGAATCTTTACTTTAACATCCGTGCGCGAAGCCCCCCGTTGCCTTCGGCGGTGACTCGCGTTTCATCGACTGCCTTAGAAGCTGCTTCGGACTTACTCGGGAAGGGTATATTCGAAATCGTAGCTGTGCTGTCCATTGTCGACGTGAATCGTAAAAACACCCGCGATCCCCTTCAACTCTCCTGTCCCGGAGCCGGGAACGACAACCACCGTCATCTTGGCCCCATTCTGGTCCATGGTGGCCGAGTGCTGCAGCGCGAAGCTGCCGTGCTTTCCGCCGAGAACGCCGGTGACAACCTCAATGGCAACATACCCGGCCATCCCCTGCTTAGGATCGCCGCCCGAGATCATCTCGCCCTTGCTGGTAGCCTCCAGATCGCCATGAATTTGTTTGACGCTCGAATACCGCGCCAACCCCTCGGCTGGCGGCGGCGTAAGCGGCTCGATCTTGACAGTAAACGTACCGTGGGCGTGATAGGTCACAAGTGTCTCCTTTTGCTGTGCGGGCGCAAGCGGTGAGATCAGCGCGAAGGCAAGAGCGGCTGTGATCAATCGGAGCATACACTAGGATTTTACATCGGTTTAGAGGAAGAAACCGTACGCGTGCTAGCGGGCAACCAACGTGGAATGTTGGCGGCGAGCAAGCAACGGAAGCACCTGCGCATGAGCCGCATCAACGGTGAGGCCGTACTTCGTGCGCAGGTCATCCACTTTGCCGTGCTCGATGAAATTGTCAGGCCAGCCGATGCGGACGACCGGGACCGGACTGCCCAATTCGGCAAGCGCCTCGATAACAGCAGAGCCGAAGCCGCCCATCTTCACGTGGTCCTCAAAGGTGACGAAGGCGGCCACTCGGCCGGCGTACTCGGCGAGCATATCGCGGTCCAGCGGCTTGATGAAGCGTGGATTGATGACGGCTGCGGAGTAGCCATCATGCTCGAGGCGGCGAGCGAGCTCCTGAGCCAAGGTGGTCATCGGGCCAAGACCGAGAATGGCCACGTCGGAGCCGTCCTTGAGCACTTGAGCCTTGCCGACGGGAATCACCTCCGGCTCGGGCTTGCGAACTGCGCCGGGGCCAACACCACGCGGATAGCGAATGGCGCTTGGGCCTGGAAGCTGGAGTGCGGTCTTCATCATGTCGGCCAGTTCGTCTTCGTCTTTGGGCGCCATTAAAACCATGCCGGGAACGCCGCGCAGGTAAGCGATGTCGAACAGGCCATGATGCGTGGGACCGTCGTCGCCGGAGAGCCCCGCGCGGTCCATGCAGAAAAGCACGGGCAACTTTTGCAGGGCCACATCATGCACGATGCAGTCGAAGGCACGCTGAAGAAAAGTGGAATAGATGGCGCAGACGGGACGGAATCCGCGTGTGGCCATTCCGGCGGCGAAGACTACGGCATGTTCCTCGGCGATGCCTACGTCGAAGTAACGCTTGGGGTGATGCGGACGGAAGAGATCGAGTCCCGTGCCGCTGGGCATGGCTGCCGTGACGGCCACAATGCGCTCGTCCTTGTCAGCAAGTTGCGCAAGGGTGGTGGCGAAGGTTTCCGCGTAAGTGAGTTGTCCAGCAGACTTGGTCTCGCCCGTCTCTGCGTCATAGGGACCAAGGCCGTGAAATTTCTTCTGACCGTCGAGCGCAGGCTGGTAGCCGCGGCCCTTCTGCGTCAATACGTGCAGCAACACCGGGTGGTCTTGCGCCTTGAGAAACTTGAAGGTCTCCACCATTAAGGGGATGTTGTGACCGTCGAGGGGGCCGTAATAGCGCAGGCCAAACTCTTCGAATAGGATGGAGGGCCACAACATGCTCTTAGCAGCTTCTTCGGCGCGACGCGCTACTTCGATGGCCGTCTTGCCGCCGATCTTCTCGATGATGCGGTGAGCTTGATCGTGCAGACTCGTGTAATGTTCGTTGGTGACGATTTTGTGAAAGTAGCGGGCGATGGCGCCGACGTTCCGATCGATGGACCACTCGTTGTCGTTGAGCACCACGATCAACCGGCTGGTCTGCTCAGCGATGTTGTTCATCGCCTCGAAGGTAATCCCATTCGTGAAAGCGCCGTCGCCTGCCACAGCGATTACGTGTTCCTTGCCGCCTGCCAGATCGCGCGCCACGGCCATGCCAAGCGCGGCAGAGAGAGCCGTGCCCGCGTGCCCAGCGCCGTAGCAGTCATGTTCGCTCTCAGTGCGCAGCATGAAGCCGTTCAGCCCGCCCGGCTGGCGGATTGTATCCATGCGGTCTAAACGCCCGGTAAGCATTTTATGGATGTAGGCCTGGTGGCTGACGTCAAAGAGGAGCTTGTCTTCGGGAGTATTGAATACCGTGTGCAGGGCCAGGGTCAGCTCGACCACTCCGAGATTTGGTCCCAGGTGGCCTCCGGTCTTGGAGAGCGTCTGAATCAGGAATACGCGAATCTCCTCGGCCAGCTCCGCCATCTGCGCAAAGCTCAGGCGCTTCAGATCGGCGGGCGAGTGAATTGATTCCAGCAGTGTTCCCATGATTTTCCTTCCCCCGAAACAGGCCTGGCAGACAAGTAAAAAAGCCCCTAATGCCGGGGCCGTCGAAAGTAGCTTTGCCAATCGTTAGTATATCAACGCGGCGGATTCGCCGCTGAAGGGTTAGACGCGGATTTGGCTGGGTTCGGTAGGACGTTGGGTACCTCGCACTGGGCGCGGCTTCATCGCGTCAAATGTGAGAGATAGCAAATCTCAACGAGAAGTTGTCGCTCTCACCGCCGCAACTTCTCGTTGTAGGATGGGCAGATAGACGTTTATGTGTCGCGGGAGGGCGGAAGATGGCTGGAAATTGGAGAGTTTTTCTTTGTGCGGCTGCGCTGGCGGGGGCGGGGCTGGGCTTGGCTCCGCGGTTGGCTCAGGGGCAGTTGGCGTTTCCTGATGCGAACGCGCAGGCTGCGCCCAACCCGCTGACCGATGCAACGATGAACCCCGGCAAGATACTCCTTTTCGATTTGGAGGCGCGCTTTGCCAAGGACGTACTGGCGCGCGGCGGAGCGGCCTTTGCCGAGTGGTTTGCCGAGGACGGCGTGGCGTTGGGCAACGGAGCCGCGCCGCTGATTGGACGCGTGGCGATTCAAAAATCCGCCAACTGGAATCCCAAGGTCTATCAATTGACGTGGACGCCGACCGACGCGCAGATGGGGCCATCGGGAGACATGGGCTACACATGGGGTCACTTCGAGGGACACAGCAAGGATGTGAACGGAAATCCCGTGACCGTCACGGGGCGGTATATCACCATTTGGCGCAAGCAGGCGGACGGGAACTGGAAGGTAGCATTGGATGCGGGCGCTAATGAGCCGGTCGCTGCTGGGGATTGCTGCAAGCTGCCGCCGGGAGAGCATTAGAACCAGGGAATACGGACTAGGGAATAGGGCTGTTGAGGTTCGTGGTTTTCCACCCTTTTCGCAGATAACGCGAAAAAGGTGGGGCACCCGCCCAGGTCAACGACATCACCTCAGAATATTCTCAAAATCTGACAGTGGATAAGAATCGTTTCTCTTCGGATTTTTTCTTAGATAAATCACACGAATGTTCGAGCCGGTTTTATATTCGTCGGAGTACTCGTTCGCTCCATCGAATTGTGTATTGTGCTCGTCGGAAAACTCGTAGTCGACTCGAAAACCGCTCCCTTTCGGCTCACAGGCAATGACCTTTCCCTCGGTGACCCATCCAATGCGCGCCAATCTTCTTTCTCCATACACCCAAAATACGGCCTTCGCCATTGCGCCGAAAGATAACAGCAGAACAATAATTACGACGAAATCAGGTAGATCCCACAGAACCCAAGGGGTTGGATGATTCACGGACGGATCGGAGGGAAGAAACTGAATTGGGATATATTCTCCCACATGGGCGTCCCAGACACTTTCATCCGATTCAGCGTTGCCCTGATAGACCGCGCCGTTAAAACGAAACGTGTAGTAGACATGATTTGAGTGACGACCGTGATTTACCTTCGTGATCCTGGCAGGCGTTTCTCGCCCTTCACTGCTAAGTGTCTCTCGGTGTCGCGTTTCTTGGATCTTGAAATGGACATACCACCACGTCGAAAGCGCTAAACCGCCGAGTACGAAAAATAGGAGCCAAAGCGATTTCCGCGTGCCATCGGAGGGCCTCACCCTTCTCGGAATCCCCGCATTGATCTCGTGAAGGCTCAACCCACTTTCCACAGCATCACCGAAATCTATCGTCATTTCATCCCATTTCACTTCGACACAAGATGAGTCCTTGAGCCCGTAGCCTCAGTCTCATGCAGCATATTATCAAGTTGGGGGTCCACACGCTCGCTCATCACGATAAAACTGTGATGAACTGGCACAGATTTCGCGCATGTGATTCTTCAGGAATGATGAAAGCGACACCTGTCGACGCCATGTGAGTTTATGCATTCCCAGGTCCGAAAATCCGGACCCTGGGGCACCCCAATTCTTTTGTGATTCAGTAGTTTAAAACGCCTTCAAATCCACGATGGCTTTGAGGATGGTTTCGGGCTGGGGCAGGATGGCGTCTTCGAGGATCGGCTGGTAGGCGACGAAGGTGTCAAGCGCGCCGACGCGGCGAACCGGGGCATCGAGATAGTCAAACAATTCATCCCCGATGCGGGCGGCGATCTCCGCGCCGTAACCCCAACTGAGCATGTCCTCGTGGGCTACGATTACGCGGCTGGTCTTTTTGACCGACTCTGCGATGGCCTCCCAGTCATACGGATTGAGTGTCCGCAGGTCGATGATTTCCGTATCGATGTTGTGCTCTCGCTTTGCGCGTTCGGCGGCCTGCAAAGAGCGCGGGACCAAGGCTCCATAAGTGATTAGCGTGAGGTCAGCGCCGGGACGCACGATTCTCGCCTTGCCAAAGGGAATGGCAAAATCCGGTCCCGGATAGGGCGCGCGGTCATGCGTCTCGCGATAGAGGCGCTTGTGTTCGAGAAACAGCACCGGGTCGTCGCAGCGAATGGCGGTGCGCAGCAGGCCGTTGGCGTCCAGCGCGTTCGATGGCATGACGACGCGCAGGCCGGGAATGTGGGTGAAGAGGCTCTCGCCGGATTGCGAGTGGTAGATGGCGCCGCCAGTAAGGTAACCGCCGATGGGCACGCGCAGCACCACAGGGCAAGCCCACTGGCCGTTGGAGCGCCAGCGCATCAGGGCCAGTTCATTGTGGATCTGGTGAAACGCGGGCCAGATGTAATCGAAAAACTGAATCTCGGCCACAGGCTTCATGCCGCGCACTGCGTAGCCTATGGCGCGTCCGACGATGTTGGCCTCGGCCAGCGGCGAGTTGAAGACCCGATCGGAGCCGAACTCGGATTGCAGGCCGGCGGTGAGCTTGAAGACGCCGCCCTTGCCCTTAACCTCTGCAAGCGCAGCTTCGCGGCTGGCGTCGGCTACGTCCTGACCGAAGACGACCATGCGGGGATCACGCCGCATCTCATCGTGGAGGCAGGCGTTGATGAGGTCTGCCATGGTGCGGGAGGGCTTCGCGTCCTTAGAATCTTTCTCCCGGTCGGTTGAAACTGTCGCGGTGGCAAAGGCTGAGCTGGTTGGGTCAAGATCCTCGGAATAAACGTGCCGCGTTACTCCCACGGCCACGGGCAGAGGAGCTTGAAGAGCAAGTTCAGCGGCATCCGCGACTTCCTGGTCCAGCGACTGCTCCAGTGCCGTAATCTCTTCGGCGGTGAGGATGCCTTCGCGCAAAAGGCGCATCTGCATCTTGGCCAGCGGGTCGCGCAGCGCATCGGCCTCTCGCTCAGCCTGGGTGCGATAGAGGCGGTCGTCGTCAGAAAGCGAATGAGAGTAGGCGCGCACGCAGTGTCCATGCACAAAAGCCGGCCCGCGGCCGGAGCGGCAGTATGCCACAGCGGCTTGAAAGGCGTGGAAACTGGCCTCCGCATCGGTGCCGTCCACCTCTGCAAAGTGGAAATTGGGAAAGTTGGCCACGAGGCGGGAGATATTGCCGCCGGGCATACTCACCTCAACCGGTGTGCTGATGGCGTAGCCGTTGTCTTGCACGCAGAAGATTACGGGCAACTTCTTGTTGGAGGCGGTATTCATCGCCTCCCAAAACTCTCCCTGAGAGGTTGAACCCTCGCCCACCGAGGCATAGGCAACTTCGTCGCCGTGGAAGGTCACGTCGCGGAAGGCGCGATAGTCGCCTTCCGCCTTAGCGGCAGCCTCGGGATACCGGCTGAAGTATCGGCCAGCCTCGGCGCATCCCACGGCATGAAGCAGTTGGGTGCTGGTAGAGGCAGAAACGCTGACAATATTCAGCGCGCGGCTGCCATAGTGGGCGGGCATCTGGCGTCCGCCACTGGCTGGGTCGGTAGCCGCACCGACAGCTTGTAGCAGCATGTCGGCCGGCGTGAAGCCCAACGCCAGGCACAGCGCGCGATCGCGATAGTAAGGGAAGAACCAGTCGTAACCGGGACGCAGGGCGAGCGCCGCGCCCACCCCCAGCGCCTCGTGGCCCGCGCCGGAGATCTGGAAGTAGATTTTCTGCTGCCGTTTGAGCAGTATCTCGCGGTCATCCACGCGGCGGGAAAGAAGCATCAGCCGGTAGATTTCAACCAATTGCCGAGGACCGAGGCTGCCGGAGCCTGCCGACACAGACTCGCGGACGCTGGAAGCTACCAGTTCCATTTCCTTTACTCCTCAAAGAACCTGTTTTATCTCTTACGGGGAAATTCAGCTTACATCGATGATTGTAACAACCTTAACGCTTCTGGCAATCTAATCTAAAGGTAGGAGTTTCCCCATGCATCCCTTTCTGTTAGCGGCAAGGACGGGCATTTTCGCGGAAGGGCGGTTTCTGGGCAAGGTGCTGGACGAATGGGCCGTGGATGCTCAGGAATTTATTCACACCAAGCTACCGCACCTGCTTGTCATTGCGTTAATCGCCTTTATTCTCACCCGCTTGCTCCGCCTGTTGACGGCCAGAATGGTTCACGTCGCTGAGCAGCACGCGGCTGAGCCGGGCCGTGTTTCGCAGGTGAAGACATTGGCAGGGGTGATTCACGCCACTGGCCTGGCAATCATCGGACTGATCGCCGGATTGCAGATTCTTGACGCCTTCGGGGTTAATCTCGCCCCGCTGCTGGCTTCAGCCGGAGTGGCGGGAGTGGCCATCGGCCTGGCCGCGCAGAACATTGTCCGCGACATGCTCAACGGCATGCTGATCCTTGTCGAGGACCAATTCAGCGTAGGAGACACGGTGCGCCTGGCGGGTATGACTGGAACCGTGGAAGCGATGACCCTGCGCAAGACCACGGTCCGTGACGGCGATGGGACGCTTTACATTATTCCCAATTCGCAGATCACAGCAGTGGCCAACCTGAGCGTGGGCTACTCGGTGGCCACCGTCAACGTGAGCGTGGATTTCTCCGCCAACCCTGACAAGGTGACAGAGCTGTTGAAGGGCATTGCAATGGAGCTCCGCAACAGCGCCGAATTCAAGGACGTCTTTGTGGATGATCCTCAAATTCTTGGTGTGGATGCAATCAAAGGCTCAGAGCTGATCTTCCCGGTGGTCTTCAAGACGCTGGCCACGCAGCAATACGCTCCTGTGCGAGAGTTTCGCCGCCGCGTTCGACTGGCGCTCGAGAAGCAAGCGCTGCTTCCCGGCGACCCAAACCGCATATTCAGGCTGAATGAGGATTCGGGGACAAGGGAACAGGGAGTAGGGACCAGGGACTAGGCCTTCACTCTTCGATTCCCTGCTCGATATTTCCGGTTTATTGCGGCTGGTTCACAGAAGGGTCTCCAACGAGTCCTGCCGAGAATCCGGGGAGCCGGTTAGCCGAAAGACAACTCGATTGCGGCCTTCGGCTTTGGCGGCATACAAAGCCTCATCGGCAATCGCGAGCAGCGATTCGACAGTTGCGGGCTTATCGGATGGGTCGAAGACGGTCGCGCCCATACTGCAGTTGAGCGTAAACTCGGAGCCGCGCGCAAAGACTTTCAGGTTGGAGATCGAGTTCTGGAGGCTAACCAATCTCTGCTCGACAGCCTCCCGCGGAACCTCAGTCAGAACCAGCAGAAACTCCTCGCCGCCGTACCGGCCGGCACGATCATAGGGACGGATGGCTGCTCCTACCGCAGCGGCGAACCAGCGCAGAGCCTCATCGCCGGCCAGGTGCCCGTAGCGATCGTTGATGCGCTTGAAGTGGTCCAGATCGATCAGCACCACTACCACGGTTCGTTTTTCCCGCAGAACGCGGTCCATCTCCGCTGTGAGAGCGCGCAGAATTGCCATGCGATTCAACATTCCGGTGAGCCCGTCGTGGGTTGCCTGAATGCGCAACTGCTCGCGGCTGGCTTCCAGTTCCTTGGTGCGCTCCTGAACCAGCATCTCCAGGTGCAGGCTTCTTGCGCGCAGATGCCGGATATAAAGCCGACTGGAGATCGCCAGCAAAAACAGAGCAACCAGAGCGCACAATCCGTAGAACCAGTAGGTTCTCCACCAGGGCGGTAGAACCTTGATGTCGACCTTGACAGGAACAGAGCATCCATTCAAGCCCGGATTGCAGGCCATAGCCATAAAGGTATGCGAGCCAGGAGGCAATCTGGGAAAAGTCGCGTTGCCAAAGTGGGTTTCCATCCACTCTGATTGATAGCCCACCATCCGAATCTTCAAGGCCATCTCGCTGCGATTGCGCATTGTGGGCGAAGAAATACGTATGATAAGCGGCGAACCTGCCCACGGGATGGTAATCTGCCGCGCTCCGAGGTAATTTATGTCCCCGCGTCGAAAGTCCGTCAGGAAAACGGTCAATGGGATTGCGTCGAAGACACGTTCGGGGTACAGCAGATGACTAATTCCGTCACTGGTTCCAATCCATAGCGAACCGTCGGCAGCCTCCTGCATCATCCCTTGATTGACATCGTTCCATACCAGACCGCTCTCCTGGGTAATCTGGCGCCAGTTCTGGCCGTTCCATACCAACAGGCCCATATCTGCTCCCAGCCATACCCATCCGCGACGGTCCACCAGGATGGCCAGAGGAGCGAGAGTCCGCAAGTCGGCGGGAAGTTCCAGTTGCCAAGCCTGCATCTTTTCTTTGCCCGCTGTCAGGCGCCATGTGCCGGTCTGATCGCCTGTAACCCAGATAGTGCCATCCGGTGCGCAGGCAACGGCCGCCAGCACACCGCGCATCTTGGAGAGCCCTTCAATCGACGGGGCAGTCCAAACGCCATCCTTGAAGCGAATCAGCCGATTGTGGCCCAGAAACCAAAGATCACCGCCTTGCGACTGGCAGCCTCCCAGAATCTTGCTGGAATTCCCTAACAGGGCATCTACGGCCTTAACCCTGGGTAGCGCTGCTGGAGAGCCTTTGGCTTCGCGGATATAGAGACCATCAAGTGTTTCAAAATAAATTCGCCCGGAGGAATCCTGGAGGGCGTTAATAACGCGCGCCGGCACTTTCGCGGCTTGTACGATGCGACCTGTCTTGGGATTAATGCGCAGGATGGCGCCCGAAGCCGTACCCGCTAACAAGGAGCCGTCGTGATCGATAACCATCCCGCCCATCGTGCCATAGACCCACTTTCGCCCGTTAGAAAACGGGCCTGACGAGCCGTTGTTCGGATCGATCCATCCGGGACCTTCATCTGTTCCCACGAAAACCCGATTCTTGCTGAAAGGAGCAATGGCCCAGATGTTTGCGGAAGGGAGGTTCTGCTGATCGCCCCAGGCTCCCCAATCTTCATACCCGGCCCACTCGTAGAGTCCATCTCCTCGGCTCCCGAACCAGAGGTCGCCGGCCGCGTCGAAGGTCATGTCCACGATGCGGGGGGCGCGCTCCAGCCCGTTCGCCGTGCCAATAAACTGCCAAGAGGACCGACTCCAGCGGGCGATCCCCTCTTTGGCGGGCACTAAAATCCGTCCCTCCGGGTCTTCGATCAGGGGAGCGTGGCTGTATCGGCTCAGCGATTCCGAGCCGGGAATAGAGCGATCAATAAAGGCCGCGGATCCCGGCAACAAGACGGCCACGTGGGTAACACCTCCAGCCCAGAGCGCGCCTGTGCGATCCAGCAGAACCCCCGCCCAGCGGTCGGCGGCCAACCCTCTGTCCGCGGCCCACTCAGTCACCACGCCTTCGTGCAGTTGGACAGGAGCTCCGGTCATGGCCCCTTGCAGCGCTGTCCAATCGCCAGCAGCCCCGGCCTCGCGCTCCATCCATGAACATAGACCTTTGCCGCAGCCGGCCCAGAAGCGAATACCACCATTCCGCTCTCGCACGACGCTCAGGCTGCTCACATTGGCCATATCCGGCATGGAAGCCAGCAGCTTGTCCGGAAACAGGGGCAGAAAAGAGAGCATTATGCCGTTGGCATCATGCTCCAGCCGGTAAATATGTCCTTTTTCAACAATCAGCAGATGGCGCGAGTCTTCGACAACAACGCGTCGCTGGCCTTCTACGTGAATGGGATCGCGTCCGGCAGGGAAAAATCGTTGGCCGTCCCAGCGATATAAATCACTATCGGTGGCCACCCAGACGGTGCCGTTAGGATCAGAGACCACGTCCCTGACATTTAGGTCGGCAATTCCCTGCTCTGCTCCATACCGCTCAAAGCCTGACCCAAGAAAGCGGTAGACGCCGTTCTCTGTGCCCATCCACAGGAAACCGTTGCGGTCTGTCTCTAATGAGCTGATTCCAAGGTTATTAAGCCCTTCGGCCTGACGAAAGGCGCGAAAGACATATTGCTGCGCCTGCGCGGTTGCTGAAAAAGCCAACAAACAGGCGAGAACTCGGACTGAACCAAACCGTGCCATGTCTTCGCTTTACCATACAGCCGCAGGAGCCAGGTCCAACAGAAGTATTATCGGCTGTTTGTGACCAAACGGCTAACGGGAGCAAACTTTCGTTATTGGCCTTGCTGGTTCCCGAAGGCTAAACCGGGCGTCGGTTGGCTGGATCCCTTTCATTAAACAGGGCTATTCAGTGCCTCCTCAAGCGCCCTGGCATCCGTCACAGGCGGGAGGCAGGTGCGTCCTCGGCAAACGATCGCCCAGGCTTCTGCTCCGACTGGCTTAGGAACTTGAAGCAGGACTTCGGCCAGTTCCTCGGGAATGCCCCCGCGAACCAGCCGTTCCGGGTCAATGCGCATCACGGTCCGGTTAATGGCAAAACGAGCCATAGCTCGCGCTTCGAGGCGCTCGGCCAGAGGACGAGAACCGATTACCACGACCTGCACCGGGTCGAGCAACAGCCGCTCCAGAGCCAACCCGTAAGAGCCGGCAAAGAGGCCGAAGTGCTCCACGATTCCAGTAAAAGAGGCGAGTGTCTCCTCGGCGATCTCGCGATACTCCGTGCGTCCGCTCAGAGCTTCAAGGCGCAGAAGAGCGGAAGCGGCGGTGGGATTACCGGCCGGGGTGGGCGTGTCCTGCAGCGGCTTGCGCCGCGCGGCCAGCGCACCCAGGGGCGCAACCCCGTCCGCGGGCGCGGCGGCGTCAAAAAATGCTCCCGCCTGCCGGTCGTAGAAGCGAGAGATCATCGCATCGGCCAGCTTGACGGCCGCATGGTAGTAGCTCATCTCACCCGTCGAAAACCAGGCGTCAACGCAGGCATGAACAGTGAAGGCATAGTCGTCCAGCGTGGCGGGCGCCTTTTCCGGCGGTGATTCCTCACCTTGATCGCCATAGGCAATGACATGGCTCAAATCCTGGGCTCCGGCCCAGGCTTCGCCAAGCAGACGGTCTAGCGTGATCAGAGCAAACTCGCGCGTCGAATCCCTGTCGAGCACCCGCGCCGTCTCCAGGCAGGCTGTCACCGCCATCGCGTTCCAGCCCGTGTAGAGTGTGCGGTCTATGAACGGGGTGGGCCGTTCTGCGCGCGCCGCAAGGAGCGTGCGCCTCGCCTTATCCACCACCTGGCGCAGATCGCCCACGCTCCGGCCCGCTTCAGCCGCCAATTCCTCCAATGTCTTGTCAACGTGCAGGACGTTCTTGGCCGGGTTGTGGTGCATGTCGCCCAGTTCCCTCAGGTCCCAATAGCGCAAAGCAAACTTCAACTCGTCCGCTGAAAACCTCGCTGCCTGCAATGCATCGCGCGCTTCGGCGAGCGTCCAGGTGAAATAGTCGCCGTCGTCATCCAGGTTGATATCCGCGTCCTGCGAGGCATAGAAGCCGCCGCGCTCGCGGTCGCTCATCGTTCCCTCCAGCCAGTCCACAATCTCCTTGGCCGTGAGAAGAAAATCCTCGCGCCCCAGGCTTTGGTAGCCATGCAGATAGTTGCGCAACAGCTCGGTATTGTCGTAGAGCATCTTTTCGAAGTGCGGAACGCGCCAGTGTTCATCCACGCTGTAGCGATGAAAGCCGCCCGCCAGATGGTCGTAGACGCCGCCCCGCGCCATCTTCTCGAGAGTTGTAGAGAATGCATCAATGGCTTGCTGGTTGCCGCGATTCATTCCCACTTCCAGCAGCAGATCGAGAGCTGCGGGGTGGGGAAACTTGGGCTGTGAGCCGAAGCCGCCGTTGCGGGAATCGAACTGACCAAGTATCGAGCTTGCAATTTTATCCACAAGAACCAGCGATAGATCTCCGCCACGGCTGGAAAAGCTCTCATTGTGCTCGATGGCGGCCATGACGCTCGCGGCTGATTCGAGCGCCTCATCACGGCGTTTGCTCCACACATGAGCCATGGTCGTGAGCACCCGTCCAAAACCCGGCCGCCCATAGCGATCTTCAGGCGGAAAATACGAGCCGCCAAAGTAAGGCCTCCCATCGGGGGTGAGAAAGGCTGTCAGCGGCCAGCCACCCTGCCCGCTGATGGCCGAGACAGCGGCCTGATAGCGCGCATCCACGTCGGGCCGCTCGTCGCGGTCCACCTTCACGGCCACAAAATGTTCGTTGATAATGGCAGCGATCTCCGGGTTCTCATAGGACTCGCGGTCC
>Ga0181520_10004989_pt1 | contig 21627 bp, 19 predicted proteins | sample PEATcosm2014_Bin_29_FD_132451 | JGI IMG/M metagenome (GOLD analysis project Ga0181520, IMG submission 132451) | Peatland microbial communities from MTU Mesocosm Facility, Houghton, MI, USA - PEATcosm2014_Bin02_30_metaG | ecosystem: Environmental > Terrestrial > Soil > Wetlands > Peat | place... | reverse complement strand
CTGAAATGAACAATGGGCGCAACCCGCAAAGGCCGCCAACTCGCCAACTTGCTATCGCGGCGAAGCCGCGGCCAACTTGCTGATTCTATATAACCCTATTTTTTGTTCATAGGGAGCGAAGCGGAACCGAAGGACCCGCGGTTGCTTTTCGATCCTACAGAGTGGAGCGGAGAAAATGCTGGGTGCCCCAGGTCCGGATTTTCGGACCTGGGAAAGCGACAATGCTCATCGATTCCCGTTCTCCAGCACCTTCGCTGGGTGCCCCTGGCCGGGTGCCCCTGGTCCCTCGCATTTGGGGACCAGGGAAAGCAATAGCCCTTAGTGTTTTCCGCTTTTCAAGCAGACGCGTCCAGCCGCGCGATGCGCCCCTGCGGACCCACCACGAACGGCAGCGACAGAGCATTCCAGTTGCCGTCGTCTAGCCATTGCCAAGTCTTGCCGTCGTCCCGGCTCACATCCGAGCCATTCGTGCCGACGGTAATCCAGAGCTTGAGCGCTTCGCTCCATTGCACGGCAGAGCGGTAGCCGTGGGGAGGAGTGGCGGAGGCGGTCCACGTACCACCGCTATCCGCAGTCCTCACCGCTGTTCCAGTGCTCTCGTTCGGCTTGGCGTAATCGCCACCGACAACCACCATGACCTTGATCGACTTGTCCGGACGCTGGTCGCAGGCAAGCGAGAATGCTCCGCTGCTCTCGTTTCCGCTTGGGAGAGGAATGAGATCCGGCGCAGGCCAAGTAAACCCGTCGTGACACGAGAGCGGCTCATTCGGGTGGATCGGGCCACAAATCGTTCCGAATTCGCCTTGGTAAATATAGGCTCCCCCGCCGTTCTCAGAAGCAACAAATTCAATGAGTTTTGGATTCACAGGAAGAATCAAAGCAGAGTTGCTTGCTGCGAAAAGGCCGATTTGGAGTCTCCCTACACTCAACGCATCGTCATCATCGAATCGATGCCAACTCGCGCCACCGTCAGTGCTTAGTCGCGCATAAATCTTTCCATTGACGGGATCCCCGACGAGAACGCCAAAATCACGACTGGAAAACCTCATTGCATCCCAGAATCCGTCCTTATCCGGATTCCTGAACACCAGCTTCCACGTCCCGCACCCATCCGCGGTCTTGTACAGCCTGCTCTTCTCCCCGGGCCCCGAAGCCATCACAATCGCGGTCATCGCATCCCACGCCTGCACGCCGCGAAAATCCAGCGTCTTCCCGTCCGTCGCGGCATCCGGAACCGCGCACTTTATCCAATGCCCTCCGCCATCGACAGTCCTGAGCACCGTCCCGCCCGTTCCGCTGGCCCAGGCCACTTTTCCGTCCACCGAATCGATCCCGCGCAGCCCCGCCGTCGTCCCCGACGCTTGCATCTGCCACACCGAGGGCGTTGAACCGGAAGCTGGGGCCATTGCCCCCGCCGCCGGAGCAGACCCAGACGATTGTCCCAGCACTATTCCGCAGGTAGATAGCAGCGGCAAACACCAGAGAACTCGCATGGCTGGAAGTATATTGCCCGACGGCTGGTCGGGGTTCGTGCTCTCCCACCCTTTCCGCACAGAACGCGCAAAGGATGAGGCACCCACGCACCCCGGCGTATTCACATTTGTGCTAACATTTTATCCAGGAGATCCCCATGGCCACGCTGCCCACCCGAAAACCCGCCGAATACCGAGGCAAATGGTCGCGCACCGGCAACTCCTCCGGCTTTCGCTTCGAGGGCGCGCTCTTCAAGAGCCACCCCGAATTCAACGGCGAGGTCAAGGCGCATATCCTGGCCCCCGGACGGATGCTGGTGACGGCCGAAGTTGCAAAGCAGCCGCACTCCGACCCGGTGATGGCCTCGTTTCTGGCCTTTCTCGGTCAGGACATCGAACGTGCTCCGGAGAAAATCAAGCCCTTTAGCGCAGCCCGCGCCCGTCGAATCGGCGAACTGGTCAAGGGCGTGCGCGTGGATCCCGACGAAGACCTGATTTAAGGATCGCCATGATCGTTAACGGCTGGCGGCTCTACCTGCACCCGCTCTTCGACCAACAACTCGAACAGCTTACGAGCAAGGTGGAAGCTCTGGCCGCCAAAGACCCGTCCGGCTACAAGGAGCACGCGGCAACCAAGCTGCTCGCCGCCATTCACCGGCAAATCCTGAAAATCATTCCAGCCAACCCCAATGCCGCGGAATTCCGCCAGGGAAACACCCTTGGCGCAGACAATCGCCACTGGTTCCGCGCCAAATTCAATCGGCGTTACCGACTCTTTTTTCGCTTCTCCACCGAAGCCAAAGTCATCATCTATGCCTGGGTCAACGATGAACGGACCCTGCGCAAGGCAGGATCGAAGACCGACCCCTATCGCGTCTTCCGCGATCTGCTCGAATCCGGCGACCCACCCAGTTCGATGGAGCAACTGCTGGCGCGGTCAAAGGAAATGGAAGGCTAATACTCGATTTTGGCCGGCGACGCCAGCCAGGCCGCAAAGCTCGCCCACGCCTCTTCACCCAGCATCTGCGTCGCGGGCAAAACCCGCGCCCCCGGCTCCTTGCGGAACTCCTCGTAGAGCAGCGCGTCGTCGAAGCCCGCCCGCGCCGCATCCTCCGCGCTGGCTCCGTAAAACACCCTGTCCAACCGCGCCCAGTGACACGCCGCTAGGCACATCGGACAGGGCTCGCAGCTGGTATACAGCTCGCACCCCTCCAGCGAGAAACTCCCCAGCGCCAACGCTGCCGTCCGGATCGCGTTCACTTCGCCATGCGCCGTCGGGTCCAGCGTCGCGGTGACCGTGTTGACGCCCTCGCCCACGATTACGCCGTCGCGCGCCACCACCGCCGCAAAGGGACCGCCCCGCCCGCTCACCACGTTCTCCGTGGCCAGATGGATCGCGCGCCGCAGAAACTCCGGATTGCCTCTATCGCTCATCAGCGTCAGTCTACCGCAACCCCGCCCCGCGCCCTCGTCCCGTAAGTGCCTTGTTAGTGCCTTGTTTTCGTCCATCGGCCTCTGAGTTTCTGCACCCCTTTTGCACATTTGTCACAGACTTGGCAACCGGAATATAGAAAATCTTTAGTCAAATTTGATGAGTGAGCCTTTATCCTATACACATCCCGTTTGTCAGATTGAAGACCTTTTCACGCTCCACGCACCTTCGTAGCGACTATTGCGCTTTCCTCTATTACACGCGGCGGAAAACGTCGAAACACCCACTGAACCCTCCGGATTATTAGACTCTCGCGATAAATCTGTGGGGAGACCCCTACCTTTGAGGCCATACACATTGAGGGAATTCATGCGTAACCTTTACCCTTTGTCTCTTCGTTCGATGTTTCTGTATTCGATGATTCTCGTTGCAGCCGTCGGGCTGTTCATCCCCGCCTTGACTGCGCAACAGACTCTGGGCGGAATCACCGGCGAAGTCACCGACAGCTCGGGCGGCGTCATTCCCAACGCCACGGTAAAAGTTGTGGATGAACAGACCTCGCTCACCCGCTCCACCAAGTCCAACGGCTCGGGCGTTTACCTGTTCGTGAACCTGCCCATCGGCACCTACACGCTCACTTACACTTCGGATGGCTTCGATGTGCAGAAGACCTCGCACATCGCCGTGCAGGCCGACCGTACCGCCACCGTCAACGCATCCCTCAAGGTCGGCAAGACCACCGAAACCGTCGAAGTCGAAGCCACGCCCCTGCTCAACGCCGTCGACACCACCAACGGGTACGTCATGGATACCGCGCAGATCGATCAGGCGCCGCTGGCCACCGGCAGCTTTACCGGCCTGGCCATCCAGTCCACCGGCGTCAGCGCCGAACTGCCCGGCGGAACCGGCGTCAACTCCGGCCTCGGCAACGCTCCCATCTGGGCCAACGGCCAGCGCGACACCTCCAACACCTTCCTGCTCAACGGCGTCGACGCCAGCAACCTCTTCAACGGCAAGAGCACCAGCCAGGTCTCGTCCTCCCGTGTGGTCCTCAATACTGGCAGCGGCAATGTCGCGGCCGGCGGCGTCATCCAGAGCAGCGCCTCGGTCTATCTCTCCATCGGCAACGCCATCCCCAGCCCCGCCCCCGAGACCATCGAGGAAGTGCGCGTAAACGCCTCCATGTACGATGCGCAGCAGGGTTCCACTGCCGGCGCGCACCTCGACATGAGCACCAAGTCCGGCACCAATTTGCTGCACGGCAATGCTTACATCCATCGCGGCACCGGCTGGCTCAACGCCGCTCCCTTCTTCTTCAACCAGGACAGTGACATCCCCGCCGACCAGAAGGTCCCCCAATTGCACCGCTACACCGCCGGTGGAACCGTGGGCGGACCGCTTCTCAAGGACAAGGTTTTCGGCTTCCTCGGCTATCAGCACCTGCATGTCTCCGACCAGGAAACCGGCTACTCCCGCTTCTCCGTCCCCGTGGGCCTCAGTGACGACCGCAGCGCCAGCGGCCTTGCCGACGTGGCCAACGCCGGATGGAGCACCGGGATCGGCGCTTCCGACATCGCCGGCAACCCTGGCGGCAAGGTCGCTCTCGCCCTCATGAACGAGCCGGCCCTTAGTGGAGAAGCCGGCAAATGGCTGGTTCCCAACCCCACCGGTACCGCGACCCAGACCCACCCCTACAACGTCTCCCTCCCCGGCACCGCGTACTTCCTCGCCGATCAGCTGGTCGCCAACCTCGACTGGAACGCCGGCAAGAAGGACACCTTCGCGCTGAAGTACTACTACCAGCACGATCCCACCGTCGCCCCCTTCGCCTATTCGAACGTCCCCGGATTCGACCAGCATCTTGACTCAGGCAGCCAGGTCTTCAGCATCAACAACGCCAACCTGGTCAGCAACAGCCTCAATGTCTCGGAGACCCTCGGCGCGATCCGCGAAAAGATTTACTCCACCAACGTGCAGCCCTTCGGCCCGGACAGCGTCGGCGTCAACAACCTTGGCTCGCCTTACTACTCCGGCGTCACCATCGTCGACACTCTGGGCGTGAATACACCCACTTCCCTGCAGACCCTCAATATCGGCCCCGGTTCCAACCAGGGTTCGCTGACCGGCGTCTTCCAGGACCGCGTGATGCCCAGCATCTCGGCCATCTGGACCAAGGGCAACCACACCGTCGCCTTCGGTGGAAGCTGGTCGCACACCCAGTTGAATCCCCGCGACCGCCGTCCCGGCGTCGCTGGAACCACCTCATCGGCTGACTTCGGACAGTTCGTCCAAGGCCTGGTTACCACCAACGACGACTTCAATACCACCACCTTCCTGCAGGGCAACGGCAACCGCTACTATCGCGCCAACCAGATGGGGTACTACCTTCAGGACAAATATCAGATCCGCCCCAACCTTAGCCTCACTGCCGGCATCCGCTGGGATCTGAACGGCGGCTTCAGCGAAAAATACGGCCACATCTACAACTTCAATCCCAGCCTCTTCGACGCCGGCTCCGCTGGAGACCCCACCAATCCCACCGGCACCTTCAACAACAACGGTTACGTTGTCGCCAAAGATAATAACGACACCACCCTGACCGGCCGTCAGTGGGGCTTTGGCCCGCGCGTCGGCTTCGCCTGGTCCCCCGCAGGCTTCTCCAGCAAGCTCGTCGTGCGCGGTGGTTCCGGCCTCTACTATGACCGCGGCGAGTTGTTCACCTATATGTCGCCCGGATACGCTGCCGGCGAAGTCCACGGCGGTCCCTTCGGCGTGAGCCAGACGCAGCCCTTCGTCAACACCCAGACCTGCAACCCGGCCGACGAAAGCTATTACAACGGCTACATCCCCACCTGCGCCCCCGCGGATGCCGATCTTTCCAACCCCTGGGGACCATCGCTCGGCCCGGCCCCGACCGGCAAGGCTTCCGACATCACGCAGTACCTGCCCAACGCCTATAACATCGCCAACTACGGCGCAACGCCTTTCACCATGGGCGCCTACGACCGCGCCAACACCCTGCCCTACTCCATCAACTACACGCTCGACGTTCAGTGGCAGCCGCGCAGCGACCTGGCAATCGAAGTGGGTTATGTCGGCAATCTTGGCCGTCACCAGGTGATTCCCACGCCGTTCAACCAGGCGCAGATCGCTACCCCCTCGGCGCCCATCCGCGGACAGCTTTATTCGTACGGCTACACCATCGTCGACGACACCTTTACTCCCATCTCCCTGCCCTCCAACACGGGAGGCGCTCTCAACCAGACCTATATGGCGAACTCCGAGGGTGGCAACGTCGATCTCCGCGTTCCCTATGTCGGCTACTCTTCCGAGTCCATCGACTACAAGGCCGCCGGCATCTCCGAATACAACGCCCTGCAGGTGCACGTCGACAAGCGCATGAGCCACGGATTCGAGACCGCGGTTTCCTACACCTTCTCCCACGCTACCGACGAACAGAGCGCGCTGGGCCTCTTCTATAACGGCGACAACCCCGACAACCTCCGCTCGGGTTACGGTCTCGCCGACTTCGATCGCAAGCATGTGCTCAACTTCACCTACACCTATCAAGTGCCGAAGTTCGCGGCGGACGACAGCCTCAAGGGCGCATTCACCAACGGTTGGAGCGTCAACGGCGTAACGGTCTTGCAGAGCGGCCAGCCCTTCAGCGTCATCGACTACTCCGGCGCGGTGGGCGGCATCTACTACAGCACCTTCGACGGCATCAACAACCCGCTCGTTCCCCTGGCTCCTGGATGCTCGGCCAAGTCCGCGACCACCGGCGCTTCCGGCGCTTTTGGCAACCCGGCGCTCAAGGCCTCCTGCTTCACCATCCCGATTCTGAACCCCGGCGACCTCAACGGCGCGGTTCCGGCCAACGATCCCTACGAGACCACCTTCATCTCCCACGGACAGCGCAACATCTTCCGCCAGGCCCCGCAGAAGCGCGCGGACATGTCGCTCGTCAAACTCACCCAGGTCGGCGAGCGTTACAAGCTGCGTTACACCTTCGACGTCTTCAACCTCACCAACACGACAAGCTTCGACGTCACCGGGGACAACGTGACCCAGAACAAGGGCTACAACAATTACCCCACCGTCGGAACCACCGCCTTGCCCACTGGCTGCGACGCCAACGGCAACCAGACCAACACTTCGTTCTATAACTGCCCGGCCGGCCTCGGCTACACGCTGCACACCATCGGCAGCCCGCGCCAAATCCAGATGTCGCTCCGCCTGGACTTCTAGAGCGGCTCTCGTGTTGCAACATAAATGGGCGGTCCGCGAGGGCCGCCCCATTGGTTTTGGGTCCTCCACCGGCAACGCCACTTAAAGAAGCTGTCCCGTTAGAGGATTTTCGGAATACACGTAGACTTTTTGAGATCTGTGAAAGGTGGCTTTTCCTTGAGAAATAAGCCACTTGAGTGTGTGCTTTCGGTCTACACCAATTCCGAAAATGCTATAGCTTTACCGCTGCATAGAGCCGTTCGCCCGCCCTGCGCGCAGCAGGCAGTTGACTTCGAGCGCGCTCGAAGATGTACGGTGAAGAGGTGAGAGACGTCGGTTACACCATTCAGGAAATTGCCGAGCGCTGCGAGATGACCGCGCACACTCTGCGTTATTACGAACGCGTCGGCCTGATTCAGCCCGTCGGGCGCGCGCAGAACGGTCATCGCCGCTACTCGGATGCGGACCTGGCCTGGATCCACTTCCTGCACTGCCTCCGCTCCACCAACATGCCCATTCGCGAAATGCAGCGCTACGCCGTGCTGCGCGAACACGGAGACGCCACATCCCTCCAGCGCCGCCAGATTCTTGAGGACCATCAATCGGAAATCGCCGATCAAATTGTCGCACTCAAAAAGGCCCACGCCCTGCTCGATCACAAGATCGCCAACTACAAGAAGATCGAGCAACAGATCCGCGTCGGTGGTCCCAAACCCTGCGAATCCTGTGCAGTCGAAATGGCCGAATGCGAAAAGGCCGTGGCCGCGGCGAATGTCGGATAGCATTCCGCCTTGCGCCGGGCATCCCGCCTGCGGGAAAGCACCGCGGAACCGCCCTCCCTGCGCGTAGCAGCGGACATAAAATCGAAATATGTCCGAAGCTTCCCAGCTCGACTCCCTCAACGCCCGCATCGTAGCCTGCGAGCGCTGTCCGAGCTTGCGCCAATACTGCGCAGAGGTCGCCCGTACCCGCCGCCGTGCCTTCCTCAACTACGAGTACTGGGGCCGGCCTGTTCCTTCCTTCGGCGATCCCGAGGCGAGCATTCTGGTTCTCGGCCTGGCGCCTGGCGCGCACGGCTCCAACCGCACCGGCCGGCCCTTCACCGGCGATGGTTCCGGCGATTTCCTCTTCCCTGTACTGCACGAAGCGGGCTTTGCCTCGCAGCCCAAAGCCACCTCCCGCGAAGATGGACTCACTCTCACCAATATGTGGATCGGCGCCGTGGTCCGCTGCGCTCCTCCGGGCAATAAACCATCCTCCGAAGAGCAGCGCAACTGCGCGCTGTGGCTCGACGAGGAAATCTCCCTGCTGCGCAATCTCAAAGTGGTGGTGTGTCTGGGGAAGATCGCTTTTGACGGCTTTCTCGGCCATCGCGCCCGCACCGGCCGGCTCGCGGCGCGCGGCGTCTCCCGGCCGCACTTTGCCCACGCAGCCGAGTACATGCTCGAAGACGGACTTCATCTACTCGCCAGCTATCATCCCTCCCTGCAGAACACCAACACCGGCAAGCTCACCCGGCCCATGTTTCTCGAGGTCTTCCGCAGAGCAGGCGCGCTCGCGTCCTGACTTCCCATTTCCGCAATAACCGATGCGCAATAGCCGTGCCGCGGTAACTATCTTGGTTCCCGCGTCGCCGCATCCAGGAAGCGATGCCTGAAGTGTCTTTTTCACGATCCGGAGTCCCCGCGGACAGGTCTTTGTCCTGGTGAGTGGAAGCCGCGTCCCGGCGGACAAGTTTTCGTCTGCGAGAGGTTAGAAACTGACGCTGTGCACAATTCCCCCAAGGGGCGTCAAAGCTTTGAAACCGCTCTGGATATGTGTCGCTGTCGGAGGTCGGCAACATTCCGTCTCACAGGAAGGAATTCAAAAATGGGTCCATCACCCAACCCATTGCGGATGAACCATGCAAAAACAGGATCGGAAACGAAATCGGGTTCACGTAACCACAAGGTTAAAACTCATGGGTCACCCGTTGCACTTAGGTTGTATGGGAAAACCACTGCCTCTCTGGGCACAATGGAAAAGGCTTGCGAGAGGGAAACATGAACGGGACACCCGAAGAGAGATTGAAGAGCATGCTTCCTGTTGGGACCCCGCCGCCCGCATTCGGGTTCGACGCAGTGGCCGCGCGCAAAAAACCGGTCGATATCTGGACCCCCGCGGTCTTGCTCGAAAGAGCCGAAGTCCTGCGCGGCGTCGCAATGAAGGGCACCGGAACCACCGGAGAATCCCTCCGCAAATATCCCCGGCACACCACCGGCATGCTCTTCCGTTCCAGCGATGGCGGAGTCGAACTCCATGAGAAATTCGCCGACCTCTTCTACGTCATCGATGGCGGTGCAACCCTCCTGACAGGCGGCACGATGATCGGAACCCTCGAGGTCGACGAAGGTGAGTTCCGCGCCCTCTCCCTCGAAGACGGAACCCGCCAAGAGCTCCGCAGTGGCGACGTGGCCCATGTTCCCGCCGGCGTCCCCCACCAGATGCTGGTCGCCGCCGGCCGAAGCATCGCCTGCTTCGTGGTTAAAATTCGCGAAGCCGACTAATCATCGATCCCCGCCGAATAACCCAGCAAGCACAATCAACAAAATGACCACAGGAAGCGCAATCTGCCCTGGGTGAACATCCCGGCGATTGTCGGGGTATTCCGCATAGTGGTCCTCGGGGTTGAAGACCGTCAAAAGCAGTTCCACCGCCCGTCCCGAGACCATCTTGGTGACCCCGATCTCCATCTGACCGTCCCGATGCCTGCGCCGCGACGCGCGCAACACACGCGCTGCAACCCCCGCCGTCGGAATCCCGGCTCGCAGCACAGGATTGCCGCCGAGCATCACATCCCGATCCAGCACGAATTGCACTGCTGTATTTGGCCTGACCTCGTCGAATGGCACAGCATTCGGACCGGTGAAATCGATCTGCGTATCGCGCGGCAAAGACACATACTCCCTGTCTTGAGTTCCCGCTTCTTGAACAGCCGCGATTCCAGTCGACATGCGCCGGTCAACCTGTGCCGGAGCCCCCTGCGCAAACGTCTTTTCCGCAAGCATCGACGTAATCAAGAGACACACAATGGAAGCAAACGCACTCCTGGTCATTGCCTAGCCTCCACACTTCCGCTCACAGGGCCGTGCGGTTGGCTCGCCCGGCGATACACCAGCCGCCCGGGAATAAATGCGGCCGGCAGCGCGACCACGAAACCTGCAAGCGCGCCCAGTGCCGCGCCTGCCAGCCCCACAACCACTCTGGGATAGGTACTTCCACTGCTCGGATTGGATCCTTTGACAGCGCCCCAGATAAAACCCGCCGCCGCCGTCGCGCCGATCGCCAGTTTCATGTTCCGGCGCGATTGCTCCAGGCGAATCTGCTTCACCTCGGCTCGCTGAATGCGGTAGGCTCGCGCGTTGCCCCATCCGTAAGGCGAATCGCAGAACAGCATCTCATCCGTCGCTCCGTTGAATATGCAGCGAAACGACTGGCCCCGTGCGTTCACCACGATCTCCTCATCCCGGGCCAGCTCGCGCACGCGGTTCCAATCCGCCGTGCCCGCTCCGCTCAAAGCAGTGCCGGCCACTGCCTGTGCGGAGTTCAATTCAGTGGAGGAAATATTGCTTCGCGGAACGCTCTGCCCGCTTGCATCAAGCGAGGTCAGCAGCACTATCGGAAGAGTTGTGAATAATGTCCGCAAGCTTCGCATCGATTTTCGCCTCGTTCCCTTGTCCGTGTTTCCACGTTCATGACGGGATCATAGGCAAACAATCTCCGAGCGAGCACTTGATTGGGACAGTTTCGAAGCTGTCACATCCCCAGCAAAGTCCGCCCAGCGTCCCCGGCCCGCGAAGGATGAGCCCGCATTCGCCGATGCAGCCGCCAACTGGCCAACTCGCCATCCTCGCGTCAGCGAGGGCCAGCTTGCCAAATCGAAAAAGGAACAGGTTGTTCTTTCGGAATCTCAGGCTCGTGAAACGATCGAACTCTTGTTTCAGCACAAACGGAATCTCAAACTGGTTCCATGCCGGAACCGGTGGATGTTGGCTCCATCTCACGGAGCTTCTCAAGCGAACTCTTGTCCACCAGCCGGAACACAATCCGGCGACACTCGCGCGGCAGCTCTGCTTCCAAGGACGAATCGCAAACCACTGCGGCCGTCTCGCGCAATCCACGCGCCCAGCCCGTCTCCGTCGCGTCCCTTATCAGCAGGCTCTCCGTCGCGCATCCGGCGGCAATCAGCATGGTCTGGGCAATGCGAAGAAAGTCCTTCCATCGCGAGGCAATGCCCACCAGCACGCCCTCCGGCACGGGCAGATACTCGCCCAGCGCCGGTCCCACCGGGTGCACCTGCAGCACCGCCAGCTCCGTCCCGGCCGGCAGCAGCTTGCGCACCGCGTTCGCCTTGCTGGGCAACACCACCACCCGCGCGCCTTCCAGCACACCGGCATCTCTGCACTCTTCCGGCCCGCATCCGGCCACCGGCAGGGTCAAAGCCCGGGCCAGCTCATGCAGCACAATCTGCCGCAGTTCCGGCTCGGGCTCCACCAGCAGCCAGCGGGCTGCCGGCTTCAGCGCCAGCCAGCGACGCAGCCGCGCGGCTACCAGCAATTGCGACGCACCCATCCGCCGCGCTTTCGCAAACAACTCGCCAATCAGCCGGTCAACCGCCAACTCCGGCTGATCTTCGAAGGGGCCCCAAGCATCCCGGCGTGCGCCGAGCACATACACGCCGCTGCCGGGACGCGGTTCAACCCATCCTTCTGCTTCCAGTTGTCGATAGGCAGCGCTGGCGGTGTTGGCATGGATTCCAAACCGCCGCGCCAGTTCCCGGGTGCTGGGCAGCCGCTCGCCTGGTTGCAGTTCCTGGCACAGTATCCCCAGCACCACCTGCGTCACCAGCTGTTCGCGCAAGGAAATCTCACTGGTGTGGCTCAGCCAGAGGCGCATCGCCTTATGCCGCCATCTGTCCCACAGCCTCCGGACGTTTGCGCCCGTAGAGAACAAGAATCGCCAGCAACAGCAGCAGAATCACCGGTAGCACCAGCAGGCTGCCTTCCGGGCCGTCGGTGCCGCCGCTCCACAGGGCATTGCCTGCGGCGGTCGTCGTCAGATAGTGTCCTGTCGCCATGTTTCCGCTGTCCGCCGCGCCGTAGAAATAGGTCTCCGCCCAGTCCCAGGACGCATGGCAGCCAATCGCCCACCACGCCGACCCGGTCACCCGTATGCTGACCACAAACACAAAGCCGATCAGCGCCGCGGCAAAGATACCAATCCAGTTCTCGCCGTTGTTGCTCGTATGCACAAATCCAAACAACGTCGAGGTCACCCACGCAGCCTGCCAGAATCCGTTGCCCTCCACCTTTTGCAGATGCAGCACCAGGCACGGAGCAACGCCCAGCAGCGCCATTCCGTATACGCCCCACAAGCCGTTGCCCTTCGCGGTCAGCACCAAATCCGCGCACATCGCTCCCACCAGGCCCAGTGCCCACCAGAAGTTGATCCCGCGCGTCAACGTGAATTGCAAATAGCAGCGAAAGGTTCCTTCTTCGAAACAGCCGACCAGCAGGAAGGCGCAACCCCACAATACGGCGTAGCGCGCAATATTGGCCCCCGACAGCGCCACACTACCGAAGTGCATCCAGCCGCCCAGGGTTAATGCCCAAACCAGCACCGACAGCGCAACAAAGCCCGCCACCAGCCCGGTAACAAAGTGAATCACCGGCCTGGGTCCCGTCAGGTTGAAGGCCAGCACGCTGTTGCGCCGGCGCTCGATCAGCGCCACCAGCGCCGCCGCGCACAAAATCGCCGTCACCCCAATCAGTTCCCCGAAGATGGCTGCCCTCGGCGTGAACACCGTCGGCGCGCCCTTGGTGACCAGGTGAAGGCGCAGAAAAAGCCTCCCGATGCCCATGGCAAGCAGAATCGTCAGCGGAATGAAGATCGCCACCGACCAGCCCGCGCGCAGTCCCTCGCTGCCGATGAAGATCCATCTCAAATAGTGCTTCTCGGCAGGTTTCGGCGCGAACAGATCCGCCGTGGCGGCTGTCAATTCCTGCGGTATTTCCAATCCCTCGTCCGATCCCCGATCCGGGGGTAAAAGCTCCGGCTCCATTGAGCCTCCTTTTAGAAACACAGGTTTTCTATCTGCTGGATTCTACAGCGAAACCAGAGTCACTGTATCCTGAAACCTCAGCCCCAAAGTCCGGGCCCCCAGTGACAAGTCTTCGTCCAAGCGGTGGGGCGAACGGCGACCCTGCACAGAACTCAACGGGGCACTTAGACTCTGGTTTCGCTCTACTGGGCAGAAGATTTACTACGAAAGAACTATTTGAAGCGTTCCATAACTACAGCGTAACCGGAGTTGGTGTATCCCGAAAGCACAGCACCAAAGTTAACGCGACCATCGGGGAGCGGCGACCTTGCACGAAACTCGCCGGGTCACAGGGACTTTGGTTTCGCTCTAGAAAGACTCAGGCCAGAGCCGCGCGCCATGCCAAATGCCAAGAATCTCAACCGCCTGAGCCGAAATCTGATATACCACGATGTAAGGCGACCGCGGAACCACCGCTTCTCGCGTCCCATCGATACGGCCAATACGCCCGGAGTTAGGCATCTGCCCAATCCGCCTTACCGTCTCAAGAATCCTGCGGCGGATCGTGATGGCCCCTCCGGCGCTTTCGCCTTGAAGGTACTCGACCACCTCCTGAAGATGCCTTACCGAAGTCGCGGACCAGATGACTTTCATCGGCCCGAATGTTCCCACTCGCCCACCATGCGCTCAACCTCTTCCCCGCTGAAAGTTCGCCCTGCGCGGAGGTCTTTGCGCCCCTCTTCCACCATCGCTGCAAACCGCCGCTGCTCGCTCAGGTAGTTATCCACCGCTTCATTCAGCAGGTAGCTGCGGTCGCGGTCCATGTTCTTGCCAATCCGGTCCAGTTCGGCAACCTTCTCCGGATCTATGCGAAAGCTGATGGTGCGTGGACTGCTCATAATACGCGATAATACACCATAGTACGTCGTATTGCAAGCCCCGCTGCCTCACTCGTCCCGCAGTGCCACCATCGGATCGATGCGGGTCGCGCGGCGCGCCGGCAGCCAGCTCGCCCCCAGCGACACGGCGATGATGGCCGCAGTGATAGCGGAAAACACAACGGGATCGTCCGGTTTCACACCCCGCAAGAGGTTGGCCTCACCGTGCGCCAGCGCGTACGCCATCGCCAGGCCCACGCCAACGCCGATCCCCGTCAACCACGACGATCTGCGCAATACCATGGTCAGCACATCCTGCCGGCTCGCCCCCAGCGCCAGCCGCACGCCGATCTCGCGTGTCCGTTCTGCCACCAGGTTGGCCATCACTCCGAAGATCCCGATCGCCGCCAGCAGCAGCGCGATCACTCCGTCGAGGACCAGCATTCCCGAGGCATACATCAGCCCTGTCAGGTTGTCGTGCAGCAACTGCTCATAAGTCTCCACCGTGTTGAGCGGCAGGGCCGGGTCAAGCGAGGCCAGAGCCTTGCGCGCCGCCGGCGCAAGGGCCAGCGGATTGCCATCGGTCGTAACCGCGTACTCGGTTGCGGCCGGAGGAAGCTGCAGTGCGTCCATATACACCGCGGCGCGGGGCGTCTGGTCCCACAGCGAGTAGCTGGTTTCCTTCGCAATTCCAACGATGGTCAGCCAGGGCTCGCGGCTGTCCCGGCCGCCCATGCGGATGCGATGCCCCAGCGGGTTCGCGCCAGGGAAGTACTGCTCGACAAATCGCTCGCTCACCACGGCTACCGGTGTTGTTTCCAATGAATCGCTCGCGCTGAAGCCGCGCCCGGTGAGGATGGGAACGCGTAACGTGGAGAAGTATCCCTCCGTCACTGGCAGGTTCAGCGCGCTTTGGAACTTTCCCGGAACCGTGGGGCGATTCTCGATGTCCACATCGCGCAGCCAGCCGTTATCGTCGTACGGCAGCGCCGGAGTGAGCTCGGCGTGGGTGACGCCGGGCAGCGCGCGCAGCCGCGCCAGGCTGTCGGCGTACCACTGCTCCTGCTTCTGCGGGGTGTCGTAGCGCTTTGCGGGCAGGTTCACGTTGAAGGTGAGCATCTTCGCAGGCTGGTAATAGTCTGCGGAGTGCAGCCACACATTCATGCCCTTCGCCATCAGGGTCGCGCCGATCACCAGCGCGACTGCCAGGGCAATTTGCGCCACGGCGAAGATGTTTCTCAGCTTATGGGTGCGGCTGGATCCGATCGAAGAGCGGGAGCCGGATTTCAGCTGCTCCACCAGGCTGATGCGCAGCGCCTCTGCCGCCGGAGCCATTCCGGCAACCAACCCAGCCATCCCGGCCAGCAGGAACGAGAACAAAAGCACCCGCCCGTTCAGGCTGGTGTTTGACCAGCCCGCCATGAAGCGCGCCACCCGCTCCGGCATCGTCGCCAACAGATATTGGCCGTAGACCTTCGCAATTGCGATGCCGCCCAGAGCGCCGATTACGCTGAGCAGAATATTCTCCGTCAGAAGCTGCCGCAGAATGCGCGAGCGGCTCGCGCCCAGCGCGGTGCGCATGGCGATCTCCGGACGCCGTGCAATGCCGCGCGCCAGTTGCAGATTGGCGATGTTGGCGCACACCACCAGCAGCACAAACAGCGTCGCCCCCAGAACCATCCGGTAATAAAGCGGCGTATAGGGGCCGTTGATGCCCTCCAGCAGCGGCTCCACATGTACCGACCAGCCCGTGTTGGTCGCCGGATAAGCCTGCGCCAGGTGTCCGGCAAGCGTACGCATTTCGGCTTGCGCCTGCTCGACGCTTACGCCGTCGCGAAGCCGCGCGGTCACCACGTAGTCGTGCGCGCTCCGATTGCCGAGTTGCTCCGGCGTGGGCGCCAAAGGCAGATAGACGTCTGCCGTGGAGGGATACTGCATCGACTTCGGCATCACCCCAACAATCGCGTAGGTCCGCTCGTCGAGTTCGATGGTGCGGCCCAGCACCCCGGGGTCGCCTGCAAAGCGCCGCTGCCAAAGACCGTAGCTCAGCACGGCTACCGAGTCCTGACCCGGACGGCATTCCGCTTCGCTGTACACGCGGCCAAACTGCGGAGTGGCGCGCAGCACGTTGAAAAAGTTCGCCGAGGTCAGCGTGGCCTCGACGTGTGCGGCATCGCCGCCGCCTGTCAGAGTCATGTCGGCCTGGGAGCGGACCGCCAGCGACTCAAACGAGCCGCTCTGCCGCGCCCAGTCCTTGTAGTTGGCCAGCGCAACCTGCTCGTACCCGCTCTCGTAGCTGCTGCGCGCATTCTGCTCGGCCACCGTCACCACACGGTCCAGCCGGGGAACGGCCAGCGGATGCAGCACTACCGCGTCCATGTTGCTGAAGATGGCCGTATTGACCCCGATGCCAATGGCCAGCGACAGTACCGCAGTCACCGTGAATCCCGGCGTCTTCCACAGCTGCCGCACCGCATAGCGCAAATCCTGCAACAAGGTGTTCATTGAATCTCCCGGTCCTGTCGTTCTTGTCAACTCGGAACCCACCACCGGAAACTGCATTCCTCAAGCCAAACTCCGCGACGCGTCTCGCCGTTGATTGTAAACGGATTGCACCTTCATCCTTCGGTATCCCGCACTCCCCGCATGTTCACAATCGAAAGCCCCCGTCCGAATTCGAACAGTGCCGCCAAGGCCATGCAGAAGAACAGTGTTTCGCGGAACTGCATAAAAACCATCGGGAGGGCAAGAAGCGTCAGGGCACGACTTCAGCAGTGCCGGTCAAGCCCTCAAGTGCCGATCAAACCCTGAAAATGACTGGGGCTTTAAAGGCTGCGGAAAACTCCGTCAGGATGGCAAGAAGCGTCAGGGCACGACTTCAGCAGTGCCGGTCAAGCCCTCAAGTGCCGATCAAGCCCTGAAAATGACCGGGGCTTTAAAGGCTGCGGAAAAACTCCATGGGGAGGTCAAGAAGCGTCAGGGCACGACTTCAGCAGTGCCGGTCAAGCCCTCAAGTGCCGATCAAGCCCTGAAAATGACCGGGGCTTTAAAGGCTGCGGAAAACTCCGTCAGGATGGCAAGAAGCGTCAGGGCACGACTTCAGTCGTGCCGCAAGTGCCGTAAAATCAACGTGGGCTTTAGCCCCTGCGGAGTACTTTTGGGCTTTTCACCTATTCCCAAGGGTTTTTCCGCGCCCTGTCTAGCCCCCGAGCGAAATACTTCCAACCTTCCTCCCGAAATATAGCCCTTTCCCGCGCCAAGTTCCGCCTCTTTCCGCGCCAAAATCCCGCCTCCGCTTGACATAGCGAGCCATGCCCTTGATCCTTAACAGTTCCGGCCATTCGAGTTTTCCGGCATTCAAGGGGGTTTCACGCTTTGCGAGTTCGCGTCTTCTATCACGACAAATGTTTCGACGGAGCTTGCTCAGCTTCTCTCTTCACGCGCTTCCATCGCGAGTGCATTTTCCCCGATGCCAATTACGAGTATCACGGCCTCGTTCATCGCGCCGGAGCCCTCTTCGATGAGAGCGACTTCACCGGCGACCAGAACGCCATCGTCGATTTCAAGTACTCCACCTCGCCCAAAATCACCTGGTGGTTCGATCACCATCAGTCTGCGTTTCTCACTCCCGAGGACCATCGGCACTATCTCAATTGCAAGCTCGACCCCGAGTGCGGCAACCGCCGCTTTCTTGACGCCAGCTACACCTCCTGCACCAGCTACCTCGCCAACATCGCCGCCGAAAAATTCGGCTTCAACACCGCCCCGGTCGCCGAGCTCATCCGCTGGGCCAACATCGTCGATGGCGCAAAGTACGAAAGCCCCGAGTCCGCTGTCGAAATGGCTGCCCCGGCCATGAAGCTCACCCTGATCATCGAGTCCACGCAGGACCCGCTCTTCATCCCGCGCCTCATCCCGCTGCTCACCGAAATGTCTCTGGCCGAAGTGCTCAGCCAGCCTTTCGTCGCCAGCCTGCTGCCGCCGCTTCTGGAGCGCCACCGGGAAGCCATCGAACTCATCCGCAGCCGCAGCGAAGAGCGCGACGGAACCATCTTCTTCGACATCACCGATCACCCGCTCGAGGGATTCAACAAGTTCATCCCTTACTATCTGCACCCGCGGGCGGTCTATTCCATCGGACTCTCCAGGTCCAGCTTCCGCAACAAGGTCTCCGTCGGTTCCAATCCGTGGACCACGGTCGACCACTCCTCCATGGTGAACCTGGCCAAGATCTGTGAGCGCTATGGCGGAGGCGGCCACGCCCGCGTCGGCGCCATCAGCTTTCCACCCGAAGGCGCAGAAGCGGCCCGCGCCGCCGCCGCCGTGATCGTCGCAGAACTGCGGGCAACCAAGCCGCTGGGTTAGTCACTACGATTTATTGCAAGAAGATTCCGCATCGGCAAGAGACCGCGCAACACAGAAGCTTGCCGGTCCGATGAGTCACCGCGGTCCTCGCGACGTGTGTTACTTGATGAAATCCTGGACCATCCGCAGGTATTCGGCGTAGCGCGTGAACATCGGCGCGTGGCCCGCGTTGTGGAAGGTGTGAACCTCGGCTTGTGGGTAGGTTTCGCGAAGCGCCTTGCGCCGCGCCGGTCCAATTACATCGGTGTCGGACTCGGCGATCAGCACCCGCCCATTCCAATCCTTCAGATCCTCGGGCGTGAAGTGAAATCGGCGATGATAGTCGCGCTGAAGGAGCGTGTTGGAGAGCAAATCTTCCTTCGTCAGCCGCGCGGAGAAAAGCTCGTCCAGATAACCAACCCAGAATGCGCGATCGGTGCCGGACTGGTCCACGGTCGTCAGCAGCGGTTTGCGGAGCAGCGTGGAAGTCAACGCCCATGGGAGAATCCTGGCAATCCAGTAGGTCATGAGTACCGGCATCGCCAGATGCGGGAGCGGGACTCCGGTATTGGAGAGAATGAGCTGACTGACACGATTTCGATATCTTCGAACGAAGATCTGCGCCACAGCGCCGCCGAAGGACGCCCCGAGAAGGGAGACGTGGTCGATTCCTTCGGCATCCAGGATTGCGGGCAGCCCGTCGGCAAGTTCTTCGATCGAAGATGTGCGCGGGTACGCCGGGTAGATCACGCGTGCGGCTTCGCCTACCGCAAGCGCGAACTCGAAACCAAGGTCGTTTACCAGCTCGCCTCCGGGGATACAGAGAAATGTCTGCTCTCCTGAGCCGAAGACACGATATCGCCATTCCCCCAGGCTCTTCTCCGGAATCGAACGGAAGTGATTGAGAATAGATTGCTTGTCCATGATAGGGCCAATTGTAGTGGATATTGGCGACCGCCGGGACGAGAAGTGGTTGAGTCCCAACCGTCTTTGTCCTGGTTGAGTGCCTGGCAAACTGGCCCCGACCCGGTTTTTGGCCCTCCCCGGAAATGTGGGAGGTCACAAGCAACGTCGGGGTTAGATTGCCGACGACACGACCACAATGCACGTCCGTCACAATCATCCCCTACCCACTGCATTGTCATCCTGAACGAAGTGAAGGACCTGCGGTGTGCGCCCAGCATGGGCGCGCTCTTACGGGTGGCGGGCGGCCCCAATCTCGGGGCTCTATTCAAACCACGATGAGGGTGCCACCGGTCCCTCGCAGTTGGGGACCGGTGATGATAGTACGAAGATTGGTTGTGACTAGGACACGCGCTCCCGCATGTACGTCTATGAGTGTTTTGCGCCATCCCGTTCTACTGGCAAAGAGCGGGATGGAGAATCAAATGCGTTCTGTCTTGGGTAAGCCGGGTGCCCCGGTCCCTCGCTTTTGGGGACCGGGGAAAGCACAAATCTCCTCGGACACGGTACTTTGCCAGACGCAGGCGTTGTCCCTACAGCTGCCCAGCCGCTTTCAAATCGGCAGCAAACGTGGCAAGCGCCATGATCAGAGTGTCTGGCGTGTCCTGCAATCGCACCGCTCCATAACCGGCATACCACATGGCCGCCCGCTCGCCTTTGGCGTCGATGATGAGGACCACGCCGCCCACTTCGGTTGCGGCTCGAATGCAACGCTTGGCCGCCGCGGCGAGAAGTTGGCCGCCCAGCCCCTGCCCCTGCAGGCCGACATGCGTGGCCAGACGAGCCAACCTGAAGCCCGGCACATCGTGACGCGCAAGACCGTGGCGCAGAGCTTCCGGCACGCGCTCACAGGCCAGCGAAGCCGGAGCCAGGCTGTAGAAACCAAGGATTGTTGTGGGATTGCTGTCGTCGACCGCCAGAAAAGTCTTGGCGCCCCCCAGTTCATGGCTCTGCCGCGCATAGCGCCGGAGGAAGTCGTTCATCTCGGCATTGCCGCAATCGAAAGCCTTGCGGTCATGCTTCTTGGCGATCGCCTCTTCGTGCCAGGGCGGGAGTGTCATGCGGTTGGCTTGGGCATCGCAGCGATGGCCGCCCGCAGCTTGGCATTGGGCGCGGGTGGGTGTTCGAGGAGATTGAGCACGCGCAGGCTATCGCGCTCCGAAAGCGTCACGACTTCGGACGCCGCGATCACGGCTTCCGCTTCGCGGAGCGCAGTCTGGGTTACAAAATCCGTCAGGTCGGTGTGGCGCAGCGCCGCCGCCCGCACAAGCTTCGCCTTGGCTACCGGCGTAACCCGCAGGTTCATACGTTGATTGTCGTCGACAGCAACACGCGGCATCGCAAGCCCCCTATTTGTACTCATTCAAGGAGTACGCCCACACGCGGGCCTTGTCAAGACTGGGCGCCATCGCAATCCACACAGACATAACCTGTGTCGCAGGTAAGGAACCGGCCTTCCGGAAGCCCTCCAAAAGCCATGTGGCTACTCAGCGTAAGAATCCGGACCCGCGGAATGAATTCGTAAGGGGCCACGCCCAGACCCGTCCTCGCCGCGAATTCCGCAATCCAACGCCCGGCAGAACGGTCGAGTTCTCTCCACTCGACCTTCGAGCCCGTTTGCACAAAATTCCCTCCCGCTGGCGCACAATCGCTTCAGGAGTCAACCATGGCCAGCCGCCAGGGGAACACCGCAAAAAGGCGCTTAAATACCACTCAGCGCCATATATTTCTCCAGTATCGTATTGAAAATAATACAGATACACGCACAAATGGCTTACCTCCCCCCTCCTGCACTTATGCACCTATTTTGGTTCATATTTCCAGACAACAAGCAGAAAACAAACAAGTTATCCATTGAAACAGTTTACTAAAAAGTAACTAAAATGACGATTTTCTGCCCCAATGATGGTGCAAAACAGGGAAGAATTCGGCTATCTCTTCCGCTCCCGTCTCCGCCGCGAAAACCTCGGTCTGCACTCGCCAGCAGAAGGAACGGCCGTCACCGCAACCGACGCAGGCCGAGCGGCGCAGTGGACCGCAGCAGTTGGTGGATCGGGGCAATCGCACTTCAGGTTGCGGGACGATGATGTCTTGAAAGGGCACGGCTTTAGCCGTGCCCTGGAGTTTCTACATTTCTCGTGCCGAAACCCTACAGAACGCTTGATTTTTAGGTAAAAATATGTTTCATTATGAGTGATGAAACAAAAGGAGATTCTTCGCCAACGAGATCGG
>Ga0181520_10004988_pt1 | contig 21630 bp, 21 predicted proteins | sample PEATcosm2014_Bin_29_FD_132451 | JGI IMG/M metagenome (GOLD analysis project Ga0181520, IMG submission 132451) | Peatland microbial communities from MTU Mesocosm Facility, Houghton, MI, USA - PEATcosm2014_Bin02_30_metaG | ecosystem: Environmental > Terrestrial > Soil > Wetlands > Peat | place... | reverse complement strand
CGATCCGTAGAGCGGCCTTCCAGGCTGCCACGTCGGCATCCTTGCCGACGTTCTTCGAGGAATGCCGGTAGGAATACCGGCATGGCAGGCGGGACGCCCGCTCTACGGCGCGCTCGATAATGCGCATCATTTGCGCCGCGGACCGCTAGCGCCCCCGCGCGAACCGCCTATCGGCCCCTTCGGCCTTGACCCGAGGTTCCTCTGTCGGGCCCCCACTCCGCGTGCCCATTTCCACACGTGGCCGGGTTGACACGCTGCTCCGGGTATCTAATATGTTTCATATCAGCGACTTGCTGTTTGGGACGCCACTTGCACTTCCTCCCGCGTACGGAGGAAGCAAAAATGCTCAAGGCGGAGGATTTCAGACGGTTGGCGGCTCTCACCGGCGTGGTGCTTGTGGCCACCGCCGAGGCGCTGGCGCAGGAGAATTCGGCCAGGCCGGCGCGGCGCATCGTGGTCAGCATTCCGGACCGCAAGCTGGTCCTGCTGGAACAGGATCGCGTGGTCAGAATCTATGACACGGCCGTGGGCGCGCCGCGCACGCCCAGCCCCACCGGCTCGTTCAAGATAGTGCAGGCCCTTCCCGATCCCACCTGGTACGCCAAGGGCAAGATCGTTCCGCCCGGCAAGTCGAATCCTCTCGGCCCGCGCTGGCTGGGCCTGAGCGTCAAGGGCTACGGAATTCACGGGACCAACAACCCCGCCTCCATCGGCCGCAACGCTTCGCACGGCTGCATTCGGATGCGCAACCGCGACGTCGAGGAGCTGTTCACCATGGTGTCGGTGGGCGACCCGGTGGATCTGCTCGCCGAGCGCACCCCGCAATTGGAAGAAATCTTCGGGCAGGCTCGCCAGGAAACTGATGAGCGCTAATGCCGGCGAAAGGAGCTATATGGACAACGCACTCGGCTGTATCCTGATGGCCGCCGTCACCTTTCCGGTTTCGTTTCTGGTGGCGCGGGCCTGCTTGCGGGGGGTGATCCGCATGGTAACCGGGGGAGTCAACCGCGATGTGCTATGATTTTGCCCGTGAGACGGGGCCATGGGGCTCTCCCGGCGTTTTGCGCTCTCCTGATCTTTCTGGCGCGCGGGGCGGCCTCCGCTGACAACCTGAACGGAGCCGCGCAGGAGCTGGCCTGGAAAACCGCGTCCTTCGCCGGCAAGGGGGCGCCGGTCTCCATCGCGTGGCGCAACCAATCCTCGCTCGCTTCCGCGGAAGCCGCCCGCGCGCGGACGGTCTTCGAGGCGGCGTTCCGGGAAGCCGGCGGCGTCCTGGGCGAAACCGCTCCCGCCGTGGAGGTGCGCATCACGGTTTCCGAGAACCCCACCGACTACCTGCTGGTGGAGGAGGCGCGCAAAGGCGACCAGCGGCTGGTGTGGCTGTCGGCCTGGATGCGCACCGATCCTCTCCCCGCCTCGTCGCCCGCCGCCACCCTCGAAAAGAGGCTGGTATTCGAGCAGGACGAGCAGATCCTCGACGCTGTTTTCCCCGGCGACCTGATGTTGGTGCTTTCGCCCGCCAGGCTCGCCTGGTTCGCGCGGCAAAACGGCCAGTGGGCGCAGTCCGCCACGGTCCCGCTTCCGGTTCCCAAAGCCTGGCCGCGGGATGTGCGCGGGCGCCTGCGGGTGAGCGGCCCGGGCTTCCATGCCTATCTGCCGGGGGTGGCGTGCAGCGGCGCATGGCAGCCGCCGGTCGCGGTGGACTGCCAGCCCTCCCAGGAGCCCTGGGTCCTCGAATCGGGCAGCCACGCCATGCTGCTGGCCAACTTCGCGGCCGGGCGCAACTTCTTCGACGGTCGCGTGGCCACGCAAACCGGAGTGCGCAAGAGCGCGCCGCCGTTCTACTCGGCGGCGGCCGTGGAAGAGCGCGGTAAAACGCTCTGGCTGCTGGCCCTGGCCGAAGGGCGCGCACGGCTCTTCGACGCGTCCTTCGAGCCGGCCGGCGAAATCGATTTCTGGGGCAGCGACGTCGCCGGCATGGACGTGCCCTGCGCCGGCGGTTCGGCGGTGCTCGCCACCCGGCCGGGCGACGGCGGCCAGCCCGACGCCGTACAGTCGTTTACCATCGCCAACGGGGCCGCGGCTGCGCTCACCACGCCGGTGGAAATGCCGGGGCCCGTTACGGCGCTGTGGGTCTCCACCGGAACCTCGGCGCTGGCCGTTTCGAAGAGTCTCTCGACGGGAAAGTATGCGGCTTATCTCCTCACCGTGGCTTGCGGCCAGTAAGGTTGTGTCGGGAAGTAACCAAGCCCGTGGGGCGGGCCTCCTGGCCTGCCTGTTTCGGCGCTGGTCGGGCCAGGAGGGCCGCCCCACCCGCGGCGCTTCCCGGCACCCGCGAGCGCAGGGAATACCGGACGCGTGCGCGAGTGCGTGCCCCACTCCGGAAAGGCCAGCTCATTTCCCGCCGAGCAATAAGCCTGAATCCCGAAGTTGGGCGCATTGTATCAGGGCACGGCTTCAGCCGTGCCGCAAACGGAAACACCCAGAGGGCTTTAGCCCCTGTTTTTTCAAGAGGATGAGAAGGATTTGCGCCGGGGTTGCCAAACCAGGGGCTAAAGCCCAGAGACTGCTGCCTGATCGGCACGGCTCAAGCCGTGCCCTGATACAAAGCCCATTTTTTCAGGGAAATTGCCTGTGGCAATTCAGTTTATCCGAAGTTAATTTCGTAATTCAGGATAAGGCAAGGCCTGGCCGGGGCGCCAGTGCGCCGTTTCTCTTGTGCATCGGCATACTGCTCCTCTCCGTCCCGGCCTTCACCGCCACCCGCCCGCGCTACGGCGGAACCCTCCGCGTGGAAATCCGCGAATCCTTCGACGCCGCCGATTCGCCCGCCGCCCAGCGCCTTCTGGGCTCGCTCTCTTCCGGTTTTACGCTCTCCCAATGGGAACCCGGCCGGCGCGCCATCTATACCGCCGTCGATAGCGCAGCCGGCGGCCGGCCTTTCCTCGATTCGGTGGAAATCCAGATGGCGCGTCCGATTCGGGATCAATCCATGGATCTCGGATTGGACCGCGCCGACGTCGTCGAGCTCGGTCCCGAACAGTTGCGCCGCCAGGCCCCCGGCCGGCGCGTGTGGGCCTCCGCTCCCATCCGCGTGGTGGCCATCGTGTTCCAGGCGCGCGTCGAGGATGCCCGCATCCGCGAGGCCCTGGCCCTGGCCGTGGACCGCGCCGCCATTCACAACGTGCTCCTCCAGCGTCAGGGCGAGGTTTCCGGCGCCCTGCTGCCTCAGTGGCTTTCCGGCTACGCGTTCCTGTTTCCGCCCGCCGCCGATCTGGCCCGCGCCCGCGCCCTGCTTGCGGCCGTCCCGGCCGCCGCCCGCCGCCTCACCCTGTCCGTCGAGGATGCTGCTTGGCAGCCCGTGGCCGAGCGCATCGCCCTCAACGCGCGCGACGCCGGGTTGACCGTGTCCCTGGCCGCGCCGCGCGCCCCGGCCGATGCGCGCCTCGTGGAAGCCCGATTCTCTTCTTCCGATCCCGCTCGTGCGCTGGCCGATCTGGCCGCCGCGCTGGCCCTCCCCGAGCCGCCGAGCGCCGCCTCGCCCGAAGCGTTGTACGCCGCCGAAAGCGCCCTGGTCGAGGGCTTCCGCGTCATCCCCCTGTTTCATCTGCCCGATGCTTACGGCGTCTCGCCGCGCGTCAAGGGAGGCCCCGGCATTACCCCGCTGGGCGAATGGCGCTTTGAAAACCTGTGGCTGGAAAGCGGGCGCCCATGACCTTCCGCACCCGCCTTCTGCTCATCTTCACCCTGGCCGTGGTGGTCTCGGTGGGGATGGTGGAATGGGTGGTCTCCGTGACCGCGCGCCGTGCCTTCGAGACCCTGGAAGTCCGCCGCGTGGACGCCCTGGTGACCCAGTTTCGCAGGGAATACCAGCGCCGCGGCCAGGAAATCGTGCGCGCCGTCAACGGGGTGGCCTCCTCGGCCCCAGTCACCGAAATCGCCATGGCTTCCGACTACTCCCCCTACTATGGCGAGGCCGCATCGCTGGCCGCCGCGCACGGCCTGGACCTGCTCGAGCTGGTGGCCGGCGACGGGGCCATCGTTTCCTCCGCCGAATGGCCCGCGCGCTTCGGTTACAAAGAGGATTGGCTGGCCGCCGGCGCCTGGAACTCCGGCAGCGCGTTTCTGCGCCGCGAGGAGCTGCCCGATGGCTTCACCCTGGCGCTCGCCGCCGTGGGCACGGCCGCCGCCGGAGACCGCAAGCTCTTCGTCGTGGGCGGCCAGCGGCTCGACCGCGATTTCCTCTCCACCCTCACCCTGCCCGCCGGCATGCGCGTCCTTCTCTACCGCAATTTCGACTCGCAGTTCACGCCCGCCGGCCTCATCGAAAGCGCCGGCGCCCCGCCTCTGGCCCAGGCCGGGCGGCTCCGCCCGCTCATCGAACAGGTTGTCAAACGCCGCGCCTCGCTGTCGGGCGGGGTAGGCGCCGGCGAAGACGCCGAAACGTTCCACGCCCTGCCGCTCTCCGGCTCGGAAAACGATCTTCTGGGCGTGCTGCTCATCGGCAGCTCGCGCCGCGAGTTGGCCCAGGCCGAGGCGTTCCTCCACTGGACCGGCATCATCGTGGGGTTGGTGGGTATCCTGCTAGGCATCGCCCTGAGCTGGTGGGCCACCACGCGCATCACCCGTCCCGTCCGCAAGCTCGTGGATAGCGCCGAAAAGGTCGCCGCGGGCGACTGGGGAGCCACCGTGGAAGCCTCTTCCGCCGACGAAATCGGCCAACTGGCGCGCGCCTTCAACCGCATGACCGGTGAGTTGGTGGCGCAGCGCCAGCGCCTCGTGCAGGCCGAGCGCGTGGCCGCCTGGCGCGAGCTGGCGCGCCGCCTGGCGCATGAGCTGAAAAATCCGCTCTTCCCCCTGCAAATCACGGTCGAGAATATGCAACGGGCCCGCGCCGGCTTCCCCGACCAGTTCGACGAGGTCTTTCGCGAAGGCTCCGCTACCCTGCTAGCCGAGCTCGCCAACCTCAAGCGGATTGTGGCCCGTTTCAGCGATTTCGCCAAAATGCCCGCTCCCGAGATGCAGCCGGTGGATTTCAATAAGCTGGCGGCGGAGGCGCTCAAACTGCTCGTGCCGCAACTGGCCCAGGCCGCCATCGCGACCAGGCTCGACCTCGACCCCAACCTGCGTCCCGTGCCCGCCGACCCGGAACAAATGACCCGCGCCCTGCGCAACCTGGTACTCAACGCCATCGACGCCATGCCCCAAGGCGGCGCCCTTACCGTCCGCACCCTGGCCCTCCCCCACGGCGTGCGCCTGGAGGTCTCCGACACCGGCCAGGGGCTCAACCCCGAGGAGCGCGAGCGCCTCTTCACCCCCTACTACACCACCAAGACGCACGGCACGGGCCTGGGCCTGGCCATCGTACAATCCGTGGTGAGCGACCACCGCGGGCGCATCTCCGTGGAAAGCGAGCCGGGGAAAGGGGCGACGTTCCGGATCGATTTGGAATAAACTCAGAGCCGCGACCGTCAGGGAGCGGTGGGCGCCAGGTCTCTGAACTGACCGTACGATTTTCCTCTTAAGGCCGAGGGCCGAACATGTCCGGCCCCTACACCGCGCCGTAGGGGCCGGGCATGTCCTGGGCATGTCCGGCCCGTAGCGACAAAGCTAATCCTGCGCTAGCAGCGATTCTTTCGCTTCCTCAAGCGCCTGGATTGCCATTTCACGCGAGACTGTGGGAAACTGCCGCAGGAACTCAGCCAAAGAGTGGCCGCCCTCGATGTAGTCCATCAGGTTCTTGAAAGGAACACGCGTGCCACGAAAGCACGGCGTTCCGCTCATCACATCCGGGTCGATCATGATTACGGGCTTAGCCATCGCCGCTCTCCATTGTACCGTTCCGGGCCATCGGAGTCGCTCGGGTCCCCGGAGATCCAAAAGAGCAACGCGGCCGTTACTTCTCGATCGCCAGCCCCGAATCCTTGAGCGCGCGCCAGCCGCCGTCCAGCGAAATGGCGTTGGCGTAACCCATTTTGCCGAGGTTGTCGGCCGCCAGCGCGCTGCGGAAGCCGCCCCCGCAATAGAGCACCAGCGTGGTGGTTTTGTCGGGAACCTTGGTCTCGATATCGCGCTCGATAATGCCCTTGCTCAGGAAGACCGCCCCGGCCACGTGCCCCGCGGCCCATTCGCTTTCTTCGCGCGTGTCCACCAGAATGTGCGGTTCGCCGGCCTCGCGCATCTTCTTGTAGCCTTCGACGTCGATCTGCCGGATGCGCGACTTCGCCTCGTTCACCAGGCTCAGAAATCCGGGGCTGTGCACCATCGGTTCGATTCTCGCACACTCCGCTGGATGTGGGGTCGGGCCTTCTGGCCTGCCGCCGGTGGAGACGCCGGGCAAAGCGGGCCCATGTGGCGCCGTGACTGGAAGGCCTTTATTTCGGCTCCGAATATTGCTATTCTGCAAGTCTTAATCAAAGCGGACGTCCCTGACAGGGTTGTCCGTAACCGGGGATGAAAGCCCTCGGCGGAGGATGACACCTGTGCGTACGGCACTTACGAGCGTTGCGGTTCTACTTTTTCTCGCTTGCGGCGCAGCTCACGCCAATCTGGTCGTCAATGGCGGCTTCGAGACGGGCGATTTCACCGGCTGGGCCGTGTCGGGAGCTGCCTTTGACTGCGGAAACACGATTCCGGGAATCAGCTCGCTTGGTCCTCACTCCGGCACGTACTCGGCGTGCTTCGGCAACCCGGAAAGCATGACCTACATTTCTCAAACGCTTACCACGATACCCGGACAGGAATATGCGTTCACGTTCTATTACGCGCAACAGCCAGAAGACCAAACGCCGTCCAATCAGGCCACGGTCATTTGGGGCGCGGTCGCGCTTGCAAACGACGTGCAAAATGTTCCTGTCACAACGTGGCAATTAGCGGGGGGCCTGGAACTCGCCACGGGGACCTCCACCACCATCGAATTCGGATTCGAGAACGGGCCGGGATGGTTCGCCCTCGACGACGTTGACGTCGAAACAGTGGCTCCCGAACCGCAAGCCATGCTTCTCTGCGGCTTGGGCCTTGGCATCCTAGGTTTGCTGCGGCGCGCCTCCGCCAGATAAGCTCCTGAAAAGCAAGGCAAACGCTTCCGCCGGCCAACAAGGTGGGGCAGGCGCTTTCGCCTGCCAACCCCGTCCCTCCTATTCCACTCTTCTTATCCTGGCCCCCGCCCCCGCCAGCTTCTCTTCTATCTTTTCGTAGCCGCGGTCTATGTGATAGACCCGGTCGATGACCGTCTCTCCCCGCGCGGCCAGCGCCGCCAACACCAGCGACGCGCTGGCGCGCAGGTCCGACGCGATCACCCCCGCGCCGGTCAGCTCCCGCGGACCCGCCACAATCGCCTGCTTCCCCTCTATGCGGATGTTGGCCCCCATGCGGGCCAGTTCCTGGGCGTGCATGAAGCGGTTTTCGAAAATGGTCTCGATGACCATGGCGATCCCTTCGGCCTGCGTCATGAGGGCCATGTACTGGGCCTGCAAGTCGGTGGCGAAACCGGGGTATTCCTCGGTGGTCACATCCACCGAGCGCAGTCGTCCGTTGCCGCGCACGCGCAGAGTGGCGCCGTCCGGCTGTGTCACCTCGGCTCCCGCCTGTTGCAGCCGGGACACGAGCGCGCCGATGTGCTCGGGCACGCAGCCGGTAACGGCCACATCGCCGCCGGTAATCGCCCCCGCGATCAGAAACGTGCCGGCCTCGATGCGGTCCGGAATGATGGTGTGCTCGGCGCCATCGAGCGCCGGTACGCCCTCGATGCGGATGGTGGATGTGCCCGCCCCTTCGATCTTCGCGCCCATCTTGATCAACAGAGCGGCCAGGTCCGCGACTTCCGGCTCGCGGGCGGCGTTGCGCAGCACGGTTTCCCCTTTGGCCAGCACGGCCGCCATCATGAGGTCCTCCGTGCCGGTCACCGTGATGCGGTCGAAGTGCACCACCGCGCCGCGCAGTCCCTCGCCCGCTTCGGCTTCGATATAGCCGTGTGTCTGGTGGATGCGCGCGCCAAGCTGTTCCAGGCCGAAAATGTGCATGTTGATGGGCCGCGCCCCGATCGCGCACCCGCCCGGCACGGAAACCCGCGCCCGTCCGCAGCGGGCCACCAGCGGCCCCAACACCAGGCTCGATGCGCGCATGGTCTTCACCAGCTCGTAAGGCGCTTCGGCGCAGACTACCCGCGGCGTCCGCAAGGTGACGGTTTCAACGTCCACCTCCACCTTCGTTCCGATATCCACCAGCAGCCGCTCCATGGTGCGTATGTCCCGCACCCGCGGAACGCGCCTTAGCGTCACCGGTTCCTCGGTGAGCAGCGCCGCCGCCAGCGCCGGCAGCGCAGAGTTTTTGGAACCGTTGACCGGGATCTCTCCCTCAAGCGCGGTCCCTCCCGTAATCACGAATTTATCCATGAGATTCTTCTTTTGCGATGGCCTTCGAGATGCGTCCTCCGGCTTCCGCCAACCTCCGCTCGGCCGCTTCGCAGTCCACACCAGTCTTGCCCATCACGATGGCGGTGGCCACGCGGCCGCCGGCCGCGGCCAGCAACTCGCGCGCGTGCTCGTGGGAAACCCCCGCCGCCTGGGCCACCATGCGCCGCGCCCGGTCCGCCAGCTTGGCGTTCCTCGGCTGCACGTTGACCATCAGGTTGCCGTAAACGTAGCCCATACGGATGAACACCCCCGTGGAGAGCATGTTGAGCGCCATTTTCTGGGCGGTCCCCGCTTTCATGCGCGTGGAGCCGGCGATCGCCTCCGGGCCCACCACCGGCGTAATGGCGATATCCACCGCGTGCGCCAGCTCGGATTCCGGGACGCAACTGATTCCAATGGTGACCGCGCCCAGGCGCCGGGCTTCCGCGATAGCCCCCAGCACATAGGGCGTCCGCCCGCTGGCGGCAATGCCCACAAGCGCGTCGCCGGCCGTGAAGCCCCGCGCGGCCAGGTCCTCTGCGCCGGCAGCCGGGTCGTCTTCGCTGGCTTCGGTGGCACGGCTCAGCGCGGCCTCGCCCCCGGCCATGATGCCCTGCACCATTTCGGGCGGCGCGTTGAAGCTGGGCGGACACTCCGAAGCGTCCAGCACCCCCATCCGCCCGCTGGTCCCCGCACCGATATAGAACAGGCGCCCGCCCGCCTCTATCGCCGCCGCAATCGCATCCACCGCCCGCGCGATAGCCGGGATTTCCAGACCCACCGCCTCCGCCACCTTGCAGTCCTCGGCATTGATGACGCGCAGCATCTCCTCGGTCGGCAGCTCGTCAATGTGCGCCGACGCCGGGTTGGGTTGTTCCGTAAGCAGGTCTTCAAACATGGCTCGTTGTGGGGCCAGCCGCCAACCCCGTAGGGGTGAAAGATAATAGCCCATGGCGCAAGCCATGGGCTGGAAACGAAATCATGAAAGCCCCGTCAGGGGCGAAAGATCGCCGCGTCAAAAAGGGCTTGTGTTTGCCACCCGCGCCATCTTCAGCCTAGCACTCCGTTATATTCAGATTAGTGCGCTATTTTCTCACCGGCCGGCAGCCGCCGCCTTCGGCCATACTGCTCGTCGAGAGTGGCTCCCGAGGGCTGCTCGAAGGTTTGATCGGCGGCTTGCGCCGCACCTGGGGCCCGGATTTCCCTATCGACCTGGTCACCTGCTACGCCACCCCTCCGCGCGGCTTCGACGCCGGGCGTACGCGCATCTACCGCGTCTCCGATTACCGCGGCCGCCGGTGCCGCCGCCAGCTTTACCGCGAGCTGGCCCGCAACCGCTATTCGCAGATGGGCATCGTCTGCTCCGGCGAGCCGTTGATGCTCAAATGGAAATGGGCGCTGGCCCTGCGCCTGCCCGCCAAGGTGTTCGCCATCAATGAGAACGGCGACTATTTCTGGCTGGACCGCAAGCACCTCTCCACCATCCGCCAGTTCGTGATCCTGCGCGCCGGTCTGGCTGGCTCGGGCGCGGTTCGCACCCTGGCGCGCTTGTTTTCGTTCCCCTTCGCGCTGGCGTACCTGATACTATATGCAGCGGCCGTTCACGCGCGCAGAGCGCTGCGAGGTTGATTTATGAAAGCCATCCAAGTTCGAGAAACAGGCGGTCCCGAGAAGTTGCAGTTGGTGGAAACGCCCATCCCCCATCCCGGCCCCAAGGAAGCGCTGGTGCGCGTCGCCGCGAGCGGCGTCAATTTCATCGACGTGTATTTCCGCACCGGCCTCTACAAGTCCGAGATTCCCATCAAGCTGGGCCAGGAAGGCGCCGGCACGGTGGAGCAGGTCGGCGCCGAGGTCACCGAAGTCGCCCCCGGCGACCGCGTGGCCTGGGCCATGCCGCGCGGCTCCTACGCCGAGTACGCCGTGGTCCCGGCCTGGCAGCTTGTGAAGTTGCCCGACAATCTGGATTTTCAAACCGCCGCCGCCGCCATGCTCCAGGGAATGACGGCCCATTACCTGACTCACTCCACCTATGAGCTGAAGTCCGGCGACGATTGCCTGGTGCACGCCGCCGCGGGTGGCGCCGGCGGCTTGATTGCGCAGATGGCCAAGATGCGCGGCGCGCGCGTGTTGGGAACGGTATCCACGGAAGAAAAGGCCGCCGTGGCGCGCCAACACGGCGTCGACGAAACCATCCTCTATACCAGGACCGAGTTCGATGTCGAAGTCCGCCGCCTCACCAACGGGCACGGCGTGGACGTGGTCTACGATTCGGTTGGTAAGACCACTTTCGATAAGAGCCTCAACTGCCTGCGCCCGCGCGGCCTGCTGGCCCTCTTCGGACAATCGAGCGGTCCCGTCCCGCCCTTCGACCTCAACACGCTCAACGGCAAGGGTTCGCTCTTCGTGACCCGCCCCACCCTGGGCCACTACACGCTGACGAGAGAGGAATTGCTCTGGCGCGCCGGCGACGTGCTCGGCTGGGTCGCCTCCGGCAAGCTGCATCCGCGCATCGAGCGGACATATCCCCTGTCCGAAGCCGCCGAAGCCCACCGCGCCCTCGAAGGCCGCCATACCGCGGGCAAGCTGCTGCTGATACCGTGAGGGACAGCGGCACCAAAGCAAAAGGGGGATGGCGTTCCTAGTTTCCGGGCCTCAGGCAAGGGGCACAGTCCGGTTTCTCCCCGTGGTTTCTCCGGCTTTCTTCTCGCTTCTTCCCCTCGATTTAGCGGTTAGCCTTGCCGAGAATCCCGGTTTGCCGGATATTGCTTACCGATGAGACCGCCGTCCACTGACCCGGAGGACACGGAGATTGCCAGCAATTTCACCGTGCGACAATACAAAGCCGCACGCGACGCGAGGAAGCGCGAAGAGATAGCGGATGCGATCCGGCGCAGATTTACCGGGCGCTATGTCGAGCCCGCATTGAAGCCAACAGAGCGGCATGGATTCACCATGATGGCTATTTCCTGCCTCATGATTGAGGCGTTTGTCTCGCTTCAGAGGGGCTGGAAAACCAGCAAAGGAGCAAAAGCCCTCGGAGCAAAAGCCCTCGGAGCAAAAGCCCTCCAGCAAAAGCCCTCAGCAAAAGCCCTCCAGCAAAAGCCCTCAGCCTGATCCGCGGCAATTTCGGGCACGCTGCTGGCGATACGCTGAAAGAGGTCGGCGATTTCCTGCCGGCTCGCCTTGTGCTCCTTGAGCCATCCGAATTTGAGCCAATCCTGCAAGCTCATGCTCGTCACCGATCAGAAAAATCTTCGGGCCAGACACCACGCTGCTGAGGAAGTGCTGCCCTTGTGCAAGTTTACGATAGAACTCCTCGGTTCGATAAACGGAGGGGTTCACCTCTCTGCCTAAGTCGCGTTGCGGCTCGGCTAGGGCCGAGACGACATCATGCATCGAAACCTGCTCCCCGACAACCATGACGTCCACGTCGCTGGCCGTGGTCTCACCGCCCGTTGCCATTGAACCGTAAACAAAGGCAAGGTGAACCTTGCCGGCCAGAACAGCGAGACCGCTCTGCAAAGCCTGGGCCACGCCGAAGGTCTTCCGGATAAGACCGTGCAGTTCAAGAAACACCGGACACGCGCGGTTGGCCTGAAAGTACGTCTGCCGGCCTTCTACAGTGCGGGTGAGAATCCCGGCAGCCACGAGCTGCTCAAGTTCCCGCTGGACAGTGCCGGAACCCAGGCCGGCGGAGCGGATGATCTGCCGCTGATAGAATCGCTGGTCGGAGTGTCCGAATAGAAGGCGCAGCACGGCCTGACGGGTAGCGCCAAAGAGCGCCGCTCCGATGGAGTTTGCACCCATAACAGGTACAATCATACCTATATTGGGTATATTCGTCAACACTGACGGATCAGGCTGCCCAGTTCTCGATCCGAAGTCTCAAAACGGGGCTACTCAATCCCCAAACTCGATCACCAATCTTTCAGGAACAACAAATCATTTAATATCAACCACTTACCAATCAATAACCTAAGATCCGACACCATCCCCCTGCTACCTTTCAAAGTGGAATGTCCCATCGCCCCGTCTCCCCCAAACGCCTCGCCGCCAATCGCGCCAACGCCGCCAAATCCACCGGACCACGCTCCCCCGAGGGCAAGGCCCGATGCTCCCAAAACGCCCGCAAACACGTGTTCACCGGTTCTACCTTCGCCGTCATCCGCGTCGAGGACATTCAGGAAATCGGCCGTCTCCGCGACGACCTCATCGCCGCCTACCAGCCCGTCAACTCCCAGGAGCTCTTCGCCCTCGAACGCGCCGCCCTCGCTCAGCAGGCCATCCTCCGCGGCGCCCGCCTCGAATCCGGTCTCTTCACCACCTGCCTCGACGAGTCCTACGACAACGGCGGCGAACCCATCCGCCTCCTGAACCCGGTCATCCTCGGCGACGGCGATATCGCAGTCACCCGCGCCCAGAACCGCAACTACCTGCTCGGCGACGGCTTCCATCGCTTGAACCGCCAGGCCAACAGTTTCAGCCTCCTGCTGCGCTATCAGGCCCAGGCCGAGCGTCACTACCGCCGCGCCATCGAGGAGTTCGACCGGCTCAAAGCCCTCCGGGAAGAATTACCAAACGAACCCATTACCGGGCCCGATCTCGAACCAACAAAAACCACTTACCCCGATTCCCAAACAAACCCAAACGGCCCCAGTGGGATAAGCCTCCAGGCTTGTCAAGCAGACGAGCACCCGCAGCCCAAGGCGGGAGAGATGATCGGCAAAGAAACGTTGCCCCCGTCTGGGGCTCGCTCCATTCTGCGACACTGTATAGAGCCTCATGACGCTCCAACCCAGGCCGACAGCGGCAACGAACGAGTTCGAAGAGCGCCGCCGCGCCGTGGCCGCCGGTCTGGCCGAGCGCAAGCTGGACGGGTTTCTAGCCGCTTTCAGCCCCAATTTGCGGTACCTTTCCGGATTCACCGGGAGCAACGGCAATCTGCTCATTGCGCCGGACGCCGCTATCCTGTTCACCGACCCGCGCTACTCCATCCAGGCGGCCGAAGAGACATCCTGCGCCGTTCGAATCGCCAAAGGGCCGCTGGTGGTGGAAGTGGCGGCGGCCATTGGGCGGCTGGGTCTGAAGCGCATTGGATACGAGCCGGGGCGCATGACCTGCGCGCAGTACGAAGCGCTCCGCGCGCGTCTGCCTATGCGCGCCTCTCTCCAGCCGGTGAGCGCGTGGATCGAGCAGTTGCGCATGGTGAAATCGCCAGGCGAAATCGAACGCATTCGCCGCTCCGTGAAGCTCAACGCTCGCGCCTTCGAGCAGGTGGCGGCCCGCGTTCGCCCCGGCATGACGGAGAGCAGCCTGGCGGCCCAGCTCGAGTACCGCATGCGCCGCCTGGGCGCGGAGAAGCCGGCTTTCGAAACCATTGTGGCGGGCGGCGTTCGCTCCGCTCTGCCTCACGCGCAGCCCACTGCGGCGGCGCTCGAGGGGTTGGTGGTGGTGGATATGGGCGCTTTTGTGGAAGGTTACGCCAGCGACATGACCCGCATGTTGTTCGTCGGCTCGCCCAACGCCAAGGTCAAGCGGACGTACCAGGCGGTCCTCGAAGCCCAACTGGCGGCCATCGGCGCCGTGCGCGCGGGCGTCTCCGCCGGCCGCGTGGACCGCGCCGCGCGCGTCGCTCTGCAAGCCCACGGCCTCGACCGCGCTTTCGTCCATTCCACGGGCCACGGCCTGGGCCTCGAAATCCACGAGCCGCCGCGCCTCGGCAAGGGCGAAAAGACGCGCCTCCAGGCAGGCATGGCGATCACCATCGAACCGGGCGTTTACATAGAGGGTTGGGGCGGCATTCGCATCGAAGACACAGTAGTGGTGACGGAGCAAGGCTGCGAAATCCTGACGCCCACCGGCAAAGCGCTGCGGGTCATGTGATACCCGCCTTTGCTACCGCAGGGTTACCGCGGCCTCCCTGTACCATGTCTGCCCGCCGGTGTCGTCCGTGCCTTCAAATTCGAAGTACTGGTCCCCGGGCGGCAGGCCGGAGGCCCTTAAGGTGGCTTGGATGATGGCGTTGGCGGCGATATGGGTGGTCCCGAACCAGGCCGCGATTTGCGACGAGTAATCCACCCCGTTCACCCGTAACACGGTCACGCTCGTGGCGGCGCCGGCGGTTTCGGCGAGCTGGATTGTGAAGGTCCACAGGCCGCCCGACTGGTAAACCGGATTCGGCGAGATGGAAGCCACCACGTTGGATTGATTCACGCTCGCCGTAGCGGTCACATTGATGAATTGCGGCGGCGCGGCGCCGGAAAGAATGGTGACCGTGCCGCTGTACTGGCCCGCCTGCATGAGTTGCCCCGGGTCCACCGTCAGCGAGACTTTCGCCGGTTGCCCGGCCGTGAGATTGCCGGAAACCGCCGAGAGCAGAATCCAGGACGCGTCGGCGCGCAGTTTGAAGCTCGCCTGGCCGCTCGATTGGGTGGTGAGCTGGATGGTCTGGCCGGCCGGCGCCTGGTGGTTCAACACGTTGAAGCTCACACTGGATAGGTTGGGCAACACCTCGGCGGCGGGCAGGTCCTCCAGGTAGTCCATAATATACGGATAAGTGTTTGAGAACCGGCCGTAGCCGGCCACGAATGGGTCGATCTGGCAGGCCGAGAGAGTGGGCGACTCCGGCCCATAGGTTAGCGTGCCTACCACCACGCCCGGGCTCGAAAACAGGGGCGAGCCGGACGAGCCCGGCTCGACGCGGCCTTGCCCCCACTGCACTTCCAGATAGAGATTGCCGGGGGCCGCGGAACCCTCCACGTCTACGGTCGCATCGGCCACCCGATCGCCGAATGAGATTCGCTTCCAGGACCCTTCGGGGTGGTGAATGCCCACCAGCGGGGTCGCTTGCGGCGGGTCGCTGACGTCCCATCCGGAGAAGGTCGCGTCGTTGGGGACGCCGCTGAGCAGCACCAGGCTGTAATCGCCATCCGCGATCGACCCGCTGGCCAGCAGGTGCCCGCCCAGGGTGGCCGGCTGATTCGCGTCGCTGCTCGCCGGCGGCGCGCCGTTGCAGGAAGGAGTCTGGTATTTCCAGTAGACTTCGAGCGAGCGCGCGGCGGCTTCCGTGTTTATGCAGTGTCCGGCGGTGAGCAGGTAGGGCTTGAAGCTGTCGTCTCGGGTGGCCACCAGCGAGCCGGAGCATAGGTAGCGCAAGCCGTTTTGTTCGAAGGCAAGCTGGGCCACCGTGCTCATGGCCGGCTGCCACTCGGGGTAGCAATTGGGGTCCAGCTCGCAGTAGTCGGCCGTATTCACGACGGCGGTGGCGGGGGCGTCGGATACCGGAGCCGCGGTGGTCTCCTGCTGCGAGATGGCGTCGATGGCGAAGGGCAGGCCGGCTCCCGCGGCTGCATCCGGGCCGGGTTCGTATTCCAGGGTCACGGTCTCCGAGAATATGGTGGCGCTCCAGAAATGGCCGTTGCCGTAGATTCCCTGGCCTGTGTAAGGGCCGGCCACCTGCTCTCCGTCGTACAGCCACACCGTTCCCGCGCCGGCGGCGAAGTTGAGGAATTCCACGCGAATGCCGGCCGCTCCGGACGAGCTAATGGCCATGCGCCACACGCTCTCGCCGTCGGCGGCGGTTTCCCAGGCGCCGGCGTCCAGGGCGTCGGCCGGGAGCGGACGATTGACGCCGATCGCCAGCGGGGTGCTCCGCTGCGCCAGCCGGGCTCGTTCGGCGGGGCTTAGCGGGCCCAACGCGAACTCGCGCGCCCGGCCAAGGCCCAGCCGCAGGCCCGGCGGCCGCGGCCGTATAAGCGATGCGCGCGCTCCTCCGGCATAGTGAACGGGCTCTTTGCGCGCCACTGCCTGCGCGCCGGCGATGGAGGCGCACACCGATGCCGCCAACGCCGTGTAAACGAGGGTTCGCATTGTCTTGAAGGTACGGCGGCCGGACCATGCGTACAAGATTAGAAAAGGAAGACATTACGGCCATAACGAACGATAGAGGGGGTCGATAGTAATGGGTAGCATTGCGGCCCGCTAAAATGGCTGTTAAACAATGATCCAACTTACCGGGGCGGGCAAGCGCTACGGCCCCAAGATCCTTTTCGAAAACGTGGACTGGCTGGTGACGCCCAACGAACGCGTCGGCATCGTGGGCTCGAACGGCACGGGAAAGTCTTCGCTGCTCAAGGTTTTGGCCGGAATAGAGGGCCTCGATTCGGGCAGCATCGCGGCTCAGAAGGGCGTCACCATGGGCTATCTGCCCCAGGAAGGGCTGACCCTTTCCGGCCGCAGTGTTTTCGCCGAGTGCATGACCGTCTTCGCCAGTCTGCGGGCGCTCGAGGAAGAGCAGGAACAACTCGCCCACAGGATGGCCGAGCTGGACCCCGAAGGCTCCGAGTACGCCCAGGTGGCCGACCGTTTCCATCGCGCGGAAAGCGAGTTCCGCGCCCGCGATGGCTACGCCGTGGAATCGCAGGTGGGGATCGTGCTTTCCGGCCTGGGTTTCCCGCGGCGCGACTGGAAGCGCCGCACCGAGGAGTTCTCCGGCGGCTGGCAGATGCGCATCGCGCTGGCCAAGCTGCTGCTCGAAAAACCCAATCTCCTGCTCCTCGACGAGCCCACCAATCACCTGGACCTGGAAGCCCGCAACTGGCTGGAGGAGTACCTGGCCGCCTATCCGTATGCCTTCGTGCTGGTCTCCCACGACCGCTACTTCTTGGACGTGACGGTGCGCAAGATCATCGAGATCTGGAACAAGGGGCTGCATTTTTACACCGGCGGCTTCACCCGTTACGAGGAGTTGAAAACCGAGCGGCGGGCGCAGCTTCAGGCGGCCCACGACAACCAGCGGGACCGCATCCGCCAACTGGAAGCCTTCATCAACCGGTTCCGTTACCAGGCCACCAAGGCCAAGCAGGTGCAGAGCCGCATCAAGGAGCTGGAGAAGATCGTACGGATCGAGATTCCGCCCGAGGAAAAGTCGATCCATTTCACTTTTCCACAGCCCAAACCGAGCGGCCGCATTGTGGTGGAGTTCAGGAAGGTCGCCAAGAGCTACGGCGATCACCAGGTGTTCGCCGATGTGGACTTCATCATCGAACGCGGCGACCGGGTGGCCCTGGTGGGGGTGAACGGCGCCGGGAAATCCACCCTCATCAAGATTCTGGCCGGGACCGAGCCGCTCAGCGCGGGCCAGTACACCCTAGGGCACAACGCGCAGCCGGACTACTTCGCTCAAGACCAGTACAAAGAGATGGACGGGAACGCCCGGATTATCGAGGACCTGGCCGAGGTGGCCCCGCGCGCCACCACCACCGAGCTGCGCTCGGTGTTGGGCTGCTTCCTGTTTTCCGAGGACGATGTTTTCAAGACCATCGGCGTGCTCTCGGGCGGCGAGCGCAACCGCTACGCCCTGGCCCGCATGTTGATGCAGCCTTCCAATTTCCTGCTCCTCGACGAGCCCACCAACCACCTGGACATGCGCGCCAAGGACGTGCTTCTCACTGCCTTGCAGGAATATTCCGGTACAGTGGTGTTCGTTTCCCACGACCGCTATTTCATCGACAAGCTGGCCACCCGCGTATTCGAGGTGGAGGACGGCAAAGTGCACGTTTTTCCCGGTAACTACGAGGATTACCTCTGGCGCAAACAGGGGCAGGCCGGGGCCGCGGCGGGTTTCGAGAGCGTATCGGAGGTGGGCGAGGAAGCGCCCGAACCTATCCTGGAGGAACCCGGCGCCAGGGCCGAGAGGCGGCTGAACCCCATCAAACTGCGCCAGATGCGGGAACGCCAGGACTCCATCGAGATGGAGGTGGCCAAGCTGGAAGCCGGGATCGCCGAGTGCGAAGCCGCGCTATCGAATTTCGTGAGCGTGGAGGAAACCGTGCGGGTAAACAGCCTGCTCGAAGAGCGCCGCGCGGAGATGCGTGCGTTGATGGGGGAATGGGAGGAGGTCTCCCACACCATCGAGGCCAATTCGTGACAGTGGGATAAGCCTCCAGGCTTGTCAATCCAGTGGGATAAGCCTCCCGGCTTATCAATCGGAGGGATAAACCTCCAGGCTTGTCAATCCGAGCCAAGCTCGGACACGGTCTGAAGCGGCCCCCGTGGGCTCTTCTATTCCTGCATGGGCGCTTGCTGCTCGATGTCGCGCCAAGCGCTGATTTTCAGACGGCGGCAGACCCAGCAGAGCGGCTCAGCCCCGGCATCGGCGGTCTCCGCGCCGCAAACCGTGCACTTGGAACCCTTGGGGATGCGATCCGCGGAAACGGCGCGCTTCGCCTGCTCCAGTATCTGGGGGGGTACCACCGGCTCGAATTTGGGGCTCGACTTCCGCTTCATCTGGCGCCCGCTCTCTCTAACTATGGCAGAAACCGGTCGGCCGAACAACCCAACTTTCGGCAACTTTCGGGGACGTTCGTACCAGTCTAAGCCGCTTCCGGTATCTGGATGACGATGGCGACGTCCAGACAGGAGTCGCAGCGAGGACATTTCTGACCGGGCGCGACGCGGGCGAACTTGCCCTTCAGGTCGATATCGGCCGGCACGGTGTGGGTGCAGATTGGACAGTAGGCTTCACCCAGAATGTGATTCTTGTCGAGTGCTTTCATTTCCCTCACCTCAATTCATCCGACGCAGTTTCTCTAGCAAGAGTTGTGCCAAAAATCGTTAAATTTCTTAAATTAAGGCTCAAGGTGCGTATTCGGACAAACCGGGCGCCGCCGCGCTACGAGCCGCGACCGTAAGGGAGCGGTAGCCGAACTGAAGCGTTGATACGCGAATACCCGGACACGCTCCCGCGCATCTTCTCCTTCATCGTGCTGGGTCTGATCCTGGTAGGCGTTTCGTGGATCTACACGCGCTTCCGGGAACATGTGCAGCGGTTTCTGTAGCGCCGGCCGGACCACGGGCGCGCGGCGCTACACTGGACCTATGACACAGCCCCCTGCCCCCAAAATCCAGTTGATCAACACCCCCGACTACCGGGAGAACTACGCCAACAGCGTCCAGGTGCGGGTCAACCTGTGGGACTTTTTTCTGACGTTCGGCCGCATCAATCAGACGGCGCCGGACAACGTGACCATCCACAGCTTTCAGGGGATCTACGTCAGCCCGCAGCAGGCCAAAGCGCTGCTCAACGTCTTGCAGCAGAACGTGACCCAATATGAAACGGCGTTTGGCGAAATCAAGCTGGAGCCGCAGGGGCCCGGCAGCATCGTGCAGTAGGGTGGACGCTACCGCAATTCCTCCATCGCCTCTTCCAAAGCCGCCCTTCCGGGACGCACTCTCGATTCCGGCAACGTCGCCAGCGGCTCGTCCACCATGTTCAGCATTTCCGTGAAGGTAGGTTTGGCGGTATTGATGTAGAGCACGCCCGTCAGCACTTCAGCCTTGGCATCGGCCTCCTCCAGCAGCGTAAGCGCCGCCAGGCGGTCGGTGGGGTTGTAATCGCGATGCAGTTTGCGGATGCGCAGCCGCGAGCCATCGTGCAGCTCCACGTCGCGCACCTCGCCCTCCGGGATCTCCACGGAAATCTCCTGGAAGGAGGCCACGAAATCCAGCTCTTGCAGCGCTTCCTCGTGGTCCTTCACGTAGCTGTAGCTCTTGGTGGAACCCTCGTGGTCGTTGAAGGTCGTGCACGGGGAAATCACGTCGATCACGGAAAGCCCTTTGTGCGCGATGGCCGTCTTGATAATCGCCTGGAGCTGCCTTTTGTCGCCGCTGAACGAGCGCGCCACGAAGGTGGCGCCCCACTTGAGGGCCAGGGCGCAGCAATCGAAGGGCGGCAATTCGTTGGTGGTTCCGGTCTTGAGCGTGGAGCCCAGGTCGGCGGTGGCCGAGAACTGGCCCTTGGTCAGGCCGTAGACGCCGTTGTTCTCGATGATGTAAATCATGGGCATGTTGCGGCGCAACAGGTGCATGAAGTGGCCGATGCCGATGGAAGCCGTATCGCCATCGCCGGTCACGCCCAGGCCCAGCAGGTTGCGATTGGCCAGCAGCGCGCCCGTGGCTACCGGGGCCATGCGGCCGTGCACGCCGTTGAAGCCGTGCGAAAGGCCCAGAAAATAGGCCGGCGATTTCGACGAGCAGCCGATGCCGGAAAACTTGGCCACCGAGAGCGGGTCGATTCCCATCTCGTAAAAGCACTCGACCAGGCGCTCGGAGATGGAATTGTGCCCGCAGCCGGCGCACAGCGTGGTCTTGCCGCCCTTGTAGTTCAGCACCTCCAAACCGATGCGGTTCACCTTTTTCGGGGGAGGCGTTACGGTGGCGCTCATAGGCCCTCCTGTCGGGCGATGTCGTCGGTAACCGTGCGCGCGTCGAGCGGCAGACCCCCGTAGTAGCGCACGCTGCGCAGCCGGGCGATCAGGTCCGCCTCCAGATCCAGGCGCATCAGGCCCAACAACTGCGCGTCGCGGTTCTGGTCCACCACGTAGACACGGTCGTGGCGGCGAATGAACTCCCTCAGCCGGTCCGGGAACGGGTAGGCTTTCAGGCGCAGGTAGCTGGCCGGAACGCCGCATTCCTCCTGCAACTGGTCGCGGCTTTCGCGCACCGCGTAGTCCGAAGTCCCGATGGCTATCAAACCGATCCTGGCATCCTCCCGAAGCTCCATCGCCGGCTCCGGCAGCCGCCCGCGAATGACCTCGAACTTGTGCGCCAGGCGGTCCATGTTGTTGGCGTAGTCGTCTTCACGCTCGCTGTACTGGGCCTTATCGTTGTGGCCGCTGCCGCGGGTGAAGTAGGCGGCCGCGGGGTTGTCAGTGCCCGGCAGCGTGCGGTAGCCGACCCCGTCGCCATCCACGTCGCGGTAGCGCGCGAAGCCGCCCAGCCGCTCCAGGTCTTCGGCGCTCAACACCTTGCCGCGGTCGAGCGGCGCCTCGGGATAGGGGAACAGGTCCGCCATCCAGTTATTCATGCCCAAGTCCAGATCGGTCATGACGAAGACCGGCGTCTGGAAACGCTCGGCCAGATCGAACGCCCGGATCGACATTTCGAAGCACTCTTCGGGCGAGCAGGGGAAAAACATGGGGTGCTTGGTGTCGCCGTGGGAGAGAATCGCGGTGGTCAGCAGATCCCCCTGCTGGGTGCGCGTCGGGAGGCCGGTGGATGGGCCCACGCGCTCCACGTTGTAGATCACGGCCGGCGCCTCGGCGTAATAGCCCAAGCCGATGAACTCCGACATCAGCGAGATGCCCGGCCCCGCCGTCGCGGTCATCGAGCGCGCCCCCGCCCATCCCGCGCCGAGCGCCATTCCGATGGAGGCCAGCTCGTCCTCCGCCTGCACGAT
>Ga0181520_10004987_pt1 | contig 21637 bp, 22 predicted proteins | sample PEATcosm2014_Bin_29_FD_132451 | JGI IMG/M metagenome (GOLD analysis project Ga0181520, IMG submission 132451) | Peatland microbial communities from MTU Mesocosm Facility, Houghton, MI, USA - PEATcosm2014_Bin02_30_metaG | ecosystem: Environmental > Terrestrial > Soil > Wetlands > Peat | place... | reverse complement strand
TAACAAGCTGAGCGCGATCCCCAAAGGCGAGAAGCAACGGAGTGAGTGGGCGACCTTTCCGCATCGGACTTCCTCCCACTCTATCCGATGCAGCAGGTCATCTTATTTATGACAATTATTTTAGAGACAGGATACTAGTGGGCAGCTTGTTTTCCGGATACATCCGGCAAAGGGGGCGGCGCGGGGAGTTCGAAGACCTGGATTGTGCCTCCATTGAGGACGGCCACGCGCTGGCCCGAGGGCGAGATGGCTGTGTTGCCGCCATCATCGAAGATTGGGCTTGCAGGGGCCTCGAAGGCCACCTCGCCGGTAGCCGCGTCGAAGACCCGGACCAACTGCCCCTTGATGTCGTCGCTGCCGAGGGGCGCGAAAGCGCTGATGGGGTGGGTGACGGCGAGCGTCTCCTGCGTGAGCCGCAGGCCGTTGGGCGAGTGGGTCAGGATGGGCCAGATCGCCGTTTCCCGATTCAGATCGCTCCAAAGGATTTTGCCGCCGGTGGTGATGGCGATCAGTTTGTGGCCTCCCGAGCCGTCGCAGGCCGTAACCAGGACCTCCTGCTGGGAGATGAACTCGTTGGTGGGCGCGCAGGCGGAGTCGATGCTGCCCAGAACCCTGCTGCCGCCGGTGAAGAAGTTCAGGTTCAGCACCCACTCCTCAGCCCTGCCGCGCAGGCTCTCCAGGTAGCCCTCGGAGTTGATGGGCAGGTGGACGGTGGCGCGAACGCGGCTGACCAGCAGGACCTGGCCGGAGTTGAGGCGCAGGATGCGCACCACCCGATCGGGCGGCGGCTGGGGATTGTCATCGCTGCTTGAATCTCCATTGGTGTCGCTGGAGGAACTCTGGCTGTCTTCTGTCAAGGTGGCGGAGGCTGTCAAGGGGCTCTCCACCTCGCCCGGTTTGCTGGGGGCGGCAGCAGGTTCGAGTGAGTTGGAGACAAGAAATTGCTGACTGGGGTCGAGTTCCAGCCAGAGGAGCGGGCCGGGGAACTGCAACAGCGGCTTGAGAAGCAGATGGGCGTCGCCCTGCTGCAGGTTGTTCATGTCCCGGAGCAGGAAGTGGCCATCCTTGAGCATCCACAGGTAGCGCGAGCGGTCATGAACGCTCCACACGGCCTCGGCCTCGACGTTTCCATCCGGCAGCGTCAAAACCACGGCGCGAATCCGCCGCTCTTCGCTGTCTGCCGTTTCCCCTGGCTTGAGCTCGCGGTGAATGAGGCCCGGAACCCGGAAGGTGAAGAGCAAACGATTTTCGCCAATGAAGTCCAGGGAGACCAGGCTGTTGCGCAGGCCCAGGTAAAGTGGACCGGGAGGAGAAAAACCCAGCGGCTCCACGGGAATGGTCCAGGAGGGCGGCAGGGAGGGTTTGAGGGGGAAGCCGCCGGGAAGCACGCGCTCTTTAACCGGGCGAGACCGCTCGGGCGCGAATCCGGGGCTGCTCTGCGCCGGTGCGCTCTGGATTACCGCGAGAAACAAGCCGGCCGCCACCAGCCACCGGCCGACGCATATCCGCAGATTCAACTTCGCCACCCGTTCAGCCGCCAGCCGTTTCATCATCGCTATGTATTTTCGCCGATGAGGCGCGGTTTGGGCAGTGATACCCGATTCTGCTTTCGTGTGCGACAGTAATGAAGGGATGGAAGAGCAATTGAAAGCCGGACCGCGCATCAGGTTCCTTGGCTATGGCGCGTGCGCGCTGGCCGGGTGCCTGTGGGGCACTGGGTTCTACTTTGGCAGGCTGGCGCTGAACGAGATGAGCGTGGAGTGGATGGTGCTCTACCGCTTTGCGTTTGCCTCGCTGGGCATGTTGCCGGTGATGCTGTTCCATGGCGGCGGCCGCCTAAGGCTGAGCTGGGCCGAGGCGCGGATTCTGCTGATTGCGGCCCTGTTTGGGGTGCCGATCCAATTTCTTCTGCAATTCCACGGCCTGGTAAGGACCACGGTAAGCCACGCCTCGCTGATGGTGGGCGCAATGCCGGTGATGCTGGCCGTGGCGGCCACTCTGTTTGCCGGCGAGAAGCTGGATTGGCTGGGGTGGGTGGCGCTGTGTGGGTCGACGGTGGGCGCGGCGCTGGTGACTTTGGGCGGAAGCCGGACCGCGGCGGGGCGCGAAGTACCCACGCTGGCGGGTGACCTGATGGTGATCGTTTCGCTGTTCGTCGCGCTGGCCTGGATTCTGCTGAGCAAAAAGCTGATGGAGACGCACAGGCCGCCGGTGGTGACCGCTTACACCATTCTTTCCGGGGCCGCGATGCTGGCGGTGTGGGTTCTGGGGCCGTGGCTGGTTTCTCCGTTGACCCACGGCCAAGCGCAGCCGCCGCCGTTTGCCAACGTGAGCGCGACAGCCTGGATGGCGCTCGGCATCAGCGGCCTGCTGTGCACGGCGACTACGACGCTGCTGTGGAACTGGGGCATTCACCACGTGCCGGCATCGCGGGCCGGAGTGTTTCTGAACATTGAGCCGGCGATGGGCTCCTTTCTGGGCGTGGAGCTGCTGGGCGAGCATCTGGGCCCCTTCGCCTGGGTAGGCGGCGCGCTGATTCTGGCCGCGGCCGTGGCGCTGACCACGCACGGACACGAGCCGGAGCCGGCTGTGATTTTGGAATAGGCGCCGCGACGATCGGGGCCGGCTTGCCGCTCCGTCCAAAGCAGGAGGGCTGCCGCGCACGGCAGTGCGGCGTAGAGAGCGAACCATCCCCAGCGAAAACTGCCGGCAGGGCACGTCGCCAACACATAGGGAAGGCTGAGCAGGGCCGGGCACGAAAGCTGCGTCCACACCGGAAGCGCGCGCGCTCTTCCAGCCAGGCGCTTGGGAAAGAAGGCCGCGGCCAGAAAAGGGATGAGGGCGAGGCAGACAGCGATGACGTTCGGCGGAGTGATCAGACCGTTGAGTTCCATGGTGCGCCTGTGTTCATTGTGCAACAGCCGCGGGAGGAAAGATTAGAGCGGCTGGGGCCGTCCAGCAGCCCTGGCGCCACCCGCAAACCAAACCTTAGTCATGTGAGGCCCCTGGATTACCGGTGATGCCCGGGCTGGCAATGTCGATAACGTCATTGTCGATTAATGGAGGCTCATTTGTCGCTCTTAACCTGGAACCACGCCAGCTCTGTGGGCGTTCGCGCCCTGGACGACCAACACGGCATTCTGATGGACACGACGAACGAACTGCGCCTGACGCTTTTGCACGGCGGCGGACGGGAACAGGTGTGCGAAATACTTGACCGGCTGATTGAGTTCACGCGCATGCATTTCCAGAGCGAGGAAAAGTTGATGGAGGACACGGACTTTCCCGGCCTGATTGAGCATCGGGCCGAACATCACCGGATGCTGGCGACGATGCTGCAATCGGCTCATTGCCTGCAACACTCCGCAACGATGCCGACACGCGCGATGCTGTGCGCCCTGCGCGACGGCTATATCGAGCACATCGAGGGCCTGGACCAAGAGTACGGGCCCTGGCTGAACAGGGAGGTCATTTACTAGCGCGAGGTCGCGGCGCCGGGAGCAATAAGAGATCGATGCGGGGGGCTGGTTTCTCATTCAACTTCCCGGCGCGATCGCCGTGAATCAGGAACACGCCGCCTTTCTCAGGAGCCTGAATAAGCTGCACTCGGCAATGATTCAAGGCAAAGGAAAGAGCGTGACCGGAGCATTGCTGCGCGAACTGCCGGCCAGCGTACGCGACCACTTTGCTACGGAAGAATCGTTGATGAAGTCTACAAATTATCCCCGTCTCGCCGAACATCGGGCCAGACACGAAGAGTTCACTCGGCAACTCAACGAATTTGTCACTCTTCTTGAGCGAGGCGACAGGGGCCTGAGTATTCTTCTGCTTGTCTCCATGCGTGAGCACATCTCCGCACACATTCAGAAGGATGACCAGGCATACGTCCCGTGGCTGACTGAGCAATGGGGTGCAGTGAGCCTGTCCCCGCAGCGGCTTTTATCCGCGAAATGCATGTCCGCGCTCTTCCCTGAGATCTTCGCTCAACTTTCCGGCTGCCCTTCCGATATTTCTATTACCGGCACGGGCCGGAAGGGAGATGCGCATGGCGCTTTTAATCTGGAGCAGCAAATACTCTGTAAGCGTTCAATCGATGGACAGGCAGCACACTGTGCTGTTCGGGATGTTGAACGAGTTGCACGAAGCAATGATGAAAGGCCAGGCGCAAAAAGTTACCGGCGAGCTGCTAGGCAAACTCGTGAAGTATACGCATGAACACTTTGCGGCCGAAGAAGATTTGATGAAGTCAACCAAGTATCCTGCACTGGCTGAACACGGCATCAAGCACCGCGAATTAATAAAACAGGTGGAAGATTTCGCGGCCCGTTACGCGCGGGGCGAAAGCATGATGAACGTGGAACTGCTGAATTTTCTCCGCGACTGGCTCACGAACCACATTCAGAATGAAGACCAGAAGTATGGCCCCTGGTTGAACGAGCACGGCAAGCGCTGATCGGGGCAGTAACGCGCGAGGGTGTCAGTCCACAGCGGGCACTGCGCTCTACGCGCCCTATTCTCCAGCCTGTATCCGGGCTGGTCCTCCGGCGGACGGATCGGGATGGAGAACCTTAGTGGCCCTGTTGAACTCAAGCGTCGTGCCCAGTATCGGAATCGGAGTGTTCGATAGGGAACACCTGGAGCTTGTGGAAACAATCAACGAGCTTCAGGCTGCGGTAGACGCAGGCGGAGAGCGGAGCGCGATTGGCCCCTTGCTGAGCAAGCTGGCGAAAGACACGAAGGCTCACTTCTTATCGGAAGAAGCAATGATGGCGGCATCGAAGTACCCAGGGCTGGCGCTTCACAGGATGAAGCACCAACGTCTATTGGTACAATTGAATGCGCTTCTGATGCGCTACGCTCGCGACGATTCCACGATGAACATGCACTCGCTCAATTTTCTTCGCGATTGGCTCAATAGCCATATTCAGAATGACGATTTGAATTTTGGCCTTTGGCAGAACGAGCACGGGAAGCGCTGAGCGTACGTTCAAAACGACGACCTGAACTATGGCCGATGGCTGAACGGGCTGCGGAAAAACTCGCGGTTTCTCGTGAAACAGGCGGAAAACGTTCCTCCGGAGCTGAAGCCCTCACTATTTTTGCGGCATTTGGCACGACTGAAGTCGCGCTCTTTCAAGGCCTCGACTTAATCGGAGGTTCCCTAAGGAAGCTAGCTCTCAAACGATAATTGCGCCGTGTCCCAGGCTGGGAGCGCAGGCTTGGGCTCGGAGGCTAGTTCGTAGACCAAGCGCTCGAGCACCAGGCGTTTGTCGGGCGGGGACGAGCGCAATTCCAGGTCGGCGCGGGCGACAAGCTTGAGCGCGCGCGTGAGTTCGCGGCGGCTTTTGTAGCGGCGGGCCTGGCGGATGAGATCGTCGGCGGCAAAGGGCGGGATGCGGAAACCCTGCCACAAGGCTTGCCAGATGGCGCGCGAATCGCGCACGTTCTTCTCCAGGATCACGAGCATCTGGCGAAAGGTGCGGGCCAGCATGTAGAGGTGGCCGATGGCCGCGTCTTCGCCCGCATCCGAGGTGTTGAGCAGCCCTTGCAGCAGCGCCAGCGCGCGCACCCGGTCATGAGCGCTGATGGCGTCGGTCAGCTCGTAGAGCGAGCGCTGCTTGGCGCCCAGCACCATGGTCTCTACGTCGCCCAGTGTGATGCGGCCCCGGCCCATGGCGTAGAGCAGCAGCTTTTCCAATTCTGAAGACACCAGCATCATGTCCGCCCCGAGAGCGTCCACCAGTTCGCGCGCGGCGTCGGGCTCGACGCGGACCTCGGCTTCCTGCGCCGTGGACACGATCCAGCGCATCGCATCTTCTTCGTTGACGCGCGCCAGTTCGACCATGCCGCAGTGCTGGCCGAGAGTTTCGGTAAGGCGCTCGAAGCGATTCTTGTCGTCCATGTCCATGCGGCGCGCGTCGGAGGGGATGCGCAGGAAGTCGGCGACAAAAAGCAGCAGCGCCTGCGGGTTCGGCGAGCGGAAGTAGCGATCGAGCGCCGCAAACTCATCCTTCTTGGCGCCGCGCGTGTAGAGCTGGCGCACGTTGCGGACAAAGATTACCTGGAAGGGCGCCATGAGCGAGGGCGTCTGCGCGTGATCGAGCACTTCAAAGATGGAGGTTGTTGCGAGGTCGAGGTCGGAGAGGCAGAAATCGCGCAGATCGGGCTGAACGAAGGCCTTGAGGACGGCGGCGCGGCAGCGATCCAACAGGAAGACCTCGTCGCCGGCCAAGACATAGCCGGGGCGAAGTGAACCATTGTTCGCCGCGGCAGCCTCGATTTCAGAGACGAAGCGGCCAACGGCAGCGAATCCCGCGCCCCAACGCGAGGCGGTCAAAGGGCCGCTCCCCGTTTGGCGCCGTCATTTTGTGCGTGGAACATCTGTGCCTTGATCATGCGGTTCCAGAATATCCTGCGTGGAGCCCCGAGGCCAGCCAGGAAAACTGGAAGTTGCCATAACGTGCAACTGCTCGCGGAGGGTTCGTCTGGTCTTCGCTCCCCATACGGGTTCAGAGCCCTATCAGGGTTCAGAGCCCCTCAAGCACATCGGCTACGAGCTGGCGGGCGAAGGCTCGGGAGAGGCGATCGACGGCGGCGGGATTTTCCTGGATGAAGGTCGAGAGGTCGGTCGTGGATTGGTACTGCTCACGGAAGACGTAGTTGTTGTTCTGGTAGAGGACCTTGCCGTCCCGGCCGTTGAGCGTAACGGAAGCCTGAATGGTGATGAGGAAGCTGGAAGACTGCTGCGTCGAAGAGTTGTAGGTGAGCGGCGCTATCGCCTCTTTCAAAATGGTGCCGTGCAGCACTGCATCGGCGCCTGGGGACTCAATCGGCGTAACGCGGAAACGTGTGCGCGTGGCAAACTCGCGGATTACCGCATCGGTCATCACGGCTTCTGTGTGATAGGCCTCGGTGCGCGTGGCAAAAAGCGGTACGGAAAGAGTCTTCAGGTCAGGCGGCAGATGAGTGGCAGCGCCCAGGGTGTGATATCCGCAGCCGGAAAGACCCAGCAGAGCGGCGGCAACCGGCACAAGAGCGAACAGGCGCATGACTCATCTTAACGCGCGGCTGCTGTCCGCATGGCGGCTCACACCCAGGCGGTGGCCAACATGCCGATGCGCACCGGGGAGAGCTTGAGACCGTCGGCGCGGTCATTGAAGTAAAGTTCGTTGAGGCGCTCGGGGCTCACCTGCTCGAGGCGCTTGAAGCCTGCACGGCGCAGTTCGTTCTCCATGTCGGCGGGCGCGAAAAAGAGCCGGAATGGCTCGCCGGCCGCTTCCACCCGCTTGGCGAGAGTATCGAAGACGAGGCGGCGCTTGGGGCTGAGCGTATCGGGCGAGAAGGCATAGTCGAAGCTGACCGCGGTGCCTGCCGGCAAGCGGCCAATGGTGGCAAGTGTCGAACGAAAGGCATCGAGCGTGAGGTAGGGGACGACGCCCAGCCAGCCAAAAAACGCCGGCACGCTGGAGTCGAATCCCGCCTCGGCCAGGCCCTCGGCAAGGGTCTTGTGCTCGAAGTCCAAAGGGACGAAGGTGAGGTTGGCGGGGAAGGCAATGGCGGCCTCGGTCAGCATCTCCCGCTTCCACTGCTGGGTGGCGGGAAAGTCCACTTCAAAGACCCGCAGCGACGGAAACGGATTGCGATAGGCGAAGGTGTCGAGACCGGCTCCGAGAACTACGTACTGGGTGACTCCAGCGGCGACGGCGGCTGCAAGGCGGTCTTCCGCATAGCGGCTGCGCGCGGCCATGAACAGGCGAAAATCGCGGGCCACTTTGTGCATGGCGCGCTCCATGTCGCGGTCGAATCCGGGGCCGATCAGGCGCACGGCGATGGGGTCGTCAAGGACCAGGGGCCGGTCGGCGGTCTGGTGCGCGGCGCGGCGAATGGCGACGCGAAGAGCTGTCCTGCTGGCGCGGCCGGTCTGCATGATTGGAGTTTAAAGCACCGTCATTGGCGTTGGGCCGCGTACCATGTTTCGTATGAGTTGGATTGGATGGGCGCTTCTCTCCGCTGTTTTTGCCGCCGCGACCGCCTTGCTGGCCAAGGTGGGCGTGGCACATGTGGATTCAAATCTGGCCATGGCGCTGCGCACCAGCGTGGTGGTGGTCTTTGCCTGGGGCATCGCACTGGCGCTGGGCAAACACGGCGAGATTCGCGATTTGGACCGGCGGACCCTGTTGTTTCTCGCGCTCTCCGGGCTGGCTACGGGAATGTCGTGGATCTGCTATTTTCGCGCGTTGCAGTTGGGGCCGGCGTCGCGGGTTGCGCCGCTCGACAAGCTGAGCGTGCCGCTGGTGATGGTGTTTGCGTGGCTGCTGCTGGGGGAGAAGCTGAATGCGTATGCGCTGGTGGGCGGGGCGCTGATTACGGGCGGGGCGATTGTGATGGTGCTGGGGTGAAGGTGCGCCTGCCTCCGCGCCTTCCCTATACTGAGAAGGGAGAACACCGAAAGCATCCCTCACCGAAAGAATCCCGTGCCCTCGCAGCCCCAATCCGAAGTACGACCCTGCCGCATTGTCCTCACCGGCTTCATGGGCTCGGGCAAAACCACGGTCGGCCCGCTGGTGGCAGCGCGGCTGGGCTGGCGCTTCGTCGATGTGGACGACGTGATCGAAGCCGAGGCTGGCGTGCCGATTACCGAGATCTTCGTGAGGCACGGCGAGGCGGTCTTCCGCGAACAGGAGCAAGCGACGATTGCGCGGCTTGTTGAAGATGAGGGATTGGTTCTGGCGCTGGGCGGAGGCGCAATTGAAATGGCGGCTACACGGGATTCGCTGTTGTCGACGCCGGGAACGATCCTGGTCCACCTGGAAGTCGAACTCGCGACCACCCTGGCCCGTTGCAGTGGAACCGAGCAAAAGCGCCCCATCCTCGCAGACCAGGCCAACCTCGCCAGCCGCTATGAGCGCAGGCTGCCGCTTTACCGGAGGGCGCACGTGTCGATCACCGTGGATGAATTAACTCCGGATCAGGTGGCAGAGGCGATTTTACGGGCTGCACGGCTGGGATGACCGGAAAATGGCACGTTGGGCACCTTGCGGTTGCGGCTCCTTTCGGTGCAGCATGGATTAGATGGCGGGAAGGAAAAAATGACGGACATCCCCAGAGACGATAAAAGTGCCGACAGCCAGACCGAACAAGCCGGATACGCCGACGATGACTACGAGCGCGCGATGAAGGAGGCCCTTGCACTAATGGAAAAGGGATTCCACTTGGGCGGAACTCATAAACTGGACCGCGACGCCCTGCACGACCGCAAAGCCGCTCGGGACACAGACCCCCACTGAAGACTCCCCCCGCTTGCTATCATCGATGCAGGCGGATCACCGTTCTTAGCGGTGCTGCCGAAGGCTTTATCCTTCCCAATGACTCCCGCTTCCCAAGCCGCCAATCCGGTTGACCTCGCCGCGTCCGCCGAACACCACGCGCACATTCATGCGCCGCAGCCGGGGGCAACGGCTACGCTGATCCACGACCTGCGCGAGTTGTTCAAAGTGAAAGTCGTGGGGCTGGTGCTGGTGACGGGGTGGGGCGGCTTTTACCTGGGGTCGATGCTTTCGGGAATCTCCAGCGTGCAGCGCGGCCTGCTGGATACGCTGCTGGGCATCGGCCTGGTCTCCGCCGGAGCGGGCGCGCTGAACGAGGCGCTGGAACGCAAGACCGACGCGCGCATGAAGCGCACCGCCGACCGGCCGCTGGCCTCGGGGCGCTTTTCGCTTACGATGGGCATTGTGGCCGGGCTCGGCTCACTGGCGCTGGGCGCATTGTGGCTGATGCTGCATACCAACCCGCTGACCCTGGCGCTGGCGCTGCTGACGGCCTTTACTTATGTTGCTATTTACACGCCGCTGAAACGCGTGACAGCGATCGCCACCTTCGTGGGCGCGTTTCCGGGCGCCATGGGGCCGCTGCTGGGTTGGACGGCTGCCCGCGGCCGCGTCGAGTGGCAGGGCGTGGCCCTGTTTGCGATTCTTTTTGTGTGGCAGTTTCCCCACTTCATGGCCATCAGCTGGCTCTATCGCGACGACTACGCGCGCGCCGGCATCCGCATGTTGCCGGTGGTGCAGCCGGACGGTTGGTCCACCGTGGCCGAGGCGCTGTTTTTCGCTGTGGCGATGATTCCGGTGAGCCTGCTTCCGTGGCGGCTGGGCATGGCTGGCGTTGCTTATGCCGTGTTGGCAGGCGCGCTGGGTCTGCTTTACCTTGCGTATACGATCCGCTTCGCCGGCATCCTGCGGACCACAGATGAGAATGTGAGCCGCATGCTGGCGCGCGATCTGCTGAAGGTCAGCGTGCTCTACCTGCCGCTGCTCTTCACGGCCTTGATGGTCTGCGCCATCGCGAAGTAAAAAAAGGAAGCGGAACAAATGACGACGACGGTTGTCCCTTCATCGAGCATACGTGCCGCCATTGCGGTGATTCTGGTCATTAGCGCGGCGGCAACTCTTTTTCTTTTTTGGCTTATCTATATTCATCCGGCCGCGGCGACAAGCGCGCAATACGCCTTTCTGCCGGCGCTGAATGCGGTGCTCAACGGTTTGGCTGCCACAGCGCTTCTGATCGGCTACACGTTCATCCGCGCGCACAAGATCAAGGCGCATCGCGCGGCGATGATCACGGCCTTCGGCTTCTCCACGCTGTTTCTGGTGAGCTACATTCTGCACCACGCGCTGCATGGCGATGTGCGCTATCCGGCGCACGCGGCGCTACGTGGCGTTTACCTGCCATTGCTGGCTAGCCACATTATTCTCGCCGTGGTGGCGCTGCCGCTGGTGCTGGTCACGTTTTTCTTCTCGCTGACCGGGCGGATTCCCCAGCACCGCAAGGTGGCGCAATGGACGTTTCCGTTGTGGCTTTACGTTTCGGTCACCGGCGTGATCACTTACGCGATGCTGCGCCTGGCGCAAGGATAAAGTGACGATGCCTGCAAGCAGCCCACAGCCGACTTCAAACCAGCCCGACGATGGCACCCGGCAACTGCTGCAATGGGGCGGGTGGATGGTGGGCACGGGGCTGCTGGCCGCGGTGCTTTTGGAGACGCTGCTGGGCGGATTCTCGCATACCGGCGCCAGCACCAACACGGGTTGGTTTGCGCTGATCGTGGCGCTGATGTCGATCCCGTTTGGCAGCCTGCTGCTGGCCCTGGGCGTGGCCAAATGGCTGCGTAACCGGGGAATCGCACGAGAGCGCTGAAGAAGCCGCCGAGCGCCGGCGTCTGCTATTCTTTTTGCTTACTGGAGTGCACGCATATGGCAAAGAGCGTTAACAAAGTCATCCTTTTAGGAAACGTGGGCAAGGACCCGGAGATTCGTTCTACGCCCAGCGGCACCATGGTGGCTACCTTCGGGCTGGCGACGAGCGACCGCTACCAGGACCCGCAAGGCAACTGGCAGGACCGCACGGAATGGCACAACCTGGTGGCCTTCAAGCGGACCGCGGAGATCGTCCGCGACTATGTCAAGAAGGGTTCCAAGCTCTACATCGAGGGCAGCCTGAGGACCAGCAACTGGGAAGACAAAACCTCCGGGCAGAAGCGCTATAAGACCGAGATCATTGTCAACGACCTCTCGCTCCTCTCCGGGCGCGACGAGGGCTCGGGCGGCTACAGCCGGGGAGCGGACTCATCGAGTTCGGCAGCTAACTTTGACCAGCGGCCGCCTGCAGGGCACGACGACGCGGCCCAATCTGCCGAGATCTCGGACGACGATATACCCTTCTAAAGGCAGGGGTTAGGGATTAGGCGCATAGTGCGGCAGATATAAACTTTGGAACAGGATTGGAGAACCCTGGCCGCCGTCGCGGACACAACTTTGGGAGCTTTTCTTCGACAAATAGATTTGTAGCACAAGGGATGAGTATGTGTGCTACATTTGGATGGAGGCTCTCCCATGGCCCATGCAATTGGATTTCAGATTTCCCGAAGCTCAAAGCAGCCGAGGCCGGCAGCGAGTAGCCGCCGGCTCGACGATGCGCTGGCCATCGCCGGGCAGCAGGGGCTGCTGAGCGGCGGCCGGACACTCACGCTGCGCGGCCGCATGCCATCGCTTCTTGTCGAGCAGGCGAAGAAGAAGACCGGTATCCAATCCGACTCCAAGCTGATCGAAGCCGCGCTGGCGAACATCGTGGCCGCGGACGAGTACGCCGACTGGCTTCTTGCCCAGCGTGGCACTGTGAGCAAGGATCTCGACCTTGAGTTCTAGCTCCCGGTTCGAACAATCGCTGCGACGGTTGAAGCCGGAGAAACGCCAGAAGGGACTCGCCTACCGCGATCGCTCTCAGTTGCAATTTCTGAGGAACCTCAAGCCGCCGCTCCCGAAACTGCTCCTCGACACCACCGTCTATATCGACGCTCTGCAAGGCAGGCTGCCGGACGATACGGAGGTTGCCCTCCGGGCCGGGAGCCTGTGGCACTGTTCGGTTACGGAAGCGGAGCTGGCGGCCCTCGCCGGTTTGTTGGACCCGGCGCATCCCGATACATCGAGTGTGATTGCCCAGGTGGCAGCGTCTATTGAGTTGCGGCCGGAGCATCGCATTCTGACGCCGGACCGGGATACATGGCGCGAAGCCGGCATACTCGCCGGGCTGCTGGCTCGGCTGCAACGATACGGCAAGACCGAGCAGCGTAAAGCGCTCAACGATGCGTTGATTTTTCTCACAGCGGCCAAGAATGGTTGTGTTGTGTTTACTCGCAATATCACGGATTTCGATCTGCTCATGCAACTCGGCGCAAAAGGGCAGGCCGTCTTCTATGACTGCGTCTAGCAGCCCGTGGTCAAAGTCAAAATCCCTGGAAAACCGTCCCTCGGGGGCTAAAGCCCACGGTTTCTTAGCGGCAGCGTTTATGGCACGGCTGAAGCTGTGCCCTTTCAAAGCCCGACTTTCACCACGGACTGCTAAGCCTCTTCTTCCGCCTCTCCTAGCGGATCGTTGTCGCGGTCGGTGACTTCGGCAAGAGCGGCGAGGCGCGCGGCTAACTCTTCAGTCCAGCAGGCCTCGGGCGCGCGCCAACTCCAGTTACCGGCGGGGACGGCGGGGGTGTTCATGCGGGCTTCGGAGCCGAGCTCAAGCACGTCCTGCGCGGGGACGATGGAGACCTCTGCGACGCTGGACTCAACCGCGCGGATAAGCGGCCAGACAGGACGATTGCCCACCGGACCGACCAGAGTCTCGACGGCTTTCTGTTCCGTTTTGCCCAGCGAGCCCCACCAGCCCTGCGTGGTGTCGTTGTCGTGCGTGCCGGTGTAGGCGACGGTTGAGGGCGTGAAGCGGTGGGGCAGGTGGATGTGCGCGCCCTTATCGCTGAAGCCGAACTGCAGGACCTTCATGCCGGGAAGGCCGAGCTCGAGACGCAAGGCGTCAACTTCCGCGGTGATAAGGCCCAGGTCTTCCGCCACAAGGGGGAGGGACCCAAGCGCGGATTCGAGGGCGCGGAAGAGTTCGAGTCCGGGCGCTTTGACCCATTCGCCGTTGATGGCGGTTTCTTCGCTGGCGGGGATGGCCCAGTAGGCTTCGAAACCGCGGAAGTGGTCGAGACGAACGATGTCGTAAAGCTCGCGGTCGCGGCGGATGCGGTCGATCCACCAGGCGTATCGAATTCCGTTTGCGTCAGGCGCGGCGAGCACGTCCCAGCGATAAAGCGGATTACCCCAGCGCTGGCCGGTGGAAGAGAAGTAATCGGGCGGGACGCCGGCGACGCGGATGGGCTGAAGCTGACTGTCGAGTTCGAAAAGTTCGGGGTGCACCCAGACGTCGGACGAATCCATGTTGACGAAGATGGCGATGTCGCCGAGGATGCGGATCGCGCTGCGCGCGGCAACCTCGCGGAGGTGGTTCCACTGCAGGGAAAAGGCGAATTGCAGGACCTGCTCCTGGGCGAGGGCGCGGGCGCTTTCCGCGAGAACCTTGGCGAGCGCATCCGGCTCGCGGCGGCGGATCGGCTCGGGCCATTGGGTCCATGCGCCGGTCTTGAACTGGCGGCGGAGCTCGGCGTAGAGAGCGTAGTCGGTGAGCCATGCGGACTGCGCCTGGCAGAATTGCTGGAATTGCTTCCACTGCTCGGCGAATGCAGGCTGGTGCGGACCGCGGTCGAGAAAGTTGGCAGCGGCCTCATGCAACAGCGGAAGCTTGCGGTCCTCCACCTCTTGAAAATCGACATTGCCGCTGCAGCCGGCGAGCCCGGGGTCCCCATGGACAGGTCTTCGTCCATGGGGTGGGAGCCCGGCGATGCGTTGGCTGTCAATCCAGCCCCACTCGGCGAGGAACTCGAGGCTGATGAGATAAGGATTGCCGGCAAAGGCCGATGAGCTGGCATAAGGCGAATTGCCGTAGCCTGTGGGACCGAGGGGAAGAACCTGCCAGACATGCTGTTTGGCTGCGGCGAGGAAGGCGACAAACTCGTGGGCGGCGGGGCCCAGATCGCCGATGCCTCCGTAAGACGGAAGCGAGCTTATGTGGAGGAGAATTCCGGAGGAACGCTGAAACTGCATGATTCCATTATCGCCGGATGGGGGAAGAGGATGAGGCGGGGAATTCTCACAGTACCTGCAAGGACGCCGAACCACTATAATCCGGTTGGCAAACCTGCGCCTGGGGCGCGGGGCTCTATAAGACTTCTAAAGAAAGCTCGAGGACAAATCCGTTGCAGATACGATTTGACCGCTTGTTCCTTTCAGCTATGGCTTTTGCTCTCACCCTCGTGACACCTGTTCAATCCAGCGCAAAATCGGCACCGCCGGCACAAGTAGTGGTGGCGAGCGGATGGCAGTTGCAGGACGTGGCCAAGGTGCCACAGCCGGGTGCGGAGGTGTCCTCGGCGGGCTTTAACACCGCGGGCTGGTACGCGGCCACGGTTCCGGGGACGGTGCTGACAACGCTGGTGAACAACCGCGTGTACCCCGAGCCGCTCTACGGAGAGAACAATCGGCCGGAGGTGATACCGGAGAGCCTGGCGCGAACTTCTTATTGGTACAGGGCGCTGATTGACGTTCCAAAATCTTATAAGAACCACCATGTGTGGTTGAACTTTGACGGCATCAACTATTCCGCTGTGGTGTGGGTGAACGGCGTGCAGGTGGGCACGATTCGCGGGGCGTTCATCCGCGGTGTCTTCGACATTACAGCGCATGTGACGCCAGGCAAGAAGGCGGTGGTGGCCGTGCTGGTGACGCCGCAACCTAATCCCGGAATTCCGCACGAGCACACGTTGCGCGACGGACTGGGTAGCAACGGGGGCATAACGGCAATCGACGGGCCGACGTTTCTGTCGACGATTGGCTGGGACTGGATTCCGGCGATTCGCGATCGCGATACGGGGATCTGGCAGAAGGTGTTTCTCTCGGCAACTGGGCCCGTGGTGCTGAAGGACCCGCTGGTGACAACCGATCTGCCGCTGCCGCGGACCGACTCGACGGATGTAGCTGTGCAAGCCACCGTGGAAAACGTCAGTGACCAGTCGCAAAAGGGCGTAGTGCAGGGGACGATTGAGGATATTTCCTTTGAGAAGGAAGTGGAGCTGGCGGCGCACAGCAGGCAGACGGTGAGCTTTGACGCGAAGAACACGCCGGCGTTGCACATGGAGCATCCGCGGCTATGGTGGCCGAACGGCTACGGTGCGCCGAACATGTACAAACTGCATTTGAGTTTCAGGCAGGGGAGCAAGGAGCCGGATGCGCTGGATGTGGATTTCGGCGTGCGCAAGATCAGCTACAGCGTTGCCGGCACCGATACGCTGACGATTTCAGTGAATGGCGTGCAGGTGTTTATCCGCGGCGGCGACTGGGGGCTGGATGAGGCTATGAAGCGCATTCCCCGCGAGCGGCTCGATGCGCAGATACAGATGCACAGGCAGGCGAATCTAAACCTGATTCGCAACTGGGTGGGACAAAGCACGAGCGAGGACTTCTACGAACTGTGCGACAAGTACGGAATCATGGTGTGGGATGAATTTTTCCAACCGAACCCTAACGATGGACCCGATCCCACGGATGTCGACACGTACATGGCCAACGTACGGGACAAAATTCTGCGCTTCCGCAATCATCCCTCGATCATTCTTTGGTGCGCGAGGAATGAGGGATTTCCGCCGCCGGAGATCGATGCGCTTCTGCGCAAGCTGATGGAGGAGCTGGAGCCCACGCGGCGGTATCAGCCGAGCTCGACGGACGGGGCCGGCGTGCGCTCGCACGGACCGTATCACTGGCGGGCTCCGCGCGAGTTTTACACGGTGACGGATGACTACTTCAAGACTGAGACGGGGAGCGTTTCAGTGCCGACGCTGGAGTCGATTCACGGCATGATGCCGCAGAAGGACTGGGAGACGATTACCGACGACTGGGCCGAGCACGACCTGGCGAAGGGTGCTTCGGGCGGGGATCGGTATCCCGGCATTTTGGCGAGCCGCTACGGGAAGATCGCCAACCTCGCGGACTTTGTGCGCAAGGCGCAACTGGCGAACTACGAGGCTTTCCGCGCCATGTACGAGGGGCGGAATGCGCAATTGTTCCACCCGACGGCGGCGATTATTACGTGGATGAGCCATCCGGCACAGCCGAGTTTTGTGTGGCAGCTTTACCACTACGATCTGGAGCCGAACGCTTCGCTGTTTGCGGTGATGCATGCGGGCGAGCTGGTGCACGTCCAGTTCAACGAGGCCAATGGGCAAGTGCAGGCGATCAACAATTTGCCGGATGCGGTAAAGGACGCGGTGGCACATGTTTCTGTCTACAACCTGGACGGCACGCTGGCTTACGAGCACGAAACCAAGGTGACAGCGGAGCCGGATGTGGCTACGAATCTTGGTGTGGTGGAATTTCCGGCGACAGTTTCGGCGGTTCACTTCGTCAGGCTGGAATTGCATGACGCGGCGGGAAAGCTGCTGTCTTCGAATTTCTATTGGAGGAGCTTGCCGGAACATCCGGACGATTTCAACGATCTGAACCAGATGGCGAAGGTCGCGCTGGATGCAAAGGTAGCGAGCGAGGATGCGAACGGCAAGCGGACGTTGACGGTAACGCTGCACAATCCTTCGAAAGAGATTGCGCTGATGGCGCACATGCAACTGCGGCGGGAGAAGTCGGGCGAGCGGGTGCTGCCGGTCTTCAACAGCGACAACTATGTGTCGCTGGTGCCGAATGAAACGCGGACGATCACGATTGAAGCTGCGGTGAGTGACTTCAACGGGGAAAATGCGCTGGTGGTGCTCGATGGGTGGAATGTGACGGTAGCGGCGGCGAAATTCAAGGGGGCTGCGGTGGCGCCGAATGTGGGGGCGGACCCGGCAAACTCGCCGGTGACCGGGCTGCCGTTCCAAGCAGTGGGGCTGCGGTAGAGACTTCCGAGACCTTGATTGCATCGAATCCCACCCTTGCCACATAGAACGTGGGGCCCCAACCCAGAGGGTACCCCGGCTCCCCGATGGGGCACCCGAAGTTTTGGTATCCAGATGCGGAAAGGCCCGCAACCAAGTTAGGTTGCGGGCCTTATTCCTTGTGCGAAGTGCGTCTGGATTACATGCCGGGGAGCGAGGGGTTCTTTGCCTTGGTGTTGAGGCGAATGCGGTTGTGCTTCTTGTAGTCGTCAAGAACGCCGCTCATGAAGACGTTGAAGGCGTCGGAGCGGCGCTGCTGGAGCAGCTCGTCGCGGGTCTGGTCAAGATTCTTGGCGATCTCGTCCGCAGTGGGCTCCTGCCTGTCAGTCAGCTTGGCCACCACGCCGGTGCGCTGGGCGTTGATGGGTCCGCTGATGTTGCCGACCACCATGTCGAAGAGTTGCGGGGCAACCTGGCCGACTTGGCCAAGGTCGGGAACCTGTCCGGTGAGTCCAACCAGATCGCTGGTCTTCACGGTTGCGCCCACTGCCTTGGCGGCCTTGGCCAGATCGTTTTCAGACTTGGCCATCTCGGAGAGCATAGTGGTCTTCTGGCCCAGCAGTCCGGGGAGCTGCTCGTCGCGATAGTCTTCCAGCACGTGGGCCTTCCAGTCGGCAAAGGTGGGCGCGTGGGCTGGAGCAACGCCGGTGATCTGGAAGACGGCATCACCCTCGCCCGTGGGGGCTGACTGCGGCGGGTCTCCCTGCTTGGACGCGAAGGCCTTGGTAAGCAAGGCTGCACCGTCGGGGAGCGCGGCGATGACGCCCTGGGCGCCAACAAAAGGCGTGGATACTACTTCAAGGTGGTGGGCCGCCGCCGTCTTGTCGAGGCCGTTCTTGATTGCTTCTGAGGTGAGCGCCTTGGCATAGCTGTCTTCGGCCTGGGCCTCGTTCTGGCGAAGCAGCGTTGCCTGGATGGTGGGCTGTACTTCATTGAGCGATTGCGCGTGCGCCGTCGAGCGCTCTTCCACCTGCACAATGTGATAGCCGAATTGGCTCTTCACGATTTTGATGTCGCCGATTTTCTGGGAGAAGATGGCGGTGTCGAACTCCGGCACCATGCGGCCGCGCTGAGAGAAGCCTAGTTCGCCGCCGGCGTCCTTGCTGCCGGGGTCGTCGGAGTTTTTCTTGGCGAGGTCGGCCCAGTTGCCGCCGGCCTGGAGCTGCTTGAGAACTCCCTCGGCCTTGGCCTTGGCAGCGGTGTCCTTGGCGGCGTCGGAGCCCGCGGGCACGGCGATGAGGATGTGACGCGAGCGGGCCTGCTCAGGAACCGAGTACTCGGACTGGTGAAGGTTGAAGTACTGCTGAATCTGCTGCTGGGTGGGCTGCGGAACGCCGCCGGGGATCTGGCTGGGGGTGAAGGCAAAATAAGTGATTTTGCGCTCTTCCGGCACTGCCGAAGCATAACGCGCGCCATTCTTCTTGAAGAACGCCTCGAGGTCGCTGTCGGAGGGGTTGATGGTCTTGCGCAGATCGTCCCCGGAGAGGACGGCGTAGTCGAACTTGATCTTGATGTTCTGTTTGCGATAGGTTTCGCGAACTTCCTGATCGCCGACCGTAACGCCGGCGGTGATGAGCGCCTCCAGCCGGCGGACGATGATGTCGTTCTTGACGCTGTCTTCAAACTCCGTCACCGACATGTTCAGCCGCTCGGAGATGAGGGCGGCGTACTGGTCCTGGCCAATGAACTTGCCGTTGGGAAAGAGCACCTGGCCGGTGGGTCCGGTTTGCAGATACTTGATCACATCTTCATTGGAGGCGCGAATCCCCAGCTTGTCTGCCTCTTCAAGCAGAATCTGCTGCTGCACCTGCTGCTGGCCGACCTGCTGCTCAAAGAAGTTGAGAATCATCGGGTTGTCAGCATACTGCGGGCCGCGCTGCTGCAACTGCTGGCGCGCAACCTGCTCTACCTTCTGCTGGCTGATGGTGTCTCCCGAGGAGAGGAAGCGGCTGTACCAGTGGGGGTAGATCACGGCATAGGTATCGGCGGAAGCGGCTCCCCCGCCGGTGAGGCCGGGGATGAGGTATACGCACATGGATACCGAAGCGGCGCCGATGATGACGACCAGGAGCGCCTTGGTCATGCGATTGTCTGTCTGCAGGAAACGAATCATGGATGGACTTGAACCTTCGACTCTCTACGCGCGAACAGGACGAGCTTTCCATTATGGTGACGAACCGGCTGCAATGGGAGACATCCCGCGGATGCGCAATTCTCGCGCTTTTGTCGATTGCGCGATCTTTGTCATTATAGACGAGCGGATGGCGCGGACAGCCGGGACTTGTCAGCGCGGAGCCGGGAACCCGCCGGCGCCGTGGCGCATAAGCCACAAATAAAAAATGGCTTTAGCCTCCGGGAGAATGCTCGATGTTGCGAGTTCACTCCCTCGATGGCTAAAGCCGAATTTTTTTCTCCAGATCGATCGGCGCTGCTAAAACCGCTCCCTTTCAAAACCCGATCGATTCCAGCAGTTCTTGAACTGCCGTTTACCGCCAGTAGTAAAACCCGCCGGCCATGTAATAAGGCCGGTAGTAGACGGGCGGATACCCGTACGGGTAGCCGTAGCCGGAGTAATAGCGGGGGCCGTAAGGGTAAGGGTAGCCGGGACGCCTGTAGAGCGTCGGACCGCCTTGATAAAGCCCCTCGGCCAGCCGGGCTGCCTCTTGCTGGGTTACCGGGTTGACGGTGAGCGGCGCGGCCAGATGGAAGCTGACCAGAGCCTCGGCGGGAATCCAGACTCCCGGTCCGGAAGAGGCCGCGGAAGCCGCCGTGCCAGCGGCAACGCCCGCCCCGGCGCCGATAGCGCAGCCAATGCCACGGCCCGCGGCGCAGCCGATGATGGTGCCGATGATGCCGCCGGTCACCGCGCTGCCAGCCGTTTGCCCAGCCTTATTCGGCCCCTTCACCTTGAACTGGTCGCTGGTGAGCGGGTAATTCTGTCCACCCAGGTCGAGGGAGGTGAGCGTGAGCGCCAGGGACGAACTTCCACCCAGATCGCCGCGGCCAACATTCTTGACTTCGGTAACCACGCCGTGGACGACTGCGCCGCGCGGAATTGCCAGCACGCCGCCCATGGCGACGTCGCTGATTACAGTGAACTGAACGGGTGTGCCATCCGCTGCCTTCTTGCTGGCGACGGGCTCATTGGTCCGCACCTGCAACAGAGTTCCCTGGGCCACGGTCACCGGTCCGGTGGCGGGCGTATAGGCCGGTGCCTGGGGCTGCTGGTTGTAGCCCTGCTGCCGTGAGCCATAAGGACCATACTGAGGCCGCGCTGGCGGGTAAGGGGGCGGATACTGGCCCTGTTGCGGATACTGCCCCTGCGGCGGATATTGGCCCTGGTCCGGAGATTGCTGAGGCGTCTGCTGCGGATAAGCCTGGGGCGGCGGCTGAGGTCCGTTGTCCGGCTGGCCGGCCTGACCATTCGCCATCTGCGGAGGGGCCTGGGGCTGTCCCTGGGGCTGTCCGGGGTCGCTCTGATCGGGTTGGGGCTCGACGGCATTCAGGGCTTCCTGAGCCTGCTGGGGATTGCCGACTATGAGGTTGTTATTCACTTTGGTCACGCCCGGCACTTTGCTGGCGATCGATTCTGCCAGCTTTTTTGAGGCGTCGGTGGACACCGTTCCGGCGAGCGTGACTTCGCTCTGGATAGTCGCGGCAGTAATCAGGTCGTTTTTTAGCGGCTGCGCAGCATCAAGGGCGTGCACCACGTCCATCTCGATTTGGCCGTCCGAGCGCTGGCCGCCGGTGGCTGCCGTGGCCTGACCTGCATTCACAGGGGCCATATTCTGGGCAGCCGGGTCATTCTGGGGAGCCGTATCCTGGGCAATCGCTATGGAAGCACTCAGGATCGCAACCCCGCACCAAGCTAACCCCTGCACAAGATTCTTTTTGAACATTGGCCGATTCATCTTCATCCTTCTCCTCTGACAACCGCGTCCTTGCTATCGTTTTCTTTGATGCCCGCGCCATGGGAAAGGCGCTCTCTACTCAAACTTTCGGTTCAATAGTTAGACGAATCCCGGCTTAAGCCGTCATGTGTGAGAACCCCAGCGCGCGGAAAAAGTTCCGCGGTCGAGGCGCAGATCGGGCCGGAGAATCATTGCCTGCCTGGCACGCGGGTTACTTGTTTGGAATCGGCCAGTTGGGGGCGATGCGGATGAGGTCGAGCGCGCCCAGGTCTTGCACGGCGAAGGCCGGGGCCGAAGCTGGAACGGCTACGACTCCGCGGGCCGGCAGATCGACGGGGGCGAAACCGGGCCCCTCGATTCG
>Ga0181520_10004986_pt1 | contig 21638 bp, 20 predicted proteins | sample PEATcosm2014_Bin_29_FD_132451 | JGI IMG/M metagenome (GOLD analysis project Ga0181520, IMG submission 132451) | Peatland microbial communities from MTU Mesocosm Facility, Houghton, MI, USA - PEATcosm2014_Bin02_30_metaG | ecosystem: Environmental > Terrestrial > Soil > Wetlands > Peat | place... | reverse complement strand
TCTCATCGGGCACTCTCATCGGGCACTCTCATCGGGCACTCTCAATGGCGACTCTCAACGATACTTGGCGACCCTTCCCGGCAAGCTCAACCATCTCAACCCGCATAAAAATATCTTCATCTGCTGTCATTTTAGACCGGCATCCTCATTATGGCGGCTCTTTACGGCGATCTCAATGGGCATTTTCAACTAGCCAAAAATCCCCGTTTTTCTCTTCAACCTTGCTCAAACCTGCCCCAATGCTCCCGGAAACGCTCCCGGATTCTAAAACTGCCGAAAAGAGTCATTTTTGACAAACTTTTGCAGAAAACTTACAAAGATTTGCAGGAGAAGGGGAAATAACGACAAAGATTTGTAAGTTCTGCCCTCAAACTTACAAAGATTTGTATGGAGCGGGCGACGGGAATCGAACCCGTGTTACCAGCTTGGAAGGCTGGAGCTTTACCACTAAGCAACACCCGCATTGCAGAAAACCCAATGAAATCAAGGGTTAGGCCGCTGTTTTGCGACTTGAAACTGTTCCTACCATCTCCTGTTTTGCTCGTTTATGCAAGTCTGTTTTGCTCGTTTGTGCATGGGACAAGTTCTTTGCTCGAAGTGATTCCAGGTCCTGCATGAGTCCAGGATACTCTCGGATCGGCAATAATCGTACCGCTCTGATCGCTATGCCACGGAGCAAAGTCAGAGAAGTTGAACCGCTGCTCCGTAACGAAGTAACTGACGGTCATGCGTAAGGAGACGCATGGATTCTACGACTGATTGCGCCACCAATATCCGGTCGAAAGGGTCCGCGTGGTGCGGAGGCAGTTCCTCCGTAGCCGCAGCGTGAGCGGCTGTCACCGGCAGTTCGATATATCCAGCTTCAAGGAACAGTTTCGACGCCTCAAGCCCGGAAACAGGCATGTCCTCGCGTGCGAGTGAATGCTTTATCGCAATCTCCCATATCGTCGCAGCGCTGAACCAAACATCGTTTGCTGCGTCCAGAATCAGCCCGCGCGCGACAGCTGTCAGCCGTGGACTGCCCGTCAATGCCCACAATGCAATGTGCGTATCCAGAAGCAGATTCATGACCGTTTCCGCACGCCTGTCAACAACGAGGCAATCTTGCCGTTCGCGCGATCAATGTTCTCGGGGATGTCGAAGCGGCCTTTCGCCAGTCCGATTCGCTTTGAGACATCCGCCCTGCGAAACGCGGTCAAACTGACAACCGCTTTTCCCCGCCGGGAAATTATGACCTGATCCTGACTTCCATCCACGAGGGATTCTACAATCCGCGACAAGTGTGTCTTGGCATCAAAAAGACTGATCGTTTGCATAATCTACCTCCTAGTTTGACTAGACTAGTTAGTTGGATTTGCGTTGGCAAGTCGTTTCTATTTTGGACAATGGTATCGCCACAGAAGGTCAGACGTGACAACCTGCATCTCAACGTGAAGCTTTATTAACTTCGTCACCGTCCGTTGGTTAACAGGCCTGTCGTGTGACAACGGTTTCTGATTGCAAGGACACTTCTTAACAGGCATGTTTATTCCTGTCTCCAAACTTATTCGATGCGATTGCTGATATGAACCTGATTGTTCGCCAAACACACTCTTTGAAGGGGCGGATCGAAGCTCCTGCGTCAAAATCCTATACCCATCGCGCTGTCATCGTTGCCGGCATGAACGGAAATGCCACTGTCATAAATCCTTCCCGCTGCGACGATACAAGCAAAGCTGTGGAATTCATGCGCAAACTCGGCGCGACAATTCAAGACACTGGCGATCGTCTCGATATCAGCGGCATAGACGGAAAACCGCGCCTGAAGAACGACACTCCGCTGAATGTCGGCGAATCCGGAACCTTGCTGCGATTCGCATTGCCTATTGTCGCTCTCGGGAACGGAAGACTCCATGTCGAGGGAAATGCAACGCTGAAGACCAGACCAAATCGCGAAATCGTGGATGTTCTCCGGAATTGGGGCGTTGATATTGCCGGTCAAACGTCCGAGCATACGTTGCCAATCCAGGTCAATGCGACCGGTGAACTTAAAGGCGGAGAGGCCAATATTCAAGGCTCACGAAGTTCGCAGGCTGTCTCGTCGCTTCTAATCGTTGCGCCATTCGCAAAGGAAGACACAACGATAATTGTGGACGGCTATCTTGTCTCGCGTCCATACGTGGAGATCACGATGGATGTCCTGAAATGGGCCGGTGTGAAGGTCGAGGTATCCACGAAAGGCGGACGCGAATGTTTTATCGTCCGCAAAGGACAACGCCTTTGTCCGAAAGAGCCGTTTACGATCCACGGCGACTACTCGGGTGCAGCTTTCCCTCTCGCGGCTGCTGTTTTGTCGAACTCGGACGTCACGATCGGAGATCTTCCGGAAGATTGCCAGGGCGACAGGGAGATAGTCCGCATACTCGAGCGCATGGGCGCCCGGATAAAACGCACGCAAAACAGCTTGAGAGTCACTGGGCCATATGAGTTGCAAGGCATAGAAATTGACTGCGCGAATACGCCGGATCTTGCGCCACTGCTGACGGTCCTTGGCTGCTTTGCCACCGGCGAAACGCGAATACGCAATGTTGCCCATCTCCGCCACAAGGAGAGTAACCGGCTCGAACAACCGGCCGGCGAATTGAAGAAATTGGGCGCCTATATTTCATTTACTGAAAACGAAATTATTGTGCGGCATTCTGAATTGAAATCGGGAAAAGTCGCCAGTCATGGAGATCACCGGGTGGCCATGTCGCTGGCAGTCGCAGCGCTCAGGATTGAAGGCGGACTTCTCATAGAAGACAGCGAATGCATATCGAAGTCCTATCCGGATTTTGTCACGGACATGAAGACGCTGGGAGCTGGATTATCGTGACACAGATGATGTTGAGAATTGGGCAGGACAATGATGCGCTCGATGAGCGGCCAAGCCGGCGTGTGGAGAACAGAAGCAGCAGATTCACCTTTTATCTAGGTAGCATCACCATAGGTCATTTCGTGGCGGTCGGGCTTCTGATTCTTATTCCAGCTTTATGGCACGGTTTCTTTCATAAGAAATCGGCAGACACTTTTCCTGTCGAATTTGTTGTTGATGTGTCGCAATTTTCGGCGGCTCCTGTCTCTGCCGGAGGACACACCAGTCAAAACAATTCCGACGTAAATATAAAGATTCCCAGTCTGAATAAAATCCGTCACAAAATTGAGGAAAAGCAGCGAAAGGAAAGGGAAATAGAGGAGAAGCTCGAAAAAGAAAGGCTGGACAAAGAGCAGAAGGCGCAGGAAAAAGCCGAGGCCGAGGCTGCAAAAACTAACAAGATAAACGTCAGCACGACTCAAGTGACGCGGCCATCCAACGTTCCTTACAATCCAACTCATAACGGCCCGCAGCTTACGCCGGAGCAACTCCGCGAATACCTGATGCAAGGCGCCAAGGCCGGAGATCACACCTCAATTCCTGAAGGGGACGATCGTTACTTTGCAATGATAAAGAATCAGCTCTATAATGCCTGGAATGAGCCCAGTCATGACGAGGTCGGGAATGCAGTCGCCGTGGTCACGGTTAGATTTTTGTCTGACGGCAAAATCGTAGGTGCGGCTTTGACAACGAAGACAGGAATTGCGAGTATGGACAATTCTGTGATGGAAGCCGTGAATTCGCTTTCGCGGATTGAGGGGTTATCTCCCGATTTTCTGAAGTATCATAACGAAGTGACGGTTGAATTCAAGGTCAGGCAAGAATAGTTTTCCGGAGTGGAATAAAACAATGAAGATACTGGTGAGTCTTTTGCAAAAATCCAACGTCATACGGTCGCAAAGGATTGCGACCCTCCAAAACTCAGACAAACCAAACGTTTTTGCCAGGGTGGAGGGCGGCAATCCTTTGCCGCCGCGATTTTCGCGAAAGGCTCTGGCAATTGCGGTGCTTTTGTGTGGTTTGTCGGCGGGTTGGCTTGTCGGTGCGGACGTTACCGTGGAAAAGACCGGCACTGGAAAGCTAGGCATCGATCTTTCGGGTTTGAATGCGGCTGGCGGCAATGCGGCTCTCTTTCGAAAAGTGCTGGAAGGCGATTTGAATAATTCCGGCTGGTTCACGATCGCCGAAAAGGGGCGTGCTGGAATCCTCGTTGCGGGCGAGTGCGCCGATTCCGGCGGCGACATCTCGATAACTTACGAGGTGAAAAATCAGGCCGGCACAAAGAAATATCTCGGCAAAACGGACCATGAAGCGGGTGCCAACGCGCGCAAGCTGGCGCACAAAGTGGCCGACGACATAGTCTTCGCGGTCAAAGGCGTTAAGGGAATTGCTTCCACAAGGATCGCCATGGTCGGCAAGATCGGCGGAAGGAAAGACGTTTTCCTTTGCGACGCGGACGGTGGAAACGTCACCCAGATTACACGGGACCGGACCATCATTTGTCTGGCGTTGACATGGTCACCCAACGGAGATTCGCTTCTCTATACGTCGGATGCCAGCCGCTATTCAGACGTTTATATGATAAACCTCAATGATTTCAAACGCCGGCGCATCATGAAATATCCGGGGTTGAACATTGGCGCTGACGTGTCTCCCGATGGAAACAGAATCGCTGTTGTATTATCGAAGGACGGCAATCCTGGACTTTATGTCACGGACATCAATGGCGAGAATCCGATGAGGCTGACGAGAATGCCGCGGGCGGCGGAGGCGAATCCGTCGTGGGCGCCTGACGGAAATCAGATTGTGTTCGTTTCCAACAAATCCGGCCTGCCGCAACTTTACACAACAACGGCAAGCGCAGGCGGGTACACACGGATCACGTTCCGCGGCAGCGAGAATGTCGCCCCGGATTGGGGAGCTAACGGCAAGATTGCGTACGTCAGCAAGCGCGACGGCAAATACCACATTTGCGTTTACGATCCGGCAAAGAATGAGGACAAGCAGCTCACCAGCGAAGCGGCGGACGATGAAGATCCATCCTGGGCGCCGGACGGGATTCACATCGTCTTCAGTAGAACGGTTGCGTATCATTCCGATTTGTATGTACTTGACACTATGGGCGGGGCTCCGCTACGGTTGACGACGATTCAAGGAGAATGGACTTCTCCGGCATGGTCGCCTAGATAGATAATGAGAAAGGGGTTTAAGATGTTCAGTAAGAGTAAGGCATGCAGCAAGAGTTGGTTCAACGTATTGTTTGTGTTTTCCCTGTGTGTTCTGGTGAGTGTCGGGTGCAAATCCAAAAAACCCAAGGTGGACGATGGCTCGTCGGTAACACCGACCGAAGTTGGCGGGACCGGACAAATTCCGGAAGGACAAAGGGATGAAAACGGCACGGCCATAACCGATACGAAGCTCGATAATGTTCTTTTCTCCTACGACAGTTTCCAGGTGGCTGATACCGAAATTGCAAAAGTTCAGAAGGTCGCCGAGTTCATGAAAGCAAAGCCCGACGTCAAGCTTACGACCGAAGGCAACTGCGACGAACGCGGCAGCGCCGAATACAACATGTCGCTTGGCGAGCATCGCGCTCTTGCGGTTCGCGCCGCGCTGGTTGGCATTGGAATTGACGCCTCGCGAATTCAGACGAAGAGCTACGGCAGAGAGAAGCCGGTTGATGACCGTCACTGCGAAGAAGCCTGGCACAAAAACCGCAGAGTTGACTTTGCCCTGTATCTCGACAAGCCGCAGGCGCAGTAACCATAATATTTGTTGATTTTTCGCGATGGAGCCAGCTTCAAGCTGGCTCTATTGCTTTATAGACGGTGGTTGAGTGTTGGTTAACTTTATGCCGTATTCACTTCAACAAGTAATCGTATCGCCAATGGCTTTCCTGGGCAGTGCTATAAGCCTCGCCGATCTTCTTGTTATCTTTCTTGTCGCCCTGGTTCTTTTCGGACCAAAACGTCTTCCCGAGATTGCCCGGACGCTCGGACGACTCATCAACGAACTGCAGCGGACGGCCCGCGATTTCGAGAACCAGATCACACATCTGGATGACAACATCACAATGAACACGAATAAGACAAGCGGGGAAAACAGAAGCGGATTGCCGGCTTCTTCACCATCCTCTCTTCCGGCAACGATAGAAAAAAAGCAACTTGCCTCCCACGTGGATGGAAAGACACCGGGCAATTCAACGGAAAAACCAACCCATGACGGACTTGCAGGATAACTCCGACGCGGGCAAAAAATCTTTCATTGAGCACCTGGAAGATCTGAGGCGCGCCATCCTGTGGAGCCTCGTTTCGCTGGCCACAGGCGTTGCCGTTGCAATCCCGCTTGCGCCCCGCATAATGCAACTCCTGAAAGAACCGCTGCGGCAAGCCGGCATTTCAGATCCGGATGCCTTCCTGAAAGTACTTAGCGTATCGGGAGGATTCTCGATCGCAATGAAGATCATGTTGTGGAGCGGGTTGCTCATCAGTGTCCCCGGCATAATCGTAGCGATAGGCTGGTTCATATTCCCCGGACTGACCAAGCGGGAACATAAGGCGGTTCTCTTCGCTAGCGGTTTCGCGTTCTTTCTTTTCGCCGGCGGAGTTTTGATCGGTTACTACCCCACCCTGCCTCTTGCACTGAAATGGTTTTTCCAGTTCAACAAATGGATGGGTGTCACTTGCGATTTTGTGGATCTGGGCGATTACATCACATTCGCCCTGCAGCTTCTGATTTGTTTCGGGCTGGCCTTCGAACTGCCGCTGCTCATTCTTGTGCTAGGTTATATTGGCATTATCAAATCAGACAAACTTCGTTACTACCGCAGGCATGCGATTGTGGGTTTGATGTGCGTGGCCACAGTCATAACGCCGAGTCCGGATCCGATTTCCATGCTCGTAATTGCCGTGCCGATGATCATCCTGTATGAAGTCTGCATCTGGCTGATCTGGGCAAAGGAAAAGAGCCGGCTGACGGAAGATAAATGACGACTACGCGTACAGCGCGCCGAGTTCCTGGCAGGCGCGGAAATCGTCGCCGCCGAAACGATCCCATATTGTAGGCCGGAATATCTGGTCCTTTGCCACGTTGTGCATGTCAACAGGGATCCTCAACATGGCGTTGAGTGTGATCATGTCCGCGCCGATCAGGCCGAATGAATTCGCGTCATGGTTCGGTCCTATCCGCGACATATATTCGAACGAAGTCATGTCGCGCGGAGTCCAATATGTTTCCGGCCATGTTTTATCTGTGACCTTACTGATATGGTCTGCCACGTCTCGCGGCAGTTCGACGGTTTCCCCCTCGACAATCGAGCACGTCACCATCTCGCCGACGACGTTGTAGCGATAAGCAGTCATCGGAATGCCGCCAGGCGTCCTGAAGTGACTCGACAATCCGTCGCCGGGGAAATATGTGAGGTTTGCGCCCATATAGGTTGTGCTTTTCATTGCTTCCGCCATAAGCTGTTTGCGGATTTTCCGGTCGGATTGAATCTTTCTTGCGAGCTGTTGCGGCGTGGCGGTCTTCGGCAGACCGGCGATTTTGTAGACATCAACAGCGTAATCGAGTGCGCCGGCTCCGGAGTTCCTCTTGTCAATGATTCCGCGTGGGCAAATCCGGCTGACGTCCTTGCTGATGGCTTTCCTGATGCTTTCTGGCGTCCAGTTGGTGCGTATGTCCGCGAACAACTGCGGTAGTCCGGTGAGCAGTGACGCTATCAGCATGCCGATGCCGTTCTTGCTGTCGTTTTCCGTGGCCACGATCGCCGGCGCCCTGTGGCCATTCCAGTCGAACGAGCTGTTGAGGATTGATTCGGTAACATCGAAGTTCGGATAAAGATCGGTCCACTGGCGCTGGCCCTGGGTGCCCGCCGCAATCGCGTTGCAGCCCTGAGCAAACTCGACGTCTGCTTTGAATCCTTGCTTCTTGCCGATATTCTGATCGGCAAGCCGGGGATTGCCGATCATCAGATCACGCACAATCATTGTCATTTTCAGGCATTCCCTGATGAGCGCGTCTTTTGGCATGGGCCGTTTGCCTGCGCCGAAATCGAATTTGAAATTCTGCTTCATGAACTTGAACGCTCGATCGAGTTCTTCGTGATCGTAGAAGCCGCGATCAATTCTGCCGCGGAGCGCAACCATGTCCACTGAAACGCTGCCCATTCCGAAATATTGCAGAAACGTGTTGCGGCGCACATCAGAACCGATGATGCCCATGGAAACGCCGCCGACCCCGAGATAATTCTTCCCGCGCATCTCGCCAAGCGCAGTGGCGCAACGGGCAAAGCGAAGAAGCCGCTCCGCGATAAACGGCGACAGCGGTCCGCTTTCGTCTTCGAGATCGGGACTGTAGATTGCAAAAATGGGACGCCTCTTTTCGTCCATCGCAGCCGTGAATGCCTTAAGCCACACCGCGCCGGGACGATCCGTTTGATTGAGTCCATAAGCGGCCTGTTGCCATTCTGAGCTGCCAATGCCTGCACAGGCACTCATCAGTTCATCGCTATAACACCATGATCTGCTGACCCAGATGTTGGCGGAAACGCCTTCGCGCGTGTAATATTCCTGGGCGATCGCACCGGTCCTTGCGCCGTAAACGATTTCCGGCGCGACAACAACGCGGATTGGCGTCCCGTCCGGCAACCGGACATTACTGGTTATCAGGTCATAAACTTTCTCGACGATCTTCCATGTCTTTTCGACATTGTCCTCATATGCGCCAGTTCTGCCGTCCACTGTGGGTGTGATTGCGATTGTTGGAATATGGCCGACAAGCGACCGTGGATAAGTTGCAAACTTACGGGTTGATGCTGTGAGAGTTTTGAAATTTGGGGCTTTAGCCATGCTTCATCTCCGAATTGACTATACTTCCAGCCTCTTCTCGCATGGGACGAGGTAGCGCCAGCCTTGCGGGGTGACGACGACTGTGTCTTCGATGCGGATCCCGCCGATGTCTGGATAATAAAGACCCGGTTCGACGGTGATAACGTTGCCTGATTTCAGGCGTCCTTCGGCGAGACCAACCGATGGAGCCTCGTGAATTGCAAGGCCCACGCCGTGACCGGTACTGTGAATGAATCCGAACGGCCTGCCGTTTTCGGCGCCTGTGCGGAACTTTCTCCGTTTGAACTCCGCCACCGCGCGCTGATGCACGGTAGCGCTTTTCACTCCCGCTCTTATTGAGCCAAGCGCAGCTGTCTGGGCGGCCCGCACGGCGGAATACATTCTGCGCAGATTCGAGCCGGCCCGTCCTCGCACAACAGTGCGACTCAGATCACCCCAATAACCGTGCTTCAGGTGTTGCGGGAAAATATCCATTACGATCGCCTCGTGCGCGCGCAGCGGACCTTCCCCCATCTCGTGCGGATCGGCGCCCTGAACACCGCCGGCAACGATTATATCACGGCAAAAGCAATCGTGTTCGATAAGAACTTTTTCGATCACGCGGCGAATGCGCTCGGAAGTCTGGGGCTTGCCATCGGCGCGAAGAAATCCGTCGCGATCTATCTCGGAATCCGCAATCGCTGCGATCGCCGTACGCATTGCGATGACCGCGGCCTGCTGCGACTGTCTTATTTTGGCGATCTCGTCCGCGGTTTTGACGGCCCGCTCCGGGAATAATTCCTCTTTTGCCGCGGTGATTTTAATGCGCATATTTTCGAGCCTGTGCGCTATGCCGTAAGGAAATTGCGGAAGCACAGTCACGCCTTTTGTGACGTCTGCTTTTTGAAGCAGCTTGAACGCCCATTCGCTCAATCGTGCGCGATGTTGTTTCCCAAGTCCGAGCGTCTTGGGGGAAAAGACTTCCACTTCCCACTTTTCGTCGGGATAATGATCGCGAAAAGCCGACGATTCCGTTTCGCGTCTCGCCCGGCCAAGCTCGAGTTCAGGTACGACAAGATACTGTTTCCAACCGGCTTGCAGGAACACAACCTGGTCAACTGCACGGAATCCGCTGACGTATTCCACGTCGGGGCAGTCCGCCGACTTGCCAACTAGCAACACTGCGTCTGTCAATTTCTTCATGATGTTATTTATTTGTGCCGCGATTGACTTTGCCTATTCGTTTCGTTTATAGCTGTTTCTTCTTTGTTTTTCAAGTTTTCCCGCTCTGGACGCAGTTTAGACCGGCACTCCTATGGGCTGTTAATAACTTGTTAGTATGTTTTCGTCTTTTTTTCTTGTTTTAACTCGCTGGATATTGATGAATTGACCCCGCTTTGGGGAGATCGAAGATTTTAGCGTCGTCTCCATGTCTGACTTTATGTTGGCGCATGTTTGAGGCAGAATTTGGAGGAAGAAATAGATGGATAAAATGAATCCCGCCGACCTTTGGGGGCAAACCTGCAAGCACCTGCAGGAGCTTCTCCATCCCGATGTCTATTCACGCTGGATTGCGGTTATTGAACCTGTCGCGCTCGACGAGACGACTCTGACGCTTGCGGTTGATAACGATTTTTATCAGTCATGGCTGGAGGAGAATTATCTGCCGCTCATCAAGAATGCGATCCTCACCGTCAACAAAGGACCGCTTGACATCGCTTTCACGATCAACCCGCGAACGTCATATCCGACAAAACCTGAGCCGAGGAAGAAGAAGGCGCCTGTTGAGCATGCTGCCAGAAATACGCGCATGGAGCTCGCGTTGAATCCGAAATTCCTTTTTGATTCGTTCGTTGTCGGCCCGTCCAACAGCTTTGCCCACGCCGCGTCGCTGGCTGTCGCCCAGGCTCCCGCGCGCGCTTACAATCCGTTTTTCATCTATGGCGATGTCGGACTCGGCAAGACACATCTGATGCAGGCGATCGGTCATCATGTTCTTGCCAACTCCAAAGCAAGTGTATGCTACCTTTCGTCCGAACAGATGCTCAATGAGTACATTGATGCTTTACAGAACCGCACCATCGTCCAATTCCGGAAGAAATACAGGAATACGGATTTGCTGCTCATTGACGATATCCACTTCCTCGCCGGCAAGGAACGGCTGCAGGAGGAATTTTTTCACACTTTCAACACGCTTTTTGACGCACACAAACAAATAGTGATGACAAGCGACAGGCCGGCCAGCGAACTCATGGGGCTGGATCGCCGCCTTGTTTCGCGTTTTGAATGGGGCCTGGTCACGGAACTTGAACCGCCGGATCTTGAAACGCGCATTGCGATACTGCGCCACAAACAGGCCAGCGCGCAAGTTGCCCTGCCAGATGAGCTGCTTCTTTTCATAGCGCAGAACGTGCGCTCGAACATACGACGGCTTGAAGGCGCGCTTATCCGGGCCATTTCATATTCATCCCTCACCGGACAGGAACTTACCCTGGAATCCCTGTCCAATCTTCTCCGTGACGCCATAGACAAGGAGAAAGAGGTTGAAGTCACCTTTGATTCGATACAACGGACCGTTGCCGAGCATTACGACATACGCCTTGCCGATATGAGCAGCAAGCATCGTCCGCGCTCCATCGCAATGCCGCGCCAGGTTGCAATGTACCTATGCAGGCGCATGACGCGATCTTCCCTTCCAGAGATTGCCAACGCTTTCGGCAAAACCCATGCCACAGTTCTTCACGCATACAAGACGATAGACGGCAGACTCGGAACCGAACCATCCCTCAAGCAATCCATAGCGGACATATCGAAGAAACTAGGAAAACCGATATGCTGAAAGTTATGCACAATTTGGTTGTTGAAATGTGCCGGTTGTCTGTTCATCATTCCGGCGCTGATGACAAGTGTCGTGTTATGCGGTGTTATTTACAATTGAACTGACAGGCGATTGGGGCACGTTAAAGCGTATGGCGCAGCAATTATTGAAGTTATTGCAGTTATTGATGCTTATAATATGTACTGTTAGTTTTTGTTTTATATAAGAAAGAAACACTATACACTTACATAACAAAGAATGACTCGGAGAAGCAAATGAAACTGTCAGTGACAAAATCCGCGCTTCTTGGCGGCTTGCAAATGGTACATAATGTGGTAGCTCCAAGAACCACGCTGCCAATTCTTTCGAACGCCCTCATGGTCGCCGAAAAAAACAAACTTTGGCTGACAACGACCGATCTCGATTTGACGGTTCATTGTTGTATTGAAGCAGACGTTCAGAAAACAGGATCCAGCACACTGCCCGTGCGGCGTTTATCCGGTATCGTGAAAGAGCTTTCAGATGCAGCGATCGAATTGGATATTGATGAAAAAAATGTCGCGACGATTTCATGCGGGTCCTCATTTTTCAAGTTGAATGGAATGTCAGATCAGGAATTTCCGCCAGTCAGCAAAGCGGATGGACAATATTCGTATCGCGTGGATCAGGCGGTCTTCAAACAGATGCTTAAGAAATGTTCATATGCTGCATCAAGGGACGAGAGCAGGTATGTTCTAAACGGAGTGCTTTTAAGCTTCAAGAACGGGAAACTTACAATAGTTGCGACCGATGGGCGGAGACTGGCTCTCGTGGAAAATGAGGTTGAATTTCCAAGTGAGGCGGAATGCGACGTGATCCTGCCGGCGAAAGCTGTCGCTGAACTCGAACAAATTCTGGGCGATGAAGGCGAATTAAAAATCTCAGCCAAAGACAAACAGGCTATATTCGAATTCAAGGATGTCATGGTAGCATCCAAACTGATTGACGGCACGTATCCAAATTACAAGCAGGTCATACCGCCACAGTGCGAAGAACGGATCACGCTTGAAAGGGAAAGCCTCCTTAACGCGCTCAGACGAGTGTCCTTACTGGCCACGGAAAAAGCGAATGCCACAAGACTGACGTTCACAAAAAACAAACTTGTAATTTCGATGAACGCGCCGGATGTCGGTGAAGCCCGCGAGTCCATGCCGGTCAAGTACAGCGGCAAAGAATTGTCAGTCGCATTTAACGCAGAATACATGATTGATTCGTTAAAGACATTGACCAATGACGAAATCTTCCTTGAACTCACCGATGACCTCAGTCCCGGCGTGATCAAATGCGATATTCCGTTCCTTTATGTCCTAATGCCTATAAAGGTCAGTTAATTCTGCCGGATTGTGTAATGGTAGCACAGCAGACTCTGGATCTGTTTGTCTAGGTTCGACTCCTAGTCCGGCAACCAATCAAAAACATTGGTCGAAACCGAGTTTGAACCTTTATCCATCGGGTTCAAATCGATGTCGCAAAGCCCAAAATGTCACCTCAGGACACCTCGGGTCATCTCAGGTCATAGCCCGTTGTAGGGTCTTAAAGATGGGTTAAAGATGGGTAAGAATACTTTCAGAGAACGGCGCAATCTGCTCAGGGAAACAGTTACCAAAAAACTGGCGTTATGTGATGGAGTGGAGAAATGATCTGATGATTCGTGGGGCATTCTGCGAGATCGTGGGGGTGTTCAGTGTCAGGTCTGAGCCTTGCGTTTCTCCAGCTCAGCCATTATAGCCGCGCAGGTTTTCGCAAGCTCATCGGTGCTCATTGATTTGACTGGCACATTGGCGGACGGGAGTTCTGCGTGCTTGGTCTGACCATTCTGAGGGGGCATCATAGGTTTCATTTTATCAATAACTTCTTTTAGATGCGCATCGTCAACGTGGGTGTAGACTTTTTCCATCTGTGGATTGCCCCAACCGATTATCGCCTCTACGGACGCTCTATCGACGCCGTTCTTGCGCGCTTCTGTAACCCATGTATGCCGGAATGAATGAAACCCTTTGTCCACAATCGCCCTCTTGTTGCATCCATTCCCTATGCCGGTGCCGTTCCTCTGGGTCGTAATGCCGCAACTATTGACCAGAAAGTCCTGAATCCTGTAGGTCGCGCCTGTTTGCCTTCTGCCTTGTTCCTCTTCCAAATAGTATGCCGCCATCTCAGGGCAGACATACTTGCTCGCGCCACGCTTGGGCAATATCTCTTTCAGGTGGTTGCGAAGCTCTGTAGCAATGGGAATGGTCACCTCCGCTCCTGTCTTCCTGACTGTTCGCTTGATGAGCCCGCTCTCAAAATTGCATTCATCCCATAGCAATGTGCAGCAATCCGCCAGCCGTAACCCAGTGTGGAATCCCAAGAGACATAGAGTTCTGATGTCGCCCGTTGCTTTTTGATATATAATTGTCAATTCCTCAGGGGAAAACGGACGCTTACTGTTGACCTGCTTCCTCTCTCGCTTAATACCCTTCCACGGATCGATGTAACCAACAATATCCTCGTTCAGAGCGGTGAACACCATCTTCAAGAGGGTGAGATACCGATTATAGGTGCTCTGTCCCACTCTTGAACTCAGGAAATCGAGGTACGCTTTTGCCACTGGCTTCGTCACATCCGTCATGTACTTGATCTCAGGATATCTCTTGCTCATCCAGTCGCAGAAATCGGTATATTGATATCCGTATTGGTCAAGAGTCACCTTCTTGGTGGAGTGTTTCTTCTGGAGATAGCGTTGCCATCCAAGAGAGATCAGTATCTTCTGGCCCGGCGCTATTTCCGTCTCATACATGTCGCCGTACTTCTCATTGTGCGTGCCCTCGACAATAGAAGCTCGTACCATAATGAGTAGTTCATCGCGTTTGGCTTCGGCATCTTTGAGACTGTCGGCGTGGATCGTGTGGTAGAATAGTCTGCCATGGTATTTCCACTGCACACCCCAACTATTCGCTCCGCTTGGTCGTAAATTTCCTGTAGTTGGTAGCCTGTGCCTGATAATCATCCCTAAACGTCCTTTTGCTGCGGGACTGGTATGCCGGATGTGGATTTCAGTCTACAATAATTGTCCTGGCCGCTCAGAAGCTCTTGAACAACGCTTTGGGCTACCCTGCGACAGCGTCTGATCTTTACGGATGACAGCTCACCTGAAATTATCATTCTGTGGACAGTCCGCGTTGATAGGTGCATTTGCTCTGCGGCTTCCTTTAGCGAAAGATAGTGATTAACTGTGGTTGTGGTGTCCGAGCGGGTCAGTGGATGCTTGCAGGCTTCAAAGATGGCGGTTGATTCCTCTTGGGATACGGTGCCATCCAGGGCGAGCATGGATTTTATCATGGTCAGGGTTTCGGGTTTCATGCCGCACCCTCCACTTGACGGCTGAGCAGACGGAAATAGCAGCGAGCGACAAGAGAATGGGCAACTGAAGCGGTGATTAAGGAAAGGTTACTGCGACGGTAAGCTTGGCTTGAATCGCTACTGAAACTGTCCTGCGTACACGAACTATCTAGTCTGTATAGATATGACCTTTCTACCATATAGGTGCTCCTCTGATTTGAGTTTGTTGAATTCGATTGATGTGCGTTTCATGTGTTGTTGTCTCCTGCTGATTTTATTTCTCGTTTCGTTGTCATTGTTCTGCTCCATTCTGTGGTCATCGTTTACAGACTATTTATAAAATCATCGAAATCGTCACCGGAGCGTGATTGCTTTACGGGCGGTTGCGTTTGGGGTGGTGCGTCCGTGGCCTCGGCGGTAGCGCGTTGACGGCGTGCTTCCTGCCTCCTATGCCTGCGTCGAGAATCCCTATCTGCAAATATCTCCCATGCTATATTTGCTGAAATATCGGTTAAGGAACCATCAAAGCCAACCACATGCCACGTACTTATATCCGCCGCGCTCCCGTCCACGCTCTTTTGCCCCATCTTGACGATATCTCCCTGTTCGGCCTCGATTATCATGTTGCCCCCGTGGCAATCACCTGAGTAAAGACCCCATTCTACGGTCATGTTGCCAGGTTGCCACTCAACGACCTTGCTAATCCATGGTTTCCGCCACGCCCCAATGTAATAACTCTCCTGTGGTACAACGATTCTCATGATTGCCTACCGCTTACTCTCTTCTGGCTCTGCTCCAACCACACATCCCACGTGATGGCTTTCAAGGCTTCAGCAATATCGTGATCACCTACAACCGCAACAGCCCAAGTAATGCCGTTCGGTTCGATTTGAATGTCGCTACAAAGACAATCAGCACCTTCAGCCCAATCCTTGACTGCTTGAGCTTCGAGTTTTGCTCTCTCGTCTGTGGAATAACCATCGTTCCCGAACACAACGCACAATTGCTGGGATAACTGGGATGCGCCTCTGTGGACATGGAAGTAATTGCTGTTCATATATCCAGCCATGTTCAGCGCAATTCCGTCCAAGTCCTGCTTTGTGTGTTTCGACTCCATCTGACTACTCGTACCCGTACCCGACTGCTTTACTTTATTTTTACTCATCGCACTTCTCCTGAGCCCCATGTTCTGTAGCAACCCCCAAGCACCGGGGCGTTTGGGCGCTTAGCTACGTTACTGTTATTAAAATTGACAAGAGGATGCGTCGTGAGGGCGGAGGGGGTGTCACCGCTTGTAAAAATAACACCCGCCATATATACGTGGGAGACTGGATCTGGGTCGTATAAGGCTCTTGTAAGCGCTTTCCCACTACACGTATTCAATTCTATATATATAGGTGACAAGGTGACAGTAGTGATAAAAGCCTTGAAAACATTGGCTGAAGTGCTGTCACCGCACCCCAAGAACCACAGGCGACAGTCACCGCTAGATCGGCGACATTTTGCACTTTTTGGTATCTCAACCATTTTAGAACAGTTCATCGTTGTCTGGCTCCTTCTGGACTTCTGGGGCGGCACCGATTGACACTGGTGCCACTTTTTCCGCCTCTTTTGGTTCTTCAGGTTTAACCTCTGCGGGGGGCACGGGGGCTTCAGTATCATCGGTGCCAGGTCCCCATATGCTTTCGTTCGTCAGGCTTGTGGCGTTCTGGGCTGCTTGCGCGGGAACAACGGTGGCTTCCCTCGATTCTTTGTCCAAACTAGCCTCCCCATCAGAGTGCCAAGCAAAGCTGTCCTCATCAGCTTTCAAGTCAAATTTAGTAAGATCGATGGCGTAATACCTGCTCCTGCGCCCCTCATGGCGTTTGGTGATCGTCATATGTTCAGGATCTTTGCGGGCTAGGTATCCTTGGGAGTGCAGTTGCTGGCCTAGGCTGTGCTGATTGAAAGGGATGCGCTCCCGTGTGTCATCGTAGGCGCGTTGAACCATGCCAAATGAAGCTTGCGGGTTAAGGTATAGGATGTTCTTCTGTAGGGCATCATCCTTCTCCTCAAAACCGATAACTGGTATGCTGTCCTTCCCCGATGATATATCGCTGTCCAGTCGTGCCCGCCCCGACGACAGCAGGCTGGCGATCATGGCCAAGAACTTCTCAACGGGGGTTTCGCCTGTAATTTGGGACAATCGTTGATCACGTAAAGTCATAAGCCGCGATTCGTGGGCGGTTAGCAAGCTCTTCCCTTCTTTCCGCCCGAGAACGCCTTTTCTCATACAGAACGCCAAAAACATCTCATACCCGACAAGATTGAGAGCAAGCTGGCTGCACACCCGTACGGTATTGATGCGCTCGCGGGGAACACCCTCTTCGATCTTGCGGCGGTACTTGTCGAAATTGCTCAAGAGCTGGTCGTGGCAGTCGGGTGCTGATAAATATTCTGCGATGAACGCGGCCATGACAGCATTGTAGTTCTTGCTCTCGGCCAGACAGCGCTCATAAAGGCCGGTATCAATAGTATGGGTATCAAGATGCACAATCATGTAGCGTCCAAAGACTGACGCTTCACCAGTGGGCAAGTCTTCCGCTGAAATACAAACCGTGCCCCTGATTTCTTTACCTTGCGACGGTTCCCACTCTCCGCCGCTGCCCGTGTTCGTAAGCCTGTTGCGTCCGTGCCCATCGACGTAAGCCTGCATGATTTGGATGATCTGGGTCTGAGCGGCGGGATGGATTGACGACCATTTCAAATCATCAATAATGTAAAGGGCGTCTTTGAACCAATGCCCCAGGTCATTGACGACTCTGGGTGTTGATGAAAGCGAAATTAGATCCGAATCTCTCACTTTCCCGAAAAAAGACGCCGCAAGAATGAGCATTCCGGTCTTGCCGGTGCCGGTCGTGCCGTGGAGAATAATGCTTGGCACGGCGTTGGTAGTGGAAGCCCGTTTCCTGAAGAGGCTGGCGAATGGGGCCACGAACACCACGCCAATGATATACTGCATAATGTCGTAGTTATTGAAGTGCATCAGGTCGGTCTTGATATGGGTTAATATGTCTTTAAGTTGCTGGTCAGATTTCGGGATTGCCAGTTTGAGCTTCTTTGCTGATTCATGCTGGCACTTGAAAAACTGATTGGTCGGCGCGTGAATGCCGTCTGCGGCGATGACACAATCCACGGCATAGAATTCAGTGAAGTCCTTGTTCCAGCCGAAATCCGTTGCAACTCTGATTTCTTTATCCGTGCATAGGTACTCTGACGCCATCGCCATATGTTCGATATTACGGCTCTGGCAAATGAGCTTCTCACCCGCGATGCCTTTGATACGCTCCGCAAATTTGGTTCTGTTAGCCCATATATACGCAGGTAACTCGAAGGCTCTCTCCCACGCGCCATTGACGATCTTGCCGGTGTATATCTTGCCTTCTTCGTCCTGAACAACGCCGGTCACCATAAGATGTCCACATTCAGTTACCGGGATATGCTCTTCGGTTACGTTGCCATCTTTATCCGGCTTGAATTCCCGGCGTATAATGTTCCCGCGCTCACCGATAAAGTAGGGATGGATTGGCTGTTCCTTTCGTGTCTTGGTAAAGGGACATTCACGTTTTGCCACCTCCAGTGTCTTATCGATGTATGGGCAGGTGTGGACCGTATCGCGCATATACCCGCAACCGCAGGGCTTTGGATTGCCATAGAAGTTTCGGACGTGTGCATTAACCGTTGCGGCATCATCGGGCGGGGTACATCTGCCATTGAATTCATCGATGTATCTGGCGGCGTCATTCTCACTGAACCGACAAATGTGTAACCGGCAGAGCAAGGCGAACCTGTCGGAGTTGCGGTTGCCTTCGCCGGACCCCGCCTCCCACAACGCTTTAATGCAGGGTGGCTCCAACAGTTTCTCCAAGGTGGGCGCGGCACCGGAGTCGTTCTTAAAAATGCGTATTGGCCGCGACACCGGGACGCTGACCGGATGGCTTTTGCAGAGACTCTCTATAAAAACACTGACATCGGCAGCGTTGATCTGCCGATTTATTATTTCCCTTACCGGGGTTCGGTTGGCGGCGTCGGTCACCGATGTCAGTTTCTTTGTATTAAAGCTCGGGAAATGGCGGTGCAAACGGTTGATGTCCTTGCACTTTTCGTCTGGTCGCAGTTTCCAAACGTCCACGCAATACAGCATTACAGATTGGATATTCTGCTCGTATCGGCGGATCTGCTCTTTGCGCTCTGCATCGTCGCCGGTTATGTCGCACGGGGAATTGATATGGATCTGGTAGCCGTTGCCGCTCATGACGATTCTGGAGCACGGCACGGCGGAGAGAAACGGTTCTGACTCTAATATATTGGCGATTTTCAGCAGCGGCATATCGGAACTGGAATGCGAATCAAAATCGAGCATGATGCCCCGAACAGCCACAATCCTATCCTTATGGCGGTAATAGCCGTCCTGATCATTGCCGCAATACAGGCAATGATCTCTGTAAATATTGCCGTTTCGGTCATTCCACGGGTAGGTTGGCTCCTTTGTGACAGCATCAAGCGCAGGCTTCCTCAATCTCTCCACTATTTCACCGGTAGACGGGTCTTTGCGCACCCTCCACTGAAACCAATCCTGCGGGGAAAGGCTGTTGGCAGGCCGGAACAGGACATGCGCGAGATACTTCTGGCCGTCCGGGGATGTCGGGCAGATGGCGACCGGGCAAATCCTTGTCTCTGATATATATATGGTGTCGTTGGGCATAGTGTATCTCTTTGATGACTGCCCGGCGGGAGACGACTGGCCAGGTCGAATCCCGTCAGCAATCCCTTTCATTACTCAGACTCAGGCCAAAGATTCCCACTCTCTGTCTCCACAATCACGTTTTGGGACTGAGGAACACGAGCGGGCTGAACTTGCGGCTCCGGGTCGTCTAATCTGAGCGCCTGAGCGTCCACCACCCATTTAGGCGGAGTTGCTTCTGGCACATGAGTTAGAGGTGCCATCCCTCTAGGCAACGGCGTGTAATTCTGTATAGACGTTCTGGTTCTGCCATTTACGACTTTACTGACGATGTTACCGAGACAGCTCTTCCCCACGAGCACGCTATCGTCAATCTGACCCGCCTTGATTTCTGCTGGCGTTAGAGAACGACCAAGGAGCGCCCTTACCAGCTCTTGGAATTTGCTCTTTTCGCCCATGTTATTCGTTATCGTAGCGGATATTCTGCAAACACGATCATTTTCGTCCAAGCAGTGAAAACAATAGGCATGTTTGTAGGTTGGTTTATCGTCAGTTGCACCATTGGGTTGATTTTGCAACCCAAGGTCCCATTTGTTATCCAACACGAGCTCTTGAGCCCCTGTCGGAATGTTCGAACCGCTGTTACCATTTCTGTTAATTTGCATCTCTATTCCTCCTTGTTTTGATTGAGATGTCGTTAGTGTTTTTGGGTTGACCGTTGTTGGGCTGCAACCCCTCAGCCGTACTCGTATTAGGATTACTCATAGGTAATCTCTCCATGTTTGGGGCGACTCCTGTCGCCCCGTTGCTTTGCTGAGCCCCCGTAGCATTCCTACGAGTCAATAACTCAACCACATCGTCTAAATTGTATCGCTTCCGCTTTCCTACGCTGATGGACGGCAGTTGAAGCCGCCACAGAGATGTGCGCGACACATGCAAAAGGTCGCATAATTGTCGTGGCGTAAGCAGGTGTTGGCCTTTTGCAGCAGGCGTAACATTCAGCGCCCGTATCGCCGCCGCGACATGCTCGGCTGAGTAGCCCAGCTCTGTCAGCATCTCGCTCAGTATTTGTAACCATATTTTGTTCTTCATTTTGTTAAATCTCCCAATATCTGATTAAGGGCGGTTTTTGCCAATTTCCCAAAAGAAAAAGCCGGAAGACCCATAAAATGCAGGGTTTTCCGGCTTTTGTTAAGAAATGGCCTATGCCAAAAGTTCGGCTTTAGCGGTCTTTACTGTCACGATTAATAGTGTTTTTCTGGTGTCCCGGCGTTCTGGATGCGGTTTCCATTGAATTGGCATAATCACAGATGCCTTCGTCAATTGCTTTTAGAAGGTCGTTTTTGTCAACGTCCGCCAGTTCATCAGGGAAAGAATCCTTAAGAGCATCCGCTATGCACTCGGCTGCTGCCCCCATAGACGCTAAACTGCTTGTCTTCGGGCGATGTATATCGTCCTTATATTCGACTTGGCCACGATGGGCTGCTTCGGCTCGACTGTTGCCAGACTCGGACTCCGCGTTCTCCCCGCGTGCCATACGTTCCTCGCGAGCAATGCTCCGTCTTAAGACTCTGATTCGGCGAGGTAGATCTCGGAGGTCTTCGCGCAATCCCTCAGAAGTGTTGCGGACTTCCATCCCACCGCCAGCGTTTTTCCTCAGTTCTTTCCACTCCTCCACAATCCGCCGGATCTCGTCGTTCCGCAACCTTTCCGAGCAGTCTAATGGCACTTCGATAAAGATACGGCGAAGCAACTTGAGTTGGCGATGGGTAACAGTGACATAACCCCCACAAGCGACTACCCGATCCATGAAAGCTGTTGGCACCGTGACGCCAGTGCCTAGACTTTTCGCTACGTCTTCGCATATCTCCTGCATGGTGATCTGACGAGGCTCCTCCTGTGGAAGCGAACCTGCAAGAATCGACGTGTTGTTGACGATATTCTCTTCTCTGAGGTCCTCGTCGGAAAGGATATGGGGCGGATTCATTGTTTTTCGGTCATGCTGTGAAAAATGAG
>Ga0181520_10004979_pt1 | contig 21650 bp, 25 predicted proteins | sample PEATcosm2014_Bin_29_FD_132451 | JGI IMG/M metagenome (GOLD analysis project Ga0181520, IMG submission 132451) | Peatland microbial communities from MTU Mesocosm Facility, Houghton, MI, USA - PEATcosm2014_Bin02_30_metaG | ecosystem: Environmental > Terrestrial > Soil > Wetlands > Peat | place... | reverse complement strand
GCGAGCGTACTTTTCAAAACTCGGCTGTGTGGCGAATGTAAGTTGGCGCATTGCGTTTTGGGTCCACCTATACGATTAGACGCAATCGATGCGCGTTGGGAGCTTGATCAGAGGCTCCTTAGATACCACTCTTCCATCGTGCCGCCTACCGACTTTGGGGCGCCAGGCAAAAGAATTTGAAAGTCGACCTTCATGTGCCAGGGCTGCAGACCGTCGCCGGCCAGAGCATTCTCTTTCAGGCCGGCTTGCATCACGTGGTGTGCCAGAGCGTTGATCTTGGCGGAGACCGGCGGCTGATGTTCGTCGACCCTGGGGGGTGGAGCGTCCTCTGCGAGAGCGGCGACAGCAGCCGCGGCTGCCACCAGGAGAGATATGTGAAGGAGCTTCTTAAAGGAACACAGCGATCTCAGGCTCAGAGTTGAGAGCATGATGAGTAGCCTCGGAGAGATTTGGACCATGTTACACGATCCCGGTCTCCAAAGACCACGTGACTATTTGTTTGTGGTGGAGTTATGGAAGACGGCAAACATTCAACTGCGCAAGGAACCGAAGAATCCACACATGCTCATACGAAAAATCGACGCTGGGTACCGCGTCCAAAATGCGCCTCTGGCGTTTTGGATGAGAAACCACGAACCTCTCCCGCGTCTTTTGTAGATCGCATTCCTGGGTCCGGGCCCAAAAAACCAACACCTTTTCGAGCAACTTCGGTGATCTCGGGACAATCGATGAGCTGTCTATTTGCCCTTTCCGGCTTCGTCTTCGTTCTCGCCGGCGACTGAGATGCGCAGCGAGCGCAGAAAGCTCAAGTCGTTCTGCGTAAAGGGCTCGTCGGCGTTCTGGCCGGCGGCGACTTCGACCTCTTCGTCGGCCTTGGTCACATCGTTGAGGCCGATGGTGGCCTCGAGCATCAGCAGCACGTCAAAGCCATGCTGCCGGATGTCTTGCACCACGCCAGCGATCTGCTCGCTCTCGATGACCGACTCATGAATGGCCTCGCCCAGTTGCTGAATGAGTTCGCGCAGTCGGGATGTCACTGGTACCTCCTAGGCTGCGGCCAGCGCGGGAACCGGGCGCGGGGGGCGGCGTGGGATTTCTTTACCTTACTTCTATCGGCATTCTGGAGCAACTGCGATCAGCGAAGAAACCGGAAAAGTTACGGTTTCGGAACCGCCGCTGCTACCATCATAACGAAATGAGAGCCGAGAAGATTGGCCGGGCACTGGGAATCGGGCTTCGGGTGGCCGGGAAGATGGCCGGCCAGCGGATCGCGGCCAGCATCCAGGCAGCCGAAACGCACACCAACGCGCCGTCCCCCCCTCCTGAGAGCTTTGACGAAGCCCGAGCCGCCAGGAGAGCAGACGCGCGCGCGGCCGGCCAGTCAGCAGGACGAGCGGCGGGAGGTGTTGCCCGCGGCGTCGGAGGCTTTCTGCGGCCATTTCGACGGGTCGGCGGCATACTCTGGCTGGAGGTAACGGGCGGATTCTTCCTGCTCTTTGTGCTGGTCTTTGCGAGGGCCATGTGGCTTAACAGGACAAGTTACGCCTCCGGCCCCGGTCACACACGGTTTCTTGGCTACACAGTGCTTGCCGCAGTCTTTCTCTACCTGGGCGTCAGTTCCTTTTGGCGAGCGCGGAGGCGGTAAGTTGGCGCTGAACTGCCTGGTTTGACCCTGCCACCGGTCTATTTCTATCGTGAAAAGAGCACGGCCCCTCCGCCGCAGCCGAAAGGAAGCCCCCATGGAGTTCCCCACCGAGAGTAATTCCGAGTTGCCCACCCCCGCTCCCCTAAGGAAGACAGCTCTCAACGCGACCCACCGCGCATTAAAGGCCAAAATGGTCGACTTTAGCGGCTGGGAGATGCCCGTCGAGTATGGCGGGCTGATTGCCGAACATCTGGCGGTGCGAACCGGTGTCGGCCTCTTCGATGTCAGTCATATGGGCGAGATCCAGTTTCGCGGGCCGGGCTCACTGGCAGCCGTGCAGCAGATCACAATGAACGATGCCTCGCGGCTCAAGGACGGGCAGGCGCAGTACTCAGCCCTTCTGACGCCGGAAGGCACGTATGTGGACGACATTCTCGTCCATCGCCTCAGCGAGAACGACTACTTGCTGGTGGTCAACGCCGGGACTACCAAAACGGACTATGCCTGGATTCGCAAACAGGTAGGCAGCTGGCCCGGCATTCACATTAGCGACTACTCGGCCTATTATTCGCAGCTGGCCGTGCAGGGCCCTCGCGCACACGAGACGCTGCAAAAGCTGACGAAGGCCGATCTGGCCGCGATTCGCAACTACTGGTTCACATGGGGCGAGTTGGCCGGGGTGGGCCATGTGCTGATTGCGCGCAGCGGCTATACAGGCGAGGACGGATTCGAGGTCTATCTGCCTTCGGATGCGGCAACGACGGAGAAGGTGTGGAATGCGCTGCTTGAGGCGGGCCAGGAGTTTGGAATTTGCCCCTGCGGGCTGGGTGCGCGCAACACGCTGCGACTGGAGGCGGGGATGCCGCTTTACGGCCACGAGATCTCTGAGTCGATCAATGTCTTCGAGGCGGGCCACGACCGCTGGCTCAAGCTGGACAAGGGCGAGTTCATCGGGCGCGAGGCTTTGCAGGCTGTGCAGGCAACGGGCGGAGCGAAGCGCAGGGTTGTGGGTCTCGAGATGGTCGAACGCGGCATTGGGCGCGACGGGTACCCGGTGCTGTCTTTGGAAGGAGAGCCCATCGGCACCGTGACATCGGGGTCGCCCGCTCCCTTCCTGAAGAGGAATATCGCCCTCGCGCTCGTGCCTGCCGCTGTGGCGTCCAGCGGCACCGATGTGTTCGTGCAGGTGCGCGCCAATCGTGTGCGGGCCAGGCAGGTAACGGCGCCATTCTTCAGGCGGACTCACAAATAGCTATATTGTCGCGAGCGCTGCCGCGGCAAGGCTCTCCACACTCGGCCACTTCGCGAGATCGTGGAAGAGCCGCACGTTGGGGCCGATCGGCGTCCAGGCGCTCACGGAGTGCGGACCGTAGATGCTGATGAGGCGCGCGCCGGCGGCCGCCGCGAGATGGCCGGGGCCAGTGTCATTGGCCACCACGCAGCGCGCGAGCAAGAAAAGCGCGCCGTAGACGCCAAGGTCAACGTTGGGAAGGATGACGGCGTTCGCGCGCAATGCTGCCGCGGCTTGCTCCTCGCCGGGACCGGGGCAGAGAACGAGATCAATGCCCGCGGCTTGCAGCGCTGAAGCGAGTTCACCGAAATGCGGCCAGACCTTTTGGTTCGCCTGGTCGTCCGGGCCTGAGAAGGGGCAGAGGATTGCGAAGAAACGCGGAGTGACCTGGTGCCGAGCCAGGAGAGCTTGCGCCTGCGCGCGCTGCGATTCGCTTGGAGTCCATCCCAAGGTTGCGGGAAAGGGTTCGTCGAGACCGAGGAATCGATTGGCAAGATTCCAGTAGCTGTGTGCCGCATGAGTGACGGTCTGCTGGCGATAGGCATGGCGAAGGAGCCAGCTTCGGCCTTCGTGGGCATAGCCTGAGGGCGAGAAGCCACCCAGACGCGCCTCAAGAGCTGAAGAGAAAGAGTTGGTCATCAACAGCGCCGGCGGCGGCTTGGCAGCACCGAGCTTGCGGCGCAGAGCGCGAAGATTCTCCGTCGTCGTATTGAGGCTCGCGGAGCGCACCATCACCGGCCAGCCGGTGCCCTCGAAGAGTGCCGGCGCCCAGGTTTTGCCGTAGAGTTGCAGATCGTATCCGGCTGCCGCTAGGCGATGGAGAGCAGGCAGCGAGAGCACGGCCTCGCCCACCCAGTTGCAGAGCCTGATGAGGAGGGGGCCTTTGGGCGTTTGAGAAGAGATAGTCGATGCGATCTCTGCGGACATCCAGATCGAGTATAGCGATGCGACCGGCCTGCGAAGTGTGTCGAGCGGAAGCCTCGCCATTTTTCGCGAAAACCAGATCAATCGCACCCCGAGGTCAACCGGCAGTTTTCATCTTCTGGCGAATGGGTTCGTTGTCGGCATAGACGCGCCATTCGACGACAAGACCTTCCTCGATAAAGGCGCGAATAGCCAGCGGAGTCTCCCAGCGGTTCTCCGGTTTTAGAACACCATCGGGCGCATAGGTGCCCCGAGCCATCCCGAGCATCACTACCACTGGGCCACCGGTGTAAGTCTCGTCGATGACAACCGAGTAATCGGGAACCATGCGGAGATAGCCGGCCCAGGCTGTCTGCATCTTCTCCCGGCCCTCGATCAGAGTGCCTAGCGAATCGAAGAACCGGTGTTCGGGAGACATCAGGCCTGCCAGCCCGTCGACATCCTGCCTATTGATCGCTCTCACAAACGCTCGCGCTACACTTTCAGCCGAATCGCTCATGGCGACATTGTAACCACGTTGAGCCGTTGTTCCTAAGAAAGGTTTGTTGTTTTTATTTGCGGCTAACTGATGGCGCTCTCGCTGATGACTGGGACGACGGAATAGCCATCGGCCAATATGCCATCGCTGAGTGTCAGATTTCCGGGCTTATAGGTCAGGGCGTATTGAATACGCAAGGCCACGCTGTTTGCGATGGAGGCGCCTGAAGGAACCGCGCGCAGGTGTGGAGGCCCGTAGAGCGGCGTCCATGTCTCGTTGATCGCGTCGAGGGCAGTGTTAGCCGAGAGAGTTGCAAAGAGCGAGGCTGCCGCGGGATCGAATTGAAGGCCCAGAGATTGGGCTTTGGCGGCCATGCATCCCAGCGTGATGTCGCAGAGACGCGTGCCCGCGTCGACCGGGCCGCCTTGCGGTGTTCCGCCGCCAACATCGCCGTGACAGCCTGAGAACCAGAGTTGCTCGATCGTCTGGCCGGGGGCGGGCGGAGAACTCCACAAGGTCGCCGGAAACTGCGCGCGCTGCTCATCGAGCGCCACGAGGTGAATGCCATTCTTCACGTTCGGATGCAGAGTCGTATCGAGGAATCCGTACTCTGACTCGTCCACTCCGCCGAAGATGGCAGGGATGCCCAACGCACCCACCGTCTCCCAGACGCCGACCATCTCGATCGCTGCGGGCGCGAGGCCACAGGCGCCGAGGCCGGCAAGGATCGTGGCACGATTTGCCGGGTTGCGGTAGGCAGCGAAGGCCTGCGTCACACAATCATCGGTGAAGGCTCCGGAAGGCAGGCCGCAGATTGCGATCATTCCAGCGAGGCTGCGTGCAGTGTATGCTCCTCGGCTGAATCCGAAGAGGAAGATATCGTCACCGGGCTCGTAGACATGGGCGATTTTGGTGTAGCCGTCCCGCACCTTCTGCAGGATTCCCTGGCCGAATACTCCATCGAGCAGCCGATCGAGCCCAGTGGCGTCGGCGCCGACTCCATCGTCGTAATAGGTCACCTGATCCGCGGTAACAGTCAATGCTTTATAAAGCCGGTAGGCGTTAGTGCCGCTAACGGGCGCCTCCCACGTGCCGTCGGCGCAAAAGACGATCCTCTTTGACATGGGGACCTCCCTCCAAGCGCTTTAGAGAACGTTAGTGCATCTCTCTTTTACCATGACTCTGAATTTGTGAATAGCGGGATTCTCGCGGAGAAGAATGCTTTTTACCTTGACAAGCTAAAGGCGCGCGTTTCCTATACAAGCATGAATTCAAGGCTCGCTCTTTGGGCATCCAAGCTTCGGACGAGAGAGCCGCAACGAGGAGCGCTGGCGTTTGCGGCCGCTCTGAGCTTGTGGGCAACAGGCTGCCAGGCGCCTCTTGCCAAACATGCCGTCGTGCTGTCGGCGGCGCTCGCGCCGGTGGTCGATCAATCGGCTGCCGCATACCGCGACGCCGTAGCTTTGCATGATCGTCGCATGGATTATGAGGCGGTGGTTGCCTACGAAAACAAGGACGCCAGTTACAATCCGCGCAATGTGCCCGAGCTGCTCTCGGAGAAGGATGTTCAAAGCAGGCTTGCGGTGCTGGGGGCTATGCAGGTTTATTCGAAATCGCTGATCGAAATCACCAAGGGCACCGATTCGCCGGAGCTGGACGCGGCTTCAAAGTCAGTGGGAAGCAATCTGACTTCGCTGGGCAACAGTCTGGCGCCGTCGATTGAGAATGTGCTTGGCATCGCCGCGGCAGCGGGCACAACCACCGAGACCACTGTGACGACGAGCACGGGCTCGACCAGCGCGACCACTTCGTCCACATCCTCAACATCGGCCCCGCTGCTTTCGGCAGAGGCGAGGAACGGCATCAGCACAGGCATCAACGCACTCGGGCAGTTGTTGGTGAACCGGGTGATCGAGAAGGAGCTACCGGGAAAGATCGAAGAGATGGACCCGCACGTTCAGGCGCTCTGCAAGGCGCTCTCCGACGACATTGCGACCCTCGACGATCTTGAGGAGCACGACTACAACCGGATTCTCAATCTCGAGAAGCAATTCATCCTCGCAGACGAACTGCCGGGTAGCCACGCGAATCCGCAGCAGACTCGCACCGAGATTATGAAACTTCCTGAGATCGCGCGGCAACAGCGCGAGGCTCACGAGAGGCTGGCCGCTCTTCGCGAGGCTCTCAACAGGCTGGCGCTGACCCATCATGCACTGGCCGCCGAGGCGCAACATAACAACCCGGAATCGTTAATGGACAAGCTCTCTGAACTCGCCAGCGCAGGAAGCAATCTCGGCAAGTTCTACTCATCACTGCCGGCAAACTAAGCTTCGAAGGAGCAATCGCGTGGCCACACCGTCGTCGGGCAATCTCCCCGCCAATCCTACGATTCCACTGACGCCCGATGTGCGAGCGGCCTATCAGGATCTCTATGAAAAGATGCAGGCGCAGATCGACAGCACAATGGACGCGGCGGTGATCGAGGCGTTGAATGCGGTGCAGCCACAGGTAGAGGCGGTGCTGACCAAGGACGATGAGTTTAAGCTCAGCGCGGATACGGCGGTCTTTGGTGCGCTGCGATCACAGATCAGCCAGACAAATAAAGGCCTCAAGGATTTGCTCGACGACGTTTCGTCGATTTCGTCTGATTTCTCGATGGCCGGCGACATCATTGGCGCGATCCAGAAGGTACTTACGCTCGTTCCCGGAGTTTAAGGGTCGCCGCTTTCCCCTTGCCGACCGCAGCCCATACAATGAAGAGGCAAGCCTAAGCTCACGAGGAAAACCATGCCGCTCTCCGGAGAAGCCATTCGCCTGATGAACTACATTGATGACGTTGCCGTGACCCTGCGCCGGGTGCTGGCAACCGTTCCCACGCTTTCGGCCGAGGAGCGCGCGCGCGTTGCCGAGCATCTGCAGCAGGCGAGACCGAGTGCCAATGACGTGGTCCATGCGCTGACCAGCGATGCACCGCCCGCGGTGCTGGCCTCAATGCCCGGCGATGCGGTGCCTGTGCTGCCGGTGAAGCCCGCCCCTGTTGACTGAGAGGGTCGCCATTATCGGCGCAGGTCCGTTGGGGCGGTGGCTGGCTTTGGCCGCTGCCCGCGCGGGATTTGGCGCACTACTCGAAGACGTCATGCCTGCCAATCTGCATCATGCGCAGGAGTGGCTGCGGCGGGAGCTGGGACCGCTGGCCTTGCCGAACGTTGCCTTCGTCTCGACGATCGAGGATGCGGTGCGCGAAGCCGATCTGGCCATCGACTGCGTGCCGGATGAGCTGGAGTCGAAGCTAGAGATCTTCTGGCTGCTGGACCGCATGGCTCCGCCGCACACGGTGCTGGCTACACCGACGACGAACCTATCAATCGCCGATCTGGCCGACTGTACTTATCGACCCGACAAATGCGTTGCGATTGCCGCAGGAGCTCGCGAGTTGACGGGTAATGCCGCTGCGGGCGGCGGCAGGATCGTGCTGCGGACGACGGCGAAGACTAGCTCGGAAAGCATCGCGTTTGTGACGCGCTTTTGGCGCTGTCTGGGATTTATGCCGGTGGTGGAATGCGAAGGCGCCGTACCCGGTCTCGCTTGAAAACGCAGCGCTACTTTCCCGCCAGCACTGTCGCAGGTTCTTTGGTCTCTGATCCGTGTCCTGCGAGAACCTGCTCGTAGTAGCGCACATATTGCGGCACGACAAGCGAAGCGCAGAAGCGCTTTTGGGCAGTCTTGCGGCCGGCGTCGCGCATGGCCTGAAGGCGGTCGCGATCTTTGAGCAGGCTGACCGCGCCGGCGGCCATCGCATCGACATCTCCAACGGGATAAAGAAGACCGGTAACACCGTCATCGATCAGTTCAGGGACGCCGCCAACGTGCGTGGCGATGGAAGGAACCTTGCAGGCCATGGCTTCAAGCGCGGCCAGGCCAAAGGACTCTATCTCGCTGGGCATGACCATCAGGTCGGCGAGCGGGAGGAGCTCGTTGACGCGCTCTTGCTTGCCCATAAAGTGAACCCTGTCGTGAATGTTGAGGTCGTGAGCGAGCCACTCGGCGGCGGAGCGGTCGGGACCGTCGCCAACCAGAACCAGACGCGCCGGAAGTTGACGGGCAATGTGCGCGAAGACTCTGACAACGTCGACAACGCGCTTGACCGGACGGAAGTTCGACAAATGCATCAGAATGGCCTCGTTGGGCAGGGCCAGGCGGCGGCGGGCGGCGTCACGGAGCGCTTCATCCTTGATGGGGGTGTACTGGTCGCAATTGACAAAGTTGGGAATGACCTCGATGGGGCGCGCGATGCCGAAGTCGGTCAGAGTTTTGTCTTTGAGATAGCTTGAGATGCTCGTGACGCCATCGCTCTGCTGAATGGCGTAGCGGGTGATGGGCAGGTAGCCGCGATCGAGGCCAACGAGCGTAATGTCGGTGCCGTGAAGAGTTGTGACGAAAGGCAGGTTGCGGCCTTGGGCGGCGACCATTTGCCGGGCCAGCAGGGCGCTGACCGAGTGGGGAATGGCGTAGTGGACATGAAGCAGATCGAGGTCATGGAACTCAGCAACTTCGGCCATTCGCGAAGCGAGTGCCAGATCGTAGGGCGGGAACTCGAAAAGAGGATAGCTGGAGACATGGACCTCGTGGTATTCGATGCCGTCGTCGCGTCCGCTGAGCCGGAATGGCTGCGAGTAGGAGATGAAGTGCACTTCGTGGCCGAGGGCGGCGAGTTCGATGCCGAGCTCTGTGGCCACGACGCCCGAGCCGCCGTAGGTGGGATAGCAGGTAATGCCGATGCGCATAAATTCTTCTCGATCTTCAACTTTCGTGGGCCACTGATTTGGACGTTTCAGAGCAGCTGGAAGATGCAGTTGTATCCAGCCCCGTTGAATCAGAACCGGTGGACGTGTTTGAGCCGGGACGCAGGCCAGCAAACGAGATGAGGTTCAGACCGGGAATGTGTTCGACAGCGCGCAGGGCCTCGCGTTCGGTCTCGCGCGAGGCGAGCAGACACGTGTGTGCATTGGCCAGGTCGGCATCGTTGTAGCCGGGATGAGAGACGAGCTCCCAGGTACCGGGGGGCAAGTTGCGGATGAGGGAATCGACGGTGGCGGTGTCGAGGGTTCCTGTTGCCACTACGCCAAGCGCGCCGCCGGTGGTGGTGAAGCCTTCTTCCGCGACGATGCGGCGGAAGGTTGGCTCGAACATCCGGAGGATGCGGACCTCGGCTCTGCGAACGAAAGGCGCGCGGGGAGTGGCGCCGATGCTCCACACCGGCTCGAAGGGGTTGCGAATCACATGAATTCCCGCAGCCTTGGCTGCACGCAAGACCGGCCTCAGCACGGTGGGAAACATGTGAGTATGCTTGTGCGTGTCGATGTGAGTGAGGCGCAGGCCGCGGTTTTGAAGCAAGGCGATCTGCGCGGCAGCTTCAGATTCGATCTCCTTAGAGCGAATGCGGCCCGTAAGAAGGCTCTTGAGGAATGCGGCGAGTGTGCGATGGAAGCGGCCTGTGCGCTGGCTGGCAAGCGTGGGAAGTTCGTGGGCTGGGAGCACGGGCTCGCCGTCGACTAGAACGACGTGGCAACCCACCCCAAGCGACGGTGTCGCGAGGGCGATTTCGATGGCTTGCGCAGCGGCTGCGGCCTTGGCCATCAGCGTCGCGCTGGTCAGGAATCCGGCGCAATTCAGCTCAATGATGGCGCGATTGACCCCGGCGGTTAGTCCAAAGTCGTCGGCATTGATGATAAGACGGCCCACCCGGTGAGTCTATCAATTCGGGCCGCCATGCAATGCGAGATGAGCGCCGTCTGAGCGACCGGCGACTCTGCGCGCTGCTATGATGACACAAGACCGCAATGGCCTCTCCGATTGAGTGGGCGGTTAGCTCAGCTGGTTAGAGCGCCTGCCTTACAAGCAGGAAGTCGGGGGTTCGAGTCCCTCACTGCCCACCATTTATAATCAATAACTTACATAACATTTTGACTTCCGCTCACCGTTGACTGTGGTGGATTTTGTGGGGAGTCCGTTTCAAAACTGACCACATCGAACACACTGACAGCCTTTCGCTTTGCTTCCGCCCGGACGTGGGAATAGCGTTCAATCATCTTTGGACTCATCCATCCGAGCAACGCCTGTAGGGTTTGATCGGTTGCCCCGCCAGCGGCCATGCGGGAAGCGGCGCTGTGCCGGAGATCGTGCCAGCGGCATTCGATACCAACTGCTTTCTTCGCTGCCCGCCATGCTGTCGCAAAGCTGCGCACGGGCTGTTCCGGGAATGTCTTGTAAGGTACGACCTCACCGCCAAACGTGCCTTTCTTGCCGCGTAGCCCGTAGGCTTCCCGTGGGAACACAGCATGACTCGGTTGCGCAGCCGGAAACTGCGACCGCCACTCTTTCAGGGTTTGGACCGCCAGAGCAGAGAGGTAAACCAGACGGCCTTCCCCGCCTTGTGTCTTGGACTTGCCAACCGTGATGATTCCTTCCAAGAGGTCCAACTGGTGCCAGCGAAGCAAGCGCAACTCTTGAGAGCGCAGCCCAGTGTGAATGCTAGTGAGTACGGCAGGGTACAGGCCACGGCTGGCGCTAGCTTTGCACGCCGACAGGAGCCGGTGAACCTCATCGTCGCTCAATTCCCGGCCAACGTCCGCCCGTTCCTTCAACATGGTCACATCGTCCGCAATGTTGCTCCAGAGTTTCGCCTTGCGCAGCACCAGCCGGAGCAGATTCACTTCAATGTTGACCGTCCGGTTGGAAGCTCCGGCCTTGAGCCGTGCCCGCTGGTAACGGGATATTTGCTCCCCGCGAATTTCACTCAGAAGCAGTTTCCCGAAGAGAGGCTCCAGATGGCGGAGCGAGTTCGAGTGCATCTCCCGCGTCTTGGGACTCCAATGCGCTTCCCGCTCCAATAGGTAGGCTTTCACCGCACCGGAGAATAGCTTAGGCTTCACAGCCTTTTCCAGATTGTTTGCCCCACGCTCAAGTTCTCTGTGCCGCTCACGCTCCGCTTGGATGCAAACGGCCTTGACCGGGCTTTTGCTGCTTTGACGGATGCGGGCACCGCCAAATGTGAATTCATACCACCAGACATTACCGCGCTTGAAAATGCTCATGGTTTTCTCCCTGCCTTTGGTTCCGGCAACTCGCCCGTGTTTACCCGGCGAGTGACAAACTTATCTGTGATGCTTGGCTCTTGTTTCCTGAGCCACACCTTCCAAACGAGTCCAGATCGGCCCTTGAGCGCGTTCCACTTCCGAATCAAAGCCTTGGCTCGGACCATCTTTTCATCCCGCTCTGCCTTGACCTTCGCCGCTGTCCTGACTACGGCAGTTGCGGCGTTGCCGCATGAGCGAGAGCAGTACACCTTTTGCGAAGCCCGCTTCTTGACGTAGTAATTGCCACATCGGGCACAGGGACCGGCCAGCTCCTCACAGTGCGGGTTGAGGGTGAAAAAGCCAAACTCTCGCAACGCCTCCGCCTCTGGTTTGAGCACCTGTTTACGATCCGACTTTTCTGTGAATATTCGCTTCCGCCCTATGCGCTTTTCAAGACGCTCGTAGTCGGGCATCACGATCAGCCTCGCCCGTCCAGCGCTCGTCGGATTCCAAAAGACTGTGAACTGGTTCTCAAGGTATTCAATCGCATCGGGATGTAGTCGGTTATTGGCTGCCGACATCATCTCGTTAAGGTTTGGGCCGGAATCTTGCCACACCTTAACGAGTTCTCGAAGATGCTGGCTCAATTCTGGCCGCCCAGTGGAATTGAGCAACTGACAGAACCGTTCCAAATCCTCCTTAGTTTGTTCTCCCACGGCTACCCAACCTTCGCCAAGGGCGAATGCGACGGTTGGGTTGAAACGCGCAGATGGCTGCTTAAAGCGATTCATAATTATTGATAGCACTATTCTTACATTGAAGGCAACTAAATAATATTGCAAGGCTAAAACAAATACGCGTAGTGTGAACAGTGAAGGCAGAGCAAATCGCAATACTGGAGGGGAAATGCAGACACGTTCAAAGCTGTTAACGATTGACGAAGCGGCTCAAGAACTCAGTGTGAAGCCCAAAACCTTGCGGGCATGGATCGGTGCAAAGCGCGTTACCGTAGTCCGTCCTGGTGGTTGGTCAATCAGGATACCGGCAAGCGAGATAGAGCGCATCGTCGCAGAAGGCACAATTACCGCCCTTGAGGACAGGCGGTAATGGGTTCGCCTCAAGTCAAACTGCAAAACGCAATCCCGGAAGAGGCACGCGCACCACTCCCCACGAAAACAGCACCGGCTGGCCGACAGGCAGGGGGAAAGAATCGTAGCAGAAGGACGCTGGTTTCTTTGGCTGGCACCATGAACAAAAGCGGGATGACCCTGGACGCAATCGAAGCGGCTTTACTGGCCGAGAGTGCGGTTAAGTGTGTTCCGCCGCTGCCAGAGGCGAGAGTGCGGAGCATTGCGGCGGACGTTGTGAAGCGGTATCCGCCCGGCGAGTCAATTGCGCCCGTTGTGCAAGTTGCGCCAACTATGACGCCGGAAGACGCGGCCAGAATCACGGGCGAGTTGCTCGAAATGTGCGGAGCGTGGATTCGGCGCTACATCGTTGTGTCGGACGAGCAAGCTGTCATCATGGCCGCATGGACACTACATACTTACGTCTTCAATGCGGCTGAGACAACACCGTACATTCAAATCACCGCGCCTGAGCGGGAATGTGGCAAGTCGTATCTGATGGAAGCCTTGGCAGCCGTCGCAGCCATACCTGTTTGCTCTAGTGGTATGACAGCCGCCGCGCTGGTGCGCACAATCGAAGCCAAGAGGCCAACAATTTTCCTTGACGAAATGGATGCACAATTAGGGGGGAATAAGGAATACGTTGAGGCTATTCGTGGAATCCTGAATGCTGGTTTTCGCCAGGGCGGTGTCTTTTACAAGTGCGTCGGCAAGGACTTTGAGTTGCAAGGGTTCAATGTTTATTGCCCGAAGTGTTTCGCGGGAATCGGCCAATTGCCCGACACGGTTGCCAGTCGCTCCATCATAATCGAGATGCGCCGAAAACTACCGAAAGAGGCTGTCGAACCTTTGCGCCAGAGAGCGGTAAAGATCGCCGCAATGCCGATCAAAGCTAAGTTGGAAGCATGGGCGGCGCGGGGAGCGGCTGACTTGCTTCGGACAATTGAACCCGCACCCATTGCCAGCCTGAGTGACCGGCAGAATGACACAGCCGAGCCTCTGCTGGCGATTGCGGAGCTTGCCGGGGATGGATGGCTCCAGAGGCTTACCGGGGCCTTGCAAAACGTCCTCAAGGCCGCTGGTGCGGACGATAGCTCAATCGGCGCTACCCTACTTTCCGATGTTCGCGCCATCTTTGGCGAACGCGAATCAGACGCGATTCCATCGAAGGTTATGGCCGAGTGCCTCTGTAGGATTGAAGGCCGCCCGTGGGCTGACTGGTCACACGGGAAGGCTTTTTCGGCCAACAATCTAGCGCGGCAACTCAAAAAATTCCGCATCTATCCGCAGACAATTCGAACGGGAAACGAAACGTCAAAAGGCTATCGCCGGGGAGATTTTGAGGACGCTTGGCTTCGCTATTGCTCTCTCATCCCGCCTCAAACCGTCACAACGTCACAACCCGCATCTTTATTGGCCTAAACTGCCCTTTCCAACCGTAGCGCCTAATCCCCGGTTACGGTTGGCAAAAGCGTCTCAAACCCGCATGAACAAAGGACTGTGACGGCTGTTACTGTTCAAAAAGTGGGAAGGCCACTTCGGACGGGAGAACATGGACGCAACCTCGACTGGTATTCATTCAGCACGGGAGGCTGAGAACCGCTTCAATGCTACCATCAGATAGCAAAAACCCCGCTGGCAGGCGGGGTCTTGATGAATCCGATACACTCACGCGAATCATCGCATGGAGTGTGTCAAAATGCAAGAGACTGAGATCCCGGCTAATTCGGTTTCCCCTTGGAGCCTAGTTGCGACAAGAATTCGCGAATCACTTGGTTCGGATCAATGCTGCCAGATAGATGAAGTGATGCAGCGAGTCCTTCACAAGAGGAATCAACGTACTCTTTCAATAATGGGTCTTGACGAGCTTGGGCCAGAATATTCTCCAAATTCTCGTCCCCAATCGACAGCCTCCCAAACTCAACAAAAACACGATATACACCAAGCTCAAAATACAGACGGTTTAGAAGTCTGAGCAAAAACTCGTTCTGTTCTTCTGGGTTCATGGATGCGGGCTTCCCCCCTCGTTAGTATCGGAGCCTCGCTGGCATGTAGCAAGCCCGAAGGCTGTGAGGCTTAGCTTCGACGAACGTCTTGAATTTCAGCCAGCTTTTCCTCAATAGCGGTGAGCCTCTCCAGCAATTCCGCGCGACCTTCCAATGACGCATTCACGGCCTCTTCAATCGCAGACACTTTGCCGTCGATCTCTTTTGTGCGGAATCGGAATTCATAATAGAGCGGGGCCACCATCCAAAGAACAAACCCGATCCCGACAAGCCATGCGAGGTTCTTTCCGTAGGACGCGAGGCTCTCGCCTTTGAACCATGTAAATGCTGCGTCTATTGCCGCATAGAGTGCCAGCACGATGAGCAGTCCCCCGGTATGCCTTTCTTCCTTCGCTGCTTGGTCAACATCATCCTTCTCTTGAAAATGCAGTGCCATTCTCGCACCTTCATTCCTGAAAATCGGTCGGCGCAATTCGAGTTCACTAAAAGGCCGCAGTTGTTATCAGCTAGCCTTCAAATCATCACGGCTTTGCGGGGTGTTCCTCAAGCCATTTCCGCGCCCGCTCCTGTGTGCGGGACAGTTCGGCTCGTTTAAGATAAACGGCTGCCGCATCACGTTCTGTGGCTCTTAGTCCTGCCACCGGTTCAGGGGCTTTTCCAGCGGACGCGATATAGAGCCAAAAGTATGCTTCCGCGTAATCCAGCGGTACTCCTTCGCCTGCAAGGTAGTCTGAGCCGAGCATTTCTTGTGCATAGACATTTCCTTGTTCGGCTGCTTTTTGGAACCATGCTGCTGCCTGTGCCTTATCTAGTGGCACACCTAGACCATTGGCATACGATGTTCCAAGGCGAAACTGCGCATAAACATATCCTTGCAATCCAGCCTTGCGGTCCCATTCTACGGCCTGTGCATCGTCCTGCTGGACGCCTTTGCCAAAGTGGTATGCCTCTCCAAGTTCATATTGTGCTTCAGCATCGCCGCTGGCAGCTTTCTCTTTGAGCGTGGCGATACTCTGGACGGAAAGTGTGGACTCGCTACTCGTCGAACTCGGCGCGGGTGGTTGCGGGGGAACTGCGGATGTGGGCTTCTGCTCCAGTTCCGCATTCAAGTGAACCGAGCCACCAGTGACGTTGAGGGTTCTGCTCCAATCCGTAAAGCCCTTCTTATTGACGACAATTTGATGGTTGCCGGGAGCAACTGAGACGGTCGAGGGTGTGTCGCCGACAAAAGCGCCATCAATCTCGATGTCCGCGCCAGTCGGGGTCGAGTCGATATTCAACGAAGCCTGAGCGAGAATTGGCGTGACTGGCGGCGTAGCAGGCACCGGGGCCTGTGCAAGGGCTGCGGCTGCTCCCGGCGCGTCTATAGTCGCTCTTTCAGAGTCATGGCTTTCGGGAAGAGTATCCTGCTTGGCAACACCATCCTGTGCATATGCACGGATCGCCTTCAAGGCTTCTTCATAAAGTTTGTCTGCGCGGTGCCGATCTCCAGACGCTCTTATCAGGTTGCCAATTCCAGCGCCCAACTCCGCGCCTGCCGCATTATCTCCCGAGCCGCTTGCCGCAACACGGCTAAAAGCGACGCTATCTGTGGCAATCAGTTCCAACTGGTTCCCGTTGACTCGATACGTGTACATATAGAGAGCAACCGATGATCTTGAAATCGTCGTTTCGGTTGGAACAACTACCGTGGAGGTTTGCTGGCCGTTGATCGTCGCGGTGCCGTTGGCGAAGCCTCCATCGGAATAGGTGGTACGTGAGGTAACGCTGGCGTTGAATGGCTCGCTGGTTGTGTGTACTTCCGAGCCGTGTGTGGTCTGGCTGATTGTCTTCATTGGGGAGACGGAAAACAGTATGCGATATTCTGCCTTATCCCTTGTCGCGCGACTTACCGGGCAGACCGAGGGGGCGAGTTTTGCGCCGTCTCTGGAGAACCACTTGAACATCTTCTCAGTCATTAAACCCCAAGTCGGCTTATCCCCCATATCCGGGCGATATATGCCTATCGTGTAGCGAACCTTGCAGTTCGGGTCCGCCTGGCTGGATTCAGCCCACTTGTGGAGATCGGATTGCCAGTCTTCCTTGGCACCCGCCGGAAGTGCGATGCCGAGAAGGAATATGCAGAATGCGGGGATTGCGAACAGACTGGAGGCAATGCGTGCTTGTGCGTTCATGGATCGATCTCCTTGCAGGAGCAGACACTCAAAACCATTCATCCGGGAGATTGGCAACAATTGGATGCGCACCCAGTCTACAACAATGTGACTCATCGGGTGTGTACGCATCGACTACAGGCCATGAACATCAAGGTCAATGCCGCTCGATATTCGCATCCGGTTTGGCCGTGCAATCCGTCGCATCCGCGAGGAACAGAAGATCAATCAGGAGGAGGCGGCAGAGCGTTGCGGACTGCACCGGACATACTACAGCGGAATCGAGCGCGGTGTGCGGAATGTTTCGCTGATGAACATAGAAAAGGTTGCCAAGGGCCTGAAAACTAGCCTGCCGGACCTGTTCCACCGTCTCTGAAGTCAATCGCCATTTCTCCCGCCTCAAATCTCTATCGGCATTGCAAAGTATTACGTCTACATTACGCATATTTTGAAAACGAATTCGCCGCCTGAGAGTGCCGGGAAGGGGTTCACAAACCGCCGATCTGCCTGAGAATTGCGCAGAGTACGCGGGTTGTGAGACGGCGCGGGCACCGTTCAATCCGTCCAGTAGTGGACTCCAACCGTGCGCAGCCCTCAAAGACAGGGCCAGAGGGAGGCGTGCCTTCATCGTTCCCTCTTACCCTGTGCCGGGAAACCCGCCAGAACGATTCCAGCGCCCGATGCACCCCACATGCTAGTCCAGACGGACTACAGACGCGCACAGGCCGCTCTCTGTGCGTCCGGGCTGGATTGTCGCTCATTGCCAACCCTGTCGGTGGGCCAGAGGCAACCACATAAGAGCAGGGGCGCTGAATCGCTGCTTAAGTACACTTTCTTACTCCGAAGTAGTACATGCTTTCATTTTTTCTACTCAAATTTTTTCTGCCCCTGCCTGAGAAAAATCCGTCAGAGGCTTTGCGACGGGGTGGTGTGGCGACAACTTCAAGACTCCGGCAAGCGGGCCGGGGAAGCCCGCCAGACCCCTCTGCGTTTTAGTGCGATATTGCACGACGCTCCGGAACCCTCATAGGGTCCGCAAGGCTCCCCAACGTAGGCCGGAAGGGTTGCGACCGCTCACAGCCGGTTTCTGTGCGTCCGCGCCACGTCCTACGCTGCGTTTGCATTGCTGTGTAAATGAGCCATAGCAGATTATCGGTGAGCGTCGAGCGGCTCACTGTCTCCAGTTCTATGTGAACATCTCTCGCTGGTTTGCCATCCTGAAAACTGTGGTGGAAACTGTGGGGAGTCGGTAGGGGAAGCGGTGGGAATTGGCGGGCAAGTCCACACCCGCCAGAGTTCATTTATCCCCTGTGAATATGGACAGATAAGCAATTTACGGTTAGTGGCGGCAATTCATGGAATACCGCCACTCGACCGTCTTACAAGCAGGAAGTCGGGGGTTCGAGTCCCTCACTGCCCACCAAAGATTAGTTCTATATAGTTCGAAGAAGTGCGATATCCCAAATAAAACCCAATAGGCACAGGGATTCTGTGGATTTTACCGTTCGAAGCGGTACTATGGAAGCCAGACGCTGCGGGGGTACTTCGGGGGGTATCTTTCTTCCGATTGGGGGGGTACTTTCAGCGGCGGTGCTTTTAGGAGGTTGAAATGCCGCTGACAGATGTGGAGATTCGTAGGGCCAAGGCAAAGGAGAAAGCGTATCGCATGAGCGACGGCGGGAGCCTTTTCCTTTGGGTCACCCCGGCAGGCGGAAAACTGTGGCGATGGGCATATACCCACGAAGGAAAAGAAAAGCTCATGGCTTTTGGCAAGTACCCGGATGTGCCTCTCGCACTAGCCAGGGAACGCCACGCCGAGGCTCGCAGGCTGCTCGCTACCGGCCTTGATCCGATGGCACAGCGGAAAGCAGCAAAGACCGCTGAAAAGGTCGCAGCCGAGAATTCCTTCCGAACAATATCAGGACTCTGGTTTGATCATTGGCGTGCTGAGAAGAGCGCGCAGCACGTCGACGCGACGCGGAGGCGCATGGACGCAAATATTCTGCCGCTGCTTGGTGCGCGCCCCATCACTGAGGTTGAAGCCCCTGAACTGGTCACCATGGTCAAAATGATCGAGGGCCGTGGCGCCGCTGATCTGGCCAAGAGGGCCATGCAGAATGTCGGGCAGATCTTTCGCTACGCAATTGCCCACGGATATGCGAAACGTAATCCGGCAAGTGAGATTCGGCCAGCCGATGTTTTGAGACCAACCCACAAGACAAACCTTGCACGGATCGACGCCAAAGATCTTCCGGCGTTGCTGAGGTCAATGGAGGTGTATCAGGGAACTCATGTCACCCGATTAGCGATGAAGCTCATGGCGCTAACGTTTGTCCGCACCAGCGAACTGATCGGTGCCAAATGGGCAGAGTTCGACATGGATGCCGCCCGCTGGAACATTCCTGCAGCACGAATGAAAATGCGCGATCCACACATAGTTCCCCTCGCTTCGCAGACAATCGAAGTGCTGGAAATGCTGCGCTTGCTGACTGGATCGAGTGAGTGGCTGTTTCCCGGGGATCGAAGCAACAAAAAGCCCATGAGCAATAACACTATCCTTGGAGCCTTGAAGCGCATGGGATATAAGGGCCGAATGACTGGGCACGGATTTCGAGGCCTGGCATCCACCATTCTGCACGAGCAAGGCTACTCGCATGAACATATCGAATTGCAGCTAGCCCACGCTCCACGTAACGCTGTTAGTGCCGCCTACAACCACGCACTCTACCTTGACCCGCGAGCCAAGATGATGCAAGAGTGGGCGAACTTCTTGGAGCGAACTCAAAGAGGCGGAAAGCTATTGCCGTTCAGGGGAAGCGCAGCCTAAATGAATCGGGTGATTGCGAGTCCGGCGCTACTCCAGCTCCGCCGCGAGTTCTTAGGCAATGCCCTCACAACGCAGGTCCGGGCGGATTTCCTCGACAAGCGTCGCGATCTGCTAAAGCCGGCGAACCCATGAAGGCGCGGAGCGGAGTCAAGCAGCTGAACGCGATGCCTGTACGCGTTCTACGGCCCATTGCCTGATCTCGGATTTCACCCAAGCGACTGCGCGCGGTCCCAGGCGGACAGGCGCGGGAAAGCTCTTTTCCTTAATCAGTGCGTAGAGACTAGTTTTCGAGAGTCCCGTGATCGCCTTCACTTCAGGCAGCCGGATAAATGTCACGTCGTCCATGATGCTCGGCGACTTATTCACTGTTTGATACGGCTCTAGCCGGGTGCTGATGGCCGAGCCCAATACTCTCTCAAAGCTAGGAGCCTTGCGCATGGGAGCCGGATTTCTCAAGAGACCTCCTGAGTGGACGGTTGTCCAACTACTGATGTGTTTAGGATGGATTCGAATCTCAGTCAAATTTCCAAGGCCAGCACCCATTCCGCAGCGGAATTTGACCGGATTTCAAGATTGCCGGATTCTCATCCTATGAATTGCTTCGAAACGGGTCGGCGATCAAATGAATATTTGGCGATTTCACCCGGTGTTCTAGGCATTCGACACGAGGATCCGACCGAAAGACACGATCGCAAAGGTGAGCAACGGCTCGCTCGCGGCTTGCGTTGCTTAGTTCTGCGTGCGACCGAAGCAAGTTTGACCGAAATCTTGATTCAGCTCATTCTGCGCAGGAGTTCAGACATCAATGGTGACGCCAAGGTGGAGCCCCCAAGATTGTAAGCCTCATGAGTTTTGGGGATGTCGGAAGCGAAAAGCAGGAGACACTGCGGGTGCAGGACATCTCTCGGCTCCTGGGGACTCGTCGCTGCAGATCTACAAATGGCGGGCAGCGCCGAGATTCCGTAATTCAAGGAGGTCAATGCAGTCCTTTTCGATCCACACAAAACAGCTCATTGGTTGAAGGAGAGGTATCCCGTTCCGTGACAGTGCGATTTCTCGTGGCGAGAAGAGCGTAGCTGCCGTCTGGGATTTGAAGGTAATTGGTTCTTGGCCGGCTTTGTACCCGCGATAGTGTATGCCCCAGGAAGAATCCTCGGTCTCTACCAATCATGACCTGAGAGGAGCGTCAACAGAATGCGAATCACGAAGGAAGAAGTTGTCGCGGGTCACTCTGCATTGCAGGTGCGCGGGTTTCTTAGGAGGTTCAAGGGCGGTTTTTTCATGCACTCTGCAGCTGGGAGCTTTATGCAACTCAAACCAAGGCAGGCGGTAGAGTTCATCAACGATTTGGTCGCGCTCGAACTTATTGAGCCCACAGATCCCTTTGGAAATAAAGCAGCGTTCCAGGTAGCAACGCGAGGTCATGCATTTGCGAATGCAACTGCTGCGAAACCTATTTCTCGAGGAACGGCAGAGCGGGTCCTACGAGAGTTCGTGGATCGCGTGAATGCGGTAAACGCTTCGAAAGAATATGCGTTTAAAGTCAGGAGCGCCGTTTTGTTTGGAAGCATGCTGTCATGTGCGGATAGGTTGGGGGATGTTGACGTCGCTATTGATTTGCAGCGTCGCATCTTGGATCCCGCCAAATTCAGACAGCAGTGTGACCGTCGTCGGCAGTTGGCGGAAGAACAGGGAAGAGCATTCTCTACTGCGATTGACTGGGCGACATGGCCTGAGAGAGAAGTTATCCTGCAACTGAAGGCACGCTCCCGTAGCCTAAGCTTGCATCGATTCGATCAATTAATGGAGATGGAAAACCTTCGCTACCGCATCCTTGTTGGGGACGCCAGCTTAATAGCTGGTCAGATTCCTACTGGATGTGCCGTATGAAGATAATGTGCTTTGGAATGATGATTTTGGCTCCTGGACAGCCCTTAAAAAGAGGATAGGAAAGGAAAGCATTCGGCTGTTAACCGAAGGGTTGTAGGTTCGAGTCCTACCTGAGGAGCCAATTAAATCAAGCACTTGCAAGGCTTCCGGAACCCCAAAATCCCCAAATAATTGGCAATTGTGGTGGATTTTGTGCCGTAGCCATATCAACGTCCAGGCAGTACTGGTAGCAT
>Ga0181520_10004978_pt1 | contig 21652 bp, 18 predicted proteins | sample PEATcosm2014_Bin_29_FD_132451 | JGI IMG/M metagenome (GOLD analysis project Ga0181520, IMG submission 132451) | Peatland microbial communities from MTU Mesocosm Facility, Houghton, MI, USA - PEATcosm2014_Bin02_30_metaG | ecosystem: Environmental > Terrestrial > Soil > Wetlands > Peat | place... | reverse complement strand
CGCCCTCGCGCAAACCCAACGCCCGCCGGAATTTCACCGGCAGCGTGACCGACCCGTTCCGCGTCACCTTAACCGCCGCCATGGCCTGCCTCGTAATTTCTGTTTTTCATAATTTCGTAATAACGGCAACGCGCCGTCAAGTCAACCGCGGCCGGGCGTCGATCGGCCGGCCGGAATCGGCGCGAACGCATCTTCCCGTTGCGGGGTTGACCCGCCGGCAAGCGGTCGGGGCGACAACCACGAGGCGCGGCCCGGCAGTCGCAATTTGGCGCATTGAATGAACCGTCATTCATTCGCTGATTTGACTTTGCCGCGCGGGAGGCCGATACTTCTGCGGCAAAGGGGGCCGCGCGGCAGGCGAGAGCATGAGCAACGTTCGCAACATTCGCACGCCGATTACGCAATACTACTTTACGGCCTTCGACTATCAGGCGATCATTCATAAAATGCGCGAGGAATTCGCGCGCGTCGCCGAGCGCGTCATCGGCCGCGATGTAATCATTCTGCAATTCGCCTGCGCGCTGCTCACGCGGCAGCACGTGATGCTGCTGGGCCGCACCGGCATCGCGAAGTCGATGCTTGCCAACGAGTTGTTCGAGATTTTCAAGGCGTCCGGGGCGAAGACGTTCGGCATCAAGGCCTCGGCCGAAGACACCAAAGACAACTACTTCGGCCCGATCGACATCCCGCGGTATCGCGACGAAGGCGTGAAGGCCCGGCGGACGCGCGGCTCGATCCTGGAAGCCGATTTTGCTTTTCTCGACGAATTGTTCGACACCAACGAGCAGATCCTGCGCGACATCATGCTGCTGCTGTCGGACCGGATGCTGTTCGAAGGCGCCGAGCGGTACCACGCGCGGCTGCACACGTGCATGGCGGCGTCGAACTACCTGCGGCTGAACGAAGTGACCGAGGCCGTGGTCGACCGTTTCGCCTATCGCAGCGTGATCGCGGCCGAGAGCAACGCCTTCACGCAATATCGCATCGACCGGTCGTTCCTCGGCATCCAGAGCGGCGCCGGCGGGCCGGTGAAGCCCATCTCGCGCGACGAGATCGACTACCTCGCGCGGATCGTGTGCGGGCAGATCGGCGACATCAATATTGAGATCAGCGACGACGTGCTTTATCTCAAGAACATCATCTTGCGATATTTCATCGACCGCATGAAAAAGGCGAAGGGCAATTATTACCTCAGCCCGCGCCGGCAAGCGGCCGTCATCAATCACTTGCGCGCCTGGGCGCTGCTCAGCGGCCGCACGAAAGTGGAAGAAACCGACCTGCCGAAAATGAACCTGATGCTGTGCATGGTCGGCGCGGAAGACGAAGAAGAGAAAATCTTCGCGCAAACGGCCGAAGAAACGATTCGTTACCTGCACAACGACGAAAACTTCCGCAAGCAGATCGTGCTGCTGACGACGATCCTCAACGTCATCGAGATGCTGCGCGCGAATCCGAAGCGCGCCGGGTCGCTCGACCTGGCGATGCTCGGCATTCTGCCGCCGCAGAAAAATTGGAAAGCGGACGTCGCCGACAAGCTGGGCGGCAAGAAAAACGAACTGCAAGTGACCATCGAGCAACTGCGCATGGCGCTCAACGAGCTCAAGCCGGCCAACCTCTACATTCAGGAGTTGGCTGACGGCTGCCACAGGCAGCTCAAGGATCTTGCCGTGCTTCACGTGGCGGGCGACGGGCTGCCGCTATGGACGCTCTAAGCCGGCTTGCGCAAGGCGCCGACGCGCCGCGGCCACCCGAAACGCTGCTGGTCGATTCGCCGGTCGACCAGGACTTTGACGACTTTTTGGACTTGTTCGCCGACCTGCGCGGCCTCGTGCCGTCGTCGTTTTTCCTCCTGTTCAAGATCGCGCGCATCGTCAAATCGCCCGACGGCAAACTCGGCGGCCAACTGAAGGGCTTCTTCGACATCTGCCTTTCCGCGGATCGCCGCACGGCCGTCGACTCGCCGTCGAAGAAATCGCTGGCGGAAAACGTGCCCGTGCTGACGGGCCACGATCCGCACTTCGGCGAGCGGCGCATCAAGGGCGTCGAGGAAGTCGGGGCGATCAAGCCGGGCGACGTGGCGACAGAGGACTTCACAGAGTTGCTGCGCAAGGCCGAAGAGCAGCAACTGCACATCCGCGTGCTCGTGCGCGACGGCAAGGGCTCAGCCGGTATGGAAACCGCGCCGATCCGCGATCGCGGCAGCCGGCAAATGACCAACGCCGCCGAGCAGAAGCTGTATATCCTGCTCGATCGCTCCTATTCGATGTGGTACCGCGAACGCATGCTGTTCGCGAAGGTGCTGGCGATCGAGTATCTGCGCCAGAAGAAACGCGGCGGCGCGCGACTGTTTTTTCGGCCGTTCGATTTCCAGGTTTACGAACTCACCAAGCTCACCGACGCGGCTGACTTCGACCGGCTGATGCGCCAATTGTTGTTCGTCGAGCCCGGCGGCAAGGGCACCGACATCACGCAGGCGATCAGCGTCGCCGCGCAAGACATTCGCTTCGACGGCATGTTCGAAGGCGCGGAAATCCTGTTGATCACCGATGGCATGGATGCGATCGACGCGGCGCAGATCAAAGAAATGCTCGGCGACAAAACGAAACTGCACATGCTGAAAATCGGCCGCGAGGCGACCGAGCCGCAGCCAAGCGAGATCAAAGATCTCATCGATAAAGACCGCAGCGTGGCCGGCCTCACGCGCGAACAGATCGCCGAATTTTACAAGCATAAAATCGAATCGGCGTGGTCGGAGGTGACCGAGACGCTGATCGAGACGGACGATCTCCAGGACCGAAATCTGGCGGTCGGCGAGGACGAAATTCAATTTGCGCTGCGCGCCGTGGAAAAATTGGCCGCCGCCGATCCGCAAAACATGTCGCTGGCCGAAGCGGAAAACGCTTTCCGAAAAGCGTCGTTTTTGGAAGGCTTCGTCGAGTTTCTGATCGACCACGCCGCGGATTCGCCCACCGTGGCGGGCCGCAAGGGCGATTTGGAAAACGCCTTGTCCCGCTTGCACGGATACAAATTGCGCATTGCGGCCAAGAGCGGCATCACCGCGAACTTGCTTGCGGCGAAAGACGTGCGCTTCGTTACGGACAAGGCGCTGCGGAAGCAAGCCAAAAAAGGGAAGATGTCCATGGAAGATTTGGGGCGGGTGCAAGAGTCCGCCGATTTGATGCTGAAATTCAAATTAGCCGCCGCGCAGCCGCCAGCCGGCGAAGGCGAGGGGATCACCTTCTGGCAACTGCTCGGGATGGTCGCGAAAAGCGCGGCGCGGTCGGTTACCGGTTGGCTGTTCGCGGGCGGCAAGGAAGAGACAGCCGAGTCGACGCCGCCCGAACCGAATCCTGACGGAACGCCGGAGGGCGACGAAGACGACGAGCCGGCGGAACAAAAAGGGAAAAAGTAAGATATTTCGGTTAGATACGGCTTTGTCCGACCCAGCGGGCAAACGCTGTCGGCGGCGGCTTCAGCCGTCGCTAGCGCTTGACAGAAAGAATGAGCGGCGAGTAGAGTCGAACGGGTTGTCTTCCCCGGCCCAGGCCGGGAGAGCGTATTTTTGCAGTCGGAGGTTCTATTAATGAGCGCGGAAACGAAGAACAGCAAAGGTGTGAGCGGGGCGCCGGACGAAAAACTCGGCGAACTGCTAGTACGGGAAGATTTGATCAGTCCGGAACAACTGGAAACCGCGCTGGCGGAACAAAAAGTCTCCGGCGGCCGCCTGTCGTATCACTTGTCGCGGCTCGGCTATCTCGAAGAGAGCGAATTAGCGGACATTCTCTCGCGCCAATACAACGTGCCGTCGATCAACTTGTCCGAATTTGAAATCGATCCGGAAGTAATTAAGTTGATTCCACGCGACGTGGCGGAAAAGTACAAGGTCATTCCGATCAGCAAGGCGGACAATTCGCTGATCGTGGCGATGGCGGATCCGTCGAACATTATCGCCATCGACGACATCAAGTTCATGACCGGGTACAACATCGAGGCCGTGGTCGCGACGGAAGACTCGATTATGGCGACCGTGGAAAAATATTACGACACCAGCACGACCGAGGATTTCGAGAAAGTCATCGAGACGTTCGACGAAGAAGAACTCGAACTGATCGAAAACGAAGAAGACGTCAACTTCAAGGAATTGGAAAAAGCGGCCGAGGACGCGCCGGTCGTCAAGCTAGTGAACCTGATCCTTTCCGACGCCATCAAAAAGGGCGCGTCGGACATCCACGTCGAACCGTACGAAAAAAGTTTCCGCGTGCGCTACCGCATCGACGGCGTGCTCCATAAGGTCATGGACCCGCCGCGCAAATTGCAAAACGCGATTACGTCCCGCTTGAAGATCATGTCCGAACTCGACATCGCCGAACGCCGCCTGCCGCAGGACGGCCGCATCCGGCTGAAAACCGCCAAGGGCAAAGAAATGGACTTCCGTGTTTCGTCAATCCCGACGATTTTCGGCGAGAAGGTCGTGCTCCGCTTGCTCGATAAAGACAGCCTGCAACTGGACATGACCAAACTCGGCTTCGAAGAGGGGCCGCTCAAGTGGTTCAAAGAAGCGATCCACAAGCCGTTCGGCATGGTGCTGGTCACCGGCCCCACCGGCTCCGGCAAGACGACCACGCTGTATTCGGCGTTGACCGAACTCAACACGGTTCACGACAACATCAGCACCGCGGAAGACCCGGTGGAATACACGCTCAAGGGCGTCAACCAGGTGCAGATGCATGACGCGATCGGCCTCAATTTCGCGGCCGCGCTGCGGTCCTTCCTCCGGCAAGACCCCGACATCATCATGGTCGGCGAGATCCGCGACTATGAAACGGCGGAAATTGCGGTCAAGGCCGCACTGACGGGCCACTTGGTGCTCTCGACGCTGCACACCAACGACGCGCCGTCGAGCATCAACCGTTTGCTCAACATGGGCATCGAGCCATTTCTGGTCACCGCGTCGGTGCTGCTCATCCAGGCCCAGCGCCTCGTGCGAAAAATCTGCACCGGCTGCAAAGACCACATCGAGGTCAGCCCGCAGGTTCTCAAGGACATTCAGGCGACCGACGAAATGGCGCAGTCGATGGAATGCTTCAAGGGCGCCGGTTGCATGAAGTGCTCGAAGACGGGTTACAAGGGCCGCATCGCGTTGTCCGAGGTCATGCCGCTCTGGGAAGAGATCAAGGAGTTCGTGCTGAACGGCGCTTCGACTTCGGAAATCAAACGCGAGGCAATCCGGCTCGGCATGAAGACAATGCGGCAGGCGGGCATCACGAAAATCGGCGACGGCACAACGACCATCGACGAGGTGGTGCGCGTGACGGCCACCGACTGACGCCGGGATCCGGCGCTCGTCGGCCAGGGGTTGGTGTGCCGCGGGGGGCAAACGCGACGCGGCTGCGAGGCAGATCAACAACCGGGGGGACGAAGTCGTGGTAGACCTTCACCAGTTGCTGAAATTAATGGTCGAGAAAAACGCCAGCGACCTGCACGTGACGACAGGCACGCCGCCGCAGTTGCGCATCGACGGGCGGTTGACGCCCGTGAACATGCCGCAACTCACGGCCGCCGACACCAAGCGGCTGTGCTATTCGATCTTGACGGAAAACCAGCGCCGCATCTTCGAAGAAGAAAGCGAACTGGACCTGTCGTTCGGCGTCAAAGGGCTCTCGCGGTTCCGCGCCAACATTTACAAGCAGCGCGGCGCGGTGGCCGGCGCCTTCCGGACCATTCCGTTCAAGACGTTCTCGTTTCAGGAATTGGGTCTGCCGCCGGTGATCAACGACATCGTCAACCGTCCGGCCGGGTTGATTCTGATCACGGGCCCGACGGGTTGCGGCAAATCGACGACGCTCACGAGCATCATCGACAAAATCAATATGAGCCGGAACCAGCACATCATCACGATCGAGGATCCGGTCGAGTACCTGCACGCGCACAAGGGCTGCGTCGTCAACCAGCGCGAGGTGCATTCCGACACGCAAAGCTTCACGCGCGCCTTGAAGTATGTGCTGCGCCAGGATCCGGACATCGTGCTCATCGGCGAAATGCGCGATCCGGAGACGATCGAGGCCGCGCTGAACATCGCGGAAACGGGTCACCTGACGTTTGCGACGCTGCACACGAGTTCGGCGGTGCAGTCGATCACGCGCATCATCGACGTGTTCCCGCCGCACCAGCAGCAGCAGGTGCGGGCGCAAACGTCAATGGTGCTCGAAGGCGTCGTGACCCAGCAGTTGCTGCCGAAGGCGAGCGGCGTCGGCCGCGTGCTGGCGGTCGAGGTCATGGTGCCGAACGCCGCGATTCGCAACTTGATTCGCGACGACAAGGTGCACCAGATTTACAGCCAGTTGCAGGTCGGACAGACCAAATCGGGCATGCAGACGATGAACCAGTCGCTGCTCGAGCTGTACCGTAAGGGCCTGATTACGTTGAAGGAAGCGCAAGGCCATACCCCGGAACTCGATGAATTCAACACGATGCTCGAAGGAAAAACTCCCCCTAGGCGAGCGTGATGTGGTAGACTAGGGAGTAGTGCAGCAGCCGGGAGGTTCGCTCGATGCCGATATACAAGTGGGAAGGCAAAAGCCGGACGGGTCAAACGCTCAAAGGGGAGATGGACGCTCCCAGCGAGGAAGCCGTCAGCGCGAAATTGCGCAGCCAGCAGATTATGCCCGCGAAGATCAAGGGCAAATCCAAAGGCGAGATGCTGCTCAATATCAACATTGGCGGCGCGCCGAAGATTACCGACCAGGACGTCGTCATTTTTTCGCGGCAGTTCGCCACGATGATCGACGCCGGTCTGCCGCTGGTGCAATGCCTGGAAATCCTGATCAACCAACAGGACAACAAGTCGTTCCAGAAGGTGCTGGGCGACGTGAAAACCGACGTCGAATCCGGTTCGACGTTCGCGAAGGCGCTGGGCAAGCACCCGAAGGTTTTCGACCAATTGTACGTCGCGCTGGTCGCGGCGGGCGAAGTCGGCGGTATTCTCGATACGATCATGAACCGCCTGTCGGCGTACATGGAAAAGTCGGCGAAATTGCGCGGCAAGGTCAAGGGCGCGTTGATGTACCCGATGGTCGTCATGATTATCGCATTCGTCGTCATGATGATCATGCTGATCTTCGTCATCCCGACGTTCAAGAAGATGTTCGAAGACTTCGGCGGCCAGTTGCCGGGGCCGACGCAGGTCGTCGTGAATCTGTCGCAGTTTGTGCGCAACTGGTGGTACATTCTGTTTCCGTCCATCGTCGGCTTGGTTTATCTTTATAAATTCCTGATCAACACCGCCAAGGGAAAGATCCTCAAAGACAGCGTTTCCCTAAAGCTGCCCGTCTTCGGCGATCTGATCAGGAAACAGGCCGTGGCCAAGTTCACTCGCACGCTCGGCACGATGATTACGTCCGGCGTGCCCATTCTCGACGGCCTGGAAATTGTCGCGAAGACCGCCGGCAACAGCACGATCGAGAAGGCCATCTTGAGAACCAAGGACAGCATCGCCGAAGGCAAAACGATCGCCGAGCCGTTGCTGGAGTCGGGGGTGTTTCCGCCGATGGTGTGCCAAATGATCACGGTCGGCGAAGCCACCGGCGCGCTGGACGTCATGCTCGCGAAAATCGCCGATTTTTACGAGGATGAAGTCGACGTCGCCACCGACAGCCTGACGAAACTGTTGGAACCGTTCATGATGGTGTTCCTCGGCATCGTCGTCGGTGGATTGCTGGTCACCATGTACCTGCCGATCTTCAAGATCGTCACGGTCATTGGCAAGTAAGCCGGCGAAAATCTCCGCCCCCGCCGCGCCTTTCAAAATTGCGGCCGGCTCGGCGCCCGAGCAGGTGCGCCTGCTCCAATGGCTCGTGTTCCTCCGCGTCGTCGTCGCGTTCTTCATCCTCGGATCGACGTACGTTCTTTATGGGCCCCGCTCGTCCGCCGTCGTCTACGGCATGATCGGCGTCAACGTGCTGATCACGTTGCTTTCCGCGACGCTGATCGAACGCAAAGCGTCCAGCCGGCTGTTCGTGCTCTTCCAGATCTACTGGGACTTCCTGTTCGTCACGGTGCTCGTGTACTTCACCGGCTCATTCTTCAGCCTGTTCTCGTTCCTGTACGTGCTGACCATCATCTACGCCGGCATCTTCATCGGCCGGGGACAGAGCATCTTCATCGCCTTCGCCAGTTCGGTCGCCTACGCGGCCGTGCTTTGCGGGCAACTCTGGGGCGTGTGGCAACCGTTCGATCTGCTGGGCCTCGATCTCAAGCCGCCGACGAACGAGGAAGTCTTCGTCAAGATCCTCCTTAACGCCCTCGCCTACTTCGCGTCGGGAATGATGGCCAGTTACCTCGCCGCCCGGACGCAAGCCGCGTCGCTGCAACTTCAGCGGCAAACCCAGGAAATGGAAGATCTCAGGATTCTGAACAAGAACATCGTGCAGTCGCTGCCCATCGGCCTGATCACGTGCGACCGGCGCGGCGTGGTGATTTTCGCCAATGAGGCGGTCCAACCGATTCTCGGCCGTGGCGACCCGGAGTTGCGCGGCCGCCGGCTCGGCGAATTGCTGCCGCCGTTAGGCGCGTCCGTCGGGCACGTCAGTCCGATGGACGTCGATTTCAGTCCGGATTCCGACCGACGATCGGTGCTGTCGATTACGGCGCACAACCTGCGCGACGCCGGCGGCCAGGTGGCGGGCCGGGTCGTGACCCTCCAGGACGTCACCGCATTGCGCGAGTTGGAGCAGGCCGCGAAACAGGCGGACCGGCAAGCGGCCATCGGCAAGCTGGCGGCCGGCATGGCCCACGAAATTCGCAACCCGCTGGCCAGCATGTCCGGCGCCATTCAATTGCTGCAAAGCGAATTGCAGTTGGACCCCATCCACACGCAACTGATGAACATCGTCATGCGCGAGACCGATCGGCTCAACAAGCTGATCAACGAGTTCCTGACCTACGCGCGGCCGGCGCAGCGGCACGATTCCATCGCCGATCTTTCCGAGATTCTGGCCGAGCAACTGGGCGTGTTGGCTCATGATCCCGCCGTCCAGGACCGCATCGTGATCGAGTCCGATTTGCAAAAAAACCTCATCTGTCGCTTTGACCCCGACCAGATTCGCCAGTTGTTCTGGAACCTGTGCCTGAACGCTGTCCAAGCCATGGACGACGGCCCCGGCGCGCTGACCGTCGTCGCGCGGTTTTCGACGCGCTACCCCGGGTACGCCGAGGTCGAGGTGCGCGACACCGGCAAGGGCATCGACAAGGACATCATGGGCTCGATCTTCGATCCGTTCTTCACGACCAAGGAAAAAGGCACCGGCCTGGGCCTGACCATCGCCTACCGCATCGTGGAAAATCACAACGGCAAGATTTTCGTCGACTCGCCGGGCGGCGGCGGCGCCGTTTTTCACGTGCTCCTGCCTTCGACCAAAGACTATCCGATAACGATCTATAAAAATTAGGCGGCAAAGGCCACCCCGTTTGACGCGCGTCGGCGCCGGATTTCCAGACTAGCGAACGGAGTAAACGATCAGTTGTTCCACGTGATGCGTCGGCTTCGCGCCAGCAATCGGCACTCCGACTATCGCGAATCGACTCGAATCTAGACTCCACACCGCCTCATCTGCGCGCGCCATTCTAGGCAGGCTTTCGAGTCGCTTGCCGTCGGCCGTACGATACAGCACAAAACGGTCCGGTTCTCCGTCTCGTTGAGCCGCTTGGGCGCGGAGGTAATATTTGAGATCAGGACTGTATGTGCTCTTCAGGTTTGTATTTTTAGGCCCGATGTCCGGCAGCGGCTTTCCCGTTGAAAGCGAATAGGCCTTCCAATATTCCGAGAAAATCAGGATCCTTTCGCCCGACACAGTTTGAAAGGCAATCTTGTCGGCAGCTTTCCGCACTCCGAACGACAAGACCAATCGTAGCGCAGGATACACGGAAACCAAGCTCATGTCGTAACTGTTGGCCATGTACATGTCGCCGGGCGCGGGAAGCGGCGTGCCCAACAATGCGACAACATCATTTCCAACGGGAACGACCATGTAGACGATCTGGGAAAAGCTGCTCGGTTGATTTTTCAAATGCGAACACAGAATTGCTTCAAGGCGAGATCCCTCGGAGCGCGCGGGCGGACATGGGACGGCAGCAACGGTTTTCTTGTCGACGAGCGTTATCTCGCCATTTTGCTGCAAATCAAATCGAGAAATCCCAACGGCGCCGCCAAATGCGCCGTTTACGGCCTCATCGTAGGTATACATGATTGATCCGCCACCCGGCGAGAAAAAAGGATTGTCAAGGTAGCCCGTATGCGGGTCGGCGATCTTCACGATTTGCTTTGATGCGCAGTCATACATTCGAATGCCATTGCCTTCCATTGTTGCGGCAAGCGCTCGAAGGCCAGTAATAGGCTTGACTTGCTCCGAAAAAACCAGTCGTTTGCTATCGCGAGAAAGGCTTGGATGCCATCCGTATTTGACTTCGCAGGCGATGTTTCCGCGCAAGTCGATCACTTTGATGACCGGATCAGCAAAGCGCGGATTGGCTTTTTCTTTCGCTTCCAGCGCCTTGAAGTAAGAGTCCGGCAGTCCTTCGGCGTCACAGCCGTCCGGTGAATAGCCGCGCGTCACAAGAGTAATGAAATCTCCATCCTGCGAAAATTGCGGCGTAAGAATTTCTTGTCCCGGCGCCGACCATACGAGTTCTCGCTTTGCCGCTGCTGGCCATTGGTTATCCGACCGTTCGGCCGAAAGGGGCCAAGCCATGACAAGGAGAAAGGCTGAAAAGGCGACCAGGACTTTTGCACTCCGCGGCATAGATCCTTGTGGCCAAATAATGCTGCTGTGTCAAGTGTCATGGTGTGCGTTCCCAACAGCCTGCAAGGAACCTATTTCTACGGTCCGTTCACTGACGAACGCAACGCGCGTCGTAGTTGTTCGGTTCGTCGAAGCGGTAGACGTAGCCGAAGCTGAAGTTGATCATCCGCGCCACGTCGCTGGCGTCCGCTTCCTCGGAGGACGACCAGTAGGGGGTATCGGTGGATGCCCCGCTCAGTTGCGACGGCCAGTAACATCCGCCCGCCGGGCCGCCATCTTGGGCGCACCCGCTGCACGGGTCCGTCTCCGAAGTGGCTGGCGCCTTGTTTGGGAGCACCTTGTTCGGGACGCCGGCCGGCTGCACGGGCGGCCGGCCGGCGGTTCGGCGCGTCGCGCGCCGTTTGCACGCTGCGCCGGGCGGGGAAAAGGACGTGCGCGGATCGGGATGCCGCCGAGAACCTCGTCGCCCTGCGCCAATTGGCGTCAACCTGTGCGAAAACGAAGCCTCTCAAGGAGAAACACGGCCCCCCGCCAAATGGCTCACGGCCGGACGGAACGACGATTGCGTCAAAAAGCTGCTGGGGGTTTTGATAGGTTTGCCCTGCGGCGGACGGGGACGTTTGGGTGGCCATCGTTCCGGCCCTCGGCCCGGCGTTGGCTGTCCTCCATAACGGCGCGTGGACGGTCAAACAATATTGACGCTGATGAAGGCATGAACTACGGCGGGACTGGCCTCAACATGGCGATCGCGCCGGACGGCTGGCTGCAGGTTGTTTGCCTCGGCGTGGACGGCGGCGTCCGGCGCGCGCAGGTCAGCCCGACTTGGATTTGCGGCGAATAGTGCGCGTGCAAACTTGGCGCAAACTCCGCGAGATATAATCACAAATAACTAACTTCTCGGCGTTTGACTTTCAGTTTTCGCGGAACTAGCATCCGCCCCGAAAATTGGCGGCCATTTCGCTGAAGGGAAAGGTTGTCCTCATGATCGAAATACGCTTTCACGGCCGCGGCGGCCAAGGCGCCGTCACCAGCGCGGAACTGCTCGCCCAGGCGGCCATCGCCGAAGGCAAATTCGCGCAGGCGTTCCCGAGCTTCGGGCCCGAGCGGCGCGGCGCGCCGGTGCTGGCGTTCGCGCGCATCGATTCGCGGCCGATCCGTCTGCGGCAAGCGATTTACGAGCCCGATATCGCGGTGGTGCTGGAAGAGGCGCTGATGAACATCGTCAACGTCGAAGCCGGCATGAAGGCCGACGGCGTGGTCATCGTCAACACGCACAAGACCGCCGCGGAATTGCGCGAGCGCTACAAGCTGAAGTGCCGGATCTTCTGCGTCGACGCCACGAAAATCGCGCTGGAAGGACTCGGCCGTCCGATCACCAACACCACAATGCTCGGCGCGGCGATCAAGGCCTGCGGCTGCGTGAATCTGGCGAGCATGGAGACGCCGCTGCTGGAACGGTTCGGCAAAATCGGCCCGAAGAACCTCGCCGTCCTCAAACGCGCCTTCGACGAAGCCGTTTCGGAGAACCCCGCATGAAAACCAAACTGCTGCCCACCTGGACCGAAATGCCGCTGGGCTGCGCCGTGTCCGAACCCGGAACCGCCGTCGAATACAAAACCGGCGATTGGCGCAGCAACTACCCGCGGACCGACGAGAACAAGTGCATCGCCTGCGGCGTCTGCTGGATCTATTGCCCCGACAATTCGCGCCGCGCCGTCCGCCGGCAGAAAGCGCCCGAAGGCGCGATGTACACGCACTACTTCGACTTCAATTTCAACTTCTGCAAAGGCTGCGGCGTGTGCGCGGCGGAATGCCCCACCGGCGCGATCGTGATGCTGGAGGAGGTCAAACGATGAGCGGCCGAATTACGCCCGGCAAGCCGATTGGCATGGAAGTGTCGATTGCGCAGGCCGAAGTCGTCGCCCAGTGCGACGTCGATTGCATCGCGGCCTACCCGATCACGCCGCAAACGCATATCGTCGAGCACCTGGCCGAACTCGTCGCCGACGGCGATTTGGACGCGGCGTTCATGCCCGTGGAATCCGAACATTCGGCGATGAGCGCCTGCATCGGCATGTCGGCGGTCGGCGCTCGCACCTTTACGGCGACCTCCAGCCAGGGCCTCGCGCTGATGCACGAGATGCTCTACATCGCGTCGGGCATGCGGCTGCCGATCGTCATGTCGTGCGTCAACCGCGCGCTCTCCGCCCCGATCAACATCTGGGGCGACCAAAGCGACATCATGGCCGAACGCGACACGGGGTGGGTGCAGATCTTCACGGAAAACGGCCAGGAAGTGATCGACCAGACCATCTGCGCGTTCAAGATCGCCGAGGACCATCGCGTCACGTTGCCGACCATCGTCAATATGGACGGCTTCCAAATGAGCCACGTGATCGAGCCGATGGTGTTCTACCCGACCGGGAAAATCCGCGATTTCCTCGGCGTCTATCAGCCCCTGCAACGGCTCGACCCGCGCGATCCGAAGATGTTCGGCCCCGTGGGCATTCCCGAGGTCTACACCGAAACCAAGAAGGCGCACGACGTCGCGCTGATCGACAGCCAGGCGGTCATCGAGGAAATTTGGGAGAAATTCGCCAGGGAGTTCGGCCGGTCGTACGCGGCCGTCGAACCGTACCGGACCGAGGGCGCCGACTATCTGCTGGTCACGATCGGCGGACTGGGCGAGACCGCCTCGGTCGCCATTGACGAATTGCGCGCCGCCGGGGTCAAGGTCGGGCAGATTCGCCTGCGGTTGTGGCGGCCGTTCCCGCACGAGAAAATTCGCCAGGCGCTCGCCGGCGTCAAAGGCGTCATCGTCTTCGATCGCTGCCTCAGCGTCGCCGGAACCGGCGGACCTGCGGCCACGGAAATCAAGGCCAGCCTGTACAACCTGCCCCAGCGGCCGACGGTCGTCGGCTTCATCGGCGGCCTCGGCGGCCGCGACGTCACGGTCGGCGACTTCCGCGCCATGATCCAAAAGGGCATCGACTACATCGACCGCGGCGCGGCGCCGATTTACGAAATGGTGGGGGTGCGCGAATGAACGATGTCAATTACGGCGTCTACGCCGCCCGGCTGCTGCCGCAGGAAGAGCTGTTCGTGCAAGGGCACCGCGCCTGCCAGGGCTGCATTCCGGCCCTGATGCTGCGGCAAATCACCAAGGCGACCGGCCGCGACCTGATCGTCTGCAACGCGACCGGCTGCATGGAAATCATTTCCAGCCCGTATCCGTTCAACGCCTGGCGCGTGCCGTGGATTCACGCCGCTTTCGAAAACGCCGCCGCCGTCGCCTCGGGCGTCAGCGCGGGCATCGAAGTCCTCAAACGCAAGCAGCGTTTCTATCATGACCGGCCGAACAAAATCGCGGTGATGGCCATCGGCGGCGACGGGGCCACCCTCGACATCGGCCTGCAGGCGCTTTCGGGCGCGCTCGAACGCGGCACGGATTTCTTCTACGTCTGCTACGACAACGAAGCGTACATGAACACCGGCATTCAGCGCTCGTCGGCCACGCCGCTGGGCGCCTCGACGACCACGAGCCCGACGGGCCGCGCGAATCCCGAAGGGCAGACCACGTGGAAGAAGAATTTCGCGGAAATCTGCGCCGCGCATCGCATTCCGTACGTGGCGACGGCCTGCCCGAGCTATCCGTTCGACCTGATTCGCAAGGTCAAGAAAGCGGCGACGGTCAATGGTCCGGCCGTGCTGCACGTGTTTGCGCCCTGCCCCACGGGTTGGCGCTGCGAGGCCAACCTGGGCATCCGCCTCGGCCGGTTGGCGGTCGAAAGCGGCATGTTCCCGCTTTACGAAGTGGACGCGGGCAAATACACCATCAACCTCGACATCGAGGCGATCAAAAAATCGGTGGACGATCCCATGGCCGAGCTGTCGAACTATCTCTTCCAGCAAGGCCGGTACCGCCACCTCAAAACCAAAGACGAATTGCTCGCCCAAATCCGCGAGCGTCTGCGCGCGGACTGGACGGCCCTCAAAGCCAGAGCGGGGATGTGATCATGGGCGCTGAGACTTTCGCCCCGGAGACCGTCGACGCCATCGTCCGGAAAAACGGCGGGACGTCGGCGAACCTGATTTTGATGCTGCAGGACATTCAAACCGAATACCGGTACCTGCCGCACGACGCGTTATTGTACTTGAGCGACAAGCTGAACGTGCCGGTCGCGCGCGTTTATCACGTCGCGACGTTCTACAAGGCGTTCAGCCTCAAACCGAAGGGCAGGCACGAATTTCATGTCTGCATGGGCACGGCGTGCCATGTGCGCGGCTCGAAACTCATTCTCGACCAGATCGCCCGCGAACTGGACTTGCCGCCGGGCGGCACCTCCAAAGACCTGAAGTTCTCGCTGGACACGGTCAACTGCCTCGGCAGTTGCGCGCTGGGTCCGCTGGTGGTCGTCGATCACGAATACGTCGGCCACGCCAGTTTGCAAAAAATGAAGCGGATCGTGGCCAACCTGAAGAAGAAAGAGGACTAGCGCAATGGAAAGGCTCACCAGCTTTGCGGCCTTGGAAGAATACCGCGGCCAACTCGTCGCGGGCCGCGATCCGCAGCGCGTCATGGTCGCGGTTTGCGCCGGCACGGGTTGCATCGGTTGCGGCGCCAATCAGGTCGTCGCGGCGTTCAAGAAAGAATTGGCCGAGCAGGGGCTCGCCGACAAAGTCGAATTCCGCGCCACCGGCTGCCACGGTTTCTGCGAACGCGGCACGCTGGTCGTGATTCATCCGCAGCGGGTTTTTTATCAGGTCGTCTCCGCGAAAGACGTGCCTGAGATCGTCGAGAAAACCGTAAAGACCGGCGAAGTCATCGACCGCCTGCTCTACGCGGACAAAACCGACAAGGACCAAAAGGTGCTGCACGAGCACGACGTGCCGTTCTACAAGCACCAGCGCCGCCTGATTTTCGGCAATAACGGCGCGATCGACCCCACCTCGCTCGACGACTACATCGCGCTCGGCGGCTACGCCGCGCTGGCGAAGGCGCTGGCGACCATGCAATCGGACCAGATCATCGCCGAGGTGAAGAGGGCCGGCTTGCGCGGGCGCGGCGGCGGCGGCTTCCCGGCCGGTGTAAAATGGGAAAGCTGCCGGAACGCGAAAGGCTCGCCGAAATACGTCGTCTGCAACGCCGACGAAGGCGACCCGGGCGCTTACATGGATCGCTCGTTGCTGGAGGGCAATCCCCATTCGGTGCTCGAAGGCATGGTTATCGGCGCGTACGCCATCGGCTCGAACGACGGCTACATCTACGTGCGCAACGAATATCCGCTGGCCGTCCAGAACGCGACCATCGCGATCGACCAGGCGCGGGCCGCCGGGTTGCTGGGCAAGAACATCCTGGGCACGGATTTCTCGTACGACATCAAGATCAGCCGCGGCGGCGGCGCCTTCGTCTGCGGCGAATCCACCGCGCTGATGGCTTCGCTCGAAGGCCAGGCCGGCGAACCGCGCGCCAAGTACGTGCACACGGTCGAGCACGGCCTTTACAACCGGCCGACGAACCTGAACAACGTCGAGACCTGGGCGAACGTGCCGTACATCGTGCTGCACGGCGCCGACGAATATCGCAAGATCGGCACCGAGGGCAGCCCCGGCACCAAGATCTTTTCGCTCGTCGGCAAGGTCAACAACACGGGCCTCATCGAAGTGCCGATGGGCATCACGTTGCGCGACATCATTTACAACATCGGCGGCGGCATCCCGAAGGAAAAGAAATTCAAGGCCGTGCAGACCGGCGGGCCGTCGGGCGGCTGCATCCCCGCCGAGCACCTCGACCTGCCGGTGGATTTCGACAAGCTGTACGACGTCGGCTCGATGATGGGCTCGGGCGGCATGATCGTCATGGACGAAAACACCTGCATGGTGGAACTCGCCCGCTACTTCACCGCGTTCCTCAGCGACGAAAGCTGCGGCAAGTGCCTGCCGTGCCGCGAAGGCCTGACGCAGATGCGCGGCATCTTGCAGGACATCTGCGACGGCAAAGGCCAGGACGGCGACCTCGACCTGATCGAAACGCTCGCGGGCACGATCCGCGAGTGCAGCCTCTGCGCCCTCGGGCAGACCGCGCCCAATCCGGTCGAATCGACGCTGCGCTTCTTCCGCAGCGAGTACGAGGCGCACATTCACCACAAGCGCTGCCCGGCCGGCGTCTGCCCGCCGCTGATCACCTACAAAGTGCTGCCCGACCGCTGCACCGCGTGCGGCGCCTGCAAACGCGTGTGCCCGGCTGCGGCCGTCGAGGGTCAGAAGAAAGTCGTGCACCGCATCCTCGTCGAAAAGTGCATCAAATGCGGCCAGTGCTACGAAATCTGCCCCGCCGACGCGATCATCAAGGAGTGACCGATGGCTGATTTGATCAACCTCACCATCAACGGCCGGCCGACCGCCGTTCCCTACGACACGCCCCTGCTGACCGCCTGCCGCGACGCCGGCGTCGACGTGCCGACCCTGTGCCACAACGACAACGTCGCCGCCTACGGCGTGTGCCGCATTTGCTCGGTGGAAGTCAACGAAGGCCGCAAGACCCGCGTCGTCCCGTCCTGCGTCTATACGGTGCGGCGCGAAATCGCCGTGCAAACGGACTCGCCGCGCATTCACCGCCATCGCGCAATGTTGCTCAACCTGCTGCTGGCGCGCTGTCCCGACGAAGAACCGATTCAAAAACTGGCCGCCCAATACGGCGTTCTCGCGCCGCACCCGCGCTTCCAAAAAAAGAACGACGACTGCATTCTCTGCGGCCTGTGTGTGCAAATCTGCCGCGACATCGTCGGCGTGGCGGCGCTTGGTTTCGAAGGCCGCGGGTTCGAACGGCGGGCGGTCTCGCCCTTCGACGCGGAAAACCCGGTCTGCATCGCCTGCGGCGCGTGCGCCTTCGCCTGCCCGACGCAGTGCATCGAGTTCGGCGAGGCCGGCGGCAAGCGCTGGCTGAAGCGCTGGCATCGCGAAGTCGACATGCTGGTCTGCGAGAAGTGCGGCAATTACTGGTTGCCCGACGCCCTGTCGCACCAGTTCGCCAAACGCATGGGCATCGACCCGGCGTCGCTCAACGTCTGCACCAACTGCCGGTGACCGTCAGGTTTGAGTTCGAGGCCGACGAGGCGTAACAACTGGGCCTCGCGAATTCCGGCCGACCGTGAACCCGGTCCCGCACGACCCGCCTTGGCGCCGCATGACGGCGCTGCTTATATTATTTGCAGCGAACTTCCCCGGATTCGAGGGCGCGATGGCGACCGACGAGGTCGAACGAACCAATCCTGAGTTATGGGTCGAGCGCCACGGCGACTACCTCTATCGTTATGCCCTGTTTCGCCTGCGCGATCCGACGACGGCGGAGGAGATGGTCCAGGAGACCTTCATCGCCGCGCTGCGGAACCGCGCGGGATTTTCCGGCCATTCGTCGGAGCGCACCTGGCTCGTCGGCATTCTCAAGCACAAAGTTCTCGACCATCTGCGGCGGATCTACCGCGAAAAGGCCGCGTTCGGCGAAACCGACGCCGACGAGGCGTTACGGACCGATTTCAACTGGTTCGGCCTGTGGGCGGCCTCGCCGGGCCAATGGGCGATGGATCCGGAACAGGCCCTCGAGCAGAAAGAATTTTGGGAATTGCTGCACGATTGCCTGCGAACGCTGCCGGCGAAAACGGCGGATGCGTACGCGCTTCGCGAAATTGACGGCCTCGACGCCGAAGAAGTGTGTAAGGTTTTGCATATTTCTCCGAATAATCTATGGGTGAGGTTGCATCGCGCGCGGATGGCTTTGCGGCAATGCCTGGAAATCAAGTGGGAGAGCAAGAGCGTACGAAAGGAGCCGGGATGATTTCGTGCCGCGGCGCTTCGTGGCTATCCTCGCAGTCCTTGGATCGGCCGCTGACCAAACTCGAGTCCGTGTTGCTCAAGGCGCATCTGCTCTTTTGCGACGGCTGCAGGCGCTACGATCGTCAGCTCAAGTGGCTGCGCCGGCACGCCAACGATCTCGGTCATTTCCTGGACGACGAAAGCGCGACGCTGCCGCCGTTGCCCGAATCGGCGCGGCAGCGCATCGCCGAAGCGATCCACAAGGAAAGCAACTGATTTTTCTCCGGATTTGGCCGTCGGGCGAATGACGCCGAGAGACGGGTATCGGCGCGCGCCGCCGAATTGACGCCGGCCGGCGTGCGGTCTAATCTACGTTCCATTGTTTCGTCCGTTCCTTTTGGCGGCAGCCGGGTTTTATTTTCCAACATCTGTTGCAACGCGGGGAGAGAGGTCAGCCAGCTTGCCGGACGAAGACAGCCACCGCGAAAAACCGCCGGTCGCCGATCGCCTGAAGCGCTTGGTCATCGGCCAACCGCGCGACCTGGGCGACCGCTCGCTGTTCCATCGGCTGTCGCTGCTGCCGTTTTTGGCCTGGGTCGGCCTTGGCGCCGATGGCTTGTCCTCGTCATCGTACGGCCCGGACGAAGCGTTTCGCACGGTCGGCCACCATACCTATTTGCTGCTCGGCCTGGCGGCGATGACCGCGCTCACGGTGTTCCTGATCGCGGCCGCCTACAGCCGACTCATCGAGGATTTCCCCCACGGCGGCGGCGGTTACATCGTCGCGACGAAGCTGATGGGGCCCGGCGCCGGCGTGGTCTCCGGCAGCGCGCTGCTGGTCGACTACGTGATGACAATCACCGTCTCGATCGCCGCCGCCGGCGACGCGCTGTTCAGTTTCTTGCCGATGGAGTGGCACGTCGCGAAGGTCCCGGCCGAAATCGGCGCGGTGATCCTGCTGTCGGCGCTCAATATCCGCGGCGTTCGGGAATCCGTGCTGGTGCTCTTGCCCGTGTTCCTGGTCTTCGTCGCCACGCACCTGATCGTGATCGTCGGCGGCCTCGTCGCCCACGTTCCAGCGCTGCCCGAGACCGCCCGGACGGTGGCGGTGAATTTTCATTCCGGTCTCTCGACGCTCGGCGTCGCGGGCATGTTCTTTCTGTTCATCCACGCCTACTCGATGGGCGGCGGAACGTACACCGGCATTGAAGCGGTTTCCAACGGCATCCCGATCATGCACGAACCGCGCGTACGAACGGCCAAACGCACGATGTTGTACATGGCCTGTTCGCTGGCCTTCACCGCCGCGGGCTTGCTGATCTGCTATCTGCTTTGGCACGTCGCGGCCACGGAAGGCAAGACGATGAACGCCGTGCTCGTGGAGAAGATGACCCACGGGCTGCCGGGCGGCGCCGTGTTCACCGTCCTGACGCTCGTTTCCGAAGGCGCCCTGCTGATTGTCGGCGCGCAAGCCGGCTTCATCGACGGCCCGCGCGTGCTGGCCAATATGGCCCTCGACTCGTGGGCGCCGCGCCGCTTTTCCACGCTGTCCGACCGGCTGACGACCGCCAACGGCGTGGCGCTGATGGGCGCGGCCGCCTTGACCGGCCTGCTTGCCACGAAGGGCGAAGTTCGCAAGCTGGTCATCATGTACAGCATCAATGTGTTCCTGACTTTCTCGTTGTCGATGTTCGCCATGGCCCGCTCGTGGTGGCGGCCGAACGCAAAAGCGGCCCCGTGGAAAGGCCGGTTTGCCTTGTTCGTCTTGGCGTTCGCGCTCTGCGCGACGATTCTGGTCGGCACGGTCCTCGAGAAGTTCGGCGAAGGCGGCTGGATTACGATCGCCGTCACCACCGCCGTCGTGGCTCTCTTTTATTCCATTCGTTCGCACTACCGCCAGATCGGCTTGAAACTTCAGAAGTTGTTCACGGATCTGGAAGGTTTGCCGCTCGCGAAAGATCCGCCAACGCTGGACGTCGATCCCAGCCAGCCGACGGCCGGCGTGCTCGTCGCGGCCTACGGCGGCCTCGGCATTCACACGTTGTTGCAAGTCTTCCGCGTCTTCCCCAGCCACTTCAAGAACGTCGTGTTTCTCTCGGTCGGCGCGGTGGATTCCGGCGCCTTTCGCGGCGACGACGTCCTGGCGGAAGTGCGCCAGCGCACCGAAGGAACCCTGCACCAATACGAGGAACTCGCGCGCGGTCTGAAGATTCCGGCGACCAGCCGCTATGACATCGGCGCCGACATCGTGGACGCGGCCGAAAAACTCTGCAAGAAGGTGCGCCAGGATTTCCCCGAAATCACCTTTTTCGCCGGCAAAGTCATTTTCGAACGCGAACGCTGGTATCATCGTCTGCTGCACAACGAGACCGCGTACGCGATTCAGGCGCGCCTGCAATGGGTCGGCATGCCGATGGTGATCTTGCCGGCGCGGTTGCGGTGATGCGCGTCCAAGCCCGGCGAAAACGAACCGCCTTCGAATTCGCCGCCGTGTTCCTGGCGCTGCTGGCCGGCTGCGTGCTTGGCGAACTGGTGGTGCGCGCGACAAACGTCGATTGGCGAATTCTGAAGAAGAACCTCACCCGCTGGGATCAATACCGCGAAAGCCATTTGGCCGACCCCGACCCGGCGCTGCTCAATCGTCTCAAACCGGATTCGCACGTCGACACGTACGGCCGCCTCGGCTGGCATCGCGTGGACGTGAATTCGCAGGGCGCCCGCGGGCCCGAACGGAGCGCGGCCAAAGCGGCCAGCGTTTATCGCATTCTTTGTCTGGGCGGGTCCACGGTTTTCGGCGCGGACGTGCGGGACGACCAGGCCTGGCCGGCGCGGCTCGAAGACCTGCTCAACGCGCGGGGCTGCGGGAAATTCGAGGTTTGGAATTTCGGAGTCTGCGGCCACAAAATGGGTCAGTCGGTCCGCCTGGCGCGGCAGGTGCTCGGCCTGCAACCCGATCTGCTGATTTTTTCGCTGTCGAACCTGGGCGAGCCGATGTTTCTGAACGGCGACCTCGTGCGCTCCTACTTCGAAAAAAACCCGGACCT
>Ga0181520_10004977_pt1 | contig 21656 bp, 16 predicted proteins | sample PEATcosm2014_Bin_29_FD_132451 | JGI IMG/M metagenome (GOLD analysis project Ga0181520, IMG submission 132451) | Peatland microbial communities from MTU Mesocosm Facility, Houghton, MI, USA - PEATcosm2014_Bin02_30_metaG | ecosystem: Environmental > Terrestrial > Soil > Wetlands > Peat | place... | reverse complement strand
TATGAGACTTTGATTTCCCTGAGCACAGCTGAGTTCACAGTGGGAAGGCGCGCGGATGCGGCCAACGACCTGGCAGGTGCCATAGCGCAGATCGAGAAAGCAGGAGCGGCACACCCAGGCGACGCCAATGTCATGGTCGAACTTGCAATCTCAGAGATGCGCTATGGGCAGTTCCCGCTCGACAGCAAGAGCTCTCTTCCCCATCTCATGCGTGCTGCCGCGCTCTTGCAGCAACTGCACGACGCCGATCCGCAAAACGCTTTGTATCGTCGACGGCGAGCTGTGCTTGAAGCCGAATGGGGTGCGGCTCTGCGCGCCGAAGGCCAGACCAGTCAAGGGCTCGCACACGATCAAAGTGCCCTCTCCCTTGCGCAGTCTCTCAGCCACGACGCGCCGGGAAGCGTGCAATACAGTTCGGATGTGGGTGTCATCGAGCGCGAAGTTTCCGAAGGGCTACTCGCTGGCGGCGACAAGCCAGGAGCGATTCGTCATGCCGAGCAGGCTGAGGCGATTCTATGTCGGAGCGATTTGACGGCGTCAGATCCATACACGCTCGCCAATTGTGGAAGGTCCATGCTCGTCGCCGGCAATGCGTACCTTGCCACGCATGACACGACGGCGGCAATAGTCGCCTATCGCAAGGCAGAATCGATCGCCTCGGCTTTGTCGCAGGCGGATTCGGCTAACGCCATCTTTCGCTCCGATTGGGCTCGCGCGCAGGCCTCGCTCGCCGAAACGCTTGCCGTGAAGGGTGACAAATTGGCAGCCCGCGGCATGTATGAAGGGGCTTTGAATCGCTGGTCTATCTTGCGTCAGTCCCGATCCCTGTCGACCGAGGATGCCCGCCGCGCCGATGATGCCTCGCAGGCTCTTGCCGCGCTCCGCGCGAAGCCCTGATTCTGGGGCTTTGAATTTAAGCCGCTCTCCGGCCATACATCGGTCCTGATATACGCTCCGGGGTACTTCCGCCCCTCGCGACTGAGGATCATGACGTCTGATTTTTTCTTAGTGCAGCACGGCTTCGGGTGTGTAGTCTCGGTAGCTCCTGAATTGTCGCCAATCCGGAAACTACACCACTGCCGGAAATCCCGGCTCGAACTTGATGTTTCCAATTGCGAGTAAGATGACAAGTGCCGTCTAGAGCGTCTAAACCCTTGGAAAGCAGGCCTTCATGTCCCGACCCGGTTTTGCGACGCCTTTCTTTGCGAGCTCTTCCATCGCCGGCATTGCGCTCGTTGTTTTCCTCATCCCGGCAGTCGGCCTGGGCCAAACCTCACCCGCCAATGGGCCCTCAACCGCGCCGCCGGCTCAGGCCTCCGCGGACAAGGCCCCGGCCGCTCTCTCCGATGCCGACGCGACCTTCCTGGCCAAGGCAAGCAGCCTCTACTATTCCACCACCAAGCTTGGGCTCACGGGCTTCGACTGCACCGTTCGCCCGGACTGGGCCAACATCTTCAAAACCGTCCTCAAGGGGACGCCGGCTGCCGCGGACGACAAGCCAATAGCCGCGCTCAATTCCACGAAGATCACGATTCACGCCCGCTTGACGGGGCCGGGGTCGGCACTGGAATGGACACCGGGTACCGTGGCTCCGCCGGATGCGGAATCGTTCGAATTACTCGAATACATGCACCAGTCAACGGGGCAGGCGTTGCAGACATTCATGCAGTTCTGGACGCCGTTTGTGAACGGTTCGGTGATCCCGGATCCGGCCGCGGGGAGCGAGGTGAAAAAGACCCAGACGGGCCATACGATTCACACCATGGACGGCTCAGCCTCGATCACCGAGGTGCTGGACGCAGCCAACGTGGTAAAGCAGTTCAACGTGGAGACGGGGGGAGCGAAGATCGACTTCGAACCGAGCTATAAGCCGACGCCGAACGGACTGCTGGTGAGTGGCTTTGCTGTCCGGATTCAACCGCCGGGAGCAACCCCCGACAAGGAACAGAAGATGAATGTCGGCGTGGAGTATCAGACGGTGAATGGATTTCTGCTTCCACACACGCTTTCGATGGACGCGATCGGGACGGGGAACTTCACCTTCACGTTGGAGAGCTGCACGGTGAACCCGGCGGCGGAGTCAAGCGCGAAGTAAAGCTGCATGCTGCAATAAGGCCGAATGCCCCGCACCAAGAAAAGAACGGCTCCCTCGCGAAAGGGAGCCGTCGGTCATGCGATTGAAACCCTTCCGAAGCTATTGCCCTGACTGGTTGGTCGATTCGAGCGAGGCCACTTCGTCGAAGGTCACGCGCAGGTATTTGTGCGGGTTCACCGGCACATTGTGCACACGAACTTCGTAGTGGAGATGGGGGCCGGTGGCGCGGCCCGACTGCCCGACGTAGCCGATCACCTGTCCGCGCGAGACGTGCTGACCCTGGATAACCGCGATGGCTGAAAGGTGGCCATAGACGGTCTCAACATCGTGGCCGTGATTGAGCACGATCTCGCGGCCGTAGCCGGCGGCCATCTCCGCTGAAACGACTTCAGCGTCGGCAGTCGCGCGAACCGGCGTGCCGCTGGGTGCTTCAATGTCGATGCCGGAGTGGAAGGCGCCCTCGCCGTTGATCGGGTCCTGGCGCTCGCCAAAGCTGGAGCCTACCCGGCCCTCCACCGGCCACAGCGAAGGCGCATCGGCAAGCGCATTCCAGTCGCCGTCAAAGCTCGAGTTGAGGCCGTTTTCAAGCGCGCGTGAAACCCGGCCCGAGAGCGCCTGGGTGCGCAGGTTGTAAAACTGATCGAGCGAAAGCTTGACCTGCTGCTGATTCACGTCCTCGCTCAAGCCGAGTGTGCTCGGCGTGGGAGCGGCAGCGGCGCTGGCGGCCTGCTTTGCGGCAAGCTTGTTCTGGCGGAGGCCGTAGAGCGCGGTCACCTCATTGGCGAGTGCGCCGAGAGAGGCCACCTGCACACCACGATCGCGTGCAATCTGCGCCATCTGCTTGTAGTCTTTGCGGAGATTTTCCCGGTCCTGCCGAACCTGGTTGAAGCTCTCGGTCTTCAGCAGCATGCGGGTGTAGGAACCCGCGAGGCCCACGATCGTGAAGGCCCCCACAAGCGCCGCAGCGACAAAGCCATAGGCATAGCTGAGCGGCAGCGGTATCTTGCGGACCCGGCCGTCTTCATCGCGAGCAACAAAAAGGATGTAATAGCGTTTGCGAAGCATTCTTGCCTTTCAACCATGCAACCAGCAGTGCCGCAAAACTGCCAGGTACTCTAGGAAAGTGCAAGGCAATGAAAAAATCGCCCGGCACGAACCAAGCCCGCCACAACTTTAGAAATCAGTCGCGTAACGTTGGTCAAGGTTACCAGAGCGTCCGAAGCCGGGTCAACGTAATTCCATGTGCATTTCCTTCCACCAAGGGGTCATAGCAGCAGGCGGGTCGGGTGATTGGCCGCCCCTGAATTCCTCCCGTTTTGGGCCGTCCTTGCACCTTTTGCCGGCAGCCGGCGCAGACGTTCACGCTGTTCCGGCCTCTGATCCTTCGAGCCAGACCCTCTGGAGCGTTCCGAGTTGATCGGCGGTTCGGGGGGAATCTTGAAGGGGTGTGGGGTCCCCATCGGGCGAGGTTTGTGTCCTATCCTCTAGAAGTGCCAAAGATTACCACCAGGACTGCGACGAAGGCGGTTGAATGCGAACTGGCGCTGATCCGGCTGATCCGGCAACGGGCGCCGGCGGTTTCGCGGGGTGAGGTGCGGCTGGGAATCGGGGACGACTGCGCCCTGCTGCGGCCCCGGCGAGGCGAAGAGTTTGCGGTGACCACCGACCTTTCGATTGCCGGCCGGCATTTTCATCTGCAGACGCATCCTCCTGAATCCATTGGACATCGAGCAATAGCGCGCGGCCTGAGCGACCTGGCGGCGATGGGGGCCCGACCGGTGGCGGCGTTTGTTTCCCTGGCCGTGCCGCGGCGACTTGCCGGGGAGTGGACAAGACGTTTTTATGATGGGCTGCTGGAATCGGCTAGCGCGCACAAGATCACGCTGGCAGGAGGGGATTTGTCTGAGGCGCCCATCCCGCTGGCGGATATTGTGCTGGTGGGTTCGGTTCCGGCAGGCAAAGCGTTGCTTCGCTCCGGGGCGCGCCCGGGCGAAATGCTCTACGTGACCGGAACCCTGGGCGGGTCGGCGGTGGGACTGGCAAGGCTGGAAGAAATGGCTGAACCGGAGAGGCGTGTCGCGACGCGACGTCGGGATTCGAAGAGTCTCGTGGCGCTGACTCTTCATCTCTACCCGCAGCCGCGCATCGCCCAGGGACTCTGGCTGCGTGCGCGCGGGAAGGCCACCGCGGCGATCGACCTGAGCGATGGGCTTTCAACCGATTTAACGCACCTGTGCGAGGAATCCGGCGTGTCGGCGGAGATTGAAGCAGAGCTCTTGCCCATTCACCCCGGCGCCACGCTGGAACAGGCCCTGAATGGGGGCGAGGACTATGAGCTGCTCTTTACTGCGCCGGAGTCGGCTCGCGTTCCGAGGGCGATCGCCGGCGTGCCCGTGACGCGGATCGGACGCATCCTCAGACGAAGCGGGAGGCGGCCAACGATAACTCTGAAGACGGCGGCGGGTTCCAGGCCGCTTCAACCCGCGGGCTGGCAGCATTTTGCCTGAGGATCGGGTCGGCCGGAGACAGGAAACACAGGTGATTTCTGCGAATCGCCGGGCCAAAGCCAAGACGATCGTCCCTTTCACCCGCTATGATTCTCCCTGTCATGAATTCTTCTTTTCCCCGCGTGCGCTTTGCCCCATCCCCGACCGGCCTGCTCCATGTGGGCAATGCCCGGACGGCTTTGTACAACTGGCTCTTTGCGCGCAAGCACAATGGGAAGTTCATCCTGCGCATTGAAGACACGGACCTCGAGCGTTCTGAAGCCCGCTTTGAAGACGATTTGATGAAAGACCTGCGCTGGCTCGGGCTCGACTGGGACGAGGGCCCGGTGACGGCAGAGCAGGCGATGTTGGGCGATCAACCCATGGGCGACCATGGGCCCTATCGCCAGTCGGAGCGGCTTGAGATCTATGCCGAGCACACGGCGCGCCTCTTGGCCGAGGGCAAAGCCTACCGCTGCTTCTGCACGCCCGAGGAACTGGAATTTGAGCGGGTAAAGGCTCAAGCGGAGCAGCGAACGAACATCTACAACCGGCGCTGCCTTGGGCTCGACGAGGCAACCATCCAGAGGAATCTCGCGGCAGGCATGCCTTTTGCGGTGCGGCTGAAGATCGAGGACCGGCCGCTCAAGTTCAACGACATTGTGCGCGGACCCATCGAGTTTGCGCCGGAGACGGTGGATGACTTTGTGCTGGTGCGGTCGGCTTCGTCGGTCTCGGCGGGCGTTCCGGTCTACAACTACGTGGTCACGGTGGACGATGCGCTGATGGGCATAACGCACGTGATTCGCGGCGACGACCACATCTCCAACACGCCCAAGCAGGTGGCCATCTACCAGGCGTTCGGCTGGCCCGTGCCCCAGTTTGCTCATCTTTCCACCATTCTGGGGGCGGACCGCGAGCGGCTGTCGAAGCGCCACGGAGCGACGTCGGTTTCGACATTTCGGCAGATGGGTTATTTACCAGAGGCCGTGGCCAACTACCTGGCTCTGCTGGGGTGGGGCGCGGAGGATGGCAAGACCGAGACCTTCACGCTGGCCGAGCTGGTGCCGGTGTTCTCACTTGAGCGCGTGACGGCGAGCCCTGCCATCTTCGACTTTGACAAGCTCAACTGGCTGAACCGTCATTACATCAAGATTGCCGATCCTGAGCGCATCGCCAAGCTTGCTGAGCGGCAGTTCTGCATCGCGCGGCCCGACATCTTTCCTCTGTGGTCCTCTTCAGAGCTGCACACGGTGGAGATGATGGCCGTGCTGGCCCAGCAGGACCCGCCTATCAGTTTCGGCCAGCTTTCCGCGCCGTTGATCGAGCTGCGCAAGGCCTGGTTCGCGCGGCTGCTCGCGGTCTTCCTGCCTTCGATCGATCACCTGTCGCAGCTTCCGGCGAAGACCGCGTTTATCTTCGGCTTCGATCCCGAAAGGGCGCGGCAGAACTCTGAAAACGCAGCTGTGCTGGCGGTGGACACGGCGCGGTCCGTGCTTTCTGAGCTCGCCGGCCGGCTCAGGACCCACGCTTCCGTGGTCACGCCCGAAGAGTTCAAGGAATGGATGGCCGAGATCAAGGATGCAACCGGCGCGAAGGGCAAGGATCTCTATCATCCCGTGCGCATCGCGCTCACCGGCTATCACTCCGGTCCGGATTTCGACAAGATCATCCCGCTGATTGAAGAGGGCGCATCGCTGGGCCTTCCGATTCCCACCATCCACGCCCGCATTCTGCAGTTTGTTGGAGTGTGAGAGCGTGCGTGACATCTGGTCAAAAATCGTACCGAAGGACTTTCCAGTGGACGTGCCCGCGAGGAGGCCTGAGAGCACGCCCAAGGGCATGCCCGAAGGTATCAAGGAGATCTTCTGGATCGCGCAACCCGACGGCGTTTCTTCCAGTTCCCCCTCACTGAGTTCCAGGGCGCCGCGACTGGCAATCGTTCTGAGGCCGCGCGGCGGGCAGTTTCTGCACAGCGAGCTACTCAAATTCAAGGACGCGGGGATCAGGATCCTGGTCTCGCTGATGGAAGCAAAAGAAGCAGTGGACTTCGGCCTGGCCGAGGAGCCGGCACTGGCGGAAGAACTGGGCCTGATGTTTCTGCCCTACCCCATGCGCGATCAAACAATTCCCCAGGACCCTGTTTCGTTTCGCGGGTTTGTTGGGGACCTTGCCGAGCGGCTCCAGGCCGGGCGCGCGGTGGGGATTCACTGCCAGGGGAGCGTCGGCCGGGCCACTGTGACGGCGGCCTGCGCGCTGATTCACCTGGGATGGAAGCCTGCCGCGGCCTTGGCCGCCATCCATGAGGCGCGCGGCTGCATGGTTCCCAACACGCAGGAGCAGGAAGACTGGATCCTCAGCTACAAGGCATGAGGACGGAGGGAGACGGGGGTTTTAGCCCCCGCCAAAGGCCGGCAAAATCTGCGCGGGCTTTACAGGCCGGGGAAGAACTCGCCTGAGTCGAGGCCTTGTATCAGGGCACGACTTTAGTCGTGCCGATACAGCCAACAAAGTTGACCGGGCTTTAGCCCCTGAGGGACGTTTTCCTTTTCACCACCCTGTGCTTCCATGAGCTCACCTACCGCCGCTCTGACCTTCCCCCACAACTGGCACGCGCGCATCCTGCCCGCGCGGCCGTTGATCCTGCCGCCGCGGCATTACGTCTACCCGCGCGATGCCGAAGAAGTCGAGCGTGGCGCGCTCGAAGTGATGGTGCGTCCCGATGCCAACGCTCCGGAGTTCCTGGCCACATGCGCTCTCGGCTTTCAGGACCCGGTCGTTCCGTCGGGAATCTGGTCCTGCCCGAATCCCAGGGAGATCTGCGCGGTCTCCGGCGGATACGCCTACCTGATCGACACCAGCGCGCCGGAGCGGTTCACGATGATTCCCTACCGGCCCGTCCTCGCGGTGCGGCCAGTTCCTGCGATGAACCTGCTGCTCTTCGTCGGGCACCACGCAATGCTGGCCTGGGGCGCGGATGGGCTGGCGTGGGAGTCGGAGAAGCTTTCGTCGGAAGGGGTGACGATTGTCGCGATCGACGATGCGACCCTGCGCGGGCGGGGGTGGGATCTGTTCACCGACAAGGAGACCGACTTTGCGCTGGACCTGCGGAGCGGGCGGCGGATCAGCTAGCCGGCTCTTACGGCCGCGCCCTCGGAGGCTCCGCGCTCGGCCTGCGCCGCCGGCAGAATCTCCTCATAGGCCTGACAAACCCCCTCGAACACCGAGTCCCAGCTTGCCGTGAGCGCGTGAGCACGCGCGGCGCTGCCCATCTCCGCGAGCTTTGCCGGATCGGCGAGAATGCCGGCGACCGCCGATGCAAATCCCGCATCGGGCGCGATGCGCCCAGTCACGCCATCGCGAACAATGCTCGCCGGGCCGCCGTGGGGCGTGACGATGGCGGGGACGCCACTGGCAAATGCCTCAAGAACGACATTGCCAAACGTGTCGGTGTGCGACGGAAACACAAACAGGTCCATATTGGCGTAGGCCTCGGCAAGAGCCTCTCCGCGGAGAACCCCGGGGAGCTGCGCGCGGGGCATATGGTCGCGAAGCCATTCCGCATCGGTGCCGTGGCCCACGATGAGGAAGCGGAAGTTCGTCTGCCCCATGCGCTCAAGCTCCTGCTGAACCTGAGCGAGCAAGGTCACGTTCTTTTCAATCGACAGGCGCCCCACAAACCCCAGCACAAAGTCACGGTCATCCGCAGCCCGGCTCCGGCGCGTGGGGTTGAAGAGTTCTGAGTCCACGCCGCGCGGCATCAGGTGGCAGGGCCGTTGAGTGGTCTTCTCCAGCAGCGCGCAGAGCTCGAGGTTGGGCGCAAAGAGAACTTGGGCGAGGGAGTAGAACCTGGCGGCGAGCGCCATGGTCAGGTCTTCGATCGTCTGCTCGGCGGCCTCGGATTGCGGCTTGGGGAGCAGCTTGCATAACCAGTCGGAGCGGCGCGCCAGGTACTCATGGACATTGGTGTGCCAACTGGCGGCGAGCGGCAGCTCGAGATGGTGCGAAAGAGCGGCCCCGAGCATGCCCACCTCGCTGGGGCCGGTGATGTGGATCAGATCGGGCTTGAAGCGGTCCAGGACTTCCTCAATGAGGGGAATGTGGCGAAGGAAGGCGGGATCGAAGCGGAGGTCTTTCTCCAGCGCAAATGAAAGAAAGCCGCGCGGCAGCTCGAGAGTCCACACGTTGCCGTCTTCAGTGAATGCCTGGGCCCGATCGCCGGCGCGTACGCAAAGGAAAGGAAGATCGCGGCGCCGGGCAAAGGCCTCAAAATGGCGGCTGGTGTGCGCCACCCCGTTGATCTCATGGAACGAGTCAGGGAAGTACGCAACCCGCGGTTTGACCGTCCTCATCTTCAGTCAGATTCCTTTTGATTGAACCAGATTACCCGTCCACCAGTTCGCCGAGCGCCAGCCGCTGCTGATGCGCCTCGCTCCAGGCCATGCGCAGCCCGCCGGAAACCAGGCCCTTGCCCATGAGCTGCACGGCCTTGATGGTCAGGGCCATGACTCTCGGAGCCCTGCCAATTGGCCAAAGCTCCTTCAGCGGGCGGGGTACGCCGTTGCGATCGGGATGATAGACGCGCTCATCCCAGGTCCGTGAGCCCTGCGGGAATTCGGGATACTCGCGGATGGCGTCGATGGCCGACTGCAGAATCCGGTACTTCCAGGGCTCGGCATACTGAGGCATGAAGAGGATGTTGCTCTTTTTCTCTTTGCGAATCTCGTGGACGAATTCGGTGAAGCTGGTGGCATTGCTGAGATTGAGGTTCGCGTTGGGCTCAACGCCGTGGCGGTCGCCACCGGAGATCAGCAGCATGTTCCACTTTTCAGCCAGGCCGCGAACCCTGCGGTTCTCTTCCCAGTGTCGCAGGCCGTTCAGCTCGAGTGCGTGGAAATGAGCGCCGTACTTCTGCAGGAACTCGCCGACCAGGAACTCGTGCTTCTCTTTCCCGATCAGGTAGAGGTCCCACATGGGGTGGTTGAAGATGAGCAGCACGTTCGGCTCATCGTTCAGTGCAGCGAAGATCTCGCCAAGCCGGGCCTCATTGGGATGAGCGGTGTAGTCGGCCAGCGTTTTCATCCACTCAGTGGCGCGGGCGCTGGGCAGATTGTGCACGCCGAGGTGGAACGACTGGATTCCGTAAGGGACGCTCCACTCGACCGAAACCGGAATCTGGCGGGCGCTGGGAACGGTGCGCAGCAGCATCGGAGCCTTGATGTTGTCGTGGTCGGTGATGGAGACCATGGACGCCACATCCAGACTCTCAATCTGCTTGCTCTCCAGATCGAAGGCCAGCTTGGGCGTCATGGGCGGAGTCCAGTAGCTGGCGGCGTAGTTGATGCGAAGCCCGTACTTCGACTCGGCGCGACGCTCCATGCGGGATAGAAGAGGGCGCATCACCGGGTACTGGTTCCCGAAGTTGGCCAGGAAGTCCAGCGTCTCGCTGGATTGGTTGGTGTGGCTGTGCAGCGACACACCGGTCCGAAATCCCTTCGAGGCATCGGAATCCCGCCAAAGATACGAGATCGATGAGACAGCCATGGGCGCTCCTTCTCCGCGGACCTGCTCAACCACTGACTTGTAGCTGGTCTGCTGCATCCAGTATCCCGTTTCCTCCATAAAGGCACGGTTAAGAGGGGGCGAATAACCCTTCAATTGACAAAGGAATCAATAGAGTTACCAGAAAACCCGGCTAAAAACCGGCAAAACCCCTGGAAATCCGGGTAAATCCGGAAGGAATCCTGATCGGCTTCCGGCTATGCTCTTCTATTTGATGATCTTAGCCAACTCAGGGCCCAGGATTTCTTTTACCAGCGGTCCTTGTGGTGGTTCCTCGTCCGCGTGATTCTCTGTGCGGTGGCTCTCCCCGCGGATTGCTGCTTCTGGCGCCAGGTAGTTCTCGGTAAGACCGTTCTTGAGCATCTCGAAAGCTGCCTCCGGGGTATCCGCGAACTGGAAGAGCTCAATGTCTTTGGGCGAGATTGCGCCGGTGTCGACCAATGCATCCAGATTAAACACTTTCTTCCAGTACTCCGAGCCGTAAATCACTACGGTGATCTTCTTGGCGAGCTTGTGGGTCTGCGCCAGGGTCAACACCTCAAACATCTCGTCGAGCGTGCCGAAGCCGCCCGGAAAAACGACCAGGGCCTTGGACATATAGGCGAACCACAGCTTGCGCATGAAGAAGTAGTGAAACTCGAAGTTGAGGTTCGGCGTGATGTAGGGGTTGGGCGACTGCTCGAAGGGCAGCCGGATGTTGAGGCCGATGGTCTTGCCGCCGGCTTCGAAGGCGCCGCGATTCGCGGCCTCCATGATGCCCGGTCCGCCGCCGGATGTGACGACAAAGCGGCTGCGCTTGGAAGAGATCGACTTGGCCCAGGTCGTCAGCATGCTGGCGAGCCGGCGCGCATCCTCGTAGTAGCGGGCCATCTCGACTGCGGCGACGGCGCGCTTGCGCTGCAAGTCGGAGGCCGTGCCGGCGGCAATGTCGGGGGCGCTGGCGGGCTGCTCGTGGCTGGGCGCAGGACGGCTCGAGCCGGTGTTATCAAGCAGTTCGAGTTCGTGGTCCGCCTCCTCGCGCCCACGGAAGCGGGCTGACCCGAAAAAGACGACTGTGTCCTGGATCTGCTCTCGGCGAAAGCGGGCAAGGGGCTCAAGATACTCCGACACAATGCGAATCAGGCGGCCGTCCGAGCTGTTGAGAAATGCCGGGTTCTCATAAGCGAGCGGCGCACTGGCCAGGGCGGGCGGTGCGTAGTGTCCGGGGAGAGTGTCAGCCAGCGCGGGATCGGCTGGGGCCGTCGTTTTGTCGGTTGGTAGCTGATCCGAAGTACTCATTCGAATTCCTTAGTCCCGGGCTTGAGCCCGGTCTTGCATCTCCCAACGTCGGGATATCGTTTCCACTTGCCCTGGCCCACCCGCCCGAGCGCCGATGCTGAGAACATCCCGCTCTTCCCTCCCCTATTTCTTCAGCTCCGCTACTTTTCCCTTGCCCATCGCATCGCGAAAGGCAACCCAGAGGTTGAGAAGGCCGAGTCCGGAGACGAGGCCGCGCACGGCGCCGTTGGTGACGATGCTCCCGAGCGTCGGGTTGCGGGAAAAGAGCGGATTCTCATCCCAGACCAATGGCCACCAGGGCAGAAGGCAGACGATTATGCCGACCCACATCCTGAGCAGCACCCGGATAAACAGCTCGGCGCGCTCAAGCCAGCGGGGAATCCTCGGAGGCGGCTGAAGCACTGCCGCTGCGCTCGCGGCGCCGGTCTCCGGGGGAACGACCGCAACCGGTCCGGGAATTTGGCCGGGCAGGCGCGCCGGGCTCACGGGCAGCGGCGGAGATGGGTATTCCGGCAGTTGAGACATGCTCTGGGTTCGCACGGGGTCCCGGTCGATCGGGATACCTTTCTGAATCATCACCCAGTCCGGCCTACGCGACGGGGCTCAGGGACGCCGTAATTGAACGGTAACACAGCGGGCTTCGGGAGTCGGATTGTGCCGGAAGAAGTTCGAGGCGAGTGGCCCAGGTTTCAAATAGCTCGCGCCCGCTCCTCAGAATAACAGGGGGCTTTTTCGCGAGGGATCGAAGTCGAACTTCATCAGCCCGTCGCGGTAGTCAATGTGAATGGTCATGCGGGCTAATGTCTTCAGCCCAAGCAGCCCGAAGATTTCCGTCCCGGAATCGTCGGTGAACGCCGATGTGTCAAAGGGATAGATTGGCGATTCCTTCAATGTCACGCCTGCAAAACTCAATGCTACATCTCCATTCAAACTGATCACGTTCCAATTCGCCTTGGCGTTTCTGTCTTCCAACTTGAGATCTTTGTGTCCGGTCGTCAGCATGCTGGCCGCCTGCGGCGAAACGCAAGAGTAACCAACTGCGGTATCGACCACGAATAGCATGGGAGGGTTTCCGTTAACCGATACGGGCAGAATCATGTCGCTGCCGGAAGTAAGAATCGATGCGTAGTCCTTCATCGAGGGCGCCACAAACCTGTTATAGAGCCCATCGGTAGCGGTCATCTCCTTTGGCCGCGGAGGAAGCATCTCCAAATTGAGTTTCTTTGCCTGGAAATCGAGCGTGATGAGATAGGGCGAAAGAATCTCCAATCCCACTATGCCCTCGGCGCCGTTCGGAAAGTTAACATCCATCGCCTGCACGGCACAGTTATGGAATTCGACATCTCCCACCGATATGGAGTCGGCTATTCCAACGAAGCCCGAGCGCGGCGCCTGGCCGCCAGTCCCTGGCACGTCGTTTTGGTAAACCGGCGCGAGGCCCGCACGGTGAGCGGCCGCCTTGCTGATAAGAATTCCGCTTCCGCCGTCGATTGGCAGGCGCGGGTTATAGCTTGTGTCTATCGCCAACCGAGTCTCGCGGTTGTTTACCTTCACCGTCAATCCAAACGCGGTGGTCTGGTGGGTATTGCCCGCGCCCACAATGGGGACAAAAGGAACTTCGGCGCTTGCCGCTGTCGAAACCATGGTGCAAGAGGCGCGCGGCCCTGCGGCCCAGGCCTTCAGATGGAGCAGATCCGTTTGAAGATTGTTCCGGTCATCTTTGCTATCTCCTCTGGGAGCCGAAAGGTAGGCTTCCAATTCCGGGATTCGCTGCTCGACCGGTAGCGTTTTTATCCATTCTGCTCGTATCTCAGGATCCTCGGAATCAAGCTTGTGCGCTGCCAATAGCGTCTTGCGCGCAATCGCGAATTGCGAGTTCAAGTTTTCCACTCTGGAAAGCAGAAACAGGGTTCGCGGGTTGCACGGATCCAAAGCCTGCGATGCAATCGCGGTCTTTACAGCCTTCCACGGCTCGCCCTGCCTGAGTTCCACTTCGCCGCGCAGTGTCATCAGCGCCGGCGACTCCGGAGACTTCGCGTAAGCCTGTAATGCGTCCGCTGCCTCCTGCACCTTCTGTTGGCGAAAGAGCGCGTGAACCAGCCCGATGGTCGCATCCTCGTCTCCTGCGCTCTTCCCAAGCGCCGACTGGTAAAGCTTCGCCGCGAGGGGAAAATCGCCAGCCAGGAACGCGGTGTACGCGTCCGAAGGCGAAGGATGAGGTACAGCCTTGCAATTCTGCGCGATCGTTGAGCGCGCCGCGCTGGAAACCAAAACAAGCGCAATCCCTGTCCGGACAATCGCGCAACAGAACCTTCTGCCGTCAAGACACTTCCAAAGCATAGAAACCCTCATAGATACCGTGGAGAGAATCTTATACGCAGGATTGAGATCGTGGAAATCTCTCGCAGATTCGAATCTGGATCGACTCGGGTTGGCTTTTCGATCCGGTTGAGCTTTCGCTCCAGCGGGAAGGAAAGTTCAGCCCACTCTGCCGATGTCTCAGCATTCAAATCGGCTTAATTCCTGGATTTGCTTCACAGTCGGCCGCGAAGCTACCCGCGGGCCAATCGCCTACTTGTCCCCCAACCCCGCCATCTCGCCAGGCAAAACCTGGTAGGTTCCGTAGTCGATAGTGAGTACGGCAGTGCCGCCGATGCGCACCTTGGTTTCGCTGCGCGTTTTGCCCGGCAGCCAGAAGCCGTCGGTCTTCACGCTCGATGAGCTGATCGACGTTCGCGAGATCCAGAACGACGGGTTCCTGGCGGGCTCCGTCTCCATTTTCACCACGGCGAAGTCTTCGGCATCGATCCAGATCTTTCCGCGAGTGAGAAACTTGCCTTCCCTCAGCGGTTCCTCGTGGAGGATATAGGCAGGGCGTGAGTTCACGGTGTCGGTGCCAAGCAGGCTGAAGCTGTAATTGGACTCGCTCAGCGCGGTCAAGGCCTTGTTCAGCGAGGCTTCTTTTTCGCTGTCGACCGCGCGCTTGAGCACCTTGTCGCACAGCAGATTGGAGCCGCCTTGCGAGACGATGCGGAAGTTCTGGCCGCTAGCCAAGTCGTAGCTGACTTCGACGTCCATTTTGGCGTCGATGGTGTGGCCGAAGCCTTTGTACTCGACCGCGTAGTGCCGCAACGCCTTGTATTGCCTGAGCTCGTCGAGGCGCGCCTGGTTGTGCCGCTCGACCTGCTGGACGATCTCAGCAGCCGTCAGGCTTGCCGGCGCCTTGACGGCATTCTGGCCGGCGTTCTGGGCCAGGGCAACAGCCGGTACCAGGCCGATTGCGAGTGGCGCGATCAAGCTGCGGGCGAGTGAGCTCGACATGGCTGCATCCTAACTTCGGTTCAGTTGCGGCACGATCTCGTGCAGGTTAAAAGTTGGCCGAGAGGGCCGAATCTATTGGCGATGCTGGTTCCACTTGACCCTTGGCACCACGTGCCGCCCGGATGTGCGCCTTTTCCGGTTGACCTTGCGCAAGCCCTGTTCCGGCCTCTGGGTCTTGCCGCCGCTCTAGAACTTCAAGTAGGCGCCGACAACGGGCTCGCCGTTGTGGACGAATGCGCCGCTCGACGTGAATAGGGTGGTGAGCGCGGGTGCGCTATAGACGTTGCCGCGGTACTGGAAGCGAAGGCCGAGGTGCGGCAGCAGTCCCCAGTCGAGTCCGCCGCCATAGACGAATACGCCCTTGGTGGCGCTCATGGTGGCAGTTTGCCCCCCGCTGGGCTGGTTAAAGAGCAGTCCCCCGCCAGCCAGCGCAAAGGGCCGCAGGTTGGCGACCTTGACCGAGACAATCCAGGCGCCGGTAATCTCGTGCGCGTTGTTGAGGACGAAGGCAGGAGGGGTGTTGCACGACGGGTTGGTAGCCGGGCAGACAGTCAACTGGCTCGCATACCCCTGGTCCGAGCGGTTGTACGCGTAGGTTCCTTCGAATCCAACCAGCGGGTTCTTGATTTCGCGGACTTCGAGCAGAACGCCGGCCGCATTCGAAGGGCTCTGGATGACGTTGTTTCCGGTGGTCGTCCCGCTGAACGCGCCGTAGATGCTGGCCGCTATATCGGGTTGCGCTGCCGCATGGGCGCAGGCGAGGGCCGCTGACCCCGCCAGGACGATCGATGCAACGATCCGATTCATTCGCATCATGCTCTCATCGCTCCTTATCTTCGGTTCGGGTGTTCCGATCGGGAAAGCCTGTCTTCGGCGAGGCAGCCAAGGACGGGGGAGGACAGACCCCTCGTTGGCCGGCCGAATCCCAGGCAAGCCCAGTTCGTTGCCGGCCCACCTTGTTACAAGCATAGACTCTGCTCCGGCGCGATGGTTTGCCCGGAGCCCGATTGGCCACGCCGGTTTATCCTGTCAGAACACCATGACTCGACAGCGGTCCATTTTGACCATCGCAGCACCGGCGCTTCTGATCAGTGCATGGAGCCAGGCATTTACCCAGGCCCAGGAAGGCAAGATAAACGTGATCCCCTACCTCGACGAGCAACCCGCGCGTGCCCGCCATGGCATGGTCGTCAGCGTCCACCATCTTGCCGCCGATGCCGGCGTTGAGATTCTGCGAGCAGGCGGCAACGCCGTGGATGCGGCCGTGGCTACGGGGTTTGCCCTCGCCGTGGTGCATCCTTCGGCGGGCAACCTGGGCGGAGGCGGATTTTTGCTCCTGAGGACGCACGCGGGCGAAGCCACGTTTATCGACTTTCGCGAGAAGGCGCCTTTGGCCGCCACCGAGACCATGTACCTGGACGCGCATGGGAACGTCCTGCCCGACACAGACCTCAATTCGAGCGTGATCGGGTACCGCTCGATCGCAACCCCCGGTTCGGTGGCGGGACTGGCCTACGCAGAAAAGAAGTTTGGCAAGCTCGGTTTGGCAAAGGTGATGGCGCCCGCGATTCGGCTGGCGAAGCATGGCTTCGTGCTGACCGCCGAAGAGGCGAAGGAGTTGACCGACGAGGACCTGGCGCGTTTCCCCGATTCAAAGCGGATCTTTCAACGGGACGGCAACTTTTATAAAGAAGGCGACACCTTCCGCCAGCCCCAGCTGGCGCGAACACTGGAGCGCATTGCCGCCGACCCGGAGGAGTTCTACCACGGGAAGATGGCGCACGAGCTGATTGACGACGTGCACAAGGGCGGAGGTCTGCTCACGCTCGACGACCTGGCGCAATACACGGTGGTGGAGCGCAAGCCGATCGTCGGAACTTTTCACAATTACACGATTGTGAGCGCGCCGCCGCCGTCTTCGGGCGGCATTGTGATGCTGAGCGCGCTGAACATTCTGGAGGGCTTCGATCTTGCCGGGCTGGGCGACCGCTCGCCGGCTGCGATGCACCTGATCACGGAGGCCTATCGGCGCGCGTACATGGATCGTGCCGATTATCTGGGCGATCCCGACTACAACGCAATCCCGGTGACGGCGATGACGTCGAAAGAATACGCAGCCGCGTGGCGCAAGGGGGTTGACCCGGCTGCTGCTACTCCCTCCGCATCCCTCCAGCGTCCGCAGGGATTTCTGCCGCCTGCTCCGACGGCCGCGGGGCGGCGCAAGCCGGAGTCCCACGACACAACGCATTACTCGGTGGTGGATGGCGAAGGCAATGCCGTTTCCGTGACCACCACGCTGAACGATTCTTTCGGATCGCACGTGACCGCGGGGACGCTTGGATTCCTGCTCAACGATCAGATGGATGACTTTGCGGCCAAGCCCGGAGTGCCCAATCTGTACGGGTTGATTCAGGGGCCGGCGAACGCGATCGCACCGGGCAAGCGCCCGCTGAGTTCGATGACGCCGACCATCGTGCTCGAAGACGGCAAGCTGCGCTTCGTGCTCGGCTCGCCCGGCGGCGCGCGCATCATTACCACCGTTGCCAATATCCTCCTTTCAGTAGCCGAGGGCGGGCTCAACATTCAACAGGCCGTGGATGCGCCGCGCTTTCATCATCAGTACGAGCCCGATAAGCTCTACCTTGAATCCGGGTTCAGCGAGAAGACCAGAACTGCGCTGGAAGCGCTGGGATACAAACTGGACGTGAGTGACCGGCACTGGTCGAACGGCGAGTGCATCGAGGTAGATCCAAAGACGGGCGAGCTGCTGGGCGGGCAGGATCACCGCAGCCACTACGGCAAGGCCGCCGGCTATTAAGGTCGGCTCGCTCAACTCCGGCGGCAGCGTGAACAGTCCCTGATCGGAAGAGGGAAATTCGGGCTCGGACCGCACCTTTGTGCTGAGCATCGACTGCTGAAGCCGACGTCCTTAAAGAGTCCTAAAGATTTTGCAAAGATATTGGATTTTCCTGCACTATTTTTCGGACCTTTGGGTATCATCTCGATTGTGCAGCCGACATGGAGCTGAAGTTACGGCCCAGCCGGCATCCCTCGAACGGCAGAAACCGCTGTTCGCTGCATGGCTCGCTCGTCTCGGCAATCACTGAGAAGCGGGTCTCGGAGACTCCGCAAAAGCCCGCGGCTTCCCCTCCAATGACTTGTTCCCTTCTCCAATCTGCACAGTAGGTCGGCAAATCGGCGGCTCCGGGAGTTTTCCTGGGCCGCCGGTTTTGCGTGCGCTCAAGTTGCTTGTCATCCGTCTCACGCCCCGGCCGATGCACCTTCCAGAACAACAGCGCCGCAGCGGTCGCATCTTGCAGAGGTGCGACAATCGAATTGGGGTCCAGCAACAATCACGCTCCTTCGATCCAAGCCCATGCGGGCCCTCTTGGATCAGCCCTTGGATCCCTCTTTCTGCATTTTGGAGAGCCTTTGACCATGCAGCGCGTGCTATCGACCCATCTGTTTCTCAATCATCGTCTACATCCGGGGCTGCTGGAGTTCGCGGCTCGCTCGGGAGCAGAGGCGGTGGAGATCTTTGCCGCGCGGCAGCACTTCGACTACGCCAGCCGCGAGGACGTGGCGGAGCTGGCCGGGTGGTTCCGATCGAATCCGCTCAAGCCGTTTTCGATGCATGCGCCGCTCTTTCCTGATCGTGAAATGGGCAGAGCCGGAGCGCCCGCGGTGAATGTGCTGCACCCGGAAAAGTCTCGACGCATCGACGCAATGGACGAGATCAAGCGCGCGCTTGAGGCTGCCGAGTTGATTCCCTTCACCAACCTCGTCCTGCACCTGGGTGAGCGCACCGACGGTTGGTCGCCGCGGACGATCGAGTTCGCGCAGACGGCGCTGGAGCACCTGGGCGCATTCGCGCGGCCGCTCGGGGTGCGGCTGCTGGTGGAAAACCTGACCTCGGAGCCGACCACGCCCGAGCATCTCATCACGATTCTCGAGATGGGCCACCTGGACAACGTCGGCGTCTGCCTCGACCTTGGCCACGCTCACATGACGGTGGGCATTCCCGAGGCTATGGCCACGCTGGGGCCGCGGATTGTGGCCGTGCACGTGCACGACAACAACGGGCTGAAGGACGAGCACCTGTGGCCGGGCGATGGGACAATCCCGTGGACTCCGACGACGGATGTGCTCAAAAAGCTGGCCACGCCGCCGGCTGCCGTGCTCGAGATTCATCAATCGCTGGGCGCCGAGACCCCCGAAGTGAGTGAGCGAATCCGCAGTTCATTCGAATTGTTTGCTTGACGGCAACCAACTGCTCCGACCCCACAGCCTCACTGCTTCCCGAACATCGCTCGAATCACTTGTCTGTTTTTTGCGTAGTTGTCGTGGGCATTGGTGGGCGACTCAAAGACCCAGAACCAATGCAGCGCGTTCCGAGGGTAAAGGTTTACCACGTCCACATCTCGAAGCTTGGGCACCCGCCAGGTAAGAAGGTCGCTTGGATCGCTGAACGCCACGATTTCCATCTTGGTCCGCGCGCTGGCGTCATCGGGGTGCAGCCTTTGCTCGAAAGCAGCGTGAACCTGAGCCCACTGGCTGATCAGCGCGGTCTCTGACGGCGGCGCAGGCTGTTCTGCCTGCGGAGGCGCGTCGCTATCCGGAGCGGAAGCTCCGAGGGCCGAACCGGATTCGGTTTTGAGATCGGCCAGTTCCAGAATTGGGACCTGATTGGCAAAGAAGTAAATCAGTGAGGTACGTTCCACCACGTATTGGAGAGCCTGATTCTCGGCCGAGTTCTGCTGGGGTACATCCGCCTGCGGAGCTATCCTGGCCCGGTCTGCCGTGTCGAGAGCGAGCGTATTGAGCAAAAGGAAACTGCCCATGCTGTGTGTGACCGCGATAAATACCTGGTCGTCGCTTTTTCCGTTTTCAAGATGTTCCTGCCAGTTGTATGCTTGCCGGCCTTCGTGGACCGAGGTTGTGCCCGCGCTGGCGCGAGGGTCGAAAGCAGCCGATTTCGCAATCAACTGCCGGATCCCCTCTTCGAGAATCGGACGAAGAGGACCTACACCGAGAAATACGTCGGAGAATCCCCAGTCCTCAAGTCCGGTCTTGAGTTCGCGATTGATGAGGGCGGCCCGGTTGGGCAAGTGCCCGAGTTGCGTGGCTTCCTGTTCCGGGATCCACTGATAGTCCGTGAACCGTTGAGGATTTTCCGGACTGCTCTTGGTCGGCAAGGAGCAGAAGTTCAGCACACTGCGATTGGGGCCGGCCAGATGCGCGTCGCCGGGCACAATTCGCTGACATTTCAGCTTGACAACGAGCGGCCACCAGTTGATCTCATCCACCACCAGAGTGGCGTTGTGCCCGCGCAGCCGGACCACATAGTGCGTAACGAACGGAGACGAAGCGCGCCACTGCTCGGCATCGTTGTCGTTTGTCCAGATGGGAACGCCGAGGTATTGAAGTGCGGGCGGAGCCGCGTTCACATCGAATATGCCGTAATCCGGATACTCCGTGCCGGCATTCTGCCAGTCGGATGCGCAGAGGTGCGCGATGGAGCAGATCGATTCGCGGAAGACTCTGGAATCGTCCGATCCCAGGGAGTTGATCCCGTGCATATAGAGGATGTGCACGGGGCGCTGATCGGCGGTCGTCAAAGCGTCGCCGATGGTTTGAACACCCTTGAGCGAGCCGGAAACATCTTCCTTGACCTTGGCATGGGCCGCGATCCCGCCCACGCAACAAATGGAAAGAAGGACAACAATGCATGCGCGCGCTTGCACTTCGAACGACCTCCACTTACAGACCGTTGAATTACCTTAGCATTGTTTCGATTATGACCGAACCGAGTATACGGGATGTTACAGGAAACCGCGCGCTCTCTACTGAAGCAAGAAAGTTGGTTAGCAGATGCGCGGCAACTGCTCGCCGATTTGCAGCGGGATCACGCGATTCGAACCCATTGCAGTGCGGGCCACCAGCAGGCCTTTGTGTTCCGCCGTAACCTGGCCGATGCGGGCGGCATTGCGGCCGAGCGGGTGGCCACGCAGAAGATCCAGCACTACGCCGGCTGCCTCTTCGTCGACGATGAAGACCGCTTTGCCCTCGTTGGCGACATAGACCGGGTCCAGTCCAAGTAACTCGCAAGCCGATTGCACCTCTGGCCGGACGGGCAGAGACGCTTCGTCGATCGCGATGCCGACGCCGGAGGCGCGGGCGATCTCATTCAGCGTTGAGGCAAGGCCGCCGCGCGTGGGGTCGCGCATGGCGTGAACCGACCCAGCCGCCGCGTCGAGCACCGTGGCAATCATGCCGTTGAGCGCGGCGCAGTCTGACCGAATCTGGCTTTCGAACTCGAGCCCTTCGCGGACGCTCATGATAGCCATGCCGTGATCGCCGATGAAGCCGGAGATAAGGATGGCGTCGCCGGGCTGAGCGCGGTGAGGGCCGACCTGGACCTCTGCGCGCAGCACTCCGACGCCGGTCGTGTTGATGTAGCAGCCGTCGCCGTGGCCGCGCTCCACCACCTTGGTATCGCCGGTGACAATCTGGACCCCGGCGGCCTTTGCGGAGGCGGCCATCGCTTCCACAATGGCGGCAAGTTGGGCGAGCGGAAAGCCCTCTTCAAGAATGAAGCTCGCGCTCAGATATTTCGGCGTGGCCCCGGAGACGGCCAGATCGTTGACCGTGCCGTTCACAGCGAGCTCGCCGATCGACCCGCCGGGAAAAAACAGCGGCTGCACAACAAACGAATCGGTGCTCATTGCGATGCGGCCGGAGCCCAGGTCGAGCGCTGCAGCGTCCCCGAGGTTTTCGAGCGCCGGGTTGCGGAAGGCGGGAAGAAACAGGTGCTCGACCAGCTCGTTGCCCAGCTTGCCGCCGCCGCCGTGGCCCATCACGAGGTTGGGGTAGTCGGCCAGAGGCAACGGGCAGGACCAGTTGGCGAAATCGAC
>Ga0181520_10004976_pt1 | contig 21658 bp, 17 predicted proteins | sample PEATcosm2014_Bin_29_FD_132451 | JGI IMG/M metagenome (GOLD analysis project Ga0181520, IMG submission 132451) | Peatland microbial communities from MTU Mesocosm Facility, Houghton, MI, USA - PEATcosm2014_Bin02_30_metaG | ecosystem: Environmental > Terrestrial > Soil > Wetlands > Peat | place... | reverse complement strand
GTTCGCAGGTCTTTATTACGCGCTTTTCCAAAACGCAGGAGATGCCTCATGAAGAGATTACTTCCATTGGCGTTGTTGGCGTTATTTCCGGTGCTGGCCAATGCCCAACAGCAGCCGCCGGTGCAACCCTACCGCACGATCACTTCGCCGACCATCGCCGAATTGAGCGCATCATTTGGCAAGCCGCCCAAGGTCTATTCGGCCATCCACTGGGCGATCTGGGGCGGGCCGCAGACCAAGGAACGGGTCATGTCGGACATCGACAAGATCGCTGCCAATGGCGGCGGCGTCTACATGATCAACAACTCCCAGCGCGTGGCGCCCAAATATCTCTCGCCGGAGTACCTGGATATCGTGAAGGGCGCCGTGTCGGAAGCCAAGAAGAACGGCATGCATGTCTGGATCGAAACCGACTGCGGATATCCCGACGGATTTGCCGGCGGGGCGATCAGCAAGGATTACCCGATGCTGGGCATGCAGGGCATCATCACCGACTGCCACTGCACCGTGGCCGCCGGGGCCACGCTCGATATTCCCCTGCCGCCTGACACGCTGGGGATCATCGCCAGTCCCGGTGGGGCGGCGGCGGGTGGCCCGGCGGGGACGGCGATGCCGATACCGGCGGATAAGGTCTTCAAATATACCCCGCCGCGCCGCGGGGCGGGAACGATTTCGGTTGAGTTGGCCAACAATGTTGTGATCCGTTACAACGTTTCGCCCGGCGAACCGTTCACGATCCCAGTGCCCGACGGCACCAAGAGCATTTCCCTGGGTGGCGGCGGTGGTGGTGGAGGCGGCGCCAGAGGCGGGCGCGGCGGCGGCGGTGGAGGCGGCGGCGGTGGAGGCGGCACGATCATCCCGCTTCCGGCCAATGGACAGCTTAAGTGGACCGCCCCCGCGGGCGCCGGATCGTATGATGTCGCGTTCATCCGCCGTGTTTACCGCAGCTCGCCGACGCGCAACGATAACGGCGAGGACGGCGGCGCCACCAAGGACGGCTTCTACACGCTGATCGACTACCTTGACCCACTGGCCACCAAGACGTTCATCAAGTGCGTTCACGAAAACTACGCCACGGCCGTGGGCGATGAGTTCGGCAAGACCGTTTTGGGCTTCCGCGGCGATGAAACCGACTATTCGGGCGTCACGCCGATGACTTCCAAACTGCTGGAAACCTTCAAGGCGATGAAGGGATACGATTTCCAGCCGTACATTCCGCAGATTTTCGGCGGCCGGTCGAGCCCCGAAGCCGTGCGCGCCAAGGCGGACTATTGGGACGTATGGAGCGCCATGTTCCGCGACAATTTCTACAAGGTCCAGGAGGATTGGTGCAACGCGCGCGGCATGGAATACATGATGCACCTGAACCACGAAGAATCGCAGGTGGCCTGCTGCACCAGCGAGGGTTCCTTCGAGCGCAGCATGCGGTACGTCGGCGTTCCGGGCATCGATAACCTCAGCCAGATCAAGCCGGGCACTGTGGCCGATTTCCCCAAGCTGGCGGCGTCCACGGCGCACATGTACGGCCGTCCGCAGTCCTGGGCGGAAGAAGGCGGCGGTCCTGGCGCTGGCAAGTTCGTCGCCGACTACCAGCTTGTCCGCGGCATCAACTTCATGAACATCCAGGGCATGACCGGCGCCGGGGCCGGCAACATCGGCTGGTATGTCAGCCGTTCCCAGTGGGTGCTGGCCAACGGGCGGCCCGCCGCTCAGGTGGCCTACTATCACGCGACCGACAGCATTTGGCTGGGCGATACCGAAGCGGATCGGGTTTGTGTCTCCCTGGCCAACGAATTGTTGCAGCACCAGATCGACTTTGACCATATCGATCACGACTCTCTGGTCTCGGTCTGCACGCTCGAGGGCGGCGGGCTGAAGAACCTCAGCGGCCAGGTCTACAAGGCCGTGATCATCCCCTCCTGCACTGTCATACAGAAGGATATGCTCGATCGCCTGCGCGATTTCGCCAAGGGCGGCGGCAAGGTTGTGTTTGTCGGCCGCACCCCGACGATGGTGGCGGACAAGACGTTCCTCAACGCCACTGGCGCCCCGGATCTCAGCTTTGCAACGCTTGTTGAGCCAACGGCGCAGATCACAGATCGCGTTGTCGCGGCTCTTCCCAAGCCGGACGTCAAGCTCGACACCGCCTGCACGGCCATTAAATACACGCACCGGGTGATGAAGGATGGGGATGCCTATTTCTTCTTCAACGAGTCCGCCCAGGCGCAGACGCGCACAGCAACACTGGACGGCACCGGGCAGGTGCAGGTCTGGGACGCAGCCACCGGCAAGATTCAGCCCCTGGCAGGCGCCCCCAAGGCCGATGGCAGCGTGGCCGTGCCGCTGGTGCTTGGTCCGCAGGAAGCGAAGATTATCGTGATCGGCCCGCTGCCGACGACCGCGGGCTAACCAGGATCGGCGGCCAGTCCGGCGCCGGGCCTTACGCTTGCGAACACGCCGCCCAAGTCCTGCCAGGACTTGGGCGGCGGTGTGTGTGACGTATGGAGCGTCGATCGAAATTGCAAATCGGCTGCAAACAGGTAGGTTAATCGCGACGCGTATCATTCGGGAGCCAAACGTATGCGCATCCTCCGCGAACCCCTTGTGCATTTCCTGATTTTCGGATTCGCGATTTTCGCGCTGTCGCGAATATTCGCCGGCTCCAATGCCACGGCCACGGGAAGTGGCGGCGAGAAGACCATCATCGTGACTCCCGAGGCGATGCTGAAATGCGGGTATGTCCTGGACAATCTGAGCCCCGCGGAATTGCAGCAGCAGATCAACACCTACATTCGAGAGGAAGTGATGGTGCGCGAGGCGCGGGCGCAGAGCCTGGACACCGATGACAGCACCGTGCGCCAGGCCCTGGTCACGGCGCTGGAAAGGAGATTGCAGTACGGCGCGCCGGACCCGGCGCCGCCGGCTGACTCCGTGCTGCAGGATTACCTTTCCCAGCACGCGACGATGTTCAAGACGACCGACGGGAAACCGCCTTCGCTATCCAATTCCAATATTCATAACGCGGTGCTGGCGGCCTGGAATAACGATCAGCGCAAGGCGGCGATCGATGCGAAGTACCAGGAATTGCGCCAGAATTACACCGTGAGCGTGCAGATGTCGGCAACCACAAAGCCTGCCGGGGCGGGCAAGCCATGATGCGACGGCTTTGGCTGATGCCTGTGATTTGTTTTCTGATGCTCGGGCCGGGCATGGCCGGGGCGCACGACGTGCAGCCGCTCTTTCTCGAGGTGAAGCAGACGGACGCGACGCATCTGTCGGTGACGTGGAAAGTGCCGGCCAGCGCCGAAATGCAAAAACTGGCGCTCGCGTTTCCGTCGCAATGGAAGATCGTCTCGGGGCCGACGGACAGCACTTTGCCCGGTAATGTTCTCAAGCAATGGAATCTGTTTTGTCCGCCGGGCGGCCTGGATGGACAAACGCTGGGCGTGACCGGACTGGAGGATGTTCCGGCCGACGTGATGGTGCGCATCGTGCGTCAGGATGGCACGGCCACGATGACACGGCTGAATCCGACAATGACGTCGTTCGTGATTGCGCCGCAGCCGGGGTTTCTGCATCTGGCGGCGACGTACACGCGCCTTGGCATCGAGCACATCCTCACGGGCGTGGACCATCTGCTGTTCGTGCTGGGGCTGCTCTTGATCGTCAAGAACCGCTGGACTCTGATCGAGACGATCACGGCCTTCACGATCGCTCACAGCCTGACGCTGGCGGTGGCGACGCTGGGATATGCCAGTGCGCCGGTCAATCCGCTGTATGTGGCAATCGCGCTGTCGATCTTCTTTCTGGGTCCGGAGATCGTGCGGAAAAAGCGCGGCGGAACGAGTCTGACCATCGAACATCCGTGGATCATCGCGTTCATCTTTGGACTGGTGCATGGATTCGGTTTTGCGGCCGGTCTCACCGCGCTGGGGCTGACGCACAAGGAGATTCCGCCGGCTCTGCTGCTGTTCAACGTGGGAGTGGAAATCGGGCAGTTGTTCTTCGTCCTCATTATTCTGTCGTTGGAAAGAGCCTATAAGGTTCTGGACGTACACTGGAGCAAGTGGGCGCAGTGGATTCCGACCTATGCGATCGGAAGCCTTGGAGCGTTCTGGACAATTCAACGCGTGGCGATCTTATTTGGATGGATACCCCAATGAAATCGGCAAAAAAGACAACGCGGTGGCTGACCGTTCTCTTCACGATGTTCACAATCCTGATGCTGACGCAGCACGCCCAGGCGCACATCGTGGCCGGCGATGTGGCCGGCGGTTTCCTTGCCGGGATGAAACATCCCTGGTCCGGCTGGGATCACATTTGCGCCATGGTGGCCGTGGGGCTTTGGGGCGCGCAACTGGGAATGCCCGCGATCTGGATTCTACCGGTCACGTTTCCGGTCATCATGTCGATAGGCGGATTTCTCGGTTTGATCGGAGTCAAACTTCCCGGCGGTCAGAAGGGCGACGAACTCGGCATCGCTCTCTCGGCCGTACTGCTGGGGTTGATGGTGCTGCTGAAAGCCCGGCCGCCGCTGTGGGCGGCGATGATCCTGGTGGGGTTCTTCGGATTGTGCCACGGATGGGCGCATGGGCACGAAATGCCGCCGGACCAAAGCGCTTTGCTCTATTCCATCGGGTTTGTCATCGCGACCGGCACGCTGCACGGCGTGGGAATCACGATCGGCCTGCTCAATGATGAATGGAAGGACCGCGCCTGGGCGCCGATCCTCGGCACGCTACTGCTGGGGTTCATGCTCGGCCTGGGCCTTGCCGACGGCATGGGCGTGAGCGGGTGGAACTATTGGGGTCATGTCGCGATCGGTTTCGCCCTGGCGTCGGCCATCCTGATGTTCGTCGTGGTCAAGGCACAATTGGGCGAGAAGGTTATCCGCGCCCTGGGCGCTGCCATTACGCTCGGCGGATGTTGCTTCCTGTATCAGGCGTTCACTGCCGAGGAGCAACCGGCGACCAAGCCCACCACGGTCGCAATCATGCCCGTCCGCACACCGCCGCTGTTTGACGTCAACGGGATATAACAATGCGGCAATTGCGTTATGTTCTCCTCGTCGTTTTGGCGCTGCTGGTCATGCAGCGATCGGCTCAGGCGCATTTGGTGACCACCGGATTGGGGCCGGTGTACGACGGGATCGGTCACTTTTCGATTGCGCCCGATGACAGCATCCCGGTTGTGGCGCTGGCGCTTTTTGCCGGGTTGCGCGGGAAACGGGCGGGGCGCGGAGTCATGTTTCAATTGCCATTGGCGTGGTTCTGCGGCGGCGTGGCGGGATTGATGGCTCACAGGGAGCCGTTTGATCCGTTGCGGTGCGTGTCATTTTTGGTCCTGGGCGTGCTTGTCGCCGCCGATCTCCCGCTGCCGGACTTGGCGGTCATGGCCCTTGGGGTTGCCATGGGATTTATGCACGGGTTCCTCGACGGCGCGGGTTTTCAAGCGGCCGGACTGGGCAAGGGAATGCTCCAGTTGCTCGGAATCAGTGCGATACTTTTTGTGCTGACGCCGCTGGTTTCGGCGTTGGTAGTCTCGATCCGCACCTATTGGGTGCGCATCGTGATGCGCGTGGCGGGAAGCTGGATCGCGGCCATCGGGTTGCTCATGCTGGGCTGGGCGTTGAGGCTCAAGCACTATTAGCGGGCAAAAGGGAACCAAACATGCCATTGGGCGCAAAACGGTTCTGCCTTGCAGTTTTCATGCTGCTGGTCGCCCAGGCTGGCGCCATGGCGCATGACATCGGCGAAAGCAATGCCACTTTCTATGTCCGGTCCACCGGCATCGACGTCACGCTCTTCATGGGGCTTAATTCCGCCGCTCTGCTGATCCCCAGCGAAGGTCAGGCCATCTCGATCACGCTTGATACCTTTGACAAGTATTCGGATCGCCTGCAGGCGGCGGCGCCGGACCTCCTGACCTTGACCGGCGGCGACGGCACGACGCTCAAACCCGATTCCATGGCCGTCTCGATGACCGAGGAATTTGATGTGCTCTACAACCTGCACTATCCACTGCCGGCTCCATTGCCCGGCGTGCTCAAGATTCATGCGGGCTATCTCACCAAGATGGTCGAGACCCATGTGGGAACCTTCTATGTGATGAATGCCGCCGGCGAGCAATTCGGGTGGGCCGAAGTCCGTCCCGATTCGCAGGATCTCGAAGTTCGTCTTCCGGCGATGAATAATGTCAGCGGGACGCAACAGCCGGCCAGCATCGCCGCAGCGAAGCCGGCTACCGAAGTTCACGGCGGCGAGCGATGGGTTCTCTGGGCCATGATCGGTGGCGGAGTTGCGGCTCTTGTACTTGCGGCCTTGCGAGCAATCGCGCGCAAGAACAAGGCTCGCGGAACTGACCATTGAGACGCATTTGGGCGCAGGCAGGCGGATTCAAACATGCCAATGACAGCAAAGCGGCTTTTGCTTGCAACAATCGTCCTGCTCCTCGTTTCCAGCAGCGTCGTGGCGCATGACGTGTCCGAAAGCAACGCCGATTTCTACGTCCGTCCGACCGGCATCGATGTTGAGCTCCACATGGCTCTCAGTTCCGCGGCCCTGCTGCTTTCCACTCCGGACCAGGCCGTCTCTATCTCGATCGACACCTATGACAATTATTCGGCTCGCCTGCAGGCTGTCGCGCCGAGCCTGCTGACGCTGACCGGCGGCGACGGCACGACGCTCAAACCCGACGCCACGGCCGCAACGATGACCGAGGAATACGATGTGCTCTTCACCCTGCACTACCCGCTGCCGGTTCCAATGCCCGGAAACCTCAGGATTCATCCGGACTATCTTGCCAGGATGATCGCCAGCCATGTGGGAACGTTCTATGTGGTGGACGGCTTTGGCGGGACGTTCGGCTGGGCCCAAATGGCCCCGGATTCGCAGGATCTCGACGTCCGCCTTCCCGCCATCACCGATCTCGGCAAGGTGCGATCCGCCGCAAGTATCGCCGCCACCCAGCCGGTTGCTGAATCTCGACGCGGCGTCCGATGGGTTCCCTGGGCCGTGGGCGGCGGTACGCTGGTCATAGTCCTATTGGCTGTGCGAGTATTCGCCAGGGGGAGCAAAGCGAAGGGCACGAGTTGTTGATGCGCGTTGGCGGCGACGTTAGAATGCCCGCCGCTTCGTGATCGCATCTGTCTTCGTGCAGCCGTCGCTAATGGAGGAACGCAACCGTGAAAAAACTGACATTGTGCGCGTTGATGTGTTTGTTCCCGCTGCTGGCCAGCGCTGCCCCGCCGTGGCAGGAGGTCACAGTTCCCAGCGTGGCCGAGGCGGCGCAGTCGTTCGCCAGTCCGCCCCGGCAATTTGGCGCCATTCACTGGGCGGTCTGGGGTGGCCAGCAGACCAAGGAGCGCATCCTCGCGGACATCACGAATATCAATGCCAACGGCGGCTGCGTCTACATGATCAACAACTCGCAGCGGGTGATGCCCAAGTATCTCTCGCCGGAATATTTGGATATCGTCAAGTTCGTCGTCGATGAGTGCAAAAAGCGAGGCATGTATGTCTGGATCGAGGGCGACTGCGGCTATCCCGACGGGTTTGCCGGCGGCCTGATCACCCAGGACTACCCGCAACTCGGCCAGCAGGGCATCGTCGCCGATGCGCATTGCATCATCGCCGGCGGGAAGTCGGTCAGTTTCCCCCTGCCCAGCGACACACTGGGGATTTACGCCAGCCAGGCCGCCGCGGCTGCGCCCGCTGCGGAAGCGGGGCAGGCGATCCAGATTCCGGCCGACGGAAAGCTCAACTGGTACGGAGCCAGCGGCTCGTCGTATGAAGTGACCGTCACGGATGCCAACGGTGTGGCGATTCGCTATAGCGTGGTAGCCGGACAGACGCTCCATATTCAGGTGCCGCCGAATACCAGGAGCATCGAGTCCACAACGCGCGCTGCCGGTCCGCGAGGCGGCGGGGGCCCGGCCGGCGGCGCAGCCGGCGCTCGCGGCGGTGCGGGCGGCGGGGCGGCCGGTGGCCAGCCCACGATCATTCCCGATCCCGCTGACGGGCAGTTCAAATGGACCGCCCCCGCCGGCGGCGATTGGGACATCACCTTCGTTCGCCACCTCTACCGCAGTTCTCCCACGCGCAACGATGCCGGCGAAAACGGCGGCGCCACCAAGGACAGCCGCTACACGGAAATCGACTATCTCGATCCGGCCGCGACGGCTGTGTATCTGAAGTGCGTTCACGAGGCCTACGAGAAGGTTGTCGGCGATGAGTTCGGCAAGACCATCCTGGGCTGGCGGTTCGACGAGACCGACTACACCGGTTTCTCACCGTGGACTCCCAAACTTCTGGAGACCTTCAAACAGCAAAAGGGCTACGATCTGCAGCCCTATATCGCCGAAATGTTCGCCAGCCCGCAGTCTCCCGAGTCGCAGCGTGTCAAGGCGGACTACTGGGACGTCTGGAGCGGCATGTTCCGCGACAATTTCTACAAGCCCCTCCAGGATTGGTGCCGGGCCCGCAACATGGACTACATGGGCCACCTGAACCACGAGGAGACGCAGATCAATCCTCGCGGCGAGAGCATGGTCTCCAACGAAGGCTCCTTCTGGCGCGACTTGCGCTACATCGGCGTTCCGGGCATCGATAATCTCAGCCAGATCGGCCCGGGCATCGTGGCCGACTTCCCCAAGATCGCCGCATCCGCCGCTCATATCAACGGCCATCCGCTGGTCTGGGAAGAGGAAGGCGGCGACACCAGCCCCAACGGCAAGTTCATCTATGATTACCAACTCGTTCGTGGAGTAAACTACCTGAATATCCGCGGCCTCAACGCCGCACCGTCGCGAAACGGGTTGCTGGATCGGGCATCGGCCATGGGCTGGTACGTGACGCGATCGCAGCACTTGATGGCCATTGGCCGGCCGGCGGCGCAGGTCGCCCTCTTCCATCCGACCGACAGCTATTGGCTGGGCGACACCGAGGCCGATACGGTCACCATCAGATTGCAGACGCAGTTGATCCGGCATCAAATCGACTTCGACCATGTCGATTCCGATGCCCTCGGTTCCTACTTCACGCTTGACAGCGACGGCTTTAAGAATTTAAGCGGCCAGGTCTACAAGGCCGTTGTCATCCCCACATCGACCGTGATCCAGAAGAGCGTACTCGACCGCCTGCGCACCTTTGCCGGCAACGGCGGCAAGGTGGTGTTCGTCGGCCGTACGCCGACGATGGTGGTGGACAAGACATTCCTCAATCCCGTGCCCGGCGCGCCGGACCTGAGCTTTGCGACAATCGAACCATCCGGTGAAATCACCGATCGCGTTGTGGCGGCGCTGCCCAAGCCGGATGTCAAACTCGACACGCCCAGCGACATGATCAACTACATCCACCGCTCGCTGAAGGACGGCGAGGTCTACATGTTCTTCAATGAATCCCGCCAGACGCTGTCGCGTACGGTTATGCTGGCCGGCACGGGGCAGGTCCAGCTTTGGGATGCCGGCGATGGAACCATCCATCCGCTGGCGGGCGTCGCCAAGGCGGATGGAACCGTCGCCGTCCCACTGACGCTGGGCTCGCAGGAGGCCAAGTTCATCGTCATCGGCCCGCTGCCGGCCAATGCCGCTGCGGCAGCGACCACCATCAATGCAGGCCAGACCCTCGTCGCTTTGGACGGTGACTGGACCGTCAAGCTCGGTGCAACGCCGCTGACCACCGGGCTCAAGTCATGGGAAGCCCTTGGCGAAGGAACGTTCACTGGCATCGCCGATTACACCAAGACGTTCGACACCCCGGCCGCTCTGCCGCAGGGCAAGCGGCTCTACCTCGATCTGGGCGAGGTGAACGACATGGCGCACATCAAGGTAAATGGAAAGGACTTCGACAGCCGCGGCTGGCCGTCCTATGTGTGGGACGTGACCGATGCGATCAAGACCGGCGCCAATACGCTAGAGGTGCAGGTGCAGGTTGCCGAAGCGGGTGGCGGCCGTGGCGGCGGTGGTGCCGGCGGCGGGGCAGCTCCGGCGGGCGGCCGAGGCGGCCGCGCAGCGCCCGGCGCGCCCCCAGCGGGCAATGTGGCTCCGGCTGACGTTCCGGCCGGTGTGGTTGGCGCACCGGTTGGCGGCGCCGCTGCTGCTGGCGCTGGACGTGGAGCCGGTCGTGGCGCCGCGGCCGGCGGTCGTGGCCGCGGAACAGGCGGCGGCGGTGGCGGTCAGGCTGCGGCGACGGTCGAGCGCGGGCTTATTGGCCCCGTGCGCCTGATCGCACAATAGCCGCCGCTTGGGACCGTGACATTTTGACGCACAAACCGGGACCGTCTCGAATTCTCACCTGAGCAATCACGCTCGTCCCGGTTGCATTGGTTGGCGCAGCGGGCGGCGTCGGTTTGATTGCCCAGCCGTCAATTTGTAATCTATGCGCAGCGGAAGAACTGGGGGGCTGGAGGCTACGAGGCAAATGAAATCTGGACGCTTTGTATTCCCGCGGGCATTGGTGTTGTTCTGCGCGCTCATTTCACTGCTTGCGGCGTCGGCACACGGGCAGGTTCTGGCGGATGCGGGCGCGATCTCGCCGCTGGCGGTCGCCAAGCCGGGACCGGGCGATGGTCCGGTTCACATCGGGACTGAAAAGGATCTTAACACCGGCGATACCGCTTGGATGCTGGTCAGCACCGCCTTGGTTCTGATGATGACCGGCCCGGGTCTGGCCCTCTTTTACGGCGGGCTGGTGCAACGCAAGAACGTCCTGTCCACGATGATGCACTGCTTCATCCTGATGGGACTGGTCAGCGTCCTTTGGGCGATCGTCGGATACAGCCTCGCATTCGACGCCGGCACGCCGTTTATCGGCGGCTTGCGCTTCGCATTCCTGCGCGAAGTCGGCAACGCGCCCTGCGAATACGCGGCGACCATTCCGCACACCACCTGGATGGCCTACCAGATGATGTTCGCGGTCATCACCCCGGCCCTCATCTGCGGCGCTTATGCCGAACGCATGAAGTTCAGCAGCATGGTGATCTTCTCCTCGCTCTGGCTGTTGATCGTCTATTGCCCGATGGCTCACATGGTCTGGGGCAAGGGCGGCCTATTCAACGCCTCGATGGGCGGCTCGATCGGCGCGATGGACTTCGCCGGCGGTACCGTCGTGCATATCAGCTCCGGCGTATCCGCGCTGATCTGCGCACTGATGATCGGCCCGCGCCGCGGCTACGGCAAAGTGGCCATGCCGCCGCACAGCGTCGTCCTGGCCGTCGTCGGCGCGGCGATGCTGTGGGTTGGCTGGTTCGGCTTCAACGCCGGTAGCGCCCTGCAAGCAAATTCGCTGGCCAGCATGGCGTTTGTCAACACGCATCTGGCCGCCGCCTGTGGCGCTTTGGCGTGGGCGGGCGTGGAATGGATCAAGAACGGCAAACCCACCGTGCTGGGCGCGATTTCCGGCGCAGTGGCCGGCCTGGTCGCCATCACTCCCGCTTCCGGGTTCACGCTTCCGATGTACGCACTGATCATTGGCGGCGCCGCCGGTCTGGTCTGCTTCTTCTCGGCCACCACGATCAAGCAGACGTTCGGTTACGACGACACGCTGGACGCATTCGGCGTTCACGGCACCGGCGGAACTTTGGGCGCGATCCTCACCGGCGTGTTTGCCGTTTATGTGGTCAATTGCCCGGTCGGCCTGGATAATGCCGCAAAGAAACTCGGCCTTGTTGAAGGCAATTGGACACCCGTACTGCACCAGCTCGCGGCCGTCGCTCTGACCTGGGTTCTCGCCGCCGCCTTGTCGGCCATGCTTTTGGGCATCCTCAAGTCGACCATCGGCCTGCGCGTCAGCGAAGCCGACGAATACGACGGCCTGGACCTCACCCAGCACGGCGAATCTGGCTACAACCTCGAAGACGGAATGTCCGGCGAAGTCGGCAATGGCGCGTCGTCCCACGGATAACGGCCCGCGCGGAGCGAGGACATCGCCGCCTTGCGGCTATCGCGCCGGCCGAGGGCTGGCGCCGATCTTGCCGGCGGTGTGTGGCGCGGGTGTGAACCAATCGGCGGGCATGACGTCTTCGCTGACCAGATCGAACGTCAGCCGCCGCGGCAACGTGCTGCCTTGGAACTTGGCTTGATCGAACACGATGCGCCGGGGCATGCCCGTCTTTGTATCCGCCCAAATCTCGATGACCACGGGCCCTTTGACATCCCGCGATTTGCGACTGGCCAGCACGTGGCGCAAAGGCGGCCCGCCCGCCGGCAGCGGCGCCAAATCGAACCGCTCAATCGTGTAATCCGTGCCGATCTGTTTCAGTGTCGGCTCGAGATCGGAAAACAGCGTGTCGGGCATGGTCTCGGTCAATCCCAGGCCGCCGGCGCCAAGACCTTCCTTTGTCTCAGCCACCTGTCCGCCGGAGATTCGCCAACTTTGCCGGCCATCGTAGCCGTCGAATTGAAATCCGCCTTTGGGATCGAGTCGAATCAAGAGATATTGGCTTCCATCGCGGAGATCGAGCGTGGCCCGGTCCAGCCCGACCTTCCCCTGCGAAGGAGGGTCCGGCGGCTGCACCGTGATGCGATAGGCGCGATCGCCCGGGCGGTTCAAGGCGCCAAGAATATCGCTCAGCGACGCCAGTGCCGGAGCGGGGCTATAGGTCATTGCAAAAATGCACGCCGCGACAAGCACCATAGCCGCCGCCGCCCAGGCGGTGCGCCTGGCCCATGCGGGGATTTGCAAACTACGGCCGGCCGGACGGGCAGCCGATCCATTATCGCCTCGCGGCGTTGCGATACCCGGCTCTCGCAGGGCCAGCATGGCACGCTCGACGCGCTGTTCGCGATACTGCAAGGCCCGCTCATCGTGCATGTGAAGCAGCAGGGCGTGTACAAAGCGATCGTCGGCCTGCTGCTGGATGTCTGGCGGATTGGAATCGATGTCGTCGGCCATGGTTTTCAACCCGTTCTGGCGAGCACCGCCTTGCGCTGCAGGCACTGGGCCAATTGGAGACGTGCCCTCTGGAGTCGTTTCTGGATCGCGTCCCTTGTCGTCGCTGATTGCTGCGCGATCCACTCGGTCGTCTTTTGCTGGCCGTAATGCAGTTCGATCGGCTCCCGGTACATCGGTTCCAGACGCTCGATGCAGTCTCTCAAGGCCGTGATTTTCTCGTCGAACGTGTCGCCGCTCTTGCGGCCGATCTGCGCCATGCGCCCGTCGATGTAGTCAAGAACCTGGTCGCTGGAGAACGGGATCTCGCGGGCGGATTTGCGGTAATGCGCCAGGATGAGATTTCGCGCGATCCCGCGAAGCCACGCCCCGAACGGGCGCACACGGTCGTATTCGCCGATCTTCCGCCAGGCGATCAGCATCGTCTCCTGAAACAGGTCATCCACGGCCGCCTGATCCTCGACGCCGGCGCGCAGAAAAGCTGTAAGAGAATCAGCGTTCTCCCGCACAAGCACCTCGAACAGCGCCAGCGGCTCGATCGGCCGCGAACTCTGCCCGGTCAGCGATCCTGCATCTTCATCATCCATTGCGGCGGATTCTCCTATGCCCCTTATTGTCGGTTGAGCCGTACCGGCGGACAAGAAAATGCCGGCCGGCCAATTTTATTGTCCGCAAGGCATGTCCTTCGCGCAATGTAAACTAATCGAAGTCCACTGCGGACTCGATGAACCGGCAGCCTCGAACAGGAGAGGACGCGATGAGAACAAAATTGGCGTTCATGACGCTGGTCGCATGCTTGTGTGCCTCGGTCGCAACGGCGCAGAATCGGCCGCCGCCGCCTCCGCAAGGGTCTCCTCCGCAGGGACCGCCGCGCCAAGGCCAGCAGCCCGGCGGCAATGCCCAACGCTATTCGATCGAGCAGGCCGTTTCCGATCAGGCGCAGCTCCACACAATCGCGTTTGACGGCCTGGCTTTCCTGACCGGGGACTTCGGCATGGACACGTTCCTGCCGCCGGGCAAAGTGTCTGACTATTTCGGTTTTCAGTACATGCGGGACATCGACGCGGCCGAGGGCGGGCACAATACCTCCTTCCTGACGCGAATCGCCAACAACATGCTGGCCGTCCTGAGCGATGACCAGAAGGGCCAGCTTCTGGCCCTAGGCAAGGCGCAGCAAAGCGACATCCGGCGGTTCGCCGAGATGCGTCTGCCGCTCATCAAGGCGTTTTGTCGAAACCTCGCCGGCGACATCCCCGCCGCCAGCAAGGGTCTGGACAAGGCCGCGGTGATGAAATACTCGTCCGACCTGTACGCGCTGGACGGCCTGCTGTCGTATCAGCGGGCGAAGGTAACGGGCGGCATCATCCACGGCCTGAGCGATCAGCAGAAAGCCGCCCTGGCCAAGCTTAAATTTGGTGACTCCCGCACCTGGCCGGATCTGCCTGATCAACTCGACAAGCGGAGCATGCCCCACGAGGTCAACGTCGCCATGATGACCTACGCCAGCGAGATGTTCGCGTGGTACGCCGGCTCGCTCGAGGCCGACACCTACTTTTGCCCCGAGCGTCACGGGATGTATTTCGGCGGCTTCGGGATGAAGACCGCGCCGGCCATGGGCAAGCAGAATTACTCGATCAGCACATCGCTCACCGGCGATAGCGGCGCGGCTTTTCTGGCGGCGTTGACGGATGGACAGCGGAAGCACGTCACGGACATACTGGATCTCCAGCGCAAGGATTTGGGCGAAATCGTCACAACGCGCCGGGCCATCGCGACCGAACTGCGGCGATTCCAGAAGGGAGAATCCGCGGATAACGACAGGGTGCAGTCGCTTTCGAGGCGCTACGGCGAACTGGATGGCGAGATGTCATACTTCTATGCCACGGCCTTCGCGGAGGTGGGCAAGTCGCTGTCGCCTGCGCAGAAGCAAACGCTGGCCAAGATGCGGACGACCGATCCATCCGATCCCAAAGGCCCGTTCCTGTACTCAGACCCGATCGCCATGCCGACGATAGAGAATACGGACTTCCTGTTTGGAGTTGGGCAGCCAGGGGCAAGATAATCGCGGTGCCGAAGACAAGGGCCAGACGTATGAAGTTCTTTACGAGCCGAAGGTCATTCCTGGGGATTATCGCTTCCGCCTTGGCGTGGCTCGTCGCGCCGGCGACAGGGCAGACGACCGGCCCAATCGCGCCAAGAGCAGGCGGTGGCCAGAAAAGGCGGCCGGGAGAATATCCACTGCCACCGGAATTGGCGGCATTTGGCGTGTTGTCGCTCGTGCTGGGGCGCGTAAGCGACCGCTCGGTCACCGTGAGTACGTTAGCCAGCGAGCCGATGGAGGGGTATTTCGAGTACGGTATATCATCGGGGAATTACAACCACAGGACCAAGACGCTGTCGCTTGCCGCCGGTGAGCCGATCGAGGTGATCTTCGATGGCCTGCTGCCGAACACGCGATATTTCTATCGCCTGCAACATCGCAAGCCCGGCGAAACTGCCTTCGCCGCCCGGTCCGAGTGTCGTTTTCATACACAACGTCCCGCCGGCAGTACCTTCACATTTGCGATTCAAGGCGATTCGCATCCGGAACGTCCCCAGATGAGCAATCCGGACTTGTATGCCCGCACGCTACTCGGCGCGGCATCCGTGCAGCCGGATTTCTATATCTGCATCGGGGACGATTTCAGCGTGGATACGCTGCGGGATTACACGGCCCAGACAGTGGCCAATTGCTATACGCTACAGCGGCCGTTTCTCGGACTGGTGGCGCAATCGGCGCCGCTGTTTCTGTTGAACGGAAATCACGAGCAGGCATCGCTGTTCAATCTGAACCAAACCGATGTCAGGCATGATGTGGCGGTCTGGGCCCAAAACGCCCGCAACCGTTATTTTCCGATGCCGCTTCAAGATGCGTTTTACACCGGCGATACCGAGCCATTGAAGCCGATTGGACCGCTGCGGGATTATTACGCCTGGACCTGGGGCGATGCGCTCTTTGTGGTTCTGGATAACTACTGGCATTCGCCGGTCCAGGTGGACAGCCCGCTGGGCGGCGGCGATGCCGGCGGGGCCAAGGATCGCGACTGGTGGGACATCACGCTCGGGGACGCGCAGTACCAGTGGTTCAAACGTACGCTCGAACAAAGCAACGCCAAGTACAAATTCGTCTTTGCCCATCACGTTCTCGGATCCGGCCGGGGCGGCGTCGATGAGTGCGATCTGTTTGAATGGGGCGGCCGGAACAAGCGTGGTGATTGGGAGTTTGCTCAGAAGCGGCCGGGTTGGGAGCTCCCCGTGCATCAGTTGATGGTGAAACACGGCGTGACGATCTTCTTCCAGGGCCACGACCACCTTTTCGTGCGGCAGGAACGGGATGGAATCGTCTATCAGGAACTTCCGATGCCGGCGGACATGGGCTATGTCGCCTACAACGAAGACCGCTATGGGTCTGGCGTCAAGCTGCCGAACTCAGGGTACATGCGCGTCGATGTGTCCCCGCAGCAGGTGAAAGTCGACTATGTGCGGAGCTATCTGCCCAAGAATGAAACCGCCGGGCGGAAGACAGGCGACATCGCACATTCCTACAGCATCAAGGCGAAACCCGCTCATGCCTAGATCGCTGACCATCTGCGGCGCCGTTCTTTTCGCTTTCTGGTCGATGAGCCCGAAGGCGGTGGCGGATGATCCCAAGCCGACCACGGCCATTGCAAATCCAGCCAAGGAGGCGGCGAGCGATTTCAACCTCACCGTTCCCGCCCATGCGTATGATCTGATCCTCGCGCGTCCCGAGAAGACGGCCATCACACTGAGCGTGCTGACCTATCAGGACATGGAAGGGTATGTCGTCTATGGGACGCAGCCCAAGACTTATGTGGCACAAACGCCAGCGCAGCATTTTGACAAAGACTCGCCGCTCGAAATCGTGATCGGAACCCTGCAGGCCGACACCCGCTATTACTATCAATTCCGCTCGCGTCCGCCCGGCACGCAGGAGTTCAGCAGCAGCCCGGAATACACCTTTCACACCGCACGGCTGGCGGGAGCGGGATTCGCCTTTACGCTGACCGCGGACGCGCATCTTGACGGCCATACCGATCCCAATGTGTATCTTCGGACTCTCTCCAATATCCAAGCTGACAGCCCTGATTTCAATATCGACCTGGGTAACCTGTTCATGACCGACAAGCACGCCAGCCGCGACGAGGCCGCGCGGCAATATCTGGCCGAGCGCTACTACCTCGGCCGGATTGGGTGCTCGACGCCGATCCTTTTGGCCCTGGGCACACACGATGGCGAGAGTAACAGATACGACGACGGCACCGGCGATTGCCTTGCGGTGTGGTCAAACCTGACGCGCAAATGCTACTTCCCCAATCCCGTTCCCGACGATTTCTTTGCCGGGAACAAAACGCCCAAGCCGCATTGCGATCTACTTCAGGATTATTACGCCTGGGAATGGGGTGACGCCCTCTTCGTCGTGCTCGATCCGTTTTGGAATTCGGTGCCCGAGCGCGGCGTGCATGACGGCTGGGCATGGTCGCTCGGCCTGCCGCAGTATCAGTGGCTCGAACAAACCCTTGCCCACAGCCGGGCCAGATTCAAGTTCGTGTTTATCCATAATCTTCTCACCGGCGATCCGGCCGCACGCGGCGGCGTCGAAGTAGCGTCGTTCAACGAATGGGGCGGGAAGAACCTCGATGGCAGCGAAGGTTTCAAGCAGCACCGTCAGGGGTGGGATATGCCCGTTCACCAGTTGCTGGTGCAAAATCATGTTGCGGCCGTGTTCAAGGCCCATGACAATTTTTTCGCCCGACAGGAACTGGACGGGATTGTGTATCAGATGGTTCCGCAGCCAAGCTTTGCCGGAAACGATCGCATTCGCGATCTGGAAACCTACGGCTACAAACAGGGCACGTTTCTTGGCAATTCCGGGCATGTGCGCGTGACCGTCACATCGGAAAAGGTGCGCGTGGAGTATGTCCGCTCTTACCCGCCCAGAGCCGCCAGCCCGCAACATCCCAACGGCGAAATCGCATCTTCCTACGAAATCGCCGCGACCAAGGCAGAGTAGATCTCTGTGTGGTGTAGGTTGCCTGCGGCTACAATGGCCGCTCGGTCGGGTTCGGCGGCGCCGAGCGGCCATGCGATTTGCTCCCAGATAGGCGGTGCATCATGAACAGAATTCCACTCGCGTGCGCGGTGTTTCTTTCTCTGGCCATTTTCGGCCAGGGCTTTTCTCTGGCCCAAACCCGGCCGTCTGATGCGCCGACCACCCGCCATGTGATGCTCGCCATGTCTCCGGCCAAATTGACCGACTGGCAAACCCGTTGGGAAAAGAGCATCAGGAACGAGGCCCGCAACCGTTATTGCGACAAGGAACTGGGCGAAGAAACCGGCTGGCTCATGTCGCCGCTCATGAACGGCTTCTATTACGGTTACATGTCCACCAAGGACACCCAATGGATCGACATGCTCGTCGACTGGACCGATTCCTGGATCAAACGCGAAACCATCGAGCCGGATGGTTATCCCGGCTGGCCCAAACTTGGCGCGGCCGGCACCGACGTTGACAAACTCAACGATTTCAACGCCGACAGCCTGCTCGGCGATGCGATGGTTCTGCGGCCGGTGGTCATGATGTCCGACCGGATTCTCAAGACGCCGGCGCTGAAGGAGAAATATGGCGACAAGGCCACGGGTTACATCCAGCTTGCCGAGACGATTTTCGAGAAATGGGACAAGCGCGGCGCCTGGCGCGATACCGAAGGCGGCGGCAATATCACGATCGTCCTGCCGTACGGATTCGATCCCGCCACCGGCAAGTGGACGGCCGGCTACGACAAGCGGAATTCGCCGGACATCGGCTTTTCCCACCCGAACAACAAGGCCAACCTGGTGGCTCAGTGGCTGCTGGCGATGTCGGATGCCACGCAGAAGCCCATCTACAAAACGCGGGCCGAAAAATGGTTCAAACTCATGAAATCCCGCATGAAGCTCAAGGCTGACGGGACGTACGAGATCTGGAACTACTGGCAGCCGGCCGGGCCTTGGGATTTGCAGCCCGATGGGTCCACAAAGCACTGGGTCGGGGTTCATCCCAACGGCGGCTATTACGAGATCGACGCCGGCGGGATCGTGGCCGCGTACGAGCACGGCCTGATCTTCGACAAGACCGACCTGGCCCATTTGATCGCCACGGCCAAATCCGAAAAGCGATATTGGACGGCGCTGGCGCCTTATGACGACGACATCCAGAAAGATTTCGAGACCACGACCAACCCAGACGGGTGGGGCGGATTGACGGACGTGCCGTGGTATTTGTCGCTGCAAGTTGCATTGAGTCAGCCCCCGGGAAACCGCTGACGGGTCGGGCCTTTCGACGCCCCGGCAGCCACCGGTCTCTGCCTGGCAGAAAATTTTCCTGCTGTGGCGAAAGAATCCGGCTGGCGAGTCGTGATTCGACACGCTACGATATCCTCATTGGTTGGTGACGAAGCGGCTTGGCAACAGCCTTCCGGTGCCGCGCTTTTCCTTCTCGCCTGCCTGCCTTGGTCGACGTGTATTCTTTATGCCCGTTGGCTTCTACCGGAAGCAGGAAAACAGCACGTTGGCATTCACCATTATTCAGGGCGGCATGGGCGTGGGGGTATCGGGGTGGCCGCTCGCGCGGGCCGTTTCGCAATTGGGACAACTCGGCGTCGTGTCGGGGACGGGTTTGGCGGTGATGTTGTCACGGCGCCTCGGCCGCGGCGATCCTGGCGGTCATATCCGGCGGGCGCTGGCGAAATTCCCGGTTCCGGCCATGGCCCAGCGCATACTCGACCGCTATTACGTCGCCGGGGGCAAGGGCAGCGACGAAGCGTTCACTCCCGTGACGATGCCGCGGATCGAATTGCCCCTGCCCTTCCTCGAACTTACCGTAGTGGCCAATTTCGTCGAGGTGTGGCTGGCGAAAGAGGGCCACGACGGCGTTGTCGGCATCAATTACCTCGAGAAAATGCAGATTCCAACCCTGCCGCAATTGCTGGGATCGATGCTGGCCGGCGTGGACTATATCCTGATGGGCGCCGGAATCCCGCGGTCCATACCGGGCATTCTCGACGCCTTCGCCGCCGGCAAGGCCGCCGAGATGCGCTTCGACGTCGAGGATGCCAGGCCCGACGATCATTTCACCTGCCGCCTGGATCCGACGCAGGTGCTGGGGATGACGCCGAACCTGGCCCGGCCTAAATTCCTGGCGATCGTCGCCTCGGTCGTGCTGGCCATGACCCTGGCTCGCAAATCGAACGGCCGGGTGGATGGATTCGTGGTCGAAGGTCCGACGGCTGGCGGACACAACGCCCCGCCGCGCGGGCCATTGAAACTCAGCGAACTGGGCGAGCCTGTCTACGGCCAGCGCGATGATGTCGATCTGGCGGCCATGCGCGAATTGGGCCTGCCATTCTGGCTGGCGGGCGGTTTTGCCGAGCCGGGCCGGTTGAAGGAAGCTCTGGCGGCCGGGGCACAGGGAATCCAGGTCGGAACCGTCTTCGCGTTCTGCGCCGAATCCAGTGTCACCGAGGAACTGAAACGGCAGGTGTTGGGCCTCAGCCGCAGCGGCACGGCCGTGGTGTTCACCGATCCCCAGGCCTCGCCGACCGGGTTCCCGTTCAAGGTCTCGCGTCTGGAAGGCACGCTCTCGGAACCGCAGACCTACGAGCAGCGCACGCGCACATGCGACATCGGCGGCCTGCGCCGCCTCTACCGCCGCGAAGATGGCACCGTCGGCTATCGCTGCCCGGCCGAACCCGTCGAACAATATGTCGCCAAGGGCGGCAACGAGGCCGACACCCTCGGCCGCAAATGCCTCTGCAACGCCCTGTTCGCCAACATCGGCCTCGGCCAACCGCTCGAGGATGGCCAACACGAACTGGCCCTGGTCACCGCCGGCGACGATGTCGTCCGCCTCTCGCGTCTGCTAAAGGACGGCCGGGAAACGTACACGGCTCGGGATGTGGTGGAGTATTTGCTGGGTGGTTGAGCCACCCACTACCTAACGCTTGGCATCGATCAGCTTTTCCTTCCAATCCGGATGTTCCGCAATGAGTCTTTGCACAACAGCCCGGCCCGCTGGCGTCAGCCAACACGCCGTAAAGCACGCTCCGGCTGGTGGGTCGCCGAGATTTCCACCGCCGTTCAACAGTCGCTCCGATTCAGGTTCCTTGCGCGTCAGTTCGATGAGCGTTGAATACCACAATCCGAGCACAGGAAATCGAGCCGCGGCGTCCTCATCGCCGTGGTAGACCGCCGGTGCGGCTTCGGCAAGCGCCTCATTCCACAAACCCGCCGCGTCCAATGCGTGTTGAAGGACACGATGGCAGTTGGCATGAATGCGGTCCACCGGCGGCGGAGCATGGAAAAAACGCCGAAGCGAGAATGGGGTTCCCGCGCAAATCGGCGTCAGCTTGCTCACCCGTTTCCAATTCACACCTCCCGATCCACCGCCGCCGCGATCTTTTTTACCGCCTGCATCATCTGATTGAACTGCGCCGGCGTGATCGACTGCGCCCCGTCCGTCAGGGCGTGTTCCGGGTCGGTGTGGACCTCGATAATCAGCCCATCCGCCCCGTGGCCACCGCCGCTCGGGCCGCGAACATCCCCGCCACATTCGCCAAGCACCTGTGTTAGATGTCAAGGGCTTTTACGACATTTAGTTGTTCCCATGTGAGTCGGTCGCGAATCATCACGTTGAGGAAGGCGAGCAGCTTGCGCATGCAGGCGACTATTGTTAT
>Ga0181520_10004975_pt1 | contig 21659 bp, 23 predicted proteins | sample PEATcosm2014_Bin_29_FD_132451 | JGI IMG/M metagenome (GOLD analysis project Ga0181520, IMG submission 132451) | Peatland microbial communities from MTU Mesocosm Facility, Houghton, MI, USA - PEATcosm2014_Bin02_30_metaG | ecosystem: Environmental > Terrestrial > Soil > Wetlands > Peat | place... | reverse complement strand
TATGTGCCAGTCGGCCTATGTGCCAGTCGGCCTATGTGTCCGCGGACCTTGCCTGTGCCCGATAGGGTACTTGTGCCCGATAGGGTACTTGTGCCCGATAGGGTACTTGTGCCCGATAGGGTACTTGTGCCCGATAGGGTATGCCAGCCGGCCTATAAATCCGCAGGATCAGCCGATCATTTCCAGATTCGCCGCCCCGGGCTTTACCATAGGCAGGGCAAATGCCGTTTCAGGCACAGGAACATTGACAAGGCATGGACCCGGTTCCGAAATGGCTTTATATAGAATCTTCTCAGGATCTGTTTCATTGGCAAGGTTGAAAGATTTTATCCCGAAAGCCTCACCGACAGCCCTGAAATCGGTGTTTTTCAGAAATTTAGAGGCTATGAAGCGCTTGCCGTAAAAAAGGTCCTGCTGCTGCCTGACCAGCCCCAGGTTTCCGTTATTCATGACTATGATAGTAATATCAAGGCCATATTCCGACAGAGTTGCCAGTTCCTGGATGTTCATCATGATCGAACCATCCCCGGTAAAACAGACAACTTTTTTGCCGGGATTGGCAAGAGCCGCCCCTATAGCCGCGGGCAGTCCGAAACCCATTGTCCCGAGTCCGCCCGAAGTAAGAAGAGTGCGGGGTCTTCTGAAATTGTACCATTTGGCAACCCACATCTGGTGCTGCCCTACGTCGGTCGTTATGATAGCATCTTCCGGAACGATCGATCCGGTTTTCATGATAATGTTTCCGGGGTGGAGAGGGTTGTCTGCCGGGGGCATATCGGGCGGATGCTTTAAAAGGACAGTTTTTGTCTCTTCTATCCATAAAGCCCTCTCAGATATGGCGATTAACGGTAAAAGTCCCGATAGAAAATCTTTTATATCAGAGTTAACTGTTAGGTCCGCTTGCCTGTTTTTGCCGAACTCTGAATTATCGATGTCGATATGAATAATACCGGCGTTGCTGCAGAAGCTGCTGGCCCTGCCCGTAGTCCTGTCGCAGAACCTTGTACCGCAGGCGATTACAAGGTCGGCAAGCTCGCTGATATGATTCGAGCTTTTTGAGCCATGCATTCCTATCAAACCCTTGAATAGCGGATCGGAACTCGGAAAGGCTCCCAATCCCATAAGGGTGGATACTACGGGGATAGAGCTTTTATGAGCAAGCTCCTTTAAAGCCGCATCCGCTCCGGAGTGAACTATCCCTCCGCCGGCAAGGAGAAGAGGCTTTCGCGCGTTGTTTATCATGGAGGCGGCTTTTTCAAGCGCTTCCTTATCGGAAGCCGGGGGGCTCTCCCTGTGTCCTCTAAAGAGTTTTCCGTTCCATTCCGCGTAACCGGTCTGAATATCCTTGGGAATGTCGACAAGCACCGGCCCGGGCCTTCCGGAAGAGGCGATCCTGAAAGCCGCGGAAATTATTTCAGGCAGGTCATCCGCAGACCTGACTAAGAAATTATGTTTGGTAATAGAAAACGTGATTCCATAAGTATCAACCTCCTGGAAAGCGTCTGTACCTATGAAATTCAGGGGCACCTGGCCGGTGATGGCAACTATCGGGATTGAATCCATTTTTGCATCGGCAAGCGCTGTCAGCAGGTTTGTTACGCCCGGCCCCGATGTCGCAAAACATACACCCGTTTTCCCTGTGGACCTGGCCAGACCCTGCGCTATAAATCCTGCCGCCTGTTCATGCCTGGCGAGAATATGCCTGATGGGGCTCCTGTAAAGGGCATCATAGAGGGGGAGGTTGAATCCCCCCGGAATTCCCGCAATGAATTCCACCCCGAGCTTTTCGAGCATTTCGATAATGATCTGGGCTCCGCTTGTTCTCATAACGTCCTCCCGGCGTATAAAATTTTATTGACTGCCGGAGCCGGAAGGGCATTAAAAAACCCCTGCCGGCTTTAAGCCGGCAGGGGCGTAATTAGCTTTTAATTAACGTTGTCAACCCCGCGGACCAAGCCTGTAGACAGACCCGGAAAGTACTACTACAACAACGTTAAGAAGAATATTGATCTTGAAAATCGGGGTAGACATGGTTCCTCCATTTTTAACGGATAAGTTTAAATTATATAGCAGGTTTAGTCAAGCTGCGCCATCGGGTACGCGCCATCAGGCGTAATCGTCTTTGATGCAGCGGGCGTTTTAATGGGGTTCGGCTGCGCCGGCAGCTACTGGTGCCGTATGAATTTTAGACGCTAAAACTGTTCACTGTAGAAATAAGGTCGCTGGCCTTTTCAATTGTATCGTCGAGATGCCGGGAGATCCCCCTGATGGATTCAGCGAAGCTGTTTATCTTGTCTATTTCGATCTGCATGCATTCGTTGATATCGACCGAGATCTTGCCGAGGTCCTTGATAAATGTGCTTGAGTCGAGGGCCCTGGCGGATTCTTTCTGTATCTCTTCGTTCAGGCCGGCGATCCCTGTTTCATAAGCGAGCGCTTTAGACCTGATATCCGTATTTGCCGAACTCTCTTTTTTCAGGGTCTGGTCTATCTGCTCATAAAATTCCTGGATCCCCGAGAAATTTTTAAGGACTGCCTCGAGGTCTTTTATCGCGTTAAACGCGTTTTCATTGCTTTTTTCAGTGGTAGTTTTCATATTCTTCAAGAGGTCGTTCGTGTTTCTTACGTTTTCCCTTGTTGTTTCAGACAGCTTCTTGATTTCCCTCGCGACTACTGCAAAACCTTTGCCGTATTGCCCGGCATGGCTTGCTTCTATCGAGGCGTTCATGGCAAGTATGTTGATCTGGTTAGCCGTACCCTCGATCATATATGAAATATTGTAAATCTGGTTAGAGCCCTCAAGGATCCTGTCAACTTCTTCCATTATGGAATTGGCCTTTTCCTTCGATTCCTCTATTGAAATCTCGAGTGATCTGATAAACTCCAGAAAATCGCTCGATTTTTTATTCAGGTTCTTAATATTGATATTGCTTGAATCTATGGACATTATCAGCTCGTTTATGTTATCCTTGGAAACGCTCGATTTGCTCGAAATCTTCCTTATCTGTTCGGATATTCCGGTCATCGTGTCTACAGCCTGGACGGCAAATTTATTCTGGGTGTCGCTTTTGCCCTTCACATCGGAGGAGGACTTGCTCCTTTCCATTATATTGACACCCGCATCCTCGATGAGGCCTTTTACGACATCCATACTCTTTATGGTGACCTCGGCGTTATGCTTCACTTTCATGATAATGCCCCTGATATTCCTGTTGGATTCGTTAATCAGGTAGCTTAGATATGCGAACTCGTCAGACAGGTCAGTGGGTAGTATCTGCGTCAGGTCCCCTGAATGGGAAGACAGGGAAGTAAGGGATTTTTCAAGATCGCTGAGCGGCCCTTTTGTCGAATAATGTATCAGGTATATGCCGGCGAACAGGGTAAGGGAATTAACCGTCAGGGCTCCGATGAATTTCGGTAAAAGATCGCTATAGCCGGTATTGTTGAAAGAAGCGTCTAAAAGTGTAAACAGCAGCGATATGCTGGTAAAAACGACTGGCAGGACGATGAACAATATGATCTTTCTGGAATATCCGATGCCGAAATACCTGCCTTCTACGATTATGTTTTTATCAAGCTTTTCCGAGGCTACGATTGCCTGGGCAAGCGGTTTAATAAGATTAAGGATGATAATATAAGCTACGATTCCCGCTATGTAAGCTCCGTAAAACGCGAGGAAAAGGCATATAACAGCCTGGAAAATATGCAGGTGCATGTTGGTATATATATAACCCGCTGCCACAATGGCTCCGCAGCATACGCGGGCGAAGATAAGGGCCCCATGCCTGAACGGGAGTTTCAGAAGCATCAAAAAGTACGAAGTGTTTTCCTCTATGGTCATATCCTTTCTATCGATGAGATCTTTCAGTTTCCTGATGAGGAGGTAATTGACCGGCATTGCGACGAGAAAAACTATCATGCAGGACATTACAAGCACGAATTTAAGATAGCCCGGTATCATTTCCTGGGGAATGGAGGCTAGCAGGAGTGCGTATGCTGAGGCCACAGGCATCCCTACGGCAAACCCCGATAATTCGGATGAAAAGAAGCGTATCAGGAACTTGCTTTTATTCATAGTTAAAACACCATCAGTTTATAACCAGCAGCAGCTATCAGGCAGAGCTTACCGGCGTAATAATGGTCAATAAGCAGCGTCCCTGCCGAGCAGAATATGTAAAAATCGCTGAAAGGCTTTAAATCCGGTTCGAAAATAAATACGGCGGATATTCTCTGGGATACATACCCGGTGTCCGGAACAAAGAGGTTATAATCGTTGAGGCCGACCGTTATAGTTTTCGTGACCTGATAGAGAAGGTAACCGTCGTTGATCCAGTAATAGTCGCTGGCGTTCACGATAGCGTCGGAGAAGGATTCGTAATAATATCCCGAATAATTCAGCTTATCCAGATAATTATAGCTGAAAGTATCGGCGGCGATAAAGTTTCCAAGCTGCATTTTGAGCCTGGGCGCAGCGATTATCCACCATCCCTGAGCATCCGTTCCGGCCTGTGCGGGCGGGGCGAAGTTGAGGGCGTCCGAACTGTTTTCAGACAGAAATCCGTACCCGAGAGCGCTGTATGAGTACTGGTAAAAACCTGTGAAAGTAAAATCGAAAAACGCGATAGGCTCCACATAACCGGTTACCCCGATGCATTCATATGACGGGCTTATCCTGTCTATCAAGCCCGCGTTTACTTTGGAGGTTTTAAAGAGAAAATTATCCGTTTTCTGAAGCGCAAATTCATAGTATAATTTTGTATCGAGCTGCAGCCCCAGGGGATTGTATTCCCCTCCGAGATCCTGTTCAAGATACCAGGCGTCCTGGTTGGTTTCCTGGGAAAATAGCGGGCAGATAAAGAAGAGGATAAATAAAACGGGTATTGATGGCAGATTTCTTAACATCTTTATAACCTCCTAAAAAAACAATGTTGATTAGCATTATAATTATAAAAATGTTATTTTGCAAACTGGATAACTTTGACGACTTCAATGATCCTGGTGTCGGAATACCCCATCGCTATCATTTTTTTCGCCAGGTCCTTTGCGTCTCCCAGGTCTTTAATACCCCTGATCTCTGCTACATACATGTCGTTCCTGTAAAAAACCCCGAGGGGAACGTTCTGGCCGCTTTTAACAATATCTGCGGCTGCGAGACTGGCAACGCTAAGATCTTTGAATTCTCCGATCCTCACGACATATTCCTGGAAATCGGATTTTATGAGGTTTCCGTTAACACCTTCCGATTCTGCCGAAATATCTTCAGCGTGTTTTTCAAGCTTATCGAGGACGGTCAGCGTCTGGTTCTGGTAAGGCAGGTCAAGCGGGGTTGTAAAAGCATCGGCTATCCACCTTACTTCATCGGTTTTACTGATATTGTTTTTATTGAAGTAATCGAAATACCCGTTTGCCATTGCCGATTCCGGGGACAGGGGAAAAGTTGTTTTAAGGAGGGAAAATATATAAAATGATTTTTGCATATGATTTACAATATCTTTTTTATAAAAATAACATTTTCCGGCATAGTAAAGGGCCCTTGCGCCGTTATCGAAAGCCCATTTTTTAAGCTTGAGAGCCTGTTCGATGAGGTCATGCGCCTGCGTGTAATTTCCCTGGTCCAGGCGGCACTTGATGAGAATTATAAATCCCTTGTAAGCTAAGGAGCTGTCTTTTGTTGTCTGCAGGAGTTTCAGCGCGTAATCGGCGGCCTTGTCGATGAAACCGTTAGAGGAATAAATAAGGGAGAGCATGTAGTATGACCTGTCGGTAGAGATCAGCCCGTATTCCTCTATGGCCGCTTTCTGGTTATCCATTACATAGAAAATATCGGCGAGTTTTTCAACAGAATTCGTCCAGTACTGGAAATCCGGGTATTTTCCCTTGATAATCCCCAGATAATCGATGATCTTGATATAATCGGTTTCAATGAAGGATAGCATGTAAATAGAGTAGGGAACATATTTTGAAGACGGAAACTCGTTTATAACCTGGAGATAGCTGTTCCTGGCATCATCGAATTTTTTCACTATATAACTGTCATTGGCTTCTTTATAAATTATATATGCCTGGACATCGTTCGACGCTTCTGAATAGACCGTCCCAGCAAAGACAAGCAGAAGCGCGGTAAGGAGGCATTTTTTCATCGGGACCCCTTTTTATTGTTCAACCGGTAAATATATCGGAACAAATCCTCCTTTTATTTAAATCCCTCTGCGAAGCAGAGGCTGCTGCGCAGAGGGGCGGCTCCGGGCGGCAAGACGAGAGCTACAGGCTGTAGAGGTCCCTGGCGTCTATGAACTTAACTTCCTTGTTTTTCAGCTTTTCAAGAACGAGCTTGTTATTATCGAACCTGAAGATCATAATCGCTTTTTCCGGGAGTTTGCCGAGGAATGCATACATATACTCGATATTGATTTTATTCTCATCGAAGATTCCGAGGATTTTTGCCAGGCCCCCCGGATTGTCGTCGACTTCAATAGCGAGAACATCGGTGGCTGAGACCGTGTAGTTCTCCTTTTTCAGGACATCTATTGCCCTGTCAGGGTCATCCATAATCAGCCTGAGAATCCCGAAATCCGATGTATCTGCAATAGACAGCGCCCTGATATTCAGTTTATTCTTTGCAAGGGTGTTGCTTACTTCATAGAGCCTTCCGGCCCGGTTTTCCAGGAAAATAGAAACCTGCTTAACCATTAGAAACCTCCTTTATCCTGTTACTATATCTGTCTTTTATCCACGATCCTTTTCGCCTTGCCTTCGCTCCTTTCGACTGTCATCGGCTCGACCAGCTTGACCCTGACTGAAATTCCAAGGACATTCTCGATTTCATCCTGGATCTTTCTCTCGCTTGTCTCAAGGCCTTTTATCTCGTCAGAAAAGACGCTCTGGTTCACTTCGACCATGATGGTGAGCTTGTCAAGATTATGCTCCCTTTCCACAATCAGCTGGTAATGGGGGGAAACTTCCTCTATCTTCACCAGAACCTCTTCGATCTGGGAAGGAAAAACATTGACGCCGCGAATAATAAGCATATCATCGGATCTGCCCATGATCCTGTCAATCCTGGGATGAGTCCTTCCGCAGGGGCAAACACCCCCGATGAAGCTTGTCAGATCCCTTGTCCTGTATCTTATCAGGGGAATACCTTTTTTGGTGAGGGTCGTTATTACAAGTTCGCCCTTCTCGCCAGGCTTTACGGGCTTGCATGTCTGGGGGTCGATAATTTCAGGGTAAAAGTGATCGTCGAATACATGCAGGCCGCTCTGTTCAAGACATTCGTTCGCCACTCCGGGCCCTGTAATTTCAGAAAGGCCGTAAATATTAAGGGCTTTTATCGGAAGGCGTTTTTCGATCTCCTTGCGCATCGCCTCGGACCATGGTTCGGCGCCGAAGACTCCATACCGGAGTTTCAGCTTTTTCTTGTCCACTCCCTTTTTTTCAAGCTCTTCCGCAAGAAAAAGTGAATATGACGGCGTGCAAGTCAGGACATCGGAGCCGAAATCTTCAAGAATCAGTATCTGCCTTGCAGTGTTGCCCCCGGATATCGGGATAACACTCGCTCCGATTTTCTCCGCTCCGTAATGCACGCCCAGGCCCCCAGTGAAGAGCCCGTACCCGTACGCGTTCTGGACGATAGAATGTTTCGTGGCCCCGGATGCGGTAAGAGAGCGTGCCATAACTTCCGACCAGGTATCGAGATCCTCTCTTGTATAACCGACTACAGTCGGTTTGCCCGTCGTGCCGCTCGAGGCATGGATCCTGACGATTTTTTCGAGGGGCACGCCGAAAAGGCCGTAGGGATAATTGTCCCTGAGGTCTGTTTTAGTAGTAAACGGAAGGTTTTGAATATCTTCCATTTTTGTTATGTCAGCCGGCCTGATCTTCATCTCGTCCAATTTTTTAGTATAGAACGGGACATTCTCATAAACGAAAGCGACCAGCTCTTTGAGACGGTAAAGCTGGAGAGATTTCCTGGTTTCCGGCTCCATTGTTTCCATTTCCGGATTCCAGATATTGTAGGGGAATTTACGCATAAAAATCCTCCTTATTAATCACGAAGGGCTCTGTATATTTTAAGAGTCGCCTGGCTTTTATTAAGGGTGTAAAAATGAATTCCTCTTACATTATTGGCCAGGAGGTCCCGGCATTGCGCTATTGCAAAATCGACTCCGATTTTCTCCACTTCAGAAGGCGTATCTTTATACTTTTCCATTTTTGAAGCAGTAGCGGCGGGAAGAACGGCATTGCACATAGTTGAAAAACGTTCGATCTGGCTGAAGCCTGTTACAGGCATAATGCCGGGTATGACCGGTATCGAGAGCCCTCTCTTCAGGCAGCGTTCCATAAATTCATAGTAATCCCGGTTATTAAAAAAGAGCTGAGTAATACCGAAATCCATACCGGCTTCAATCTTCTTTTCAAGATGCGTCATTTCATCATCCCAGCTTGCCGATTCCGGGTGTCTGCATGTATAGACAGCCCCGCCCAGGGAAAAATAATCCCTGTACTTCTCCCTGATAATGGCCATAAGGTCTGAAGCATGGGGAATTTCGCCTTTGCAGGGCTCTATGCCGCTCCCGGCCGGGCTGTCTCCCCTGAGAGCCATTATATTATCTATCCCTGCATTTTTATAGTCTTCGAGAATTCCGAGAACCTCACTACGGGTATGCGCTACAGAGGTCAGGTGAGCCATGACATTCAGCTTTTCCTCACGGGCTATCCGGGTCACAACCCTTCTCGTGGAATCCCGGCTGCTCCCCCCCGCACCGTATGTGACGGAAACGAAAGAGGGCTCAAGGTTTTCAAGGCTCCTGAGATTTGAAAAAAGGTCAATCTCTCCTTGGGACGTTTTGGGAGGGAAAAATTCAAACGATATGGTAAAATTATTTTTTAAAATTTCGCTGATCTTCACAATGATGTCTCCAGTTTTCATTCAAGCTTTTCTTATCGAAATATTTATGACGGATTTCCCTGATATTATCCGGTAATCACCGGGCCCGATGCCCCTGAATACAACCTCTTCCCTGCCGGACTTTTCTGAAAACAGGGGAAGGGAAGAGCCCTTTCTCCTTATTTCGGATACCTGTTTTTCATTACCAGCACGCTTAAGGGTTATCCTGCACACCCCGCCATCAGCCTGAACGCTGACGCCCTCTGGAAAAACCGCCATGCAGCCCGGGGACGACGGGCCCCTGGAATAAGCCAAGGGGACAAGATTAACAGCCGTACGGCTCGACCAGGCGCCTTCGACAGATCCTTCACTTATCGTAACAGTAAGATCATGCCATGACGGCAAGGTCCCGGGCTTGAAAACTTCAAGCCTGGCATTAATACGGTTCAATTCTATAATCTCTTTCATACACGCCGGGCAGTTCCGCAGGTGTTCTTCAATTATAGAAGACCTGCCTGAATTAAGATCGATGTAGCGAAGCATCTCATTTTCAGGGAAATATCCGCATCCGAAAGTCATGAAAGCCCCCTTCCCGTTTTCCGGGCATTCATCTTATACAGGATCATCATTTTGAGCTTTTTCTTCGATCCGTTCAGGGATCTTTTCGCCCTTACGGCGTTATCGAAAAGCGGGGCGAAAACAGCAAACAACCTCCTGTCGGGGGATTCCATTTCCCTGATCCGCCTAGCTTTTGCAGCCTCGTACCTTGCAATCCTGTCTATCAGGGGAACTGCCGGGGCCCGGCCCTGCTGGCTGCCTGCCAGGCTTATAGAGCGCAGCCTGTGTTTCAAGTCCCTCAGCACTTTATTGATATAATTTATCTTCATGACAGCATGCCTGGCCCTGCTGCTTTCATCCGCCCTGGCTTTAATAAGCCCCGCCTGTACGGATAGGATATCGCTTATGCTAAGTCCGAATGCATCAGAAGAAGAAATAATATCCTCAGGGGTCAGGCTTGAGGGCATATAGAAAAACTTTAACGTCAGCCTTTCAGCATTATCGAGTCCCTTCATGCAGTCTTCCAGGAATGAATAATCAAAACTTTCAGTCTCAAAAACATCGAATGCGGTCTTATTTTCATAATCATCGATGTTCAATTCGTACAAGGACTCTTTTTTCTGAAAACGCATAAAATGCGAGAACTGGTTTCTCAGCACACAGTTGAACCAGGTCTTAAACTTTATATCTTCGCCGAGCGGAAAATTTTTAATAACACTTTCAAGCCTTTCAACCATGTATATATAAAACCCCGAACAGGTGTCCAGGTCTTTTCTGTATGCGGCGCGAGGGAAGTTATATATATAAATTTCAGTAAGTTTTTTGAAGTTGGAAAGACCGTGCGAAGAACTCTCTCCGCCGCCGAGGTAATCCGAGACAGCTGCTTTTATCTCCCTGTCATCAAGGTTCATGGAACCCTCCATAACGGCGACATAATTTTAGGTAAAAAGACAGGAAAATGCAAATAAGATATTATTGATAAGAAGGGGCCCATTTATTATAATAAGAATATGAAACACAAGCTTGTGAGTAAAATTATATCAAACCTTCCCTCTCTGCTGGCAGATTATACCTGGAGCTTTATAATAATCATAAGCATTACCATAGTAAGCAGCATATTCTCCATCAATTACCTGAATTCGCTTGAAAGCGAGATCAACCAGATCTTCCAATACGATGTCGCCGGAAGGTCCAATATCAAGGATGCTTATTCAATAATACAGCAGATAGACAGCGAACTCAAGGACCTTATAATCGGTGAAAAAGAAGGAAGGAAATGGACCGTATCGAACATCAGGACAAACATGTCGACCGTCAGCAATTTAATCGAAAAATCGGGATGGAGATTCGCCAGGAAAGATGAGAAGAAACTATATAATAAATCCAGGCAGGACCTGGATGATTATATCGGGGACATAGATTTAAAGATATCCGGAGTGGAGGAAAACAACAGCGAACTTGACAGCGAATTTATGACACAGCTCAGGGTGGAGGAAGCCAGGCTTCTTGCCGATTTCAGTTCGCTTGTCCTGATAAAGAGGAATTCCATCTCAAGTGTTTTCAAGAACATCAAGCTCCAGATAGGAACTTCGCTTGTTCTCACTTCCCTGCTTCTTGTCCTTACCCTTATTATCAGGATACTGATGTATATAAACGTTAGAAAAATAAATGGCGTTAAATGACAGTTCCGCACGTTGCTTTAATTACAGGCGCATTATAGAATATTGGTAAATACCGCGGAGGAGGTCCCTGCATGACGCAAAAAAGATACTTGAGCGTAGCCCTTGTCATATGCCTCTTGATGATTTCTATAGGCAGTTTTATAACCCATGCGAGGGGCCATCTCATTTCTGAAAATCCGGCTTATTTAGTGCCTTTTTTGGCAGGTCTGATAAGCATACTTGTCCTGCCGCTGATGTTCCTTAATAAACGATTAGTAGCCTACGCTTACCTGATAAACGGAATGCTGACACTTATCGGGACGATAACATTGATCCATTTCGCTTTCGTGAGCATGCCCAGGAGAGTTAATCTCAATTACCTCATTATGAAATCAGTCCTTCCAGATATCCTGATACTCTGGAGCGTATTCGCCATAGGGAAATTAATTTACGACCTCGAGATGACAAGCGCCAATACCCTCGACGGGCCCAGGCCCAAGGGCCGCTTTATCAGATACCCGAACATGGGCTACTGGCTGATTCACCTTTTCGCTCTTTCAATCATTTACTTTCTCGGCCATGTCCTGTGGAGATGAGCTTTTTTTGATTTAAGTGGAGGAAAGTCTTATAATATCCGGCTCTTCTGGAGAGATGTCCGAGTGGTTTAAGGAGCGCGCTTGGAAGGCGCGTGTACAGCAATGTACCGGGGGTTCGAATCCCCCTCTCTCCGATATTCCTGGGGCCAATCCAACCAGACCAGCCAATTAATTCTATATATTTCAATGATTTTCAAAGGGTTCCGTTTGGCTGATTTCGCCTATTTTGGTGAAATTTGCCAGTCAGGTGCCAGTAAATTATAATGAGTTACAGGTTTCACTGACACTGACACTTTTCTGCCAGTAAATCTGCCAGTAAGAGGAGGAATCCATGGCTTATTGGGATAATAAAGACAGGGCTTATTATGCTTCGGTTATTCTTGAAGGCAAGCGGAAAAGAATCAAACTTCATGGAATCACACGCAAAAAGGATGCGGATATCGAAGAGGATAAAATTAAATTTAAAATTTCGATCGGTGAATTCTATGATCTTAAAAAGCAGAAACCCGCAAGACTGGCCAGTGAACTGATAACTCTTTACATTGAGAACTGGGCAAAGGTAAATAATAAAGGCTGGCGGCAGGACGAGAACAATATTAAAAGATTTATTGAAGTCGTAGGGGATAAGAAGATCGAGGATTATACAACTCTCGATATTGATATTTATAAGCGCGAAAGGCAGAAAAGTGTGAAAAATACCACTATTAACCGTGAATTAAATACTATCTCCGGATTCTTTTCAAAGCTTGAAGACTGGGGCGAGTTAAAGGAGAAAAAGGTTAAATTGAAGGATATTCCTGTGCCTTACGATGAGATGCACAGGGACCGCATACCGACCCCTGTTGAATTGAGACAGATTTTTGAATCTATCCATGACCCCGAATTATTCCTTATAATCGAAACGCTTTGCATGACAGGGCTGCGCCGTTCTGATGTACTCGATCTGACGATTGAAAAGTTGAAATTCGATCAGGAAATTATACAGTACAGGCAGACCATGACCCAGGGTAAAACGGGGAAGAGGGTAACGATTATTCTTCATCCGCGGCTGAGGAGCGATCTGATTCTATGGATCCAAACAAATGGCATTAAAGAAGGGAAATTGTTTTCAATGACAGCCCGGGAACTGTCGGATTCATTCAGCATATTATGCAGATTGCTGAATATTAAAGACCTTGTCCTGCATGATCTCCGTCATGTTTTCGGAACTACTCTTGCAGCAACCAGAGTTAACGGTATTTCAATTGATCCTTTTGCTCTTTCAAAACTTATGGGGCATTCAGATATAAAGATGACTGACAGGTATATTAATCCACTGGATGAATATAAGAAGCAGTTTATAGATAATATGCCGACAGGATTCTTACCGGAGAAGATGCCGGATATTGATTAGAGCATCTTTTTAATTTCTTCTTCACTCAATTCGTTATATTCTTTTTTAAACATTTCCTTCATCTGATTAATTGTCGACTGCCAGGAATCCTGTTCGTTTATTGCTGAAAGTGCTGGAACGGCATTTTTTTTAATTTCAGACCATAGTATTAACCCGGCTTCAAAGTCATCAATCATCTGCCTTGATAAAGTCCATTTTCCTATTGATATTTTGTATTTTTTGAGCATGGTTAATAGATTCACCATGTTGTTATAACCGCCCCCATTCCCTTGAAATGCGATTCTGCTACGGCCGAACAAATACCATTCACCGGAATCAAATGATTCAAGAACCAGACAGGGCAGGTTCCAGGCAGAAGAAGGTTCCGTTTCAACAATTATATTTACTACAGGCTTTGAAATATATGGTAATATTTCAGATAAATTAATAATCAAGTCAAATGTCTGGAATAAACGGGTTTTTGTAATTGGTTTCTCAAACATGGATCCGTTTTCGGACACAAGCCAGTTTAAATTAATATTAAAAACAGAAATTAATTTTTCTAATATAATACCTGGTATATCTCTATTTCTGAACTCGTAATTTTTATAAGTTTCTACCTTTAAATCTAATTTCCCTGCGAATTCCTTCTGGGTCAGACCTAAAGAATTTCGTATTGTTTTTAATCTTTCATTTTGCATTATAATAAATCTCCACATACTACTCAAAATACTTGATTGTAGGTATTGACAATGTGTCTATATTGACATATAATATGTCTAATAAAGACATGCTTGGTAAAGAGTTTAAAAATAACAAACTTTATTATTAAAGTATAAAATAAAAGATATATAATTTCAATATATTCCGGGTGGTAGCCCAAGAGCAATAAGTGTAGTTTTAGAAATAGTAGATGTGTTCTTATCATTAATTCCTATCAAAACTACACCGTAAGTTGCCCGATCAGCGCTACCACGCTATCGGGCTTATTTTTTGGAGAATTTATGACATCAAAAGAGATCAAAGAACAGAAGCAGAAAAGAATTGAAGATTATCTGAAAAATAATGATGCCGTACGCCCGGCAGAAGCTTCCAGAATATTCCCATCCTTCTCAATTGACTATTTTTATGACCACTGGCAGGAATTCGGAGGTAAAATCAGTAAAGAAGGGCGTAAGTCAATTTATTATCCGATACCGCGTTTTAAAATTGAAAAATGCCTGGGAATAAAAGAAAAAGCAACTGTTGAATATTTTCTTAATTTAACGACTGAAGAAAAGGAAAAAGTTGTTCTGGAATTACTGCCCTTTATTCGGGATAACCTTTTTAAACAGAAGGCCTGATTAATGAATGAAAAAAGAGATTTTAAAGGCGTATGGATACCAAAGGCTATTTATTTATGCTCTGATCTTTCTGCAAATGAAAAGCTGCTTTTAGCTGAAATTGACAGTCTGAGCCAGCTTGAAGACGGCTGCTTTGCCTCAAATGAATATTTTGCAAATTTTCTTGGTGTATCAATCCCAACTGTAACACGATCAATATCTCACCTGAAAAAATTGAAATTAATATCCGTGATAAGCTTTGACGGACATATAAGGAAACTAAGTTCCAATATCAGGGTTATAATTGTCCCTGATCAAAATGATGAGACAGATAAATCAAAAGGATCAGAGGCTCTAATCAAAAAGATGAATCAGCCTGATCAAAATGATCAGTATATTAATACAGGTAATAAAACAAATATTAAATCTCTCTCTCAGGCACAGATAAGAAACCTGGTTAAAAAATATGTTGAGACGCTTTCATACGTCAAAAACATTCCGGCTTATGTGGCAAAATGTCTGAAAGATAGAGAACTCATTGGGTATTTAGTAACCAATAAATTGAGAGAGGAAGAAGGAAAAAGGCTGGAATTTAAACGCAGGGAAAAAGAGAAGTCAATAAAATATGATCCTCCGCCTGAATCTTTTGAGAAATTTATAAAAAATTTAGATGACAATAATTTATATTCTTAAAGCTATATAAGTGACTGAAGGGTAATCTTTAATCTCAGAGATTGAAAAGGATTTCCTTTATAAACCTTTGTAATTTTAATGATATTATTTTGATATAATCATAGTATTGAAATGATATTAACTTCATAAAATCATTATATGATTTTAATATTATTATGGTATTAAGATAATACAATTCCGGGAGGATATTTATGAAATCTTTTGGTTTTCATGTCCTGAAAGGTGGGGTAGGTAAAACAACCATATCCGGATCAGTTGGATATTATACGGCAAGCACAGGCAGGAAAACCCTGCTTATAGACGGAGATCCGCAGGGATCATTAAGTTCCTGGTTTCTTACAAAACTAGAAGGTTTAAAGCATGAACTCGCAGACATACTTGCCGGTAAAGTCTCCGTTTCCGATACTATTGTCCAATATAATGAAAACCTTTATTTTATACCGTCTTTTGGAATAAACGGAATGCTCAAGAATTATTCGGAAACAAAACTGAATGATGAACCTTTTATTTTTGTCGATCTTTTTGAGGAATTCCGCAGTCTGAACTTTGATCTTATTATTTATGATCTTTCACCGGGAATGTCCCGGCTTGAAAAAAGCATCATACTTTCCCTGCAGGAAGTCATAACGCCTTTCACACCCGAGTATTTTGGCCTGGAAGGGCTGACAATCTTTACTGATGAATTGAAGAAAATCAGGAAAAATTTTCGGCGGGAAATTAAACATGATAAGGTCGTGATAAATCTTGTAAATCATTCTTTCAGGAGGCATAATTTAGTAATGGAAGAATTTAAGAAAATGAATTACAGGCTATTTTTTATACCCCAGGATTCAAAACTGGCTGAGAGCCAGATGGTCAATAAAAGCATTTTTGAGGCCTATCCTGACTCAAAAAGCATTCCATCAATAAAAGATATAGGAAATGTGATCCTGGAAGTCATATAATATGCCATTGAAAAAAGAAGAGTTGAAAACAGGAATCATCCAAAGTACCGACACTTTTGAAAAATCAGAAAAATATAAAAAACAGAAGAAAAAGGTTTTTAATATAGCAATGCCTGATAATTATAAAAAGATACTGCAGGAACATTTTAATAATAAAGGACTATCCATGATGTCCGGTATCAGGACAGTACTTTATGATTATATGAAAAAGAATGATCTTATTTGATTTATTAGTGGTATAATTCCTTCAGCCCAATGTGACTACTGTTTGCCTTAGCCTGTATATACATATTAGAGATAGCCTGTGCTGCAACTGCCCATATGAGCAATACACATAACGCACATAATGTGAAATGTACATGTACATTTATCTGTACAATATCTATGGTTATCTTATTGTAATATAATGAAATGGTAATTTAAAGCGATGTACAGATTTAATATAATTTCATCCTTTTTAGTCGAAAATGAGGATTTTTTGAATAAATATAACTATAAAATCCCTGAAATCTGTACAAATTGATTTTTCGATGTACAGAAAGAAATACTCCTGTTTTACAAATATTATAAAAGGATAGGTGATAATTATGGAAAAAATAATCAGTTTATATCCTCATGATATTTTAAAAGGAGAATTAATTATTGGAATCGCGGAAACAGTTCTTACTGAATTGACTTCCGGAAAAGAATTTCCGCAGCGATATTTATTTACAAAAGTCAGCGGAGGTTATCGGGGATATAATATTGACTTTATGATAAGAGTTGAAAGCACTATAGCTGAATTGAAAGAGGAATCAGCCGGTGATGATATAAAAGACATTCTGGACTTTATGTCAGAAGAATTATTTGAATCCACTTTAGCAACTATCGATATTCATGATCAGTATTACAGTGACACATATAAAAATATTGTAGAATATTCGGATGATGAATTATGGCTGGCATACGCTAAAATAAGGCTGAATTTCAGCAATACTGAATTAGCTCTGTTATTAAATCACCATGAAGAACCGGAATTCATTCAATGGAAAAAGGAGTTTAAAAAGATTGTTGATACTTTAAATATTCCTCAATCACCGAATTTAAAATTCAGAGCGAACGATATTAATTTTATAATACTGGCTACTGCGAACCGTCAGCTTCACAGCCGGGACAGATCCAGGGAAGCTCCATGGCCGGTTACAGAAATAATAACCGGGGCAGGGCATAAATAAAAAAGTAAGAATAGTTGATGAATAAACCATGTGCCTACCGGCGGTGATTTTCGCCGGCTGCAGCCGGACGAAAATTTTATGGATATACACCTGAAAAATAACGAATTTCTGGTTCTATAGCCTGCCAAAGCTCTACGATCTATAAAAGATAGGGGAAAGGCTTTATTGATGCCATAAGTGTTTATATGTTAATTTTATTATTGTTGGCAATAATGCTGAAACACTAATAATAATATAAATAAGGCCAACCAGTATGTTTTTGCATGCTGTTTCTTTATTGATAAAGATTTCAACCTTTGGTGCTTCCGTAAAATAAACTTTATTTCTTGGGGCATTCATATTTATTTTTCCTTTGGCCCTTTTATAAAAATAATCAGGTGATAATTCCATACATCCAATCCATAATCTGTAGAAGCCAAAAGGAGAAAATGCGGGAAATACACCAAAAAGAATTAAATCAAAAATCTTTAGCCAATTGTCAGAGGATGAAAAATCTGTTTTGCCAAGCAACCAATAGACAATACTGAAATAAAATATTGGAATAATATTAAAAATTATTATTGCACGGCGTAATCTTCGTCTTACACGTTTTAAATGAAAATAACTCCAGTTGAATGCTTTCCAACGAGGATGGGCATTCGCACTTATTCCCCAGAATATTGCAAAAAAAAGAGAAAAAATTGCTTTTATTTCGGCTGCTTCGTTCATTATCATCCTTTTATATCATCCAGTTTAAATTACTTATGATTTATTGTCAAAAGCGATAAATGGAAATTATTTTTTGCTTAAAGTTGATTTATACATAATATTATGATTAATTTTAATGATCCTAAATATTTGAATAGTTGTGAGGTAAATAAAATGAATATTAAATGGGCACGTATAATAACAATAGCTTATGCGGTAATCATTGCGATAATATATCTCATTAAATATTTTTCAATAAATCCCATATCTCCATTAATTTTATTCTTATTATTATTACCATCAATCGCATTAATTATTTTTAGTTTTCACCCTGCATATAATCCTAATAAAATAGCAGCAGTTAGATTCGGGGCAATACTTATTGGTTTAGCACCATTAATTGTGTCTCCCCTGATTCAATATAAAATATTTAATAATATAAATATTGGATTTGCATTAGGAGGAGTTTTCTCTTTTATTTCTGGAATAATACTATTATTGAGGCAGTTTAAAAAAGAAAATTCTCCTAATAATTATTAACAAATCAAAATCTATTCATGATTTATTCAAAAAATATCTTGCTAAATCTAAAATAATAAGGTAATATTCTGGTATATATTTATTCCCGGAGATTGAGATGAAAAAGCAGGTACATGTCCGCCTTGACGATCATATTCTTGAGACGATCAAAGGTATCGCCGGCGAACAGGGTATCTCTTTACAGGAATATTTCCGGAATGCCCTGATCCAGTTCAGCAATGAAAAGCACCCAGGTGTTCTTTTCCAGAAAGAGATCAGGCCGGAAAATAATCTTTTTACATTCATTGACCTTTTCGCCGGGATAGGCGGTATGAGAAAGGCTTTTGAGGCTGTCGGCGGCAGATGCATGTTTTCATCGGAATATAACAAATACGCGCAGGAAACATACCTTGCCAATTTTGGTGAAAAGCCGGAAGGTGATATTACGAAGATCAATGCTGATGATATTCCTGAACATGAAATACTTCTGGCCGGATTTCCCTGCCAGCCATTTTCCATTGCGGGAGTCTCAAAGAAGAATAGTCTGGGAAAGGCCCATGGCTTTCTTGATAAAACGCAGGGGACTCTGTTTTTTGATGTTGCAAGAATTGTTGAAAAAAAAAGGCCTAAGTCTTTCCTTCTTGAAAACGTCAAGAACCTTACAACACATGATCGGGGTAATACCTTCAAGGTTATTAGAGAAACACTTGAAGGTATCGGATATAAGATTTATACAAAAGTAATGGATGGCAGATATTTTGTTCCGCAGCACCGTGAGCGGATTTTTATCATCGGAATGGATAGAGATGTTTACGGTGATGAAGAGCTCTTCAATTTCCCTGCCCTTCCTGAAACTCCGCCGATGGCAGTAAAAGATATCTTTGAAAAAAAAGTCGATCCTAAATATACTCTGACTGACAACCTCTGGAAGTATCTTCAGAATTATGCCGAAAAACATAAGAAAAAGGGCAACGGTTTTGGATTCGGTCTTGTTGACCCTGACGGTATAACAAGGACCCTCAGCGCAAGATATTTTAAAGACGGGTCGGAGATATTGATCCCGCAGAAAGGCAGGAACCCCAGGAGGCTGACACCCAGGGAATGCGCCAGACTTCAGGGCTATGATGATTCGTTCAAAATAGTTGTTTCGGATACACAGGCATATAAACAATTCGGTAATTCTGTTGTGGTACCTCTGATCCGGGCCATTGCCGGACAACTCATAAAAGCCATGGGTCTTGAAAGTCAGATACCGATAGGAATTTTATTGAATGAAAGGCTTGAAGAATATATCAAAGAAAATCATGATCTGGCAGCCCCGGTGAGGTAATAATGAAAAATTATAAGATCAATACTATCTTCGATGGATTCGGCGCCAAGCGGCTGAGTGATGTCGAGATTAACCGGAAAGTGTCCAATCAGCATGAATTTAATGGTGTTACTCAGTTTAAAGAGTTATTCGGTGAGAAACGAATCGATAATATCCCGGCCCAATTTCTTTACCTTACAGATGAAGAAGATGAAACTGTTGAGGATACGGGCGAACTCACCTGGTATGATTCGCGTGAAAATCATCCGACACGTTCAGAATATCGCCTTTATTATTCGGATAATGATGCAATAAAATCTGCTTCCACCGGCGATCTGTTGATAATTGCCAGAAAATCTGAAATTCTTTCCGCCATTGTAATGATCATAAAACAGGGAACAACGATTGAAAATCAGATGATCTGGCTATTCGGATTTGGAAACGAAAATTTGACGGAGTTTTATGTTAAAAGTTTTGATCCTTTAAGGCTTGAAAATCTTGATTTCGCTTCTGAAATGATTCTGGAAAAAATCGGGATTGAACTTCCGGAAAAGGAAGATGCTTTTGCAACCGCACTTATTGAGAAATATAAAAACCAATTCCCGAAAACCAGAACTTTTTCAGAAGAAATATTCAACCATCTGAACAAAAATAAAAAGATCGATCTCCATGACGATCCTGACGCCGGTATATCTCTGTTGCTTCAAACAGAGGAAACATATTTTAAAATCATTGAGAAGGGCCACATCCAGAAAAAGATCAGTGAAGGATTCAAAGAAGTGGATGAGTTCATCTCCTACTCTTTGAGCGTACAGAACCGTAGAAAATCAAGAGCGGGCTATGCCTTTGAAAACCATCTTGAAACCCTGTTTAAATTCAGTGGCATAAAATATGATAGAGGCAGGGAGACTGAAAATAATAATAAACCTGATTTTATTTTTCCGGGCATAAAGGAATATAAAGATACAGCCTTTAATTCCATCTATCTGTCAATGCTCGGGGTTAAGACTACCTGTAAGGATCGCTGGCGGCAGATCCTTCCGGAAGCCGACAGGATTGAAAAAAAGCATCTGGCAACAACGGAGCCATCCATAAGCCAGAAGCAGACTGATCAAATGGAAGATAAGAAAGTAACGCTGGTCATACCCCTGTCCCTTCACAGGACATACAATGACCGGCAGAAAAAGATCATTATTACTGTAAAAGATTTTCTCCACCATGTCTTGAAAAATCAGGAATTGTCCGGATGAGTCCCGGGCGTATTGCAGCGAACATTATAGATAACCATAATCTATACAGAAGGGATTTTATCTGGCGGCATGAAATAACACCCTATAGAATCATGATAGCTGAATTCATGCTCCACAGGACCCGGGCCGGGCAGGTTGAAAGGGTATATTCAGAATTTATTAAAAAATATCCCGATGTCAAAGCCCTGAGTATAGCCGGAAAAAATGATATAGAAAATATCACAGAACATCTTGGCCTCCACTGGCGCAGCGCTCACTTCATTAAATCAGCCAGGTTCATAGTCAGGGAATATAATTCTGTTTTTCCTGATAATAGAGAAAAACTGTTAAAAATTCCCGGTGTAGGTGATTATGTGGCCGGTGCGATCATGACGGTTTGTTTTAATAAACCAGAATATGTTGTAGATAGCAATATTGCCCGGTTTATTAACCGGTTTTATGGTTTGAACCTGACGGGGGAAATAAGAAGAAAAAAAGCTGTAATTGATAGAGCTAAGGAACTGTTTAAGATAAAAAATTCCGGTGTGCTATCCGGCACCTCAAGTGACCCAGGGGTCGGCAAAATAACGACCCACCTAATCGGCAACTAAGTGACCCACCCCCCGGCGTTTTAGTGTACCACCTGATGTGATATAATTTCAGAAATC
>Ga0181520_10004974_pt1 | contig 21662 bp, 15 predicted proteins | sample PEATcosm2014_Bin_29_FD_132451 | JGI IMG/M metagenome (GOLD analysis project Ga0181520, IMG submission 132451) | Peatland microbial communities from MTU Mesocosm Facility, Houghton, MI, USA - PEATcosm2014_Bin02_30_metaG | ecosystem: Environmental > Terrestrial > Soil > Wetlands > Peat | place... | reverse complement strand
TTCGCCCTTCATCTTGACGGTCAACCTCTGACCAGCTTCCGAGCGCTTCGTCTGCCGGTTGTCACAGCGGCATAGTAATGTGATGGTAGGTAATCGGCGGTAGTCGAGCCGTATTCAACGGCCAAACGACAGACCGTCGGGGCTATGCTGCTACGGGACTATCCGCCATGCCGTAATCCTCCAAATCCTATCAATCCTATTCCCCTCGCCGTTCCCTGCCGCTACGCTTGCGGCAGTCCTACCTACAATCAGCGGACGGACCCAGACGCCTCCCACCGTTGCCCTCCCCCTCTCTTTGTGGTTAAATGCCGTGACCGTCGTATAAAGGAGCCCAGATTCGCCACATGAACATCACCCGCATGGACACCTTGATGCAGGAGGCGCGCGCGCAGGGACGCGCTGTCGCGGCCTTTGAATGTTGGGATAGCAGCTCGATCCAGGCAATCACCATCGCCGCGCAGCGCACCGGCGCTCCGGTCATCATCCAGGCTTCGCCCCCCGAGTACGAATACTGCGGCGGGGCCGACGCGCTGAAGGCCATGGTCGATTGGTACACGGCCAAGGCCGGCATTACGGCGGCGCTGCACCTCGACCACGGCTCGACATTGGAGCAGGTCGAGGAGTGCCTGCGCGCGGGGTTCTCCTCGGTGATGCTCGACGGATCGCGCCACCCGTACGAGCGCAACCTCGAACTCACCCGCGCCGCTGCAATCATGGCCCACGAGTACGACGCCAGCGCGGAGGGCGAACTCGGTCACGTCGGCGGGCTGGAAGGAGACCTCGAGGACGAAGACCCCGGAGCCGCGCAAACCGACCCCCAGCAGGCGCGGGCCTTCGCCGCCGACACCGGCGTCGACTGCCTGGCGGTCGCCATCGGTACCGTCCACGGGGTCTACAAGGGCACCCCGCGCATCAATCTCGAGCGCCTGCGTGATATCGCCGCTGCAGTGCCCCTCCCGCTGGTTCTACATGGTGGATCGGGCACCCCGGATGACACGCTGCGGGAGTGCATTCGCCTCGGCGTCGCCAAGATCAACATCTGCACGGAGCTTCAGCAGGCGTGGACAGCAGGGATCGCCGAGAGCGTGCGAACGCTGGCGATCGGCGCGCCGGGCCGCTTCTATACCCCCGCGCGCGAGCGCCTTATCCAGGTCATGGTCGAGAAGATCCGCCTATTCAGCTTGATATGATTCGGGCTGCTTATCGAACGGCATAAATAGAACTTGAGAGGCAGAAACGGCAACGGCCTTTACGTCCTGGGGGACTGCGTCCCCCAGACCCCCGCATGGCAAAAGGCCGTCGACGTTGGAAATCGCGGGGGTTTGGGGGACGCAGGCCCCCAAGGTGTTAAGGCCGTTCAGCACTATAGTCAGGAGCACCTATATGCACAACTACTTGATGCCTACCAACATCATCTTCGGCGCCGGAGCGCTCAACGAGCTTCCGGCCCAACTTGAAGCGTACCCCGGCAATTTGCTCGTCGTCTGTGGCTCGCGAGCCATGCGCGCGACCGGCACTCTCAACCGCGTGATCGAGCTGATCGAGGCCGCCGGCCGCTCGGCTACGGTCTTCGACGGAGTGCAGCCGAATCCGACGCTCGCGAACGTCCGTGCGGGAATGCGAATCGCGAAAGAGAGCGGTGCGCAGGCGATCATCGGCCTCGGCGGGGGCTCGGCAATGGACTGCGCGAAAGCCATCGCGGTCGGCATCACCCACCCTGATAACGATGTGTGGGAGTATCTCATCAACCGCGTTCCGGTCACCTCGGCCACGCTGCCGATCCTGGCAATCCCGACCACCTCGGGCACCGGCAGTCACGCCACCCCCTACGCCGTCACGACCAACACCGAAACCCGCGAAAAGCCCGGCATGGGCAGCCCGTTCATCTTCCCCAAAGTCTCCATCGTCGATCCCGAACTGCTGCTCTCAGTCCCATCGCCTGTGACGGCCGCGACCGGCATTGATGTCCTCGCGCACTGCATCGAGGCCTACACCTCGTCCCTGCGCGGGGGCGTCGCCGACGCGAACGCCTGGGCGGGAATCGAATTGGCGGCGCAGTATTTGCCGAAGGCCGTCGATGACGGGAGCGACCTCGAAGCCCGCACGATGATGTGCCTCGCCGACACGCACGCCGGGATCGCGATCTCGAACCAGAGCACTTCGGTCGCCCACACCCTCGCACACGCGATTTCCGCGCATTACGAGCAGATCCCCCACGGGGTGGCCCTCGCTGCCGTGTACCCGTCGATCCTCGCCGCGAACGCCCTGGGGTGTCCTGAGCGCCACGTGCGTATCGCACAGGCCCTCGCCGGCACCGACGACGTGGTGGTGGCTTTCCGCGACTTCACCGAGCGCCTGGGCGTGGCAAACCCGTTCGCAGAGGCCTGCCCGGACGATTGCCGGATCGAGGAAATGGCCGACGGCGCCTTGGACTACATGGCCGGCGGCGTCCGCGTAAACCCCGTCCCGGTGCCGAGGGACCTCGCCGTGAGTATCCTCAAGGACGCGGCGGGAAAGGCGTGAAGCGCCGCTCTCATCTTGCCCAGGGAGTGCTCGCCCATGATCGTCGTCATCAGCATGGCTCGGATCGCGGACTACAACGCCGGCGACGGCTCGACCGGGCTGAAGCGCCGGTTCGAGAAGTTGGCCGGATGCCCGGTGGTGAGCATCCACTTCACCGAGGCCTCGCCGGAATATGTGGCGCGCCTCGACCCGCAGGCGATCTTCATCACCGGCTTTGGGTACGGCTGGCACACCATCGCGGTGCCCGACCTGTACGCTGTGAACGACCTCCTGCACACCACCGAGGTCCCGGTCTACGCAGCTTGCGGCGGCCATCAACTCCTCGGTTACTGCTTCAATAAGGACCTGCGCAAGACGCCGCTGCTGCGCAATGAGCCGATGCGCAAGCTGCGCAAAGGCGAGCCCGACTACGGGCCGGTTTCAAGCGGTCCCGGTTACTACGTCGCCACCGGATTCGGCGAAGTGGAAATCGTCAAGCGTGACCCGATCTTCGCCGGACTGAAGAAGCGCTTCCGGGTACTGGAGTCCCATTACTGCGAGGTCAAGAGGCTCCCTGATAGCTTCGAGCTTCTGGCGACCAGCCCCGAATGCCGCATTGAGATGATGAAGCACGAGGCGCGCCCGATCTACGGCGCGCAGTTCCACGCCGAACAATGGGCCGAGCCTTATCTCGACGGCCAGACCGTAATGGCGAACTTCCTGCGCATCGCCGGGCTGACATAGGCGCGCGAGCCTGCCGGTAAAGTCTGCAGGAGCAGTCTCCAGAGTGCGACCGGCCCATCGAATCGTACCGTCATTATGTTTTTCATCACCAAATCGAGGTGCACCGATGACATCGCGTGAACGTGTGCGACGTGCCGTGCGTTTTGAGGGGCCGGACCGGGTGCCGGTCAATCTGCCGGGGGAGTGGGGCAACGACTTCTGGGGCGTCGGCGCCTCGAACGATCCGAACTGGAAGCCGGCGATCCAGACCGACACCCAGTGGGAAGACGAGTTCGGGAGCACCTGGACGAAGCTGCACGGCGATAAGACGATGGGGCAAGTGACGGGCTATCCACTGCCGGATTATGCCCTGATCGACACGATTCGCTGGCCTGACTACAAGAACCCGGTGCGCTATGAGGCCGCAAAGGCTTCGGTGGCGCAGAACACCGACGAGAAGTTCGTCCTCGCGGGTATTCCGCTGAGCCTCATCCACCGCCTGGAGTACCTGCGCGGGCACCAGGCCGCCTGGACCGACCCCTACGAGCACCCGCAGGAATTGAGGGCCCTGCTCGACAGGCTCGCGGACATCGCCATCGATTCCATCGACCGCTTCGCCGAGGTCGGCGTCGATGGCATCATCTCATGTGACGACTGGGGCCTGCAGGATCGGCCGATGCTCAGCCCCAAGACCTTCGCCGAATTCTGGAAGCCCGTCTACCACCGGATCTACCGCCACGCCCACGAGAAGGGGATGCTGACCCTTTTGCACTCGTGCGGGCACATCGCCGACCTGCTGGACCACTTCATCGAGGCGGAACTGGATGTCATTCAGATGGACCAGCAGGAGAACATGGGCCTGGACATGCTCTCCGAACGCTTCGGCGGGCGCATCTGCTTCTGGTGCCCGGTGGACATCCAGAACACGATGGTGAAGGGCACAATCGACGATGTGCGCGCATACGCTCGCAAGCTCATCGACAAGCTGGGCAGCTTCAACGGCGGCTTCATCGCGCAATGGTACGCCTCGCCGCAGGCAGTCAACCACAGCCCGGAGAAGATCGAAGCGATGTCGCAGGAGTTTGTGGAGTACGGCGGGCAGTTCTACAAGCCGAGCGTGTAAGCAAGCGGGGAGGGCTGCTTACGGCCATCCGCGACAGGATTGTCGCGGCCACTGTGCCATACGATTGTCGCGGCCACTGTGCCGATTGTCGCCCTACAATCCTGTCGGGGTGATGCTATGGCAGTGGCCCCGACAATCTTGTCGGGGAGGGCCGTTCGGCACACATCCGCGACAGGATTGTCGCGGCCACTGTGCCGATTGTCGCGGCCACTGTGCCATACGATTGTCGCGGCCACTGTATCGCGGCCACTGTGCCATACGTTTCAGGCCAGAGTGTGACCAGTAGCGCGCGGAATCGTGTATAATACGTGTCACAAGCAATCATCCAAAGGCGAGTAGCCCTTCTCCCCTATGAATCTGTACGCGACCGTCATTTCAGGCTTGGAAGACATCGCGGAGGACGAAATCGCCCGCATTGTGCCCGAAGCCGCCATCGTGCGCCGCCAGCGCGGGCGCTTGTACCTGGACGGCGGCGCGGACCTCTCACGGATGCTCGGCCTGCGCAGCACGATGAACATCTATGCGCACGTGGCCGAGCGCGACCACATCCCCACAGACGCCGACGGGCTTGACTACATCGAGCGCTGGTTCGCCGAGATCGATCTCGACGAGGCCATCGAACTGCACCGCGCGGCTCACGGGTGGTCGGGGAGGGACGCGCCGACTTTCCGCGTCACCGCGGAGCGATTCGGCCGGCACGCGTATCAGTCGCCGCAGATCGCAGCGGCTGCCGGCGCAGGCATCATCGACCGATACGGGTGGAAGGCGTCCATGAAGCAGTACGACGTGGATGTCCAGGTGCAGGTGCGGGACGAGCATGCCGAGGTGAGCGTCCGCCTGTCGCCGGAGTCGATGGGCCGGCGCGGCCGGGTCGCGCACGGCCCGGCTTCACTGAACGCGACCATCGGGTACGCCATGTGCATCATGGCCCAGCCGCAGGCCGGCGAGGTGTTCGTGGACCCGATGTGCGGGGCAGGCACGGTGCTTCTCGAGCGCGCCGCCTTCGATACACCGGCGGCGCTGGTCGGCGGCGATCGCCATGCCCCGGCTCTGGAGTGGGCGCGCGCGAACTTCACTGCCGCCGAGATCGACGCGGGCCTCGTGCACTGGGACGCCGCCCGCCTGCCGCTGGGGGACGCAACGGTGGACAAGCTGGTCTGCAACATGCCCTGGGGGCGGCGGATCGGGTCACACCGCGTAAACACCGCGCTGTACCGGCGCTTCATGGACGAAGTCGCACGGGTGCTGAAGCCCTCCGGGAGGGCGGTGCTGTTGACGCTCGAGCGGCGCTTGATGGCGGGCATCGTCGCGCGCCACACCGAGCTCTACATCGCCCGCACACGCGCGGTCGCAGTCGGCGGGCTGGAGCCGGCGATCCATATTGTGCGGGTGAGGGCGAGGTAGGCGACCAACGGCACCTCACCCCCGGCCCCTCTCCGCAAGCGGAGAGGGGAGAACGGCAACGGCACCTCACCCCCGGCCCCTCGCGTGGCGCGGGCGTCTCGCCCGCGATGCCGTGCCACAACTAAAGGCCGGGCGGGCAAGACGCCCACCCCTACGCGAGCCCGCCCCACACGACTTCCCTGAGGCAGGAGGGCATGAGATGAGTGACTCCCTTCCGCGCACGACCGGCGAAGCTTTCGGCGGGCCTGGCATTCCGCCCAAGTGGACATCGAGCTCCAAGGACGGCGTCAGCATGGCGTACTCCGCCGCGAGCCGCGTCTGGTTCACTATCTCCCACGGCATCCTCAACGAAGTCTACTACCCCACCATCGACCATCCCCAGATTCGCGACCTACAGCTTCTTTTCACTGATGAAGAGACGTTCTTCCATGAGGAGCGGCGCGATCTCCCCAATGAGATCGAGTACCTGGGAGACGGGCATAATCTCGGCTATCTGATCGCCTCCGTGGACCCCGAAGGGCGCTACAAGCTCACGAAGGAGATCATCTGCGACCCGCACCAGTCGTGCCTGCTGATCCATGTGAAGCTCGCACCCTATGGCGAATACGCCGAGAAACTGCGCGCGTACGTGCTGCTTTCGCCACATCTGGAGATGGGCGGCAGCGGTAATTCCGCCTGTCGGTGGACGGCAGCCGGACAGAGCATCCTGGTGGCGTGGAAAGGCCAGACTTACCTGGCGCTGGGCACCGACACCGGGTTCTCGCGCACGTCCTGTGGATTCGTCGGCGTCAGCGACGGCTGGCGCGACCTGCGCGACAACATGAAAATGGACTGGGAATTCGAGTGCGCCAACGACGGCAACATCGCGGTCATGGGACAAATCGACCTCTCCCGGGGCTTCGAGTTCACGATCGGCCTCGCCTTCGGGCACACGCGCCATGCCGCTGTGACCACGCTCGTGCAGTCCCTCACCGAGGGCTATGCCGCGAACCGACAACGATTCCTGGAGCAGTGGTCGCGCACGGGCTGCGACCTGTCGCCGCTGGAGGCGGTGTCTGGCGATGGCGGGCGGCTGTATCGCATCAGCCACAAGCTGCTCCTCGCGCACGAGGACAAGACCTTCGCCGGGGCCTTCATCGCCTCCGCCAGCATCCCCTGGGGCGAGGTCAAGGGAGACGAGGACCTCGGCGGATACCACCTCGTGTGGACGCGCGACATGGTGCACTCCGCGAACGCGCTCTTGGCCTATGGCGACACCGCGACCCCCTGCCGCGCACTGGTGTACCTCGCGTGCTCGCAGCGCCCGGACGGCGGCTTTCCGCAGAACCTCTGGCTCGATGGCCGGCCTTACTGGAGCGGCGTGCAGCTCGATGAAGTGGCGTTCCCGATCATGCTGGCATGGCGGCTGTGGAAAGCGGACGCGCTGGGGGAGTTCGACCCATACTCTTCGGTGCTCGCCGCCGCCGGCTATATCGTCCGCACCGGACCGATGACCGGGCAGGAGCGCTGGGAGGAGAACAGCGGGTACTCGCCCTCGACGCTCGCCGCGTGCATCTCGGCGCTGGTTTGCGCGGCGGATTTCGCCCGCGACCGGGGGGATGAGGCCACCGCGACGTTTCTGGAGGAGTACGCGGATTTCCTGGAGTCGCACGTCGAGCGCTGGACCGTCACCAGCGCGGGGGGGCTTGTGCCGGGCATCGCGCGACACTACATCCGCATCCACCCGACAGTCATCGGCGACCCGTGCCCGGATGAGGACCCGAATCACGGGGTCATCCAGATCGCGAACCGGCCCCCCGGACAGCCGAGCATCTTCCCCGCGCGAGACATCGTCGACGCCGGATTCCTGGAGCTGGTGCGCTACGGCATTCGCAAACCCGGCGATGCGTTGATCGAGGACTCGCTGAAGGTCGTCGACGCGGCGCTCAAGGTGGATACGCCGGTCGGACCCTGCTGGCGGCGGTACAACAACGACGGCTACGGACAGGGGCCTGACGGGGAACCCTTCGAGGGCTGGGGGCAGGGGCGCGCGTGGCCGCTGTTGACCGGAGAGCGCGGGCACTATGAGTTGGCGGCAGGGCGCGAGGTCGCGACCTACGTCCGCGCGATCGAGGGCTTTGCCTCGCACGGCGGCATGATCCCGGAGCAAGTCTGGGATGCGGAGAGTTGCCTGCTGAACGAGAAGATGTGCCTGGGGCGCTACACGGGGTCCGCCATGCCGCTCATGTGGGCGCACGCGGAGTACCTGAGCCTGCTCAGGTCGGCGGTGGACGGACAGGTGTTCGACCTGATCCCCGTCGTCGCGGACCGATACCTCGGGGGCAACGGGCGCGGAGACCTCGAAGTGTGGTCCTTTAACCGGCAAGTCAGGCAAGTGGCGCGCGGATATATGCTGCGCATCATCGCCGAGCAGCCGTTCGTGCTACACTGGACCCGGGACGAGTGGCTGACGATGGCCGACACGCCCTCCACCGACAGCGGCGTCGGAATCGGCCATGTGGACATCCCCGTCGCACCCGACCAGCAGGCTCCGATCCGATTCACCTTCTATTGGCCAAAGGAAGCGCGGTGGGAAGGCCGCGACTACTTTGTGGGCGTGGGGTGAATTGGATGCAGGACGGCAGTACCGATGAACGGCCTTAACACCTTGGGGGACTTCGTCCCCCAAACCCCCGTGATTTCCAACGTCAGAGGCCACTATCCTTTGACCGGCCGGAGTACGATGGCATCGAACCAGAGCGCGTAGTTGTGGTCCGGCTGGTCGCGGGGGCCGGTGAGCTTCAAGCGGAAGGTATGCTTGCCGCGCGTTAAGTCAACTTGCCCGAGGATGCTGGGTGATTCCGGCATCCCCGTAGCCTCGGCGACAGGGGGGAGGGCATCGTCGGCGACGTGCTCCGGGCCGCCGTCGATCGTCCAGACGAAAGGCGACAGGCTGCGTGGCTTCGCCAGACGCGACAGGCCATTGCCGGAGAAGATGACCTCATAGCGGCCGTCGGCGGGCACGTCGAGGCCGACTTCGGCCCAGAAGCCGTCCGGCTCTGGCGCGGCGGGGGCCCACAACTCCAGAATCTTCCCGCCCGAGAAGCCGTCCCTCGGATTCGCACTCCAGCCCCCGCTCCACTTGCCTGATTCGGCCTCGAAGATGAGGCCCGCGCCGGTGCGTGAGGGCTGCGTCTCCGTGACCTGCACGGTGCGGCACCCGTTCACGAAGACGAGGCGATCGGTCAGGGGGACAATGACCTGCCCGCGCTCGATCCGCAGGGGCCGCGACCGCCCCCAGGTGTCCGTGGCCGTCGGCGCAACACCGAGCCTCAGGGGCTCCACCTGCAGCACGACGGTCGCCGCACCGCCGAACAGCGCCGGAAGCCCGCGGCTCTCGACCGCCGCGATCATCTCGGCCCCGCGGCGGAAAAGGAATGTCTCGCATCCGGGTGTCTTATCGCTGAGGGCCACGAATTTCGCGGCGCCGATGCAGTGCGCGCCGACGGAGAAGAGGACTCCCGCTGGCTGAACGGTGTAGTCCTGTCTCACCAGCGGGCGAAAGTCGGGGTAGCCGACGGCGACGTGGATGAACTTGAAGGAGCGCTCGATCGGCGAGGCGAGATTGTGCAGGGGCACCTCGCTTCTCTCCTCGGAATTCCAGATCGGCAGCTTCAGGCCGTACTTGGCGAGGAGCGCCTGGTAGCCGGTGATGTCGCTGGGCGTCTCGTCGGTGTAATGGACCGAAAGGATGTCGATCTCCTTGCCGAGGCCAAGTTGAAAGAGCTTATCGGCGAAGGCGTGACCGTGAACGAATCCGGCGGCGGCGATGCGAGCCTTCGGGTTCCCGCGGCGAAGCCCCGCGGCCGTCTGCTTCACCAGTTCGTAAAAGTCCTCGGGCGTCCCCACCCAGTAGCCGTCCTGCAGGTTCGCCTCGTTCCACACTTCCCAGACGGGAATCTCGTCGCGGAAGTCGGCGGCGACTTGCGCCATGAGCTGCCCCCAAAGCTCGTAGCTCGCGGGCTTGACGCGGTTGTAGATCGGCCCGGCGTCGCCGGCAGTTGCCTCGTCGTTCGGTCGGGAGGACAGCTCGCGCGGACACTGGGCGATCTCACCCATGATGTTGATGCCCTCTTTGCGCAGGGCCGTCGCATACCTCATCCACTGAGTCTTATCGTAGGTCACGGTCGGCTTGTCGCCCTGCGTGACGGTCACCTTGCCGAAGCTCCCGGCCCAGAAGTTCAGGCGCGTCCACGACGCCCCCAACAGCCGGTGGCTGAGGGCGGCGTCCTGAGCTCCGTTCGGATTGGCAGGATCGAACCACTCCGGCGGAGCGTAGAAGATCGCCCACGGCGAGGCGGGATCGGGCTTGGCCGGGGTGAAGACCACCGCCACCCAAGTCTCGGACTTCGCCGACTGCCCGCCGGCGGTCGCCGTGAGCTGCAGGTGATACAGCCCCCGTCCGGGCAGCTTCAACGGCAGCGGCCCCTCGGCGAGACCGTTCACTGGCGCGGGCAGCGAGAGCTTCCCTTCGACGTGCCACGCCGGGCCGCCATTGGGCGCGGTCGGGGCCATGTCCGAGACCGTGTACTCAACCGTCGCGGCAGTCTGTGCGCCCGTGACCCGCGCGCGAACATCCACGGGTTCGCTGTCGGTGAACAGGAGGCCCGAGCGCTGAGAGACGGCCTTCACCGCCATGCCGAGAGGCGCGCCCGTATCGGCGGACCGGGTGGCGACACAGCCAAGCATGGCGACGCCGGTGACGGCAACGATGAGTGCGAGACGACAGGTGTGGTGCATCATGCTGTGGTTACTCCGGTACATATAGAAGATTGACCACTAAGACACCAAGTCACTAATGACGGCGTTGAACCAAGGGTATGAATCGTGCCGTTTTGTGTCCTTGTGTCCTCGTGGTCATCCCGCCGTTCGGCGATCCGTTGCGTCGGATGAAACTCTCATTCCCGAGGCGATTGCAAAAGCCTGTAGGAGCACTCTCCAGAGTGCGAACAAGCCGTTATTATCCGATAGGATGAGATAAATAATGACTAATATATGTCATTATAGCGGCATATCAACGGCAATCGCACTCTGGAGAGTGCTCCTACAGACGACGCAGCGACTCTTGCAATCACCTCTCCCGTCAATGAGCGCGTCCCAGCCTCAGCGGGTACATCCCGTAACCCACTTCGCGCACGGCGGCGATGGTCTCGGGGTATGGCGTGTCGCAACAATCCACGAGGCCGATCTGGTAGTTCTCCTCATCCAGCGGTCGGCCGGTCGTGGCCTCGTCCATGTACTTGAACCACCCGGTGCCGACGAACGCCGGATTGCGCAGCGCCCCCTGCACGTAGTCTCTGTATGCCTGCGCGCGCGCCGCCTGACTCGCCGTCGGGACCAGTCCGGTGTGGAACATCCCGCGGTCGAGCGCCCCGAAGTGGAATTCGCCCACGATCAGGGGCACGTCAGCCTTGCCGGGGAAGCGGAAGTCGGCGATTGAGTGCTGGTAGAGGTTGTAGCTGACCACGTCACAGTATTTGGCCGCCGCCTCGGCAGCCAAAGTGTTGACCCAGGCGAACCGGCATCCCAGGTACAGGTGGTTCGGAGCGACCTCTTTCACCGCGTCGCGGATCGTGCGGAAGTACGTCTCGGCGGTCTTCGTGTAGAAGGCCCTCAGATCGGCGCCGGCCTTGTGGGCGTCGGGTGCGCTGCGGCTTTGCAGCAAGGCATCCCACGAGGCGTGGTCGGTGCCCCAGGCTTCGTTGAGCTTCTCGATAGTGACGTACTTCGCCTTGAGGTCCGCGATGAAGACCTGCTTGGCGACCTGCTGCGGCGGCGAGAGCAGGGCGGCGGCCGCCAGTGACAAGTCGTCACCCCAGGCGAGCTCGTTATCGACGAAGTACCCGATGCACCAGGGGTCTTCGGCGGTCGTGTTCCGCTGCCCCGCGATGTTGGCACGTGTCTCCTGCGCGAAGCTGGGGTCGAAGACATCGCGGAACTTCGCCCAGTACCCCTGGCTGTTTTCGAGCATCTTCCCGCCGGTGCCGAGGGTCGCCGTGTAAGGCGTGCGGTGCATGAGATAGATGCCGGCGTCCGACCAGTTGGCGATGGTGTTCATGCCCCAACTACGCAAGCGACGTTGGCTGATGTCGGCGAAACGGGCCTGGTATTGCGGCCCGTATTTGCGGATGAGATTGGCGCGCGCGAAGTCGAAGGTGCGCGGGTTGCGGCCCGTGTAGTAGCCATTCACGACATATCCCGCTTGCCCGTAGCACTCGCCAAACTGCGTGTTCGGGCCGGGCAAGTCGCGGAACCACTTGTCCCGGTCGTCGATGGGTGTGCCGCCCTCCCACGGGTTGACGCAGTCGGTGCCATGCGACCAGTACAGCTTCCCGTCCGGGTCGACGAGCCACCACTTGCCCTCATACTTCTCAACGCGGAAGAAGCCGGTGGCCTTCAGCGTCGGGCCGGCCTTCCAGCCACCCCATGTATCCCAATCCTCCGGCCCGGACTTGGCGCGCAGGTCCTTCTCTTCGGCCTCCAGACGCTTCGCGAAGTCGGCGACCGAGTGCGTCTTGCCCGGCCAGTCACGGTGAATGTACTGGCCAAACTCGTCGATGAAGGGGAAGAAGTGCGCGGCGTCCATCGTCGCCTCAGGCGGCGCGACATAGGCTCCGCCCGCCCGGACACTGTTGATCTCGAACAGGTGGTCGGCGGTGGGGTGGTCGACGAAGACCACCAGGCCGACGACGTTCGCCGGGTCGATGAAGTCGGTCCCCCCGCCTGCCCCCTCGGGATACCCGCGCATTCCGAACAGCTTCACCCCCGCCAGAGCCGTCGGACGGCGCTTGAGCGGCACCGTCAGCGTGCCTTTCCCGCCGGGGGCCAGGTCCAGCGAGCCGTTCAGGCAGTTGTTCACCCCGTCGGCTCCGGGGTTATCGACGCGGCAATGCACCGTGACCGCATCCTTGCCGGTGTTGCGCAGGTCCAACGCCACATACTCGAAGGCGGCAAGGTCCCAGTGGTCGGCTGCGGGCTTCAGGTCGATCCCCGGCCAGGGCTGCGTGTGGCCGGTGGCGACCGTCAGCGCCGGGGTGCCGGCAGTGCCGGATTTCGCGAGGGTCACGTCGCGGGCCGGGATGTCGGCGACCTCGAAGGGCTTCGCGAAGTCTACAAGTGGCGTATCACTCCGAGCGCAACAGTCACAGAGCAGCACCGCGGCGCAGGCGAGCAGGATAGGCAACGAGAAGATCGGTTCCAGTCGGAACATGCGAGGGCCTCCTGGCACATCGGCATCATCTGTATGCGCGCATCAGCGCGATATGAACGCCCATAGTGGCGGCGAATGCTCCCAAGAACGCGAACGGGACAAGGCCCAGCCCGGGGGCTGCGCCCTCGGCGACACGCAGAGTCATCCCGTTGAGATAGGCGAACATCCAGACCATTTCCGCCATCATCCACAGCATCATCGAGCGCCCCAGCCGGTACAGCGGGGCTGCATTCTGCTCGGTGATCTGGCATGGATAGTTGTAGATCTGCGGGAACCAGCTTAGGAGGCCCAGAAACAGCGACATCCCCACCGCCACGGCCGGCAGGGCGAGCACGGTCGTCTTCGAACCCCAGGCATCGGGATGTCCGGCCAAGCCGAAGTGCGTCGGCACACGCGCAGGCAAGCGCTCCCACCCGTTGGCAAGTGGCGCCGCCAGGAACACCAAGCCTGCGAACGTCGCCGTTATGACCACGAGGTCGATAAATGCCAGTGGCAATCGCAGGACCGGACGTGGCTGGCGTGTTCTCATCTCTATCCTCGATTAGGCCGTGTTAGCGGATCGGTCCGGCGACGGCTTTATCCGCCGAGCGCTTCGTCCAGATACGCCGCGACCTTCTCCGTCCACATCTCGCCGTGGGCCTTGCAGCCTTTGGGGCTGAAGTGGATGCCCAGCCCGTCGAAGTCGCGGTGGTCGCCGTCGAGTATATCGGTGTCCGGCCCCTCGAGCGCAATCCCCTCGTCCCACAGCCGCTGATGGGCTTTGCGTGTGGTCGGGTGCGAGGGCGCTTCGGGGCTGTGATAGGAAACCTTCGCGACAAACCACGGGAATTCCCATCCCGCTGCGGCGTTCGAGACCTCGATGACCCGCGCGAGCTTCCCGGCATATTCGTCGGCGCTCATCGCCACATCGGTCTCGCCCTGATGCCACAGAAGACCCCGGAATCCGAGCGGGCCGAGCTGCCAGATACGGGCCATCATCCAGTTGAACAACTCCCCGTGCGGCTGCCACTCATCGACGCTGGTGCCGCCGTGGCCGGTGACCGCCACGCCGATCGGCACACCGTACTTCGCGAACATCGCGTCACCGAACGCGGGCCAGAAGCTGCCGCCCTCGGTGCCGTCGTGGCATCCCGGCTGCGGGTCATCGGCGATGCGCCAGTCCGAGCCGCTGAAGCTGGAGACCATGCCCGAAGTCTGCGTGGTCGGAAACTGGCCGCAATTCGTGGCGTTGGACTGCCCGGCCCCGACGAACACCTCACCCACGCCAACCTGCTCGACGACGGCTTCGGCGACCACTTCGCCGCCCATCATCGCCCGCACGCGAACCTCGTACCAGCCGCCGGACGTAGTCGGCAGGATCGCCGAGAAGCCCTGCACCTTCCCCGAGACCGACACCGGCTGCCACTCGCCGGCCAGCGGGCCCTTCAGCGAGGTCCCGGTGATCCGCACCTCGACCCTGTCGCACCCCGGCTTCACTCGTCCGCTGACGATGACATAACCGTGGTCTCGACTGACACGCTGGAAGACCTGCAGATTGCGTGGCGAAAGTACGGTAAGGCCGGTGTCCGGAGAAGCTGATCCCATGCTGAACCAATCCTTCGTGTCCTGTTATGTGACGTACCTGACAGCGTGTCGTCTGTTCGTCATCGCGGGAGCGCCAACCTGCGTGAGGTAACGACTACTTCCGGGCACGGCCACGCGGAGGGCCTCAACGGGGTGTATGAGGCAGCGGCCCACTGATTTGGCACCGCCCCCCCCTAAGGCTTCCTGCATTAAAGGAAGGAAATCCGGGCGATAGGGGGAAATTGCACGCCATCAGGTTGACGTAGACGAACCGGGAAGATGCAGCCCGGTCAGCCACGAGGCACCCTCCCCGGCACGGGGCATGGACAGACGCACTGCTTCAAAAGGCGGCAACATGGGCATGACCCCAGACGTTACACGGCGACTGCCTCGCATTGAGAGCCTTAGGGTAGAGAACTACCGAGCCCTCCGCCAGTTGGAACTCAAAGGGCTCGGTCCCTTCACCGTGCTTCTCGGCCCCAACGGCAGCGGAAAGTCCACTGTCTTTGATGTCTTTGCCTTCCTGTCGGAATGTTTCACAGATGGTCTGCGAAGAGCCTGGGACCGACGGGGCAGGTTCAAAGAACTTCGGACGCGCGATTCCGATGGCCCGATCGTCATCGAATTGAAGTACCGCGAAAGCTATACGCCTAACAAGACCCCCCTAATCACCTACCACTTGGAGATCGGTGAGGAAGGCGGCTCTCCCATTGTCTCCGAGGAGTGGCTGAGGTGGACGCGGGGCCAAAGGGGGCGTCCGTTCACCTTTTTGAATTTCAGGCTTGGCAGCGGAGAGGTCGTCAGCGGCGAACAGCCTGACGAGGATGCCGAGCGCGTGACCGAGGACTTGGCCTCGCCGGAGATGATCGCGGTCAACACACTCGGGCAGTTCGCCCGGCATCCGCGGGTGAGCGCCCTGCGCGAGTTCATAACGGGGTGGTATCTATCGTACCTGACTGCCGGAGGGATGGCCGGCAACCCCGAAGCGGGTCCGCAGGAACGGCTGTCCGCGAGCGGCGACAACCTACCGAACGTGATGCAGTACCTCAAGGAGCGACACCCCGACCGCCTTCTGGCGATCCTTCACAGCCTAACGCAACGCGTACCGAGGCTGGAACGAGTGGAAGCGCGAGTTCTCGATGACGGGCGTCTGCTGCTGGAGGTCAAGGACGCGCCCTTCACGCGCCCCGTGCTGGCCAGGTTCGCCTCCGACGGCACACTCAAGATGCTCGCCTACCTAACTTTGCTTCAGGACCCGAATCCGTCGAAGTTCGTAGGCATTGAGGAGCCGGAGAACCACCTGCATCCAAGACTGCTGCCGGGTCTGGCGGAGGAGTGCCGCAAGGCTGCCGGCCGCACTCAGATGCTGGTCACCACGCACTCCCCGTTCTTCATCAGCGCACTGCAGCCAACCGAGGTGTGGGTGCTGTATCGCGACGAGCGAGGGCACACGCAGACGAAACGGACCGCCGACATGCGGGGGATCAAGGAGTTCGTGGAGAACGGCGCGACCCTTGGCGATCTGTGGACTGAAGGCTTCTTCGATGTTGGCGACCCCCTGGTCAACGCCGGCGGGCCGAACATCCCCCTGCCTGGGCTGATCTACGGCGGTGAGGGATAGGTACATCTCGAGGTGTTCGTAGAAGAGGAGTCGGCCGAGGCAGCCCTGTCCGCTCTTATCCCGCGCATCGTCGGATCGTCCGTAACATACAGATTCCACACGTACGCGGGCAAGCAGGCCTTGCTCAAGCGACTTCCGCAGCGCCTGGCGGCCTACGGGTCATGGCTACCCGACGACTGGCGTATCGTGGTCCTGGTGGACCGAGACCGAGATGAGTGCCATGATCTGAAGGACCGGATGGAGAAGGCCGCGACGCAAGCCGGCCTGGGGACGCGACAGCGACCCGGTATCAACGGTCGAGTGCAGGTGACCAATCGAATCGCAGTGAACGAGCTTGAGGCCTGGCTGCTCGGCGACATCGAGGCTCTGCGCGTAGCCTACCCACGCGTTGCAGCCGACCTCGCCCGGAAATCTGCGTATAGAGACCCTGACGCCGTCAAGCATGGCGCCGCCGAGGCGCTTCGCCTCGTTCTGAAGCGGGCCGGCTATTATGACCGCCTGGGCTATCTGCCGAAGGTCGAGGTGGCCCGCTGTATCAGTGAGCATATGCGCCCGTCATGCAATCGCTCCGGGAGCTTCCGGGTGTTCCGGGACGCCCTCTTGAGCATCACAACCCTATAGCACCAAAGTCACCGCCGCCCAAACGAAAAGGAGCACCCTCTATGAGCAACGTCAAGTGTCTGGGAGTACAGGACAAAGCACAGCCGCAGGTGCCGGTCATCGGCGTTTTCGCCACCGGCGACCCGCGTGTCGATGAGGTCTCGCGCGAGCGCTGCCGCAACATCGTCGAGATGACCGCCGGTGTTATCGGCGACAAGGTTCGGATGCCCGACGGCACCCCGGTACCCGTCGTCTGGACCCCCGTTTTGGTCGACCAAGAGCCACAGGCCGACATCGTGGCCCAGCAGTTCAAAGCCGCAGGCGTGAACATCCTCGTCTGTGTGCCCGACACGTGGGCTTTCCCGCAGCTCGGCCTGATCTCGTGCATCCAGCAATTTCCCGCCGACACGCCGCTGAACCTCACCTGCGGCAACAGCGGCCCCAAGCCCGGCGTCGTATTCGTCCATGCCGCCAGCGGCGCAATCTCGCAATATGGCCGCCTCGTGCACATCAACGTCGGCACCTGGGCCGACACGGGCCAGAACCCGGTGATGACCGACAGCACCGCCGACGCGCTCATCCAGTGGTGCTACGCCGCCGTTGCCCGGCAGGCGCTCAAGGGCCGCCGTGTCGTCATCTTCGGCCACGATTCGATGGGCATGGAGACCGCGCTCGCGCACATCATCCCGACCCGCAAGACCTTCGGCCTCGAGATCACCCGTCTCGACATGAAACTCCTCGCCGACATGCTCAACAAAAAGGCCTACTGCGCCAAGGAAGTCGCCGACTTGCGTGGCTGGCTCGACAGCAAGCTGCCCGGCCGCATCCTCCTGCCCAAGGAAGGCGACAGCGAGCGCCTCGACCAGAGCCTTGCGATGTATCTCATCACCCGCGATCTGCTCAAGGACCTCAACGCCGTGGGCGGCGGGTTCATGAGCCAGCTCGAGTGGGGCTCCGACCCGCGCGGACTTCCGCTGCCGGTCGCCGATGTCATGGAGTCCCTGTTCAACTCGACCTTCGACCACAACGGCCCCAAAGCCCCCGTGCCTTATGCAACCGAAGCCGACGTGCAGGGGCTGCTGACGATGCTGGTGACAACGTACCTGACCGGCGGCGCGCCGCCGCTGTTCATGGACTTCCGCAAGGTCTGGGAGCCGTGGGAGATCAACCAGCTCGCCGACAAGCTCGGCCTCGGCGACGCCGAGCCGGATGCCCTGTGGCGTAAGAAAGGCCTCGTGGACGGCGACAATTCCGGCAGCGCCTCGCTCAACTGGGCCGCGATGCCCGGGGCTTCGGTCGATGAGATACTGGCGAACATCGCCCTGCCCTTGGCCGAGGATTTCTACTTCCCCGGCGGCGGCAACTGCGTCAATTTCGTATCCCCGGCGGGGATCGACGGCATCGCCGCCCGCTTCGGCTACAGCGCCCTCAACGGGATGTTCACGCTGGTGTGGGACGAGGCGACGACGGTCAGCCTGCCTGCGAAGCTCTCCGAGGCGGTCTGCAACACCTCGACCCCAATCTGGCCGCACACCTTCGTGGTGCCGAAGTACGCCTCGATGGGCGAGTACAAGCAGTTCGCCCCGGCGAACCATTTCCACATGACCTGGGGCCTGCCGCCGGCCCGGCTGGAGTATTGGATGGACCTGACCAACGTCCCGTCCGCCACCCCGTGGCAGGCGCGCCCGGCATACATCGAGGGTGTCGACCGACCGACGCCGCTGCTGCACATCCTGAACGGCGGCGAGAACGCGACGAAGACGTTGCTGGCGGGGAAGTAGGAACGGGGCGCGTAGAGACGGGTCGCCGACCCGTCTCTACAACGGTCCTATGCCGGAATGCACAGAGACGCCTCGCGAGGGGCGTCTCTGGCGGTTCTGGATGGTGGTCGGGAGAGGAAAGGCGTTCGCCTGAAGTCGGCGCTGGGGCTGGCGGCCTTGCAGGCCGCCACAGGTTAAGCACCTGGGGCTGAAGCCCCAGGTCTTGGACGACGACGGCCGAACGACAAAGGCCGAACGGCCACGACATCACGCGCACGTGTCCGCAGCCGTCACCCTCGTCGCGAAGTTCATCCCGCTGATCTCCACCGCTTTCCAGCCTGGCTTGCATGTTACCGTCACTGTCTCGCCGGGGGCGATGAGCAGGTAGTTGCGGTCGAAGGTCAGCCACTGGTCCGGGTCGGCGCTGTCTAGACGAACGAACATCGCGTACATGCCTCCGACGTTCTTGATCTCGAGGCGCTCGCAGTCCTGCTGCACCTGCAGTTCCGTCTGCGGCAGGCGGAGCAGGGGCGCGTAGACGGGGGCTTCGGCGACCGAGAAGATGTACTCGTTGGCGTCCGAGCGGCCGTCTGGGGCACAGACGCGCAGGCGCAGGATGAAGAGGCTGTCGGCGAGTTCGCCCGCAAGGACAGTCCAGAGGGCTGCGCCGACCTTCACCGCACCGGCTGCCGGGAGGTCCGCATTCGTCTCGCCAGCCGCCAGAACTGCGCCTCGCAGGTCGCAGACAGCCCACGAAACCGTGGCGCCCTCGATGCCGCCCAGCGAGTTGTTCACCCACACCTGCGCCTCGAACGTCTCGCCGTCCTGCCAGCCGAGGCGGTCGTAAGCGGCGCTGACGTGGAGCAGTTCGTAGGCCCGGCGGCACCACCAGTAGGCCGGACGCGGCTCGCCGTAAAAATCCACCACATTGGTGCACGACAGGTTCGGCCACGATTCGTTGAACTGCCACGGACTTGTGCCCGCGCAATGCCACTTGCGGCGGCGGTTTGACTCCAGACCGTAGCGGAGGCCTTCGGCCTGCAGGTACTGGCTGGCGCGCACGTAGGTCTCGAGATCGTCGATCTCCCCGAACACGCTGGTCATCATCGGGCGCTGTATCCACCAGCTTCCCTTGTGCATCCACAGAGGATTCGTCTCATCGGGCGGCCACAGGAGCGCCTCGGTGTTCGACCGTCGCATCGCCCGGAGGTTTGCCGCGCCCTCGACGCCGAACTCGGCGTGGAGCAGCGGGTCAATCGTGTTGTACAGCGCGTAATGCCCCTCCGGCCCCTGGTACTGCCACGGCCCGTGGACATCGTGCATCCGGCCCAGGTTGTCGGGCGAGGCGTTTGCGGTCGGCCCCGAAGCCGAGGTCGGCAGCCACAGGCGGCCCGGATCGAGGCGCTGCACGCAGTCCTTCAGGACGGCCAGCGCGGGGTGAGTGTCGTCGAGCGGCGTCCAGTCGTCGTGCATCAGCTCGTTCCCGCCGCACCAGAGGATCAGCGAGGGGTGATTGCGCCGGCGGGGGATCATCTTCTCCGCCTGGTCGCGGATGTAGGACAGGTATTCCGGCGAGGTGCTCGGCTGGTTGTCGATGCCGGAGGAAGACTGGATGAACTCCTGCCAGACCATGATGCCGAACTCGTCGCAGAGCCGATAGAAGACCTCCTTCTCCAAGAGGCCCCCGCCCCACACGCGCAGGAGATTGCAGTTCGCATCGCGCGCCAACCCCAGCCAGCGCCGGTAGTGCTCGGGCATATCGCGCCCGTAGAGCTGCTGGATCGGGGCCCAGTTCCAGCCCTTGTCGAACACGCGCATCCCGTTGACTTCGAGCACGTACGGCAGTGCGCCTTCCGGGGCGGCGTCGTTGGGGACGGCACGCACCCGCCGGATGCCGAAGGGAACGGTACGGCTGTCGAGCAACGTCCCGTCCGCCGCCAGGAGGCTGATCTCGGCCTCGTACATAGGCTGGTCGCCGTACCCGTTCGGCCACCAGAGGCGAGGGTTCGCGATGTCGAGCGTCGCTTCCCACGCGTCTGCCGAGACGGGGCTCTCGCTCTCCCCCACCACGGCTCCATCGAGACGGACGGTTATCTTCGCGGTGAGCGCCCCCGCGCTCTTCGCGGCAACGGACACGTCCAGCTTCACCTGCGCGGCGTCGAGCGCGTCGTTGAGGCCGACCGTCACCTGCGCATCGGCGATCCACGCCGGGCCGGTCACGAGCAGGCTGACGCTGTCGTAGATGCCGACCGGCACCAGGCGGACGCACCAGTCCCAGTCATACGCGAAGCGCGCTATCCAGATTTTCACCTCGCTGGTGCGACCGATCTGGCCGATCTCGCGCGGGGCGTGCTCGACCACGACGACGAGGCGGTTGGGCCTTTCGGCGGCGAGGAGCGCGGTTATATCGTACTCGAAGGCGTCGTACATGCCCTCGTGATCGCCAAGATGCTGGCCGTTGAGGTACACGTGGCAGGCCCAGTCCACGCCCTCGAACCGCAGGCGCACCACGCCGTCGGCGGGCGTCGCGGGGGTCTCGAACTCCCGCGTATAGACCCAGTCGCGCTCGCTGGTCCACTCGCAGGCGCGGCTGTTGAGGTCGAAAGTGTAGTCCGGGATCAGCCCGGCCTCCTGCGCGTCATCCTGCACCGTTCCCGGCACGGTGGCGGGAATCCAAAGCGACGGCAGCACCGCCGCCGGATTCTCCCATACCTTCCGCCACTCCCACTCGCGAGGCATCATGTGCAGAACTCGCCAGTCACTGCCGTTCAGGGCGATCTCTTGTAGCGCCATGTCATTCCTCCGTCACTGTGTTTCTGTCTGGTCTGGGCGTCCAACGGCCTATACGTCCTGGGGGACTGCGTCCCATAGGCGCTAACTTACGACGAGACGCCGTTCAAGGAGGGGCCGGACCTACGAGAGCGCCGGTCGTTGGGCGCTCGAAGTATCTGGCCCCAGTCGTCCGTGCAGGGGTGAACGGCTCGGGCCGGATATTTCGCTGCGCTCGTAGTCCGGCCTCTATGAAACGGTTTGTCAAGCGTGAACTTCACCGCTCGCCGTACCGCCGTTGGTGTTGTCGTTTTCACTTCATTGGAATGCCGTTGTCGTTGACGTTCC
>Ga0181520_10004973_pt1 | contig 21663 bp, 16 predicted proteins | sample PEATcosm2014_Bin_29_FD_132451 | JGI IMG/M metagenome (GOLD analysis project Ga0181520, IMG submission 132451) | Peatland microbial communities from MTU Mesocosm Facility, Houghton, MI, USA - PEATcosm2014_Bin02_30_metaG | ecosystem: Environmental > Terrestrial > Soil > Wetlands > Peat | place... | reverse complement strand
TGCAGATCGGCCTGCGGATTCTCTGCAGCCAGAGCGGCGTGCCGATCGCCCGCGTCATGAAGGGCCAACTCGGCGAGCCCGACATGAAGCAGTTGACCGACGCGGCCAGCCGCATCCTCGAGGCCGCGTTCTATCTGGACGACAGCGGCGCCGTCAACATCAACACGATCCGCGCCAAGGCGCGGCGGCTGCGCGCGGAAAAAGGCTCGCTCGGCCTGGTCATCGTCGATTACATTCAAATGATCCGCAGCGCGCGCAGCTACGACAGCCGCGAACGCGAAATCGCCGATCTCAGCCGGCACCTCAAGTTGCTGGCCAAAGAACTGGAATGCCCGGTGATGGCGCTTTCGCAGCTCAACCGCCAGTTGGAAAGCCGGGAAGACAAACGGCCGCGGCCGTCCGACTTGCGCGAATCCGGCTCGCTCGAACAAGACGCCGATTTGATCTTGTTTCTCTATCGCGACTCGGTTTACAACGACGCGGCCGAAGAGCCGAACAAGACCGAACTCATCATCGGCAAGCAGCGCAGCGGCCCCACAGGCACGGTGCCGCTCAGTTTCCGCGACGAAATCACGCGTTTCGACAGCTATGAGTCGCACGGCGGCTACTGACCGCCGACTGGCGTTTCGCAGGCCGACCGACTAAACTGCCGCCCCATGACGAAGACTCTGTTTCGTTACGTTTTCATGGAGGTCCTCGGGCCGTTTTTCATCGGCCTGGTGATCCTGACTTTCGTCCTGTTGATGTTCCAATTGCTCAAGTTGACCGAGTTGATCGTCTCCTACGGCGTCGACGTGAGCGACGTCGGCCGCATCCTGCTGTATATCTTTCCGTCGTTCTTTGTTTTTACGATTCCGATGAGTTTTTTGCTGTCGGTGCTGATGGCGGCCAGCCGCCTGTCGTCGGAAAGCGAATTGACGGCGATGAAGGCCGGCGGCGTCAGCCTGTACCAGATCTACCCGCCGGTTTTGTTGCTGAGCGTGATCATGGCAGCGGTCTCGGCGTGGTTGTCGCTGTTCGGCGATCCGTGGGGCAAGGCGAATTTCAAGAAAATGCTCTACGACCTCGGCCGCGAAAAGGCCACGGTCGGCCTGGTCGAGCACGTCTTCAACGACTCGCTGCAGAATATGACGCTCTATGTCCATCACATTTCGCCGCAACAAGGCCTGTTGGAGGGCGTCTTTCTGGCGGACGAGCGCCAGACCAAATCGCCGCTCATCGTCGTCGCCAAGTCAGGCCACATGGGCGAAGGCGGCGGCGTCGCGGCGATGATGATGGAATTCGACGACGGCGTCGGCCACCGCATCGACCCCGAACATCCGGAAGTGTACGAGACGGTGCAATTCAGCCGCTACTGGGCGCGCGTGAACATGAAGCAGCAAGGGCAGGACCAGGGCGAAGCCACGTACCTGGAAAAAAATATGTGGGAATTGAGGGAACTCGTGCGCGAGTTGCAGGCGAAAGGCGACTCGTTCGAGATGCGCCGCGCCTGGGTCGAATATCACCGGCGCATCGCCATGCCTTTCGCCTGCCTGGCGTTCGGCCTGCTCGGGCTGCCGCTGGGCATCAGTCCGCCGCGCGCCGGCCGCAGCCGCGGCTTTTCCGTCGCCATCGTTTCGTTGTGCATTTTTTACCTGATGTTCCGCTCGGGCGAGAACCTGGGTTGGAAGGGCGTGCTGCACCCGATCGTCGCGATGTGGACGCCGATCGCCGCGATTACGCTCTTCGGCTTTTATCTGCTGGTCAAAAAAGCCGGCGAGCAGCCGATTTGGATTCTCGACGTGCTGGGCGATCTCTCCGCGCGCGCCGGCAAGTGGCTGCGCGTCAAATTGGGCTTCGAACGCGCGGCGGGGGACGGACATTGATCGGCATCATCTCCCGCTATGTCTCGCGCGAGTTCCTCAAGCTGTTCGCCTTGTGTTTGTCGTCGCTGATCGTGGTGTATCTGGTCTTCGACTTCATCGATCGCGCCGGCAGCATGTATCGCACCGAACCCAAGACGATCCACGTGATTCTCTACTTCGTGTACAAAATTCCGACGATCATCTTCCAACTCGTGCCCGTTTCGACGCTGCTGGCGGCCCTGCTGATGCTGGCGATCATGTCGCGCAACAGCGAGATCACGGCCATGAAAGCCGGCGGCGTTTCGATCGCGCGGATCGTGACGCCGATCATGCTCTGGGCGTGCGTGCTGGCCACGGCCGCCTTGGCGATCAATGAATTCGCCGTGCCGATCGCGACCACGAAAATGAAGTACATCCAGACCGTGTATATCCAAAAGCAGGACTGGCGGGCGCGGCTGCGCGACCGCAACTTGTGGTACAAAAGCCCGGGCGCCATTTATCACATCGCCAATTTCCGGCCGGAAGTGAACCGGCTCGACAACGTGCAAATCTTCCGGCTCGACGACGAATTCAACCTGGTCGAACGCTTTGACGCCGCGCGGGCTGAGTGGCGCGACAAGGCCTGGGTCGGGTTGGAAGGCTGGCGGCGCACCTTCGACAACGGCCGACTCGCCACCGAGACGAAATTCGCCGAGGCCCCGCTGCCGATCCCCGAAACGCCGGACGAACTGAAAATCTACAAGAAAGATCCGGAGCAGATGAGCTTTCGCGAATTGCGCGCCTATATCGTCGAACTGCGCGCCGAAGGTTACGACGTCCGCCGCTACACCGTGGATCTGCACAGCAAAATCAGTTTCGCCCTGGTCACCGTCATCATGGCCCTGCTCGGCATTCCCTGGGCCGTGCGTTCGGGCCGCCAGGGCGGCGTCGCGTTCGGCATCGGCGTCGCCGTGGTGATCGGCGTCGGCTATTGGATCGTCATGGGCTTCTGCCAGGCGTTGGGGCGGTCGGCCACCTTGCCCGTCATCGTCGCCGCCTGGGGCCCGCACATGCTGTTCGGCGCGCTCGGCATCGTCGGCGTGCTGCGAATTCGTTCGTGACCGACGGAAGCGGGAGGTCAAAATGCGTTACCTGCTGGATTTCATGACCCGCCCGGCGTTCAAGTTCATCATGATGGCGCTGCTGGCCGCCATCGTGCTCGTGTATGTCGTGCACGCGTTGCACAAGGCCCTGCCGGCGGCCGACAACGCTGGAAAGCCCGCGGCCAAAAGCAGCGAGACGCTGCCCGGGGTGTACGAGTACGGCGGCGCGGGAAAGATCGTGCAAAAGGCGAAAGACGAAGCGGCGAAAGCGCAGCAGCAACTCGACGACAGTTTGAAGGAAGCGCAGAAAGCCCTCGACCCGCCGCCAAGCCAATGACGGCGCCGCGCGCCTCGGTTTCTACCCGACCTTCAGCGGATATTCCCGCCCGCCGGCGCGCAAAATGAACCCGCCCTCGCCGCTCTCTTCGATGCTTTCGGCCAGTTGCATCCAGGCCGCGCGGGAGAAGCGCGCGCACGAGCCGTCTTCGCGCACGAGGCAGCGCGGCACGTTGGCCGCGTCGATGGTCAACGTGTGCGGGTCGAGCAGGACGTGGGCGCCGTCGGTCAGCAGCAGTTGCACGCCGTCGGCGAGCGGCCGCACGGCGAGCACGACGTACGGGCAATCGACGACGCGCAGCGGCACGCAGAGCCCTTCGGCGCAAACGAAATAGCCGTCGCCCATTTTTTTCAGCGAGCGATAGAGCATCGCAAGCACGCCGGCGTGGGTGATTTCCACGTCGTTCTGCCGCCAGCGGCCGTCGACGTCGATCGACAACTCCAGTTTCGCCAGGTCGAATTTCTTCGGGTCGAACGCCATCACGCGATCCCGAAGCGGCGGTAGACCTGCATCGCTTTTTCCAGCGGCGGCGTTTTGCCGAACAGGCCGCCGCCGCAAACGGCTTCGGTCAGGCCGACGTACATGTCGCGCACGGCCGCGCGAAATTCGGGGTCCATGACCGGCGGCGGGCACTTGAGGTCGTCGTTGACGATCTTCGCCAGCGGCTTGTCGATCTTGACGGCGATCTTTTTCGCCTGGTCCATCGCTTCCACGAATGCGGGGGCGTATTTGCGGTAATACTGGCGCACCGGCTCTTTCGAGAGCTGCACGCCGCGCATCGTCAGCCGCAGTTCGTCCGGCGTGATCGCGTCGCCCAGGGCGATGCCGCTCATGTTGACGAATTCGAATTTGCCGTCCCACAACTCGACCTTCGCCTTGGCGAACTCCTCGCGCAGGAACAGCGCCAGCAGCAGCGTGTAGTGCGTGATCAGCAGGAAGTTCTCGTTGTTGACGCCGGCGATGTTGAGCGCCAATTCGTGCGGCAGCAGGCGGTCGGCCGGTTCGAGTTTGCTGAAAAATTCGAGAATCGGCCGCGGCAGCATGCCGGCCCCCGTCGGCTTCGTCTTGAGGCCCAGTTCGACGTGATAATTCGGCAGCGTTTCCAGCCGCTTCACCAGGCTGCTGCCCGCGGGCATGCCGAACCGAAACACGCATTCCAGCGGCACGAGGAAGTTGGTCAGGCAGTCGTGGATGTGGTTGTAGTTCCAAATCCGCCGGCCCGCGTAAAACATGTCTTGCGGGTGAATGATGTTGGCCGCGTTGACCTCGATGACGTTGCTCGGCTCTTTCAGTTTGGCCAGCGTGACCGTCTTGCCGTCCTGGTTGAGAATGCCGCGGTAGTGCGTCGGCATGCCCTTTTGCTGGAGCCGCCTCAGGGCCTTCGACGCGAGCAATTCGTCGCGCAACTCGCGGCTCTTCAATTTTTGCAGCGCCTTCGACGCCGAAAAGTCGCGCCAGGCCTGTGCGCTGCCGAGCCGTTCAAACAAATAGGCCGTGATGATCGCCGCCGTCGCGCCCTTGCCTGGAATCTGGTCGGGCATCTTGCCGTAGTCGAAAATCGAGTAATCGTCCGTGAATTCGAACAAATACACGCCCGGCCGGCTCTTCGTCGGCCGAATCTTCACGCGCAGGTTTTTCACCGAGCCGGCATAGATCGTCTTGAACCGACGCACGTTGATCATCGCGACGCCCCTTGATTCAGTGGTGGAAAGGCAGGAGGTTTTTAACGCGGCCCCGCCGACGTGTCAACACGCGCGCGCCCGGCGCGCGGAGCGCGCGCGCAGGCAGTGAACAGTGAGCGGTGAACAGCGGACAGTGAACAATGGACAGCGGTCAGTCATCACGGGTTCGGCGGACAATTACTTGCAGACAGGCGTCCCGACGCGCCGCCAAAGCCCGCTGATCCTGTCCATCCTGTAAGAAAGATCCCCTGCGACTTTTTTCCCGCTCACGAGGCGCGGACGGCGCGGTTGTCCGCCCAGCGTTTGGTCTTGGTGATCTGTTCTTTCATGGTCACCGACAGCGGCACCATGTTGCCGAGCGATCGATAAATGTCGCCGATTTCCAGTTCGCGGTTGAGGTTGAACGCTTCGTACATCGCGGTGACGACGGCCTGTTCGATTTCCGCGCCGGTGAACCCGTCGGCGGCCTTCGCCAGGCCCTCGATGCTGACTTCGCTGGCGCGTTTGCCGCGCTTTTCGAGGTGGATTTTGATGATTTCGATGCGCTCTTCGATCCGCGGGAGATCGACGAAGAAGATCTCGTCGAAGCGGCCCTTGCGGATCATTTCCGGCGGCAGGCGGTCGATGTCGTTGGACGTGGCGGCGATAAACACCGGCGCCTTCTTTTCCTGCATCCAGGTCAGGAACATCGCGAAAATGCGCGACGTGGCGCCCGACTCGACCGAATCGGAGAAGACGCTGACGCCCATCTCGATTTCGTCGATCCAGAGGATGGCCGGGGCCAGCGCCTCGACGGTGAGGATCGCCCGCCGCAAGCTTTCTTCGGGCGTGCCGGCGAAACCGGAAAACACGCGGCCCATGTCGAGGCGCAACAGCGGCAGCGCCCACATGTGGGCCAGCGCCTGAATGCACAGGCTTTTGCCGCAGCCGGAGATGCCGGTGATGAGCACGCCGCGCGGCATCGGCAGGCCGAACTTCCGCGCTTCGTCGGAAAAGCCCTTCAACCGAATCTGCGCCCAGCGTTTGAGGTTCTTCAGGCCGCCGACGTGGCGCATGCGGATGTCCGACGGAAAATATTCGAGGATTTCGGATTTGCGCAGGATCATCCGTTTTTCCTCGATCACGTCTTCCTGGGCGGTCTCGTCGATCTTGCCGCGGCGCAGGAAAATCTTATTCGCCACCAGCGCGATTTCGTCGGCGGTCAGGCCGATGAAGGCCCGCATCAACTCTTCGCCCTTTCGTTCGGGCAGCCGCGCCAAAGCGCCCGGTTTGATCGCGTCGACGGTCTCGGCCATGATCTCGCCGGTTTCCTGCACGTCGGGCAGGGGATAATCCAGGACGATGATTTCCTTCTCGTTCTCCGCCGGGATGACCAGCAGCGGCGCGAGGATGACCAGCGTCTTCCTGGCGCCGCGCAGCGCCTGGTAGACGTCGCGCAGCCGCCGGACCACATCGGCGCGCTCGCGGATAAACGGGTGCAGGTCTTTCATGATGAAAATGGCCGGCTCGGTCGAGCTGATCGCGAAGTCCATCATCCCAACCGGGTCGTCCTTGTACGCGCCGGGGTCTTCCGGGTCCTCCGGGCAGCCTTCCGTCCGCGACCAGGTGTACACCAGCCGCACCGGGTCGAGCGCCGCCGCCAGCATCACCAAATGGCTAACGACCCGCGCCTCCTCCCACGAAAGCAGGTAGAGAATCGGATACTGCGCCTCCACGTGAATACGGACCGGCGTCAACGACTCGGGCAATTTCATGGGTGTGGCCATGGCGTCCCCATCGAGTTTTGCGGGCATTATAACCCAAGTCGCAGGAGACGACGACGCTGCCGAATCCGGGCGCCGGTCCGGCGTTCGGCAAACATGTTCCATATGGCGCGAAAACGCCCGGCGAACGGTATTTCGTGGGCATTCCGCAATCCGCAATCCGCAATCGGCAATTTCGTCGCGGCTCCGCCGCCCTATGGCGCCGCAATTTTCAGATTATCGAACTGCGCCGGAATGAAGGCCGTGCCCGCGCCGCCGCCGATGCCGAAGCCCGCCTCGCCCGCGGTGTAATTGTCGTCGGTCACGGTCGCGATTTGCACGCCGTCGACCGAGGCGGTGATTTGCGGGCCTTGCAGCATAAAGCTGAGCGTTTTCCAGGTTCCGACCGGCCACGCGGCCGTCGTTCCCGAGGCTAGCGCGACCGGCGGCACGGACGTTTCGTCGCGCCTGATTTCCCACGCGCCGTCGGAAGCGAGCGAGAATTCGTAGCCGGTGTTCAGCGACAGCCAGTTGAAAACCTGGTTCGCGTAGCGGCCGAGCAGCCGCACCTCGCCGTCGTCCTCGAGCAGCGCGTCGACGGTGATTTCGTAATCGGTGAGCGAGCCGTCGCCGACGAGCGTGAACGGCGTGCCGAGCATGTTCGGGAAACTCCAGACGATCGGCAGGCCGACCGCCGTTTGCGCCACGCACTGCCCGCTGCGGCCGCCGCCGCAGGGCCCCACCTCGAACGCGCCCATCTGCGTCGCCAGCCACGGCGCCTCGCGGCCGGGCGCGTCGCCATCGAAATCGTCGGCGTAAGGCAGCGGAAACGAGGCCGGGCTCGGCCCGGCGGCGTCGCCCTTGCCCTGCCCGCGCGTCGTGGAAATCGTGTATTGATAATTCGGCTGAAAGGTCAGGGAAAATTGTCCGTCGACGGGGACGACGTCGCACTGGTGCACCAGAAAATCGTCGTTGTTCGAGGAGCCGAGGTTCGAGGCCCAGACGTGCAGCCGCTGGTGCGGCGCGGCGGGGGCGAGCGCGAAGGCGAGCGTTTCCGGATCGGAGGTCAGCGTCGTTTCGACGAGGATCGACAGGTCGCGGCCGTCGGGCGAGAGCAGCGTTGTGTAGCTGCTGCCGTCGGCGTTTTGCGGATAGCCACAGGCGCCGTCGAGATAGCGCCAGCCCGGCTGCGCAAATTGCGTAAGGTGCGCCCAGACCCACAACTCGGGCGAGACCGTGTACGCGCCGGACCACGGCTGGCGCGCGTCGATCACGCCGTTGCCGCTGAGCGCCGCGCCGGCGGCGGCCGACGCGATCATCGGCCAGTTGATCTGGCCGGTGATGCGCGCGTCGAGGTATTGGCGATTCATGATGCGCGCCCAATCGCCGACGCCGCCGCTGGCCTCACTCGCCCACAACGGCTTGCCCAGATCGATCGCCGTCTGCGAGAACGAGCAGTGCGGGCCGTCGCCGACGCACGGGTAATGCACGCCGACGACGTCGATGACCGCGGCGAGCGCGGGGTCGTTCGCCAGCGCCTCGGGAAAGTCCCAGCCGTCGTTGGAGTTGGTGTCGGCCGCGACGATTTTTGTCGGCCAGCCGCGCGCCTGGAGCGCCGCCTTGAGCGCAATGAACCACTGGGGGCTCCAGCGCATCGACTCGTTGCGCCCGCCGAGGTAATCGAGCATGAAATGATGCGTGCCGCCGCATTCGATCCACGCGAGCAGGTAATCGAGCGTTTCTTTCGACCAGTAATTCGGGTCGCGCACCCACGACGGCGCGCCCCAGGCGAGGCCGTAAATGAGGATATTCGGGTTGCGTTTTTTCGCCTCGCCGATCATCCACCACTGATAGCTGCGGTTGCAGTCGAGATCGTCGGCCGTATGCATGTGGCTCGCGTCGGCGCCGCTGGTGCTGTTCATGTCGCCGCCGATTTCGACCTTGAGGATGTGCAGCGCTGCGCCGTAGCCGGGCTTGAAGAGGTAATCGAGAATCTGGCTGCGTTGTGGCTCGGGGTAATCGATCAGATAGCGCGAATTGCCCGCGCTCGAGATCGCGCCGAAGCCGTCGAACCGCCGCCCGCCGCTCGCCGGATCGATCGTCACCGTCGCCGACGGCGGCGTGATCGACGGCGGGCATAGCGGCGCCGTGTCGTCGTCATCGCTCGGCGACGAATCGTCGTCGATGACGATCGGCGAAATGTCGTCGTCATCATCGTCGAGCGGTGAAACATCGTCGTCGCCCGGCGAAACGTCGTCATTGTCGTCGTCGTCCGCCATGGGCGAGGAATCGTCGTCCATCGGGAGCTGATGGTGCGTCGCGCTTTTGCCGGCGGCGCAGGAGGCCGCCGCAATGGCCGCCAGCGCCAGCAACGCCATCGCCAAAACAAATCGGGCTTTGGGAGTCATCGCTTCCGCTCGCGTTTGTTGTATATCATAATTGTCGCCGCCACGACGAGCCGTCGTAGTGCGAAATTGCGCCCCCGTAGTTTTCGAGCCCGCCGACGGCGAAAACGTCGGTGGGCGACGATCCCCAAACGCCGAGCAGTGGCGGGGTGGCAACGCCGATCGACATTGCGGACCACGAATCGCCGTCGAGGTGCAAGATCGCGCCGCGGGTGTGGGAATCGTACCCGACGACGAAAATGTCGGACAGCGAGGCTCCCCAAATGCCGGAAAGCATGGAGGGCAACATCGGCACGTCACCCACCGTCCATACCGAACCGTTGTAGTACAAGACGGCGCCATTGCGGACGGTAAGGCCTTGCCCCACGGCGAACACCTCGGAAGCCGAGGCGCCCCAAACCGCGGAAAGCAGCGCAAACGTCGACCCGTTCTCCGTCATCGACCACGACGCGCCGTCGTAATGCAAGACCATCGCGTACCCCACCGCGAAAACGTCGGACGCCGAGGTCCCCCAAACGCCGGAAAGCGCGGCGGTCGAATCGCCGGGCGTCATCGCCGACCACGACGAACCGTCATAATGCAGAATCGTCGCTTGTTCGCAAGATTTGGCCGAACTGCCGTTGCAGCCCACCGCAAACACGTCGGACGCCGAGGAACCCCAGACGGCGGAAAGCCCGCTTGTCGGATCGCCGGCCGTCTTCGCCGACCAGGACGATCCGTCGTAGTGCAAGATCATGCCGAGGGTTTCGGTGGGGTCTTGTCCCACGGCGAACACGTCGGAAGCCGAGGAACCCCAAACCCCGGAAAGCGAAAAGGCTGCGCCGTCGCCCGCCATTTCGGCCCAGGACGAGCCGTCATAGTGCAGAATCGCGCCGCCGATAAGGGCTGCCCCCACGGCGAATACGTCGGAGGGAGACGTTCCCCAAATGGCGTGAAGGGCCGGCGCCACGGGGCCGACCGCCTGGTGCGCGATTTCGCTGTGGCGGGACGCGCAGGCGATCGCGAAACCCGCCGCCATGAGAAATAGAAAATACAGTTTGCGCGACATCGGCGCTCTCCCTTGCCTGCCGGCCGGGCCGGAGATGAATCCACATTTGCAAATCGCAGATGCGTAACGTCGACATCGGTTTTACGCGGCCGGGTTGCGTGCGTCAAGATTCGGCCGCGGGCGCGAACATGGGACACACTTTTTTCGCTGAATTCCGCGGGACAATGGAATGGCGCTACGCCAAGGGAACAGCCCCATAATATCAACGGCTTCGTTTGGCTGCTCCGGTGCCGGGTTGCCCCAAGATTGCAAGCAGTAGCGTGCGCAGTTCGGCGATGGTCAGCATCAGCCTCCGGCGGTTGTCGGACCGCCTGCCGATGTTCCAGGCCGCCGCCGAATACAGAACCGACGCCTTCCGGCTAAGCTTCAAAGGCGTCATCGCCACCATTGTCCCATGCAAGCCGATCTTCCGCTTCGCCCCCGACTCCGTGGCCGCTAACGTCGTCCTGATGAGCCAGCGTGCCGCCGATCGCCTCCCCGACCGGCGCAATCGCCCCGAACCCCGCGCCTTCAAACGACGAAAGAAAAACCACCAACTGCTTGGTTGGGCGCGATGTGAATATCAGGAGATTATCGGCGGCAGCAGATACGAAAAGCCGTTAACGTTGCGCCAATCTATTCTGTCCCCGGACTCGTCCGCCACACTGTCCTCTTCGCCGCGCCGTGTCGCCCGAAAACTCCTTCAATATTTTTTCACGGCATTGCTCGACCGCCTCTTTTATGTCGGCAATGATCAGTTCGTTTCCTTTTTCCGACGCACGAAATTCAATTTCCACCCCGACGAGTCCGCGGACATAACACAACCGTGTACGCAGTTCCTCCAGCCGCTTGATTTGCCACAAAGGCGGGAAGCCGATTTTCCCGGCAATGGTTTTCGCCCGTTCAATGTCTCTCTCGACAACCGCATAAGCCGTCCAGGGATTCGTCGGCCACTCTTCCAGCCCGGCAAGAATCTCCTTCATCTCGTCCCTGGCCCAGTACAGGTTGAATAGGTAACGGCAGAAAGGAATCACTAGGCCCGTGAATATCCCGCCCAAAAAACCGCCCGCGAGCGCGAGCCATAGCGACGACGGTTGGTCGGCAGACATTTGCATATATTCCCTCGCTTCCCTTTATATCGGTCGGTCGTCAACCAAATACAGGCCTGGATAGGTCGGACCCCGGCGCAGCATCCCGGCCACGAGCCCCAGCGTTTTTTCCCAATCTGGCAACCGACCCTCGGCTGGCCTGCACCACTCTGGGCCGGCCTGCCGCGGCAAGACCAGCCAAATCCTTTGCGCCTCTCTTTCACTCTTGCCCAACGATGGCAGAGGCTTTTCCTCCCGCCCGTCCATTAGCCAGTTCCACGCGAATTCCAGAGCATAACGAGCGTCTTCGAATTTTTCCGCCTCGCTTTGCGGCCCCTGTTCGATGACGCCGCGGTCGAATTGCCATGCTTCCGGCAACGTTTCCTTCGTTTTCTTGTTGATTCGCCAACTGAGAAACAACGCAATTTTTCGATAGCCGCGCTCATCGGCCACCAACAGCATCTCACCGAGTCGCCGGCCCGATTTGTCGTCGAAATCGGATTCGCGCGCCACAATAACGGCGTTCGTCTCGTGGTTGGGGCCGTCTTTTTTCGGCAATACTTTTGTGGCCGGCGTCAGGTCGATGGCCCGCGGGGCCTCCCAGTTCGACGAACCTGCGGGCAGCAGACGTCGCCCGTCGAAGCCCGGCACGTCCGCGAAGGGCGTTATAATAAACGTCCTGGCCGCTTTCCGTAGCGTCTTCTCGATCTCCTCTTTCATCGTTTGCACCGAGGGCAATTCATTCCAGAAATCGAGTTTCTGCAGCTCCTGACTTTTTTTTCTTTCTAAACACAGTATTTTCAGGTTGCGATTCAGCCTCCCCGCCAGCATATTCTGAAGTCTCTCCGCCGATTTCGCCTCGTCAGTCTTGAAAAATTGAAAATCGTTCGCGCGATCCCGCTTGCGAATCAGGTTCAGCACGCCGATGCAAAAGGCGGGGCTATCACGACCGCGATCTTCCGCTGCCGGCGGTTCCTCGCCCCCAAACGTTCCCGCGCCGCCAACGAGCAGCGGAATACTCAAAAGGCTGTAACATCCATCGAAAAACCATCTCGTCGCTCGCGGCGACCGATAGGGACTCATGTTCATGTCTTGAATCGGCAGGACTTTCTTGTGCAACGCCGCCCGCACGGTATGGGATTTTTCGCCGCGACGGAGCAGATAAACGCGGTGGGCCAACCCCTCTCTGGCAACACGCAAGAGATCCTCATCTTCGATATGGGATTTGCGCAAGACCTCGTCCTTAAGTTTTCGCAAATATCTAACGTTTTCCGCCTCGCGGTCCCGCGGGTCGGCGGTCGCCGGTCTTGCCGCAATGATCTTGTCAATGAATTCGGCGCGGTCGCCTTGGGACACCTTTTCGACAAAATGATTTTCCACCGACTTGGGAAGAAATATCCATCGCGAGTCCTGATCGTCGGCGGTCGGCACGCTGCCGCACTCCAAGATGGGCGCGATTTCCAACGTGATCGCGCACGGCCGCGCCCGATAAAGAAGCCAGCAGTAATCATCGAGAAACGGCGGCGACTCGCCGGCGACCGATCCGGGCCTCAAGGCGACCCGCAGATTATCGAGGAATTTGTTCACAATGCTGGATGGCGCGTCCTCTTGCGCGGCAACGAATTGTTCCGTCCGCTTGAGAACATACTGGACCAGATCTTCGAGGGCATTTCGTTGTTCCTTCTCCGCGCGTTGCTTGTGCCACTTATCGCCTTTGATAATATTTGCGCAGTGGCCGGCGAGCAGCTTCATCAGTCGCCGCACCGCGTGCCTCGACGCGGTCTCCGTGAAGGCCGGCTGCCCAATCCGGACCACCTCCGTCGGCCGAACGACAAGCAGGCCGCCGAGCAGCTCGCAGCGGTCGGACAGGGGCACAAAGTCGGACCGTTTGCGGCCTTCCTCCTGGCGATCCTTTTCATCCGCCTCGGTCGGGCGCGCCCACTGCCACCGCAAGTGCTCCCGCAACTGCTCGCGGTGCTCGGTGCTCCGAAATCCGGATGGTGGATAAAAAAATGCATCCTCGCCGCTGTCCGGGCCGGCGTTCGGCTTCAGCAAATAGGCCTGTGCGATCGGCAGAAAATCCTTGTAGTAGTCGAATGTCAGATCGAACGTGTCGTTGAGGTCCATCGGCACATTGGCGACCACCTGGCTGCAAAGCCGTTTGAAGTTCTCATAATTCACGATCTGTCGTTCATTCAACTCGTTATTGCCCGCCCGGCGGTCCTGGACATGGGCCAGGCAGAAAGCAATCGCTCGCGCCCATTCCAGAATTGCCAGGTAATTGACCTCATACTTGCGGCGCGGGTCTTTCCTTCTATTGTGAATATCGCCCAGAATGAATATCTCGTAATCGATCGCGCCGAAAACCATCGTGCCGAATATCAGCGGCGCCGCGCATTCGTAAAGCGATGTTTTGTCGCGTTTTTTTGCGCCGCGAAAACGAATGTTGCCCGGCCGTACGCCATATCTGCCGTCCGGGATATCCGGAAACATTTCCGGCCTTTTTAGGAGCGTCTCGAGTTCGAGCAGCCGGTCGTCGTCCGTCCCGACCACCTCGCCGAACAGCGGCCATCCTTCTTTTACGCAACGACCGAGAACCGTGCCTTCGGCGATTTTGATCGCGACGCTTTCGCCTTCCGACTCGTAGCCATGGTGCACCAGCATCTTCAATTCGCCGTCGTCGTCGGGCGGGTCGTTTTTCACCCAGCGCCGAACTGAGAACTGAATACGTTCGTTCATTGTCCCGCTTAAGTGATACCCCGCGGCGTCGACGATGTCTTGCAGCGCCAGAACCTCGGCCTCCGCGGGGATCGTCGGTCCCTTCAATATTGCGTTGTCGAGAAACGTGCGAACATAATATCCCATCAACAATCGATGACTTTTGAAATAATCATGTGGCCCGTCGATGGATTCTGTTAACGGTTCGTCGGGAGGAGGCGTTCGCAGTTGGGGAAGCATCAGATCGTCAAAATAGTCGATGACCTGCGACAAATACGCGCACACCCGAATAAGGAAGGGTTCCAGAGTCCGGAAATAATCGTTATGGTCGGCCACAGAGACGAGGCTCGCGGCGTCCCATTCGATGTTGAGGGCGCCAATGCACATCCTTTCAAAGAAGATCGGCATGGCGGCGTTGAAGATCGTCGCCGGCATCAAGCGTTTGAACTTGACGCCGTCCGGGCCCTCGCCGCCGTGTGCCATCGCCTCGCGGATTTGTTTCTCGTTGGCGGTTAATGGCGTTTTTTCGGCGACGCACTGCCCAACCAGTCCCTCGCCCAGGCCGTATCGTTCGTTGATCAGAAAACCGCGGAAATTCCGGCCGACGCCGACGACGAGGCGAAGGCAGCGGGCTTTGTCCTTGACATCGTCTAGGAACAAGTCGCGCAGGTGGAGGGTCGCATCGGCGCCGTTGCACATTTTCGAGACTTCGTTGAGCAGCGCTTTGTAGGCGCCGCGCGGGTCCAGGTTGTGCTGCGAGAGTAGGTTGACGGAAGAAATCATGTTCGCGACCAGATACGGTCTGCGCGCGTTGTCGAGTTGGGCCAGGACCGCGACCATTTTGTCGACGACTTCCCAAAATTCCGGCTCCTTCGTTTTGCTGAAGAAATCCGCGCATTTCGCCGGCCAAAATATGTCGGAGCCGCTTTCCAGGTTGATCAAACCATACGTTCCGCGGTCGATGACGCCGCGAACTCGATCTGTCAGCGCGTCGGGGGCGACGGCGCAATCAGCTTCAGCCGATCTGCCGCACACGCAAGCGGGGTGTTTTGTCCTTGGTTCGTTGAATTGCGGGATAAACTTCTCTATGGCCGCGGGCAGATTGGTCATCAACGGGACGCAGAGGGCGCTTTGCGGCGACGTGCCGCTCAATTTGATGTAGTGCTTGCAATTTGGGAGGTCGCCGCATACAAGTGGCGCGCCGGAAAGAAACGACAAGCCGGAAATGCCAATTGGACCTGCGGTGTCGATTAGCGGGATTGTCGGATCTTGCACCTGGCATTGGCCGACGCCATAGAAACAGGGCTTAATGTGGAGCAGCGGATCCTGGCGATGGCGATTGAAGACCGTTACGGTGGCGTAAACCTCTTTGCCGTATTTCAGGTAGAACTGGGATGTGACGAACAGCATGCATAACTGCAGAAAATTGTCGAGATCCTTGCTGGTGCCGACGAATGTGATGTCCCTGATTCTTTCCAGCACGCCTTCGAGTTCTTCCTGACGCAAGGCGGAGGAAAGCTTCGCTTCGTGTTCCAGGAGTTTCCTCGTAAAGTCGTCGTGCCGTGGATGCAAATGCTTCATTCGTTGCTCCGCCGCGAGGGAGAATCGGTTCTCCGGCTGAATGAAATGTGTTAATGTGACTGCTATTATATCGAAATGTTCGCGGGCGTCAATAGATTTCTAACCTCACCGGTGTCCGGCCGAGTTTTCGTAAAGCGGCGGAAGTCGCTGTGAACACAAGGAAGAACGCCAACTCCCGCCGTTTTCAATTTCAACGTCGGTCGGCGTTTTTGGCGTACTTTCCAGGCTCGACAGCACGGAGGCCGCACGTGAACGCGGGTCGCACGATTTTTGCGCAACTGCTGGATTTCGTACCGAAGTATGATTTTGACAAATGCGTCAAACGGCGCCGAGGACATCAGCTAATGGCACGAAGTTAAGGAAAAAGACCTGATCTATGAACGACTTCGTTTGGCAACGCCAGCGGTGGTGTGTTCCAAGGAGGCCCACGATTACGTTCGCGGTTCGGCGATCGTCTGCATCAACTTGCAGTGGTTGTCGATCGCGCGTTAATAGACCGTCGCTTCGTCGGCCTCAGGTTTCGGGTGGCTGTCTTTCCTTCCTCTTTGTAGATCGACTGGCAGTACAGTCCACAGGTTTTCGTCCGGCCCGGTTGCGCCCGGTCGTCGCGCTCGATCGTGCGCGCGGCGTCGACGCCGGCGGGATCGCGCCCGGAACGGACGGCCGGCCGTGGGTTGACAGCGAGCGAGAAACGTTCTAACCTTTGGAAGGTTCAAAAGTTGGAAGTTCTCGCCGGCCGCATTCGCCCGCAAGCTTCCGCATGTTGCTTTCCATTCCTCGGAAACGAAAGGCGCTGTTCATGAACCGTTTGATCGACTTGCACGCGCATCCGTACATGAAAATTGCCCTGTTCCCGCACCTGACCAACACCTTTCACGCGTACACGGTGAACGGCGGCATCTGGAATCCGTTGTCGTTCGATTACCAATACCGCAACCTGCGCCGCAGCCCGGTGAAGTTGATTTTGAACAATCACTACATCGTCGAGCGCGGTTTCGCCCTGCACGGCCTCCGGCCGATCGCGCAAGCGGTCATGCTTGCCGCGTTTCCGTTCCTAGCCATCCGGACCGTCACCGCCGACCCGTGGAAGGCGGTCGTGAAATCGATGGACGGCCTGGAAAAAACGATCCGCAACACCAACCGTTTCATTTTCGGCGGCGGCCCGCGGCTCAAGCTGGTCAAATCGTACGCCGAGTTGACACGGCTGGCCGACGACGAAATCGGCGTCGCGCACGCGATCGAAGGGCCGCACATTTTCGGCGACGATTTCGATAAGATGACGCCCGAAGCGTACTGGGACCGCACGAAAAAACGCCTGCATTACCTGAAAGACCGCGGCCTCTCGACGCTGGTGCTCGGCCATTTCTGGGATCAGGCCTTCGTGCCGCAGATCGACTCGGTGGAGCTGGTCGCCAAGAAAAAGAACGGCCGCCTGGTGCGCGGGCGCGACGACGCGTTGTTCGCCATGAAGCGCGCGGCGTGGCGCTGGGGCGGCCACGACGGGCTCGGCGAGAAGTTGGTGCGCGAGATGCTCGAAATCGGCATCCTCTGCGATCTGTCGCACGTGCAGGAGCACGCCCGCTGGGCGATTTACGATCTCTGCGCCGAGTACAATCGGCCGGTCATGCTTTCGCACGTCGGCGTGCGGCATTTCTACGAGCACGAGTACAACGTTTCGGATGACGAAATCCGCCGCGTTCACAAGCTCGGCGGGGTCGTCGGGATGATCTTTTCGAACCGCTTGCAGGTCGATCCGCTCGAACGCGAAGCGACCAAGGGCAAGGGCATCCCGACGCTGGTGAAAACGATGCGCTACATCGCCGACCTGATCGGCGACGTTTCGGTCATCGGCATCGGCAGCGACTTCGACGGTTTCATCCACCCGATGAAGGACCTGTACAACCCCTCGCACATTCCGCGCCTCGCCGAGGCCATGTCGCAACATTTTTCCGACGCCGAAATCGACGCGATCTTCTTCGGCAACAGCGCCCGCGCACTCGAACGCGCCTGGGGGCCGGCGGCGCCCCAAGCCGCGGCGCCCCAAGCTGCGGCGCCGAAAGCCGCGACGCCGAAAGCCGCGGCGCGCAAAGCGGCAAAGTCGGCGGCGGCGCGCAAAGCGGCGAAGCCGGCGGCGCCCCGCAAAAAAGCGAGGAGGTAGCCCGATGAACGGGGATGTCTCGGCGGCGGAAACCCTGGCGCAGGCATTGCGCACGATCTACCGGCACGTCGACGTGTTTCACGACGAAATGCTGCAGGTGACGCCGAAGGAACTGGGCCTGCTGCTGACCCTCGACGAGCACGGCCCGACCCGGGTGAAGGATCTGGCGCAGAAGGCCAAGCTGCCGCTGTCGACAGTCAGTTGGACGGCCGACAAGATGGTCGGCCGCAAATTGCTCGCCCGCCGGCCCGACGCCGACGACCGCCGCGCGATTCGGCTGGCGCTGACCCGCACCGGCCGGGCCGCCGTCAAAGCTCATTACGCCGTTTTCGATCTGATTGCGCGCACCGCGCTCGACACCCTGGCGCCCGACGAGGGCGCGAGCGTGGTCCGCGCGGTCCGGAAAGTCGCCGATCAGCTTTCTTGAAAGGAATCCCGAAATGTACGACTTGCTCTTCCAACGCGCCGACATCGTCGATGGCAGCGGCAAACTGCCGTTCGTCGGCGACCTGGCGGTCCAAGGCGACAAGATCGTCGCCCTGGGCGATCTGACCGGCGCCACGGCCAAACGGGTGATCGACGCCCGCGGGCTGGCGCTCACCCCCGGCTTCATCGACATCCATTCGCACGCGGACGTGGCGATCTTTCGCGACAACGCCGCGGCGTTGGTCGAGCCGCTGATGCAACAAGGCATCACGACTTTCATCGGAGGCAACTGCGGCATGGGCGTGGCGCCGATGCCGGCGACGCCGTATCGCGAGTTGATCGACGATTACCAGGAAGCCTTCACCGCCAGCAATTTGCGGCCGCTGATCCACTGGACGTCGCTGGGCGAATTCATGGCGGGGCTCGACGGCCAGGGCGTGCCGATGAACGTCGGCCTGCTGGCGCCGCACGGCATTTTGCGCATCGCCGCGATGGGCGGCGCGGGCCGGCACGCGAAGCGCGACGAGGTGGCGCAGATGGCCCGCTGGCTCGAGGAGGCGCTCGACGAAGGCGCATTCGGCCTGTCGACGGGCCTGCAATACGTGCCCGGCGCGCGCTCGGACATCGGCGAATTGATCGACCTGGCGCGCGTCGTCGCGCGGCGCGGCGGCGTCTTCACGAGCCACCTGCGGTCGTACACGGCGACCCTCGACAAAGCGGTGGACGAGGTCGTGACGATCCTGCACGAGACGGGCGCGCCGGTGCAGATCAGCCACCTGTTCTGGTGCCCCGATTACGGCCCGACGATCAACAAAATGTTCCGCGGCGTCGTGAACGTCGGCAGCGCGGTCTACAAACGCGTGAAGTTCCACCTGCCGTTCGACACGGCCGCGGGCCACGTGCTCGCCAAGATCGACGGCTTGCGGCGCAACGGCGACCGGATCAGCGTAGACGGCATGCCGACCGCCGCGGGGTTCACGCACCTGTTGGCGTTCTTCCCGCCTTATGTGTTTTCCGCCGGCAGCCGCGCGAAGATCGTCGACATGCTGCGCGACAAAGCGACGCGGCGGCGAATCCGGCGGGACATCGAACAGGGCGACACGTTCGCCTGGCCGCACGACGGCGAGAACACCTGGTCGATGAATTTCATGAAAATCATGGGTTGGGGCGGCGTGTCGATCATGAGCGTGCCGAGCGAAAAAAATCGGCATCTCGAAGGCCTGACGCTGCCCGAACTCGGCAAACTATGGAAAATGCACCCGTTCGAGGCGGCGTGCGAACTGCTCATCCAGGAAGACGGCCGGGTTCTGGTTTTCGAGACGCTGACGTATCCCGGCGACGATTTCGTCGAAACCAGCGTCCTGGCGACGATCCGCGATCCGAACGTCTCGATCGTCACGGATACGATCCCCATGGGGTTCGGCCGCCCGAGCCATCTGACGTACGACTGCTACCCCAAGTTCTTCCAACGCTACGTCCGCGAAATGAAAGCGGTTACGTTGGAAGACGGCGTGCGCAAATGCACCGGGTTGCCGGCCGAATCGCTCGGCGTCCGCCGCCGCGGCTTCCTGCGCCGCGACTACTTCGCCGACCTCGTATTGTTCGATCCGCAAACCATCAAGAGCAACTCCACGACCCGCGAGCCGCGTCAATTTCCGGACGGCATCAAGGTGGTCGCGATCAACGGGAAGATTGCAGTCGAGGACGGCCATTGCGACCCGGCCACGCTCGCCGGCCAGGTTTTGCGGCGCTGACGCAACCAAACCGCGGGTCTTGTTGTCTAACGTAGCGTGCGGTACGTTATCGACCGGTGCGGATATGCGAAGCGGAGGCAAGCATGATCGGCTTGAAGCAGTTGGGCGGCATCAACAAAAAATACGCGATGATCGCCGGAGCGGCGGTGCTGCTCATCGGCTGCCTCGGCTTCTTTCGGATGCCGGCGCCAAAATTGGCCAACCTGAGCCGGCCGAAACTGGCGCTGCTCGCCGCCGACGAAAGCCCCGCCACGGCCAAACGGCCAGCGCCGCGCGCCGGATTGCCGGCCGGCGCCGTCGGACCCGCCGCCGGCGTCGCAGCCCCGACAACCCCGGAAGGCCGACGCCAGGCCGCCCAACAACGCCGCGCCGAACTCATGGCCCGACGCCAGAACTCCCGCACCATCCAGGGCACGGGCATCCCTCCCGGCGAAGCCGGCGCGGGTGCGCCCGTGAATCCGCTGACGCGGATCGGGCCAAGCATTCCGCCGGCCAGCGGCGCCGTTCCGCCCGCCCCCCGCGCGGCTGGCGTTGGCGCTCGCTCCCCAGCGGCTCCGGCGGCGGCGCCGCCGCAAGCCGGCGAACCGGAAGCCGAAGGCGCGGAAGAAGAGGGCGCGGACGCGGCGATCCAATAGCGGTCGCCAGTCACTCTGCTTTCGCGAGACCACGAGTACGCATCTCGCTCCTGCCGGCGACGTCAACCGGGTTGCAATTCATGGACAGCGGAACGGATTTGCGGTATAGCCGTGTGAGCGCTTGCCGCAATTTGCGTCGAAACATCAAACGGAAGGAAACCGAGTCATGAAAAAGTTGTTGGTAATTGCCGCTGCGATTGCGCTGGCGCTCTGCCTGTTCGCGATCGCCAATGCGGAGAACCCGGCGTCGTCGACCTCCCCGGCGCGCCTTCTGCTGAACCCGCAGCCGCTGCCGCCGGCGCCGCCGCCGCCGGAAATCGAGAAAGTCCTGTCCATCAAGTTGGAAAAAGATCAGGTGAAGGCGATCAAGATCGTCCCGGCCGGCAAGGAATGCTCCACGTGCGGCGCCACGATCACTCTGACCAAGAGCCAATTGGCGGAAATCGGCAAAATGTGGCCGAATTTCAAAGGCACGACCGCGAAGGTGTCGCAGGCGCACGTTGTCGCCAAATCTGTTTACCTGATGATGAAAGACGGCGCCCTGGTTTCGACGACCAAGCCGAAGCCATAGGCCGACAAGCCCCGCGCAGACAAACGGGAAACTCATGACACGGCTCTCCTCGATCGCGTCCGTGGCGGCGCTGTGCCTCGGCATCGGCCTCGCGCTTGCCTATGGAGGCGAAGACCCGCCGCCGAAGCTGGCGCCCCCGGCGTCCGCCGACACCTGGAGCGATCCGCAATCGGGCTTGATGTGGCAGGCACAGCCGACCGGCGGGGCAATGAATTGGGCGAAGGCGAAGGCGCATTGCCAAAGCCTCTCATTGGCCGGCCGCCACGATTGGCGCCTGCCGACGATCGCGGAACTGCGGAGCCTGATCCGCGGCTGCCCGGGCACGCAGAAAGGCGGCGCCTGCGGGGTGACGGACGCGTGCCTGAAATATGACGGCTGCCGCAACGACGCCTGCGGCGGTTGCGCGGCGGATGGCGGCCCCGGTCCCGGCGGCGCGTATTGGCCGCCCGAGATCGCGGGCGACGTGAGTTGGTATTGGTCGTCCTCGGCGGTCGCCGGCGCCGACGACAGCGCCTGGCCGGACTACTTCTGCTACGGCGCGATCAACGACGCCGCTGTTCATGTCGACGGACGCGTGCGGCGCGTGCGCTAGGGCAGCGCAGAAGTTTAGGGA